>Ga0210410_10003770_pt1 | contig 13407 bp, 15 predicted proteins | sample IncBWC4MmetaG_FD_161058 | JGI IMG/M metagenome (GOLD analysis project Ga0210410, IMG submission 161058) | Forest soil microbial communities from Barre Woods Harvard Forest LTER site, Petersham, Massachusetts, United States - Inc-BW-C-4-M | ecosystem: Environmental > Terrestrial > Soil >... | reverse complement strand
ACGTTGGTGGGGAAGAGCTGAGGGTGGCGGGCTTCGAGGCGGAAGTCGGTTGGGGTTTGGTAGCCGAAGAATTCGTCGGCGCGGGCGACGATGTCTGCGTTGATGGCGATCATGCGGGCGAAGTCGTCTGCAACGGGCGCGTCGTTGGCTGCCGGCGCGTGGGCGGCGGCTAGGGGGCTGAAGTCCTGGAGCCAGTCGAAGCCCCATTCGAGGGGACGGACGATGCGGTTGGTGTCGCGTGTGGTTAGCGCGGTTTCCCAGGCATACATCCACTTCGCGTAGAGCTTAGAGAGCATTATCTATAAGTTTAGCAAGGTGAGTTGCGCACGATCTTTCACTTCCGCTAAGCCGACTTATGGGGACCTATCCGGCTTTTCGATGAGTGCTTTGGCGATTTGGCATTTGTTGAGAGAACTGATCTCATGTCCCGAGGTCTGGCTAACTCAATGCCTTTGCGAGTCGAATGAGTCCTCGCTGTATCGCAAGCTCGTCGAATCCGCCAAAGCCGAGGAGCAACGCATTCGGATCAGGACGTCTCAGAGTGCATCGATCGACGGCGAGAACCTCAACACCATGGGCCGCGGCCAACTTTTCCGCCTGTCGTGAAGTCATTCCATTCTTGAGGTACCCGATCGTGTAGAGGCCTGCCCTGACGTTAGAAATCTCAAGCACCCCACCCAGATGTTGCTTGGCCCCTTCCATAAGTATTTCGAGGCGCTCCGCATACAGAATCCGCATTCTCCGCAGATGACGTGCCAAATGCCCATCTACGATGAAGTCGCAAAGCACCGCCTGGTCAAAGGATGAATTCCGGAAATCGGTTCGGTAGCGAAGAGCCACGAAGGGATCTACTAACGGCGCAGGTAATACTACGTAGCCCACGCGCAAGGCTGGGAATAACGTCTTGCTGAACGATCCGATGAAGATAATGCTTGAGTGATTATCGAGGCTTTGCAGAGCAGGCACAGGCGGTCCCTCAAACCTGTATTCGCTGTCATAGTCATCTTCGATAACAAAAGCGCCAGCGCGTGCGGCCCAGCTAAGAAGGGCCATCCGCCGCTCCAGCGACATCGTAACCCCCAGCGGGAATTGGTGAGCCGGCGTTACGTAGGCTCCCTTCGCATCAGGACAGATCTTCGTTCCGGCAGAAACAGACAGTCCTTCATCATTCACTGGTACAGGAATCATCCTGGCTCCGACATTGTCGAACGCGATTTTGGCTCCGAAATATCCAGGGTCTTCCATCCATATCGGATCACCTTTTTTCAAGAGCAGCCGCGCCAACAGGTCGAGCGCCTGCTGTATTCCGGAAACGATGACGATTTGTTCCGCAGTGCATCGCACCCCACGTGACGTGCGCAGATACTCGGCGATTGCATTGCGCAATGGCTGATACCCACGCCGATCAGCCTCTTTCTTTAGCCATGACCTGAAATTACGTGCCCGGCCTGCGGCTATACGTCCCCAAATTTCGGATGGGAATTCGTTGATGGCCGGAGCCCCGATCCGAAAAGGGCGGATCCCCTCAACAAAAGCCTGGTCAATCCAGGGTTGCGGCCGTTTATTTGTCGAAATGACGCGACGAATGTATGCCGGTGTCGTGGTTGCCTGACGGGCCGGACGAGGCGCCTCCACACGATTGACCCATGTACCGAATCCGACACGAGAGGTGACATACCCCTCGCCTTGTAGACGCTCCAGAACACTGACGACTGTGCCCCGGGAGAGTTCATACTGGCTGGCGAAATCTCTGGACGCCGGCAGTCTGGCACCTGGCGCGAGTCGACCATCAAGAATGGCAGATCGCAGTTCGCCGTACAACCAATTGGTTAGGGTCTGATGGTGCAACCGGCTTTTGAGAGTGAGCTCGAACGAGCTAATGGCTTTTGGCATCTCGAATGGTCCAATAGAAATAGCGAAAAATGGCTCTGTTCGATGAACCAATGGTGCCATAGTATCAGTTCTGAAATCGAGAAGCGCATGTGTCCTCATTGAGCTCTGGCTTCTCGTCGAGGGACCCATGGACGATCGACAGATGAAAGTTGGAATTTGGTTCTACGGCTTAGGTACTGTTCTCACCGGCATTGTGAATATCGCCTGGGGTTCATTCGACGCCTCTCATCAGCCCATCCAGGCTCTGAGTAGAAATTTTCCTGGTGAACACATACTGGCCTACGTCGCGGGCGCCTGGCTGGTCGCAGCGGGTCTTGCAATTTTGTGGCGGCGCAGCGCAAGGATTGGCGCCGCGGCATCCGCCATTGCCTATTTGATCTTTGCGGCGCTTTGGCTGGCTCGGTACTATGCCGGAATTCATGCGCTTGGCTGGCGAATCGACGTCTTATTAGGCGTTACTTTCGGGCTTGCTCAACAGCTGATGCTGATCGCTCCGGTAGCGTTCGTTTACGCCTCCACCGCCTCACCCAATTCCCTGTTGCAAAAGAGAGCAGCTATCGCCGCACGTTGGATGCTCGGATTGCCTCCTGTCATCTTCGGCATATTTCACGTCATCGGCATTCGCGTCTTCGCGAGCATCGTCCCGCACTGGATGTCGTTCGGATATTTTTGGGCGGCGCTGACCGGAATCGCCTTCTTCTTGGCAGGTTGTGCAATTTGCTCAGGAATTATGGACATCCTGGCCGCCAGGCTTCTTGCGTTGATGCTGTTGTTGTTTGAAGGTTTTGTAGAAATACCTCCTATTTTTAGCCGGCTGCACAATCAGCCAACATGGGGCGCTGCTGTCTACAATGTGACTGCGATAGGGGCATGCTGGATATTCGCCGAGTTTCTCGCGAGCCGCGCGAATCGAGGACGAATCGGCGCCGCGGGGAATGTTGCCAAGTCACGGCCCGATACGGTGGTCGCGTGACTAAGTAACGCGTGGTCGTCGACGAACATTAGGGTTGCCTCCGTCCTAATTGACGACTTCAGACCAACGCGCTCATCGAACTCTGGTTCTCTGCTCTCGAGAGCATTAGTATCGGAAAACGCCGTCCTCGTCCGCGCTTCTTCCGCCCTTAGGTTCAGAGGGCCTTCAACAGCTTTTCTTCAGATTGTCGGGGAAAATGTGACCAGAACCGTTACGAAGAGTACACCGTAGAGGATTACCAGAAGCGGCCACCACCGATCCAACCAACGTTCGCTTGAAGCGCTCATTGCAATGTTCTCCTTATTTCCCTTTCGATCCTACCTGAGAAGCGAAGGTGCGCTCAATCTGGACGTGCAGATGGACAAGAAGGCGTACCCCAGGGGCTAAAGCCCGCATTTTTTCTGGCCTGGGATGTCCGGGCTAAAGCCCGGACCTATCTCAAAAGCAACAACAAAGGAAGAGCAAAGCCAACCGCAACAGCAGAGGCAAGAGCAGACGGAACAATGAGGGCACAGCGACGCGAATGCGCGGTTCTTTGCTGCGCCGAGGCGGACGACTTTTTATTTGTTTGCTATTTGCTGAGTTCGATGGCGAGGATCTGGCCGGCTACGGTTTTGTCGGAGACTTCGGCGTACTTTACGGTGGCCTTCATGTCTTCGATGCCGGTGCAGGGTTTGATATCGCCTTCGGGCTCGTAGTTGGCGGTGGTGAAGACGACCTTGTAGTAGTTGTTGGTGTAGAGCGTGGTCTTTTTGCCTGCGGTCGCGTCGACGGTGAGGGCGAGGACGGTGGGGTAGGAGCAGCGGATGTCGCGGAGAACTCCTTTGACGGTGTGCTGTGGTCCTTTGGAGTCTTCTGTGGGGTAGTTGGGTTTGTCTTCGGTCACGCCGGTGATCTTGCCGTCGACTTTGCGGAAGACGACCGTCTTGGTGGGGTCGTTGATGCTGTCGAGCGGGGCTGCGGATTGATTTCCAGGCTGGGTTCCGGCCCGTAATCCGGGTTGGGAGGGTTGGGTCTTCGCTCGTTCGGCTGCGGCCTGATATCTCTGGAGCTGGTCGATGCGGCTTTGCACCATCTCTTCCTGGGCCTGGGTTTTGGCTACGGTGAGAGCGAGTTTGAGGACGCCGAGGGCGCTTGCGTAGTTGTGCTGCTGGGTGAGGACGTTGGCGGCGTTGAGGCGGTAGTAGAGATTGTCGGGCTGGAGCTGAACGGCCTGGACGGTGAGGAGACGGGCTTCGTCGAGCTTCTGGTTGCGCTGGCCGTAGAACATGGCGAGGGTGTCGTAGGAGGGGGCGAAGGCGGGATTGAGTTTGATGGAGGTGAGGAGGCTGGATTCGATCTGGGCGTCGTGGTCTTTGTCGCCGCTTTGCAGGCTCATGGAGGCGAAGTAGTAGTGGGCGAGGAAGCTGTGGGAGTCGAGCTGGACGGCTTCGCTGTACCACTTGCGGGCGGCGGGGATGTCGTGTTCGCGGAACTTGAGGTAGCCCATGGTTTCGTGGGCGAGGGCGTTGGTGGGGTCGTCGCGGAGGACGGCGACGAGGAGGGGCTCGGCGTCTTTGGTGCGCTGGTTGTAGACGAGGAAGTCGGCGCGGACGGCGTCGGATTCGGGAGTGGAGAGGGTCTTGACCTGGAAGGAGGAGGCATCGGCGGTGAAGCCGGAGTTCATCCGGAAGGCGTTGAAGACGTTTTGCTGGACGTAGACCTGGAGAGCGTTCTGGAGCTTGTTGAGATCGCCGAAGGCGTGCTGGGCAGCGGTGACGGGATCTTCTCCCTTGATGAGGAGTTTGGCGTAGTCGGTGAGATGGTTGGTGTTCTTCTCGCGGTCGGTGACTTCGAGATAGTGGGTGAGGGCCCAGGATTCGGCGTAGAAGATGGAGCCCTTCTGCTCGTCGTGGTAGTAGGGCGAGGAATGATCGACGAGGAGGAATGTCTGGAGCGGGATCATGCGGTTTTCGCGGAGATAGAGGATGTCGTTTTCGGTGGCCTGGCCGAGGAGGACGTCTTTCTCGTGGATGTCGGTGTTCTGAAAGAACTCGGCGAAGCCTTCGTTGAGCCAGAGGGGCAGCCAGGTGGCTTTGCTGAGCATGAAGTGGGTGTACTCGTGATAGACGGTGGAGTAGGGGTGCGGGCCTTCGGTGTCGAGGCGGAGGAGGATGTAGTTCTTGTCGGGCGCGCGGAGGAAGAGGCCGGCGAGGTTGATCTGGCCTTTGGCGAGGTAGGCTTCGGGTTCGAGGGCCTGGAAGCCCTTGCGGTCTTTGACGGCGAGGACGGTGATGGGGGAGCCGGTGTCGCTGGCGCCGTTGGGGAACAGGACGTGGAAGACGGAGCGCATCTGCTCGAATTGAGCGGCGAGGCGGCGTGCCTGTTTTTCGTTGGAGTCGGTGAGGACGAGGAAGTGGGGGCTCTGGACCTGGAGCCAGTGGTCGTTAGGCTCGGACGCCAAGGCAGGGACGGTGATGCAAAGGAGAGACAGGGCCGTGAGGTGCTTGCGCATAGGTACCCGAGGGTAAATGAAGGATTCGCGGGACGGAAGAGGAATTTTGCGCCTGTATTGGGCCTGTATTGGGCCTTGTATCGGGTGTTGGCCCCTGTAGGAAAAAGTTTTCACACTTGAGGGGGCTTTCAGGGGCTAAATCGCATCCTACCGGTTGTTCGTTTTGGTCGATTGTCGTTGAAAACACTGGAAAATGGCGGGTTTTTGCGGAAGTGGCATCCTACGTGCAACTATGCAAAATGTAGCACACGTACTCCGGGAGCGCGACGGACGGAGAGAGGAGATCAGATATGGCAGCAACAACTTTATTTACTTGCCTTTGCGGACGACAGAAGCAGACGAGCAACCATTGGGTTTTGGCCAAGATTACCTCGCATGGCATCACGTTTATGCCCTGGGACTGGGATCTTGCGCTGAACAGCGACATTATCGTTCTTTGCGGTGAGGGCTGCGCCTCGGCTTTGTTCAGCCGCTGCCTTGGCGAGTGGAAGCGGCCGGTGCAGAGCGTTACGGTAACTGAGCCTGAATTGGCTGTGGCTTAGCCGCTGTCGTTGGGGGAGCTGCCGCCGTTCGTCTGCGGGAGCTCCTGTGTGAATCGGATTTCGGGGATTTTTACTGTTGCGTCGAGGCTGGGGTGACGCTTTCGACGATGACGCCTTCGGTTTCGAAGTGGGTGACTCGGTGGTTGGTGCTGTGGCCCATGTGGATCGCCTTCTTGAGGAGCGTGATGAGAGGGCGGGAGGTCTCGGGGAACCAGCGGTCGGTGGATTGATCCCAGTCGACGGCGAGGTTGTAGGTGGCGTCGCACTTGGGGCAGGCGAGAGGGGTTTCCAGCCAGCGGTGGAAGGAGCCGGAGGATAGCTTGCGGACGGGTTCGGAGCCGGAACGGATGGCTGCGATTCTTAAGTTCATCTGTTGGTCAGGCTATCACTGGGTCCGTTAGTTTGATTCTTCGCGTTACGTTCTGATGCGATTTGTGACAGATTGATCGTGCATTTTTGAACTCGTTCGCAGCCTGACAAGACGGCGTACCCCAGGGGCTGAAGCCCCTTATTTGCTGGACGTGAGTGCCAAGGCTGAAGCCTTGGCTTACCTAGAAGCGAGTGAGATGGCCATGAGATCGAGGGCGGTGGATTCCTAGAGTTCGGAGAAGACGAGGCAGACGCGGCCTACGATGTAGTCGGCCGGGGTTTCGTGGGTGGCGAGGGGGAGGAGCTGGACGGGGAAGTCGCGGGAGTAGGGGCGGAGGATGAGACGGCCTTCGTCGAAGTCGACGAAGCGGAGGAGGAGGGCGGCTCCGCAACGGACGGCGTAGAGGGTGGGTTGATGGGCGCGGTAGGGGGCGAGCGAGTTGTAGTGGCGGTCGAGGACGGCGATGGCTCCGGGGGAGACGAGGGGGTCCATGGCGGCGGACTGCTGGGTGTCGGCGCGGATGGCGAGGAAGCGCTGCCAGTGGGCGTGTTTGGTGGAAGGGCGGGCGCGGTTGTCGTGCAGGCGGGAGGCGGAGACCTGGATGGTTTCGATGATGGCCGCGGGGGAGATGCGGGCCTCGTCCATGGCGGCGGAGGGGGAGACGACGGGGACGATCTCGGTGGGATCGCTGGTGTGGGCTGGGATGGGGGACTGCGCCGCGGTGAGAGCGTTGATCTCGAGGGGCAGGATCTGGTCGATGGAGAGGTTCTGCGAGGCGAGGACGCGGTCGAGGCCTTCGAGGGAGAGGGAGCGTTTGCGGTTGAGGAAATTAGAGATATGCGCTTGTTGAAAGCCCGCTTGTTGGGCGAGGCGGCTGCCGGTGAGGGTGCCGCGTTCGATGCGGCGCTGGAGTTCCAAGCGGAGGAGTTCGTGAAGGTCTTGGAAATTCATAGATTCGGGAAGTTCATCGTCCTGGGAGGTAGCGGTGTGAGGGTTTCCATGGCGAACCATATCATTCGACAAGACGAAGATAAGGCGAATTCTTTACTTTATGCAATAAGATTTGACAGACAAGGGGCTTGGGGATGGGGGTTTCGGAGAATTGGTTGCCTGAGGAAAAATTTGAGTTGACATGAAATTTGTCTAAAGCTATAACCTTGAGACTTTCCCAAATCGGAACCTGAGTAGAGATCGAGAGGCTACCCCCCAAAGATGGACGATAGCACTTGAACTGCTCTCCGGAGCCGCGGAGAAGGAATGCAAGGTGGATGGATTTTTCCCAAGGTACTACACCGCACTGAGCAACCACAGATGAAGGTCAGCGTTTGACGGACAGGGCCGACAGAGCCGCTGCTGAATGAGCGATGACGTTCCTAACAACCTGGTGAGCCCACTCGACCGTTGAAAAATATCGAGGCTCATCGGAGGAGAGGTACGCCTTGAAAGGGACTGAAGTGAACTACTTGCGCATTGATTTGAAGATATGTGAAGGATGTGGAGTGCTCTGGCTCCGCAGGGTCATGGTCGAAGGTGTTTACTGCCGGGGATGCGCCGGGCGACTGGCTGAGTTTCCGGCTCCGCGAAGGAAACATGCTGGAGGCCCGAGACGGCGCCGGACGCGCGCTGTGGGATGTACAGCGGCGGTTGGTATTGCTGGAGGTGTGCGATGAGTGCAGCTCTGGTGATATTGCCGATGGTCTGGGCTACAGCTTCTCCTTCTGCGAGAACCGCTGAAACACTGCCTGAGGAGGTGGAGCAGACACGAACTGAGCAGACACGAACTGCTCCGGAGATGGCGTTCTACCGGAAGTATACGGAGGGACTGCTGCGGCGGTACGTGCGGCTGTCGATGGAGGCGGGAAGAGCGCCTTCGTTACTGGGACGGGAGATGTTTCGTGGCAATGTAACGAACTACTCCGTACAGGGCTTCGACGACGTGGTGATCTTCGTGCATGACGTGGAGAGCTGCGTGAAGTTGCTCGACGAAGGGCAGCAACACCTGATCCGGCGGATTACGCTGCAGGAGTTTACGCTGGAGGAGACGGCGAGCCTGCTGGATTTGCCGCTGCGAACAGTGATTCGGCGGTACTGGAGGGCGGTGGATGCGCTGACGGAGGTGTTCCTGGAGCGAAAGCTGCTGCAACCTTCGCAGGCCGGTCGAGAGGCAGGAACTATTCTGTAGCGGATCAACCCTTCAATGTTTCATTTGCAGTTGTTTTTCTGTCTTCATGTTGGCTGCATCGGTTGTGCGCCAGCTGGTTTTCCTGGTTCAGGCACCAAATCTAAAAACGGGAGAGCGGCTAAAACCCGCTCTCCCGTTGGCTTTTAACGTTTCGTGAAAAAAGTTTTAGCGAATTTGGCCGGAAAACCGCATGTCAAGAGGGGCAAAAGGCGATTTTCGATGTAAGTAACTGAATCGGTTGCAAATAAAAGTTTGACGAAAGTGGCATTTTAGTTAGGTTCAGGCTGCTATTCTGGAATAGTAGTAAAGATGAGGACGGGAGAGCGCCTAGAGGCTGCTCTCCCGTTTGTTTTTGGGGAGGGGAATTGATGGAGCGCAAGCGGGTGGCAGGCAGATTTGTACGGCAGGGCCTGGATGGCGATGGTGGGGTTCAAGCAGGAGAAAACAAGGGCGCCGGCGAGGCTCCGAGGCCGAAGCACTGCAGGACGTTTACACGGGCGAAGGTTGCGGAGGCGCTGCCGGAGATCGTGGACCGGTTTGTCGAGGAGGCCAAGAAGGGGAGCATCGCGCATGCAAAGATGCTGACGACTCTGGGTGGGTTGGACAAGACGGAGGCGCCGGCGGAGAAGAAGCGGCGGGGGAAGAGTGCGGTGGGGAAGCTGCTTGAAGAGATGATGCGGGAGCCGAAGGCTTCGGCTGACTGAGCGGTGGTAGAGAAGCGGATTTCTCCACTGCGCTGCTCACGATGAGGCCGTGAGCAGCTTCGGTCGAAATGACGTTTCTTTTGGGCGTGGGGAAGAAAGCAACTGCAACGGCAACGACGCTGGGGTTGGCTGGCTGATTACAGCCTACCCATCGCAAAAGCGCGATGGATGGGGCACCCGTGCGTTTGTGGTTAGTTTCACCAAAATAGAGGAGGTGCGATGGGACATGCGGATGGGCTTCATCGGCGGAGTTTTGGCCTGGCTGCAGGACGTGAAGGATTGCGGGGCGCGGCAGGACTGGAGATGCGGGCGATGGCGGTGGAGTTTCCGGTAGTACACGGGCATCCGAACCGGCTGCCGTTTGAAGGCGTGTTGACGCTGGTGGATGTGGCCAGCGACAAGGCTCCGAGTGGGGCGCGGGGGCATCGCGTGGTGCTGACACGAGAGGCTGCGGAGGCTGCGCTGCCGAGTTTGCTGGGGATGGCTGTGGACTACAAGGCGGGATGGGATGGGCATGATGCGCGGCAGAAGTGCGGCATCATTACCGCTGCTGAGGTCGATGGGCAGAAGCTGACGGTGGCGGGGTATCTGTTTGCCCGGGACTTTCCGGAGATGGAGGCTAAGATCAGCTCCGGCGCGGGGGTAGAGGGCGCGATGGGGATGAGCTATGAACTGGCGGATGCGCATGTGGCGGATATGCGGGCGCAGGTTTGGACTCTGACTCGAGCGACGTTTACTGGAGCGGCGATTCTGTTGCGGGAGAAGGCGGCCTACCGGAGTACGAGTTTTCGGGTGAAGCGGCCGGTGGCGGCTCGGCGGGTTGCGGTGGCGCGTTAGGACGAGTCGACCGCGGATCTTCGCGGGTGGATACGGATTAGGGCGTAACGGTGATCAAAGGGATAAGGACTGATCGGATAAGTGCTGGTCGAGGCGGGTTTGTGAATGCACGACGTTGAGAGGAGATGTGGATGAGCTTTGTGAGTGTGTTGGAGACGATCGGTAAGGGGTTTGCCAAGGGGTTGAAGTGGGCGGTGGAGTATGCCGTTCCGGTGGAGCGGCTGGTGGGGCTTTTGTTTCCTGCAGCGGCTCCGGTTGCGAATGAACTGGCTGATGCGACTTCGTTGATTCAGACGGCGGTGCTGCTGGTGGAGCAGAAGTATGCGGCCTCCGGTGTGCAGAGCGGCACGGGAGCACAGAAGCTGGCGGAGGTGATGCTGTTGACGGAGCAGTCGGTGATGGCGCTGCTGGCGAAGGCAGGGGTTAGTGCTGACACCTCGTATATCGAGAGTGTGGTCTCTGCTGTGGTTGCGATTCTGAATGTGCAGAATGCTTCGGGTGCGACAACGGCTGCGGCCTAGACGAGATTCAGTGGGTGGACTGATTTAACCAGAAAGGAAAGGCAGGAGAGCATGGAGATCGAGATGAAAGACGAGCTGGGAAGCACGGTTGAACGTCTGGCTGCTGCAGCTGGGCTGCTGGAGCAGGCGGTGGAAAGACTGGCACAGCGGCAGAATGATTTCGCGCTGGATGCCGAGGCTTCGATTGGCAGGATTGTCGCTACGGTTGAGGGCCGGCGTGAGGCGGAGTTGGAGGAGAAGCTGGCTGCGGCTGAGGCTCAGATTGCTGAGCTGAAGGCTGCTGCTGCATCTGTGCCTGTTTCGGTTACACAAGGACGGAAGACTCTGCCGGTGGCGATGGTGAATTTGCTGGCGAAGCAGGGTGTGACGGTGGATTCAATGGAGGCGGGTGCTGTGGATGCTGCGCTTGTCAGCTTGAGCGTGGAGCAGAGGATCGCAGTGAAGGCGCAATTGATGCGGGCGGGTTTGCTGGGTTAGGTTCTGGGGCTTTTCCTTTGAAGTGTGCGGACGGAATGGAGAGCATACCCAGGGGCTAAAGCCCCATTTTTTGCGGGCGGGAGAGTGTCCAGGCTGAAGCCTGGACCTACCTAGAAGCAAGAACAGCGGCGACTCGCCGGTGATGGCGACGAACGACGATCAAGCGCTGCGACTGCGATGCATGGCAGCGATAACGATGGTTCGAACAAGGTGTGGCTGCGGCCGCGCCTTTTTTGTTTTGAAAGGGAGAAAGATGAACGCGATGTTTACCGATATTCATGGCGCAGCAGACTTTATTGGGCCTGGTGCGATTGAAGTTCCTTTGTATCAGACTGAGATTACCGACCTGGTGCAGCGCCGGGGAATCTTTGGGCGACGGATCAAGCAGGTTCCGGCTACTGGCCATCCTTCGCGGTATTTTGAAGAGACTGCGATTCCTTCGCCTTCGGCGACGGCTGGGTTTGTTGATCCACGCAATATTGTGGCTCCACTGGTCAGCCCGACCCGGGTCGAGCGCAGCGTTCCGTTGAAGGCGCTGGTTGCGCAGATCAACTACAACCTGTTCGATATTGAGCTTGGCCAGCAACAGAGCCAGTTCGCTTATCTGCAGGCGAAGGACCTGGCCGACACCGTCGATGGTGTTCTTCGGACGCATGATGTTGCGTTGTGGAATGGCACGGATACGAGTTTGAGCTCGCCGACGACTGCACAGTACTTTGGCGCGGGTGCCCAGATTGCTGCTGGTGGCAACACAGTGTCGATTGGTGCGAGCCAGAGCATTGTGGATGGCTTCAAGTCGACGATTGCGCAGATGGTTTCGAACAGCTCGTTTGGCGTTCGTCCGACTGCAATCTATGCGAATCCGGTTCTGCTGGATTTGATCGATCGCGAGATGAAGAGCGAATTCAACGTTGTGCTGCAGAGCAAGGAAATTGCCGCGGGCTTTTCGGTGAAGACGCTTTCGACGCAGGCTGGCGATATTCCGCTGATTCCGGAGTGGACGCTGAGCTATACCGGGACTCCTGGTTCGGGCTCAGCTGTGCTGCCGGCTTACATCGTTACCGAAGACCTGATTGAGTATCACTGGTTGAGCGATCCGAATCCGAGGATCTTCCAGCTTGGCGTTCCGGGTTCTCTAGCTTCGCAGTATGTCGTTGTGAAATTTGGCGGCGTTGTAGTGAAGGGTGCGAACTATGCGCACTACCAGGTGCTGGTGGATCGCTAAAAAGCAGGGAGTAGGACTAGGGTGTAGGGGTAGAAAACTTGAGGGCCGGCGCTATGTGTGCCGGTCCTCTTTCTTTTAGGAAAAGGTGATTGCGATGGGCTATTTGTTGCCAACGGAGTATGTGCAATATGGGCTGACGGCAGAGACGACGGATGACTGGGTGACGATGGCCTCTGCGCTGATGGAGGCGTATTGCCGACGGCCGAGTCTGCTGGTGACGCAGTATGTGGAACGGATGCGGTTGACGGCTGGAGCGCAGGCGGTGCGGCTGAGTTACCGTCCGCTGGCGGCGGCTGTGGGGGCTGCTTCGGCGCTTGTGGGAGTGCAGGTTCGCTATGCGCGACCTCGGCGTGGAGAGTTGCCCGATCCGTTTCGTGAGCAGATTGCCTGGGCGTTCAGTGTGCCGGGAAGCTGGAATTCGCTGGACGTGAAGACGGTGGATGTGAATGAGACGACGGCTGAACTTACGTTTCCGGTGAACTTTCTGGGGCTCTCCTACAACGAGGTGGAGATTACGTATACGTCGGGTCTGGTGACGATACCGAGTGCGGTGAAGGTGGCGTGCGCGCAGATTGTGAAGAATGCGCAGGCTACGCCGGCGATGAATGTGAAGTCGAACAAGATGGATACGGTGCAGATGCAGTACTTCAGCGGCTCGCTGATCGATCCACAGGTGCAGCTGCTGCTGAAGCCGTATGTCGCAGAGAGGCTGGGGTGAGGCGATGGCGGATCTGGTGAACAGGGGCGCGGCGGCAGTTCGGGCGACGGATGCTTTGTTGCGATGCGCGGGGGGACGTTCGGTGTTGCTAAGAATGCCAGCCAATGCGAGTGCAGGAGATACGACGGAGCAGCTGGGACTGGCGGCGCCTGAGTTTCAGGATGTGGAGCTGGCGCCGGTGGTGTTTCGCAAGGCGCGGCCGGCGGCTCTGTCGGTGACAGTGGAGAAGGCCGTGAGGCGGGAGTTGATGATTTCGGCGACGGCGGTGCAGAAGGTAGTGGGGTCGCTGGGATATTCGGCTGCGAGTGTGTTGTTTGCAACGGCGTTTGGCGTGCTGATCGACGGCGTGCTGATGGAGGTGGTGTCGGCTACGGAGTCTGAAGTGTTTGGGGCTCCTTATGTCTATCGGCTGGTGTTGCGGGCGCCCCTTGGTCTGGTGGTTTAGCAGTGTGAGGCAATCGCGTTGGTGGT
>Ga0210410_10003769_pt1 | contig 13410 bp, 7 predicted proteins | sample IncBWC4MmetaG_FD_161058 | JGI IMG/M metagenome (GOLD analysis project Ga0210410, IMG submission 161058) | Forest soil microbial communities from Barre Woods Harvard Forest LTER site, Petersham, Massachusetts, United States - Inc-BW-C-4-M | ecosystem: Environmental > Terrestrial > Soil >... | reverse complement strand
CACGTTGCCCGGGTTAATGTCTTGTGGTGTAACTTTTATTTTGTACTGATAATATGATTCTGATTGGTTAAGTGTGTTATCTTTATTAACGTCTTCTATATTAGGTGTAGTAATGGAAACCGTTGAGTAGCCCCCTGCATTTTGGGTTTGGTACTGAGCTTGTGTTGGCGAGTTGCCCTCAACGTTATTGTATTTTTTATATCTATAAAGCAAATTGCCTTTTGGAGCAACCAATTTATCATAATCATCGCCTCTATAAAAATGGTAATTATCGCCCGACGGATCGCCATAAGCTTCATTATCGCCTGAAATATTCAAGCCTGTAAGCTCAGCTTTGTAATTGGAAAAATGACTTGCTTCATCCCCATCTCCAATACAATCGTAACCAACATCCTGATAAGGTCTGGTGTTCGGGTCTATATCAAAAGCATTTACATAAGGTGGCGAGGACGGATATCTTCCCCATGGCGAATTTTGAACTGAATAGTTTGTACCGCTTGGAGATGGGATACCATTTTCATAGGCCATGCTACCATCTTTTAAAATATCTTCGGATACGCTACCCAAGTTAAAATATAACTCTCCGTTTGTTGGTGGTGCCTGGTGAAAAGTGTTGTATTGGGTTTGTGTTTGGTTGTTGTAATCTTCATTAAAAGGATCCATCATCCAAAATTGTATATACTCTATGTTTGATGCCTGAAAATCATTCGTAGTAAGGCTTCGCATAATGCCACCCCAACGTGTTTCGGGTTTGTTTAATATAATTGTTTTTTCAATGTTTGATTCGGCAACATTAATCCCCGCCGAAATATGAGTTGGTTTGGTGTCGTAGTTATAAGGTCCACGTTCGTTAGGATAAAAAGCTACATCTAACATAGGCAATAATTGTGGCTGGCCGTTTGGTGGAGTTTTTTTAGGAAATAAATCACTTTCAAAAAAAGCTTCCATAAAGTGATTGCTTTGCTGTTGTTTACCCGCTTGTGGTGGTGTAAGGGTTGTGCTTTGATAAAATACAGACTGATCGACCGTATACCAGGCTATTTTTGCCCGGTTAAGTCCTGTTTTTATACTATCTGAATTTCCGGGCAATGTTTCAGGAAATAAATTTGGTTGCCCTTCGGGAATAGAAGAATGAAACCAAGCTGTAGCACTGCGTAAATCAATAGTAGAAACACTTCCTTCAAAATCATCTATATAAGATGTTCCGCCGTTATTAGAAATAGCACTGGAGTGCCCCGGTATTAAATCAGCTCCCTCGCCCGATATTTGTATAGACGATGGTTCTTTTGTTTGTATAAGCGGTATTTTATCTATCAAACGTGTTAACCAAGGCGCATTAGCGCGGTAATTATAATCTATGCCAATCATGGTGTTAGATACCGGCTCATCACCTATATTAACTTTTTGCGTAAGCGGGCGCTCGCCATAATGTAAAATAGTTCCACCTAAGGCTAAATCTTTACTGTATTTATAATCGAAACGCGCGCCGTACATGCTTTTTTGTTGTACGTTAAATAATGAATTGTTTTCTGCTGTAATTTTTATAGCCTGCCCCGAGTTTAAAACGCTTTCGTTAATAATTTTTACCTTACCCATGGTGTAATCAACCGTGTAATCTACGTTTTCGGTAAGAGCTACACCACCTGCCGTTACCCGCACCGAACCCTGTGGTATATTCATTGAGTTTAAAGAAAACTCATTACTGGTAGCCGATTGATAAGAGCCTTTTAATTTAAACCTATCTTTATTAGGTAATTGTTGCGCGGATATTTTAGTGGAATCATATAATTCCTGAAAGATAAAACCATTTACATCTGTTAAGTGATTTTGTAATTCATCAGGAGAAAAAGCGCCTTTTAAATCATTACCAAATGGTTCTTTTGTAGTAAAATAAATTCTTCCGTTTTGCGGGTTAACGGTTACATTGGGTATAAAATCAAAATAACCATCGGGTACCCTGTCTTGATTTTGATTAATATTATCTAAATGTAATTCTTGTATTAGTAAATGACCATTCATAGAGCCATAAGGAATATAGGGTATATCTACACCTGTTTTAATGTTGTTATAAAAAACATTTAACTGAAAGTTGGTTGGGCTTAAAGAATAAGCGCCAAGCGTATAAACGTTTTTCATCATCAAATCCCACATAGGAATTTGTGTATTAAGCTGTGTGCTTTTTAAAAGTTTGGTTACTATTAATTGATCGGTAGATGGGAACTGATCGGAAAACTCCCCTACCTGATAAACTCTACCGTTTAACATATACTGGTATGAAACCGATAACACCTCATCATAATTTAAAGCCGTATTTAATGAAATATAACCCAGGCGGGGGTTCAAATAATAATCGGTTGCAGGATTTAAGCGACGCGCACGAGTAAGTACTTCAAACTCTCTACCCGCATTAAAGACTTGTTGATTTGTTAAAGGGTCAATTATAGCTGTAAGGTTTGCCACAGCTGTATTATAACTTCTTGCTCTTAAAGGGCCTTCCTCTCCTGTTACAACCGTTCCGGTTGTAACAGTAAATGTATCTAACAAGTTTTTATACAGGCTATTTTTTGAATTTCGAGGATATGGTGTTTGTATTACAGTTGGGTTAGCCGTATAGGGAGTATCTGTAATATTATATTTTAAACTGCCATTATGTGTGTTTTGATAAAAAATATGGCTGGTGTCTTCTCCTAAATCGGCAAAAGCAGCAATGTTACGGGCTTGTTCGAATTGACTGGTACGGTTTGTTACATACACTTCAATTTTTGTAATTTGTATAGGCGATTGTACAATGGGTGTATTAGCTAACCATTGGTTATAATTATCTCTGAAATACTGAGCTAAAAAATAATGTCGGTTTGCTTCATAGTTATCGGCCTGAACCGTATAAGTCATGGTTTGTGCACCGTTTTGTACATTTAACTCTGTTTTTTTTCCACGCTCTTGGGCAGCCAAAAGAGTGGCTGTTAATTTACCAAACTGTAAGGTTGCTTTTACTCCAAATAATGTTTGACTACCTGTGATAAGCGAACTGTTAAGGGGTAGGTTAACATTACCGGCTTCTACTTTTTTCAAAATCTCATCTTCGGTTCCGGTATATTGAATTTTAATTTGGTTCTCAAAATCAAAAGAAGCCTCGGTATTATAATTGGTAGTAAGCTTTAGTTTTTCACCTATTTTACCCACGATGTTTAACTGAATTTTCATGTTAAAATCGAAGTTGGAAATTTTACGCTGCTTTTGAGGGATTGCAGGGTTTTCATTTCTATTAGTAATTACACCAAACAAAAGCTCCGCACTTCCGGTAGGACGTATATCAACCGTGTTTCCACCAAATAGACGGTCAAATAACTCGCCTCCCACTTTTAATTGAGGGATAAGTTGTTTTTTAGTCGGATCGCTTTTAGAATCGGCTTGTGTACGAGATTTCCAATAGTTTTTTACCTGTTGTTTAAATTGATAATCCCTATAATCCTGATCGCTCATATTAATGGGTGGCCTGTAATCAAGCGCGCCCATTTTTTGTTCGAATGTATAACTACTGTCTTTAGGATTATAAGTGGTAGTGGTTTTTATATTAGAAGGGCTGTTTAGCTGCATGGGAGCCTTCGGATTATAAATAGGCTCACCATAATCATTGTCTCTTATTGGGTAATGTAAATCATCGTTGGTTACACCCTCCTCCGGCGGAGTATCACGTACAGTAGTTTTAATAAAAGGGTTAATGGCTTCTTTACCCGGTTTTTCGGGTAAAAGCCTTCCTGTTTTACTACCGGATACAGTAATAACAGCAAACATACTTGCGGCCGCTCCGGCTAATAAGGTATTTTTAAGAACAGCGTACACTCGTTACAAATTCTTCAATGCGGCTTTAATTAATATTTCTATCGTGTCCGTTGACACGCCTTGTTGTTTTATGGCTTTTTCTATGGCTTTTTCGGCCATATTTCGGGCAAAGCCCAATGCCACAAGAGCAAGTAACGCCTCGTCCCTGTTTTTATTGTATGAAGTAGTTAAAATTTGTGAAATTCCGCCCTCGTGTTTGCCCAATTTTCCTTTTAAATCAACCACAATGCGCTGGGCGGTCTTTTCGCCAATGCCCTTTATGCTTTTTAAGAGGGCTACATTAGCTGTATTTACTGCCCCGGCAATTTCGATGGCAGATAAAGATGACAGCATAAGCATAGCGCTGCTTCCACCTACACCCGATACTGAAATTACTTTCCTGAAAATATCGCGCTCATCCATATCGAAAAAACCGTAGTGTTTGGGATTATCATCTCTCACAAAAACCTGTTCTACATATAGTTTACACTCCGTTAAATCAGCTAGTTTTGTGTATGTATTAAGCGAAATGTTAAGTGCATAACCAATGTTACCCGTTTCAAGCACTACAAATGCAGGAGTTTTTTCGACAATTTTTCCTTTAATGAAGTCTATCATAAACAGATAAGAAGCTTTTTATTTTTTGTTTTGCGCGTCTATTACGGCAATGGTTACCATGTTTACAATTTCGCGCACAGAACTGCCTAATTGAAGCACATGTGCAGGTTTTTTCAATCCCATTAAAATAGGGCCTATTGCTTCTGCACCACCTAATTCCTGCATTAGTTTATACGCAATATTAGCTGATGACAGATTAGGAAAAATAAGGGTGTTTACATCCTTATCTACCAAGTCGGAAAAAGAGAATTGTTCTTTTAAAAGTCGGTTGTTTACAGCAAAATTGGCCTGCACATCGCCATCTACTATCAATCCCGGAAATTTATCGTGCAATATTTTTACCGCTTTTTGCATTTTTTTAGGCACTTCGCCATCGGCTGAACCAAAGTTTGTATACGATAGCATAGCAATGCGTGGAACAATATTATATTGTTTTACGGCATTGGCTGTAAGGGTTGTTATTTCAACTAATTCTTCAGCAGTTGGGTCAACGTTCATAGTGCAATCTGCAAAAAAGAAAGGTCCGCGTTTGGTAACCATCATGTATAAACCAGCTACACGTGAGTGCCCATCGGCAACACCGATACACTCTATAGCAGCAAGCACGGGTAAACTATATTTACGGGTTAAGCCCGATATCATAGCATCGGCGACACCACTATCAACCATCATAGCGCCAAAATAATTGCGATCGCGCATTAGGCGACTACAATCATATAAATTTAAACCCTTACGATGACGTTTTTTCCAAAGTGTATCAGCAAAACCAGCACGCATAATTTCTTGTCCGTCATCTGTAGGGTCTAAAATTTGAATTTCATTCATATCCAAATGATATTCTTCAATAAGCTTCGTAATTCTTTCCTTGTTTCCTAAAAGAATGGGTTTGGCAATGCCCTCGTCGCGTACCATTTGCGCGGCTTTTAAAATTTTATAGGTATCGGCTTCGGCAAAAACAACGCGCTTAGGGTTTGTTTTTGCTTTATTAACCAATGAGCGCATTAAACGATTGTCTTTTCCTAAACGATTATCAAGCTCTAATTTGTAAGCTTCCCAATCAGTTATTTTATGTGCAGCCACCCCAGAATCCATTGCCGCCTTTGCCACAGCAGGAGATACGGTTGAAATTAACCGGTTATCAATGGGTTTAGGAATAATATAATCGGTACCAAAGCTGAGGTTTTTTGACCCATAAGCTAGGTTTACATAATCAGGTACAGGTTCTTTAGCTAAATCGGCAATGGCTTTTACAGCCGCTAATTTCATCTCTTCATTAATGGTGTTTGCCCTCACATCAAGTGCCCCACGAAATATAAACGGAAAACCTAAAACGTTGTTAACCTGATTTGGGTTATCACTTCTACCTGTAGCTACAATAATATCAGGTCGTGCAGCAATAGCATCTTCATAAGAAATTTCGGGTGTTGGATTGGCAAGGGCAAACACAATACAATTTGGTGCCATGCTTTGCACCATTTCTTTATTTAAAATATTTCCTTTTGATAGTCCAACAAAAACATCAGCACCCTTCATCCCATCTACTAATTTATCCACGCCTTTACGGGTTGAGGCAAAGAAGGTTTTATGTTCGTCAAGGTCGGTACGGTCTTTAGTTAAGGCACCCTTGCTATCGTACATTAAAATGTTTTCTTTTTTTACACCAACTGATATATACAATTTAGCGCACGATATAGCTGATGCACCGGCGCCATTAATAACCAGTTTTACTTCTGATAATTTTTTACCTGAAACCTCAACCGCATTAATTAATCCGGCGGAAGAAATGATGGCTGTACCATGCTGATCATCATGCATTAGCGGAATGTTTAACTCAGCTTTTAAACGACGCTCAATTTCAAAACACTCGGGAGATTTTATGTCTTCTAAGTTTATACCACCAAAGGTGCAGGCAATGTTTTTTACCGTGTTTACAAAGTCATCGATATTTGTAGTATCAACCTCAATATCAAACACATCAATATCGGCAAAAATTTTAAAAAGTAAACCCTTGCCTTCCATTACAGGTTTAGAGGCCAAAGCACCAATATCTCCAAGGCCAAGTACGGCTGTTCCATTAGAAATAACAGCCACTAGATTTCCTTTAGCCGTATATTTATAGGCATCTTCCGGGTTTTTTTCTATTTCTAAACAGGGCTCTGCAACACCGGGAGAATAAGCCAGTGTTAAATCTCGCTGAGTCGAATATGGTTTTGTAGGGATTACTTCTATTTTACCCGGGCGACCTTGAGAGTGATAATCAAGCGCATCTTGCTTACGAAAATTATTCATTTGAAAAAATTTTAGAAAGGCGAAGATAACAAAAACAAGGCTTAGTTGATAAGCCTTAGTTTTTTAATAAAAATACAGGGGGATTAAGCTTTAGCTTTAAGTCCTTTTTGGTAATCGTACAGCTTTTTACCACCATATAATCCAGCGGCAATAATTAAAAACACAAGCCCTTTATCAATAGGCACACAATAAGGCCAACAAGCCGGATGACCACCTCCGCCAGGACCCGCAGGAGCAGAAAATGCTACGTTTACAACAAGAATAAGTAAAATAGTAAAAATACTTTTTATTGATGTTTTCATTTTGTTTCGATGTTTTTATTGTCTATTTAAAACGCTAAGGTACAAATTAAAATAATATCATACATATACTATTGCAAATTAAAATGTAATTTCGCCTTTAAAAGCTATACCATTGGCAAAAAAACAAGCTACATCTGTTTTAAAATTTGATGATGTTAAAGTTATTTGGCGTACCGTTATACAAAACTGGTACGTGCCCGTTATACTTGTTCCTGTTTTTTATTTAATTGGTTACTTTATTGCGTATCGAGAGTTTGAAACGTATCAGGTAAGTACACAACTTTTATTAAAAAATAACGACCAGTACGCAAAAGGAAGTCTTGTTAGTGAGGACAATTATTATGGGGGGATTACAGGTTCTTATATTGATAACTCGAACGAAACACGTGTTATAACTTCATTCGATTTAATTGAAAAAGTAATTGATAAATTAAAATCGCGCTTACAAGTTTCTTATTACATCGTAGGCCGTGTACGTACTAAAGAAGAGTTTGATGGAATGCCTTTTTCAGTTTCTGTAAATAGTATAAATTCCACTTTTTATGAAAAACCCATTTCGTTCAAAATTTTAAATGAGAAAACGTATGAAATTGCATACAAAGAAGGTGATAAAGAAATTAAACAGCGTGGTGTTTTTGGAAAAGAACTTATTACTGTTAATTATGACTTATTAATTTCTTCTGACATAATGACGGCGGTTGGAATAAACGAACGCAAAAACATACAGTACGAATTTAAAATCCATGCTTTAGAATCCTTAGTTTTTGGTTTTCAGAAAAAATTGAAAGTAGAAAACCCTGATTATACTAATATTTTAAAACTTTCGATAGAAGATAATCTAGTGGGTAGGGCCAAACTTTTTTTGGATACACTCTCTAAAATATATATAGATAACTCGCTTAAAAGTCGTTTTAATCTTAATGAACGAACTCTTCAATACATTGATAGACAAATGACAGAGGTATCTGCGGTACTTAAGTTTTTTGAAGACACCATGCAAAACTATAAATCAAACAAAGGTATACTCGATTTAGGGCACGAAGAACAAGATTATTTTACAAAACTTAGTCTCTATGATAATCAACGCTCTCAATTAAATCTACAAATAGATGGTTTAAATGATTTGGAAAAATATATTATTGAAGATAAAGATCCCCAGTTTTTACCCCCATCGGCATTTGTTAATAATGGAGATGCATTTTTGGTTAAATCGGCAGGGCAATTATACACACTTCAAACACAATTAAATGACATGCATAATTCTTCTAAGGATGTTAATTATGCTGTTAAACAATTAAGAAGTAACATAAAAAAAACAAAAGAAGATTTATTAGTTTACATAAATAATGCCCGCAACGCCATAAAAAAAGTAATTGAAAATGTTACCGGTGAGATAAGTGCCTACATAGCCAGCATTAAAACAATTCCACAAAAACAACGAGATTTGTTAGGAATACAGCGTAACCTAAGTGTAAACGAAGGTTTATATAATTTTCTTCTTCAAAAAAGAGCTAACACATATATTGCTCGTGCATCTATTATCCCTGAAACTAAAGTTATTGAAAGTCCACGTCCTTCAGGTAAAGTAAATCCAGATAAAAGCAAAATAATAATGCAATATGTTTTTGCAGGTGCAATATTAAGTTTACTAATTATATTAATTCGTTTTTTCTTTTTTACTACTATACAAAATACGATAGAGCTTAAAGAAGTAACTGATACGCCAATAATTGGTGATTTAATTCAGGTAAAAAACATGTTGCCAACAGGCATTGTTGTTGATGAGGAACCTAAATCGCAAATAGCAGAAAGCTTTAGAACTCTACGGACTAATCTTCAGTATTTAAACACTACACCTGGGCCAAAAATTATTTTATTTACTTCAAATGCTCCCGGGGAGGGGAAAACATTTTGTTCTATAAACCTTGCTACTATGTTGGCAAAGGGTGGCAAAAAAGTTTTACTATTAGAGCTTGACTTACATAAACCTCGCGTGCAAAAAGCACTTGAAATGACTGCGGAAAAAGGTATAAGCACCATTGTAGTAAAACAAAATACTATTCCCGAATGTATTAGAAGAACTAAAATAGAAAATTTAGATGTGTTACTTTCTGGTCCCGTGCCTCCTAATCCATCTGAAATGATTTTATCTAATGAATTAAAAGACATCCTTTTTTATGGCAAAGCGAATTATGATTACACTATTATAGATACCCCACCCGCCGGCTTAATAAGCGATTCTATTTACCTGATGCAGTACGCAGATATTTCTTTATTTGTACTTAACACAAAATTCGCTAACAAACAAATTATAAGTTTTATTGATGAGCTTACCGAAACAAATAAAGTAACTCATTTTGCTTATATATTAAATGGCGTTAAACAACGTAGCACCGGATACTATTATGCTAAGTATGGGTATGGCTACGGGTATGGCTACGGGTATGGCTACGGGTATGGCTACGGATATTCTAAAAAATAAACAGAAATGCAAACTGCATCAGATATAAAGGATTTAGTGTTAGTTAATAAAGCATCTTTAAAAGATGCTTTGGCATTAATTGATAAAAATGCACAAGGGATTTGTTTTATTATTGACGATAGAAAAAAATTAGTTGGTTTACTTACAGATGGAGATATTCGTCGTTGTATACTAAACAACATTACACTTGATACGGTTGTTGAAAAAGTAATGCAAACTAAATTTACTTCTTTTCCTGTTTCTACTCCTCAAGATGTTGTTCAAGGTTCTTTGTCGCAAAGCATTCGTCACATACCATTGGTAGATGAAAATAATATACTTGTTGACTACGCTTCTTTTTCGCGAACACATCGCACCCCCATTATGCAGCCATTGCTTAATGGAAATGAGTTAGCTTACCTTTCTGATTGCATAAAAACAGGATGGATATCGTCTCAAGGAGCTTACGTAAAGCGTTTTGAAAAAGAGTTTGCAGAATATTGTGAGGCAGAATATCCTGTTGCGGTAAGTAACGGTACGGTTGCTTTGCATTTAGCTTTAGCTGCCCTTGATATTAAAGCAGGTGATGAGGTAATTGTACCTGATTTAACTTTTGCTGCATCTATAAACGCTATAATTTATACGGGGGCAACGCCAGTAATTGTAGACATAGATAAAACAACCTGGACCATCTCGGTTGCTGATATTGAAAAAAATATTACCCCGCGTACAAAAGCTATAATGCCAGTACATTTATACGGACACCCATCACACATAGATGAAATTTTAGTCCTTGCTAAAAAACATAATTTATTGGTGATTGAAGATGCCGCTGAAGCCATTGGGGGAAAATATAAAGGCAAACACGTAGGTGGTTTTGGTGATGCAGCAACGTTTAGTTTTTTTGGAAACAAAACAATTACTACCGGCGAGGGTGGGATGGTGTTTTTTAAAGATAAAAAAGTGTACGAAAAAGCTATTATACTTCGTGACCACGGTATGAGTAAAGAAAAAAAATACTGGCACGATTACGTGGGCTTTAATTATCGTATGACTAATATGCAGGCAGCTATTGGTTGTGCACAACTTGAGCGCATTGATGAGTTTGTTGAAGAGAAAAGAAAATTAGCCGCGTTTTATAATAAGGTTTTGGCAGAGACAGGAAACTTTATTTTACCTCCACAAGAATCGTGGGCGGTAAATGGTTATTGGTTATATACTGCTATTCTGAAAGAAAACGCAAACATGTCGCGTGATATGTTAATGGAAAAAATGTTGAAGAATGGGGTGGAAACCCGCCCGGCTTTTTATCCTTTACATCAAATGCCTCCGTATAAAAACTACCCTACAAAAAGCACATTCGAAAACTCTAACTATGTTTCAAAGCAGGGCATTAATTTTCCTTCTTCGGTAAACATAACACAAGCCGAGTTAGATAATATTTCGCATGCACTACATTCTATTTTTCAAACACAAAATATTTCAGCATAAAGCATGAGTATTCCTGTTTTAGTTATTGGCTTGGGTTCTATGGGCAAACGCCGCATACGCAATTTGCGAGCCTTGGGTTTTACATCTGTTTTTGGTTTTGATAAACGCACTGACAGAACCAAAGAAGCATCCGATTTATACAAAATAAATTGCTTTACTGATTTTGAAGAAGCATTAAAACAATCTAATGCAAAAGCTTTTATAATTTCTCTTCCGCCTGATATTCATCATATCTATATGAAAAAGGCCGTTGAATTGGGCATTCCTTTTTTTGTAGAAGCCAGTGTGGTTGATACGGATATGAAAGAAATTATTGCGGCGGCAAAACAAAAAAATGTTTTTGCCGCGCCTTCTTCTACAATGTATTTCCATCCTGCTATTCAAAAAATAATTGAACTGGTAAAAAGCAATTACTTGGGAACCCTTAGTAATGTAATATACCACATGGGTAATTATTTACCAGACTGGCATACGTATGAAAAGGTAAGCGAGTTTTATGTATCGAAAAAAGAAACGGGTGGCGCGCGTGAAATTGTTCCGTTTGAATTAACCTGGATGACAAAACTTTTTGGCTTCCCCAAACAAGTTGCATCTACCGTTAAAAAAACCATTGAGATAGAAGGTGCGCCCGCTATTGATGATACATACAATAGCATTTTAGATTACGGAAGTTTTACCATGATGCTAACGGTTGATGTGGTTACACGCCATGCAACGCGTCGTTTGCTAATCAATGGTTCTTTACGTCAATTGGAGTGGGATTGGAATGCTAATTGCGTAAAAGTTTTTCACCACGACAAACAAGAGTGGGAAACCTTTACTTACGAAACACTAGCTGCTGCCGGCGGTTACAATAAAAATATTACTGAGCAAATGTATATTGATGAGATGAACGCCTTTTTTAAAGGAATTGAAAAACCATCTACATACGTAAATACATTAGAAGAAGACCATAAAGTGCTGAAGCTTTTGTATATGATGGAAAAATCATATGCCGAGAAAAAATTTATTGAAGTCGCGTTATGATAGCGTTGCTTATAACTGCCCGTATGGGCTCTAGCCGTTTACCAAAAAAACATTTAATTGAAGCAAGTAAAAAGCCGTTATTGTATTGGTTAATAAAGCGTTTTGAGTTTGAGTTTGAAAAAGAAATTGCACAACAAAAAATTTGCTTAGCAATTGCCACTTCTGAAAAACCGGGTAACGAGGCTTTTACTATTGCAACAGAAGGAACAAGTTGCCAAGTAATTCAGGGGAGTGATAATAACATTCCGCTTAGGCATTTGCAGTGTGCAAAAAAATGTAATGCCACATATGTAATTTCTATTGATGGTGATGATATACTGTGCAGCACAAAAGCTGCGCGTGTTGTATATGAAAAAATGATTTCAGATCCATCTTACAATTATTTTTCGATAACCGGTTTACCTTTAGGAATGAATATAGGCGGTTATTCGGTTGCTTATTTAGAAGAAAGTTTAAACAAACAAAACGATAAAAAATTAGAAACCGGTTGGGGAAGAATTTTTTCTGATCCAAAAACCTTTACGCAATCATTAGGCAATTATGATATAATGGGTGATTTGCGTTTTACTTTAGACTATGAAGAAGACGCCAAATTCTTTTGCGAAGTAATAAATCAGCTTAAAGAAAAAATTGTTTCTATTTCAGATGAAGAACTGATTAGATTTGTAGAGGAAAATAAATTATTTGAAATTAACTCTTCTTTAAAAAAAATTTATTGGGAGAATTATAATTCAGAAAAACAAAAGGAAGTAGATGAGCAAAAATAAAGAATATCAAAAACGTTTACACGAGCTTATTCCCGGTGGAGCGCACACATATAGTCGTGGTGATGACCAGTATCCTAGTAATGCACCAACTATTTTAGAAAAAGGTAAGGGTGCTTATGTATGGGATGCAGAAGGAAATAAATTTTTAGATTATGGGATGGGCTTGCGCTCTGTTACACTTGGTTATGACAACGAAGAAGTGTCGGATGCGGCAATTGCAGAAATAAGAAAAGGAACTAACCTAACACGAGCTTCGGTTACAGAATTAAATGCGGCCGAGCTAATGATTAGTTTATTCCCCTGGGCGCAAATGGTTAAGTTTGGCAAAAGTGGTTCAACCGTTACAACGGCCGCTATAAAATTAGCACGCGCCTACACCGGAAAAAAATATGTGGCTATTTGTGCTGAACATCCTTTCTTTACTTATGATGATTGGTTTATTGGTACAACACCAATGGATAAAGGAATTCCGGCAGAGAACAAAGCAGGCAGTTTACGTTTTAATTACAACAATATTGAATCGTTAGAAAAACTTTTTACCGAAAACCCCAACCAAATTGCTTGTGTTATTTTAGAGCCCACCACATTTGTATCCCCTTGTGCCGAGTGTGGAAAAAACATGTTAGAAAAACCA
>Ga0210410_10003766_pt1 | contig 13416 bp, 13 predicted proteins | sample IncBWC4MmetaG_FD_161058 | JGI IMG/M metagenome (GOLD analysis project Ga0210410, IMG submission 161058) | Forest soil microbial communities from Barre Woods Harvard Forest LTER site, Petersham, Massachusetts, United States - Inc-BW-C-4-M | ecosystem: Environmental > Terrestrial > Soil >... | reverse complement strand
GCAACCAAGAAAATGAAAATTCCCCGCCGCGACCCCAGCGGCGCAGGCCTTCGATTTGGCGTACGAGTGCGCAGATGGCCAGCATTGTCGATCTGGTCAGGCCCAAGGCGGACTTCGATCCCGAAATCATTGCCGTGCTCTGTGCGGCCCTCGATGAGGCCTGGGACCGGCTCCTCCAGTCGGGAAGCGAGTGCACTCGGCCTGCCTATGCCCGTGCTATGCGCGAGGTCGTGGCGCGGCTCATCATCGATATGGCGCAGCGGGGCATCGGGGATCAAAAAGAGCTCGCCAATGGCGCGCTTCGTTTTCTTGCTGCGAACTATCGACTTGAGCGCAAACGCCGGCAAGGTCCTTCGGGAATGGCTGTCGCGCCGCTGGCGCTTCCCGAGATTACGGCTGCCGACAGCGGAAAAGGCCTGCTGGTCCCGTAACATTTTGGCTTGGTCTACCGGAAGTGTCGTAGCGCTCAGAGAATTTCAGCCGCCCCGTTCTGCTTTGGGATAATAGGCGCTCCAACCATGGTGGATCTGCAAGCGTCATGGTGGCGGCTGCGCTGGAGCTTTCGGCCGCGCTTGCGGCGTTGGTGGCTGCAGAGGCTGCCGTTGTGCCGGCGATGGTTGCGCCGGGGGCTGCGGTTGCGGGGGCCTATGGACAGGAGCCTCCTGCTTGGGTTGCGGCGTAGATTATGGGACCTGCTGGCAATGGGACCCCTACCTGGGCCGATGGATGTCCGTCTGCTATTAGGGCGGAAGATTTCCCACGTTAGCTTGCGGGTATCGATTTCGATCTCGCGCGTTGGCCGCGCCAGGTCGGCCGCCAATGACATCCTTAGCTTCCTCGCCGTGGCGAGAGAGCGGAGCTTCACCAAGGCGGCAGCAAAGCTCGGGGTTTCCCAATCGGCGCTTAGCCACACCATCCGCGGGCTCGAAAAACGCCTTGGAATTCGCCTCCTGGCCCGCACCACGCGACGCGTCGCTAGGGGAATGGGCGGCGCGATAGCTTCGTTCTCACCAGTGCCCATCGGGTTGCTCACGCCCCTGGTCCTGAAACTTGCCGCCCGAAATCTGCTTTACGACAAGCTTCGCTTCGCGGCGACAGTGATCGGCATTGTCTTCTCGATCGTGCTGGTGACGGTGCAATTAGGTCTGTTCGTCAGCTTCGAGCGCATGGTGACGGTCATGATCGACCATGCGCCCGCCGATCTTTGGATCGTGCCGCTTGGAACGAAGTGTTTCGAAGACCCTTCGCTGCTGGACGAAGCCAATCGCTACCGGGCGCTGTCGATCGAGGGCGTGTCGCAAGTCGATCCGATCCTGATCAGCTTTGCGCAATGGCGCATGCCGGACGGCGGTACCTCGCCGGTTTTGGTCATCGGTTCGGATTTGCGCGCCGGCGGACTGCTTCCATGGAATCTGGTCGAAGGCAGCCTCGATGCTCTCTTGGTTCCAGAATCGGTTGCGGTTGACCGCACTTATCTCAATCGACTGGGCGTCAAGGGCTTGGGCGACGCGGCCGAGATGCGCGATCGCCGTGCGGAAATTCGCGCCGTCACCAAGGGCATCCGTTCCTTCACCACGATGCCCTATGTCTTTACGCCACTCGAACGGGCGCGCGCCTATACGGGCACCCCGGGCACCAAGGTCACTTACCTGCTTGTGCACCTCAAGCCGCACGCCGATGTAGAACGCGTTCGCAGCCAATTGCAGCCCGTCCTCACCAAGGCCGAGGTGTTGACGGCGGCCGAATTCAGTAGCCGCAGCCGCTCGTTCTGGCTGTTCGGCACCGGCGCCGGCGCCGCCCTGTTCGCCGGCGCTCTGCTCGCCATGGTGGTCGGCTCGGTCGTGGTCGCACAGACTTTGTACGCAAGCACCAAAGAGCATCTCTACGAATTCGCCACGCTGCGCGCGATCGGCTCCTCGGGCACATATCTGCACACCGTCATCGTTGCGCAGGCGTTGTTGAGCGCGGTCGCCGGTTTTGCCATCGCCTTCCTCATCGGGCTGTTCGTTGTCAGGGTGACCTCGGACTCTGCCCTGCCGGTGCTGATGACGCCCGCGCTGACCATCATTCTGTTCCTGCTCACTATCGTGATGTGCGTCATTTCCGCGCTGTCCTCGATCCTTAAGGTCACGCGCATGGATCCGGCGATGGTGTTCAGCCGATGAGCGAGCCCGTCATGGAGGCGCGCGGCGTCGTCAAATTTCTGGGCCAAGGCGCCGGGAAGGTGCAGGCGCTCAGAGGCGTCGACCTCACGCTGCATAACGGCGAGCTCGCCCTGCTGATGGGCCCTTCCGGCAGCGGCAAGACCACGCTGCTTTCGGTGCTCGGCTGCATCTTGTCGCCGAGCGAGGGCGTCGTTCGCGTCTGCGGAAATCCGACGACCAATCTAGGGCCGGAGCAGCTCGCCAAATTGCGGCGCGAGCACATCGGCTTCGTGTTCCAGTCCTTTCATCTGTTTCCGACGCTCATCGCTCTGGACAATGTTCGGCTGGCGCTGGATGTGCGCGGCGAGCATTCCAGCAAAGCCGTCAAACGCTCGAAAGACGCGCTCGCGCGCGTCGGCCTCGCTCACAAAATCAATTCATATCCACGCGAGCTGAGCGGCGGCGAACAACAGCGGGTAGCGATCGCACGTGCCTTGGTGGGAGACGCAGCCGCCATTCTGGCGGATGAGCCGACGGCGGCGCTCGACAGCGAGAACGGCTCTTCGATCATGGCGATGCTGTCCGAGGTCGCCAAGGATCCCGCGCATGGCGTGCTCGTGGTCACTCACGATCCGCGCATCCTGCCGTTTGCGAGCCGGATCATCCGCATCGAGGACGGAAATATCGTGGGCGAAGAGGCCGGCATCGGCGCCGCGCGAACGTCCGTTGCAAAAGCGAGGTCAGTGGCAAAGACATGACAGCAAAAGTTTGGACCGCATCGTCGTTAGCCATCGGCATTCTCGCCACGGTCGTCGGCCTGGCATTCGCCGAAACCGGCACCACGCAAAAGCCGACCGCGGACGACAAGAATTGGCAGGCGGTGGCGCCGGGGCTGGTCGAGCCGCGCTCGGGCGAGATCAAGGTCACGGCGCCGGTGATCGGCCTGATCAGCGAAGTCATGGTGCAAAGCGGCGAGAAAGTGATCGCCGACGAGCCGCTGATCCGTCTGGACGACGAAGGCGCCCGCGCCCGCGTCGCCACCTCGCAAGCACAGGTCGAGATGCGCAAGCGTGCGCGCAACGATCAAGGCGCCGGCAAAGCCGCCGACCGGCGCAAAGCCGAGGACGGCGTGGCCGACGCCGAAGCGGCCGTAGTGCAGACGAGAGACGGCTTCGATGCGGCGGTCAAAGCCAAGCACGGCGGCAGCGGCTCGGACGCCGATCTCACGGCCGCACGCACAGCCTGGAGCGGCGCACAGGAGCGGCTCGTGCAAAAGCGCGTGCAATTGCACAAGCTCGATGACGATCCCGACACGCCGCTGCCGACCGCCAATGAAGGACAGCTCAACGTCGCCCGCGGCGAGTTGCGGACCGCCGTTGCCGAATTGGAAAAGCTCACGATCCGCGCGCCGATCGCGAGCACCGTGCTGCAGGTCAATGCCAAGGTCGGTGAATTGGCGTCGCCCAGTGCGCCACAGGTACTGGCGCTCCTTGGCGACCTCACCGGCTTGCGCGTGCGCGCGGAGGTCGATGAACGCGACGTAGGCAAGATCAAGCTCGGCGGCAGGGCCGTGGTCCGCGCCGATGCGTTTCGCGGCCGCGAATTTTCCGGCAAGGTCGTCTCGATCGCGCCGCTGGTTCAGCCGGCGCGTATCAATTCGCCGGGCTCGCGCAATCTCAGCGACTTCAGCGTCACCGACGTGCTGATCGAGCTGTCCGATCCGGGGCCGCTATTGGTCGGCATGAAGGTGGACGTCTACTTTCAGAACGAGGTCGCGGCGCAATAAGCGCGCTCCAGGGACCGCCAAAAATCACGGGCCGAATGGCCCGCGGCGACGATGCGTGCCTTCGGCCGCGCGCCAAAGGCGGCAGTAAAGGGGGGAACCATGAAGGGCGTAGCTTTTCCGGGCGATCGCTTGGTGTCTTATGTCGACGTGCCGGATCCCAATCCTGGGCCGCTCGACGTGATCGTCGAGATGAAGGCATCAGGGATGTGCGGCACGGATCTGCAAAACTATCGCCGCCCGCGCGATCAGGCGCCTTACATGCCATCGCTGATCGGGCGGCCGCCGATCGCCGGCCACGAGCCGGCAGGCATCGTCTGCGCGGTGGGCGCCGCCGTTCTACCCGGGCAAGCGCGGGTCGGTGAGCGCGTCATGGTGCATCACTATCAGGGCTGCACCACCTGCGACTATTGCCGCAGCGGCTGGCAGCAGCTCTGTCAAATCGCGAAGCCGATGGTGCGCGTCTACGGCAACAACGACGATGGCGGGCACGCGCCATATCTGAAAGTGCCGGCGAATACGCTGGTACCGCTGCCGCAAGAGCTCTCGTTCGCGGCTGGCGCCGCGATTTCCTGCGGCACTGGAACCGCCTACAACGCGCTGGTTCGTCTCAACCTGTCGGCGCGTCACACGATCGCGATATTCGGCCAAGGACCGGTCGGGCTTTCGGCCACACAGCTGGCGCATGCCATGAACGCGCGCGTGATCGCCGTTGACATCAACGCGCAGCGCTTGCAGCGGGCGCGGGAGTTCGGCGCCGATGCTCTGATCGATCCCGCCAAGGTCGATGCGCTCGAAGCGCTGCGCGAGCTGACCCATGGCATCGGCGTCGATTGCGCGCTGGAGACGTCGGGCGCTTCCTCGGCTCGCATTGCGGCCGTGCGGGCGACCAAGATCTGGGGCGTGTGCTGTTTCGTCGGTGAGGGCGGCGACGTCACGATCAGCGTCAGCCCCGACATGATCCGCCGTCAGATGACGATCATCGCCTCATGGACTTTCTCGACGGTAGGCCAGGCCGACTGCGCGAAATTCATCGCCGCGCGCGGCATCGATGTCGACCGGATCTACACCGATCGCTGGTCGCTCGATCAGGCCGCCGAAGCCTATCGGCTGTTCGACCAAGGAGTCGGCGGCAAGGGCGTGTTTCTGATGTAGAGCGCGCCGGACTTGCTACTGCAAGCTCAGCGCCACGAAGCGGGTCTCGCCATCGGGATTGGAGACGAGCAACACCGCGACTTTCTTACCCTGCGTCTTGAGCTGATCGAGACGGCTTTGCAGATCGGTCGGGTTGCCGATGGCCTGATACTGCACCTCGACGATCACATCGCCGGGCGACAGTCTTTTGTCCGGCGCCGCCGAGGCGACGCTCGGGTCGACGGCGGTGATGATCACGCCCTTGACGTTGTCGCGCACCTTGTACTTCTTGCGCAGATCGTCGGACAGGCTCGACAGCTCGAGCCCCAGCGTCTTCTGCACGGCCGTCTTGGGCGGCTGCGCGCTGTCCTTGTCGGCATTGGCGGCTGCCGCCTTCTCGCCGTCCTCGAGCCGCCCGATCTTCACCCGGTGCGTTTCTTCCTTGCCCTTGCGGATGACGACCACGTCGACTTCCTTGCCAACCGGCGTGTCGGCGACGATGCGCGGCAGGTCATGCATTTCCTTCACGTCATGACCGTCGAACTTGACCACCACGTCGCCGGGCTCGATGCCGGCTGGCTTCGCCGGCCCCTTGTCATCGACGCCAGCCACCAGCGCGCCGTGCGCCGGCTTGATGTTGAGGCTTTCGGCGATGTCGTCGGTGACCTGCTGGATGCGCACGCCGAGCCAGCCGCGGCGTGTCTCGCCGTACTGGCGGAGCTGGTCGATTACCGCCACCGCCGAATTCGAGGGCACCGCGAAGCCGATGCCGATCGAGCCGCCGGAAGGCGAAATGATCGCGGTGTTCACGCCTACGACTTCGCCGCCGAGATTGAACAACGGCCCGCCGGAATTGCCGCGGTTAATGGCGGCGTCGGTCTGGATGTAATTGTCGTACGGCCCCGAATTGATGTCGCGGTTGCGCGCCGACACAATGCCGGCGGTCACGGTGCCGCCGAGGCTGAACGGATTGCCGATGGCGACCACCCATTCGCCGAGCCGCAGCTTGTCGGAATCGCCGAATTTCACTGCCTTCAAAGTTTTGTCGGTCTTCACGCGCAGCAGCGCGAGATCGCTCTTTGAATCTTTGCCGATCAGCTGCGCCGGCAGCTTGGTGCCGTCGTTGAGGATCACGTTGATCTCGTCGGCGTCGGCGATCACATGATTGTTGGTGACGACGAGGCCCGATGCATCGATGATGAAGCCGGAGCCGAGCGAATTGATGCGCCGCGGCGCGCGATCGGCGTCGCCCTGTCCGCCCGGCCCGCGCCGGTTCTTGAAGAACTCCTCGAAAAACTCCTCCATCGGCGAGCCCGGCGGCAGATCGGGCATGTTGCCCATGCGCGCGTCCACCTTTTGCGAGGTCGAGATATTGACTACGGCGTCGATCACCTGCTCGGCGACGTCGGCGATATTTTCGGGCCCGCGCGCCGCCGCCATAGAGGCCGGCAGCACGACGATCGCGGCGGCGATCGCGGCGGCCGTCGCGCCAAAGCGCGCGTGCTGGCAGCCCTTCGATAAGCCGGTGCGAATGAAGCGGGACATGGACGAGGAAGACATTGGAGATCTGTGCTCCTTGCAGGATCACGCGTTAAAAGGGTGCCCCCGTCCATGGGCGGACGCAAGGCTTAGGCGAGGGCGCGGCCGCTATTAGGAACCCGATTGGGGCGGAAAAGCGACTCAAGTTTCAGTGCATCCCTTCAGTCGGCTTAAGCACTTACCGTGCGATTGCTTCCGATTGAATCGAGCGGGTAGGAACGTTTTGCCGCAGTACGTCTTTCAGAATCCGCCTCTCTCTCCCCCAGCCGAATTGCCGTGGAACCGTTCCCCGGGCCGATGCCATTCCGCTCGACGCCACCCGCCCGGAGGCCGGCCGATCAATGTCGTACCAGCCAGACGATAGTGACGCCCACGATTGCCGAAACAAGGCCCATGATCCGCAGGCGGCTGTCCGGCATGTCGAGGGCTGCGGCCATCGCGCGTTTGGTGCCGAGCGGGAAGGCCGCAAACAGAATCCCTTCGATCGCGAAGAACAGGCCGATCGCGGCCAAGAAATCGAACATCGGATCGAAGACGACTTATTGAGAGCCTGGCGCTGGCGGCGTTGGCGAGGGGGACGGCGTCGGGGCCGGAGAATTGGCCGCGGCGCCCGGCAGGGGCTGTCCCGACGGATTGGAGAAGTAGCGGAAGAAATCGGTGTCCGGCTTGAGCACCAGCCGCGTATCGCCGCGCTGCATGCTCTTGTCGTAGGCTTGCATCGAGCGATAGAAGGAGAAGAAATCCTGATCGCGGTTATAGGCGTCGGCGAAGATGCGGTTGCGCTCGCTATCGCCTTCGCCGCGGATCTGTTCGGCGCGCGAATTGGCTTCTGCCAGCAGCACGGTCACGTCGCGATCGGCCTTGGCGCGGATCTCCTGGCTCTTCTGGCTGCCCTGGGCGCGGAATTCAGCCGCCTCTCGCTGCCGCTCGGTTTGCATGCGCTGATAGACCGCCTGGCTGTTCTTCGGCGGCAGGTCGGCGCGGCGGATGCGCACGTCGATCACCTCGACGCCGTATGGCTTGGATCTGATGTCGATCTGATTGCGCATCTTCACCATCAGTTCGTCGCGCCGGTCGCGCACGACATCGGTCAACGTCGCCGGACCGAGCACGCTGCGGAGCGCCGAGTTGAGCAGGACGGACAGCTGAGCATCGGCGCCCGACACGCCGACCGTCTGATAGTATTTCAGCGGATCGGTAATGCGGTAGCGGGCGAAGGCGTCGACCACGAGCTTCTCGCCGACGCCGCTGGTGGACGAATTGTCCTGGCTGGAAAGCGTGATCTCCTGCGCCGGCGATTCGATATTGAGAATCCGCTTGTCGATATAGATGACGCTGTCAATGAATGGGATTTTCACGTTCAGGCCCGGATCGGTGATCACGCGGACCGGCTTGCCGAGCCGCACCACCAGCGCCTGCTGAGTCTGGCTCACTGCGAAAAGCGTGCCGTAACCGACAATGATGGCGACGATGACAAGGACGGCGATGACACCGCCGGCAAGACCGATTCTCATTGCGCGCCTCCCGTCGATGAAGTGCCGGTTCGCGGCGTGCTGCTGCGGCTCGGCGGCGTCGGTAGCTCGGTGAGCGGCAGATAAGGCACCACGGCCGGGCCGCCGCGGCCGGTATCGATGATCGTTTTGTTGGTATCGCTGAGGATGCGTTCCATCGTTTCCAGGTACATGCGCTCGCGGGTGACAGCCGGCGCCTTTTTGTATTGCTCGTAGATCTGCAGGAAGCGCGAGGTTTCGCCCTTGGCCTCGGCGACGGTCTGCTCGCGATAGGCTTCGGCGTCCTGAAAGATCTTGGCTGCGCGGCCGCGCGCTTCCGGCACGACCCGGTTGGCATAGGTCTGCGCCTCGTTCTGCGCGCGCTCCGAATCCGATCGCGCCGCCTGCACGTCGAGGAAGGAGTCGTTGACCTCCGCCGGCGGATTGATGCTCTGCACCTGGACGCTTTGGATCAGAATGCCGGCGCGATACGAGTCCAGCGTTTTCTGCATGACATTCTGGACCTGGTCCTGAACTTCGCTTTCGATGTTCTTCTGCGGCCCGCTGAGCTGCGATTGCCACGTCAGGAGCCGCTGCACGTTCGAGCGTCCGATGACCTCACGCATGGCGCTTTCCGCCACAGCCTTCACCGTTGCTTCCGGATTTTGCACATTGAACAGATAGTCGCTAACGCTGCCCGGCTTGATGCGCCACAGCACCGAGAACTCGACATCGACGATGTTCTCGTCCCCGGTCAGCATCAGACTTTCTTCCGGCAGATCGCGCGGTCGCGTGCCGGCGCGGCGGGTAAAGTCCTCCGGGGCGCGACCAATATCGGTCTTGTTGACCCGCAAGGCCGGCGGCGTCAGCACGGTCTCGATCGGATAGGGCAGGTGATAATTCAACCCCGGCTGCACTTCCGGCGCTATGAACTTTCCGAACCGCAGCACCACGCCGACCTCGTCAGGCCCTACGGTATAAAATCCTGAAAGGGCCCATAGCGCCGCCGCCACCAGCACAATCAGGGCAATACCGCGCCCACCGAGATTGCCGGGCATCACGTTGCGCAGCCGGTCTTGGCTGCGGCGCAGGAATTCTTCCAGATCGGGCGGCCGCGATCCGCCGCCCGATGGCTGCGGTCCCGACCCCCAGGGGCCGCGCGATCCCGAGCCCCATGGGCCGCCGCCGCCGGTTTGGTTGCTCCACGGCATCAAATCTCTCCTGGCGCCAGCCTTGCCGGCCTTGAGGTTCCGGGGGGTTATAGGGGAGGGTTCCGCCCGTTACAACGCGCCGTCACGACGCGGCGCGCCGGTAGATAACAAAAGCAAAAGCCGCATCATCTGCGGCCGCGGCGGCGTGTTCGTCGCGCGCGGTTTCGTGCCAGACGCCGCGATCGATCGCCGGAAAATACGCGTCCCCGTCGACCGCACGGTGCACATAAGTAATGTGGAGCCGCTCGGCCAGAGGCATGGTCTGGGCGTAAAGGTCGGCGCCGCCGGCAACGATGATGCACTCGGCTCCGCGGCGAAGCGCATCGCCTCGGGCGGCCGTCAGCGCCGCCTCCACGCTCGGAGCGACCACGATGCCCGGCGCGGCAAACCCCCCGTCGCGGCTCACCACGATGGTCGTGCGGCCGGGAAGCGGCCTGCCGATCGAGAGAAAAGTCTTGCGCCCCATCACCACCGGCTTGCCCATGGTGATGGCGCGGAAATGCACCATGTCGGACTTGAGCCGCCACGGCAGTCCATTGTCGCGGCCGATCACGCCATTCTCGGCGAGCGCCGCCACGAGGGTGATGGGGACCATCAATGACGCCGTCTATCACACCGCCACGGCCGCTTTGATGTGCGGGTGCGGCTCGTAGCCTTCGAGCGCAAAATCCTCGTAGCGGAACGCGAACAGATCCTTCACCGCCGGATTGAGCTTCATCGTCGGCAGCGGACGCGGGCTGCGGCTGAGCTGCAGCCGCGCCTGCTCGAGATGGTTCAGATAAAGATGCGTGTCGCCGAACGAATGGACGAACGCGCCCGGCCGTAAGTTCGTCACCTGTGCGATCATCAGCGTGAGCAGTGCGTAGGATGCGATGTTGAACGGCACGCCGAGAAACACGTCAGCCGAGCGCTGATAGAGCTGGCAGGACAGTGCGCCGTCGGCGACGTAGAACTGAAACAAACAGTGGCACGGCGTCAGCGCCATGCGCTCGTTCTCGCCGGGATTCCACGCGGTGACGATCAGCCGCCGCGAGTCTGGGTTGCGGCGGATATCATTCACCACATCGGTGATCTGATCGATCGAGCGGCCGTCGGCGGTCGGCCATGCACGCCATTGCCGGCCGTAGACCGGGCCGAGATCGCCGTTGTCGTCGGCCCAGTCGTCCCAGATCGTGACGCCATGCTCGTCGAGATATTTGACGTTGGTGTCGCCGCGCAGGAACCACAGCAATTCGTAGATGATCGATTTGACGTGCAACTTCTTGGTGGTGACAAGCGGGAAGCCGTTGTTCAGATCGAAGCGGAGCTGATGCCCGAAAATCGAGCGGGTGCCGACGCCGGTGCGGTCGCGCTTTTCGACGCCTTCGGAGAGCACGCGCTCCATGAGATCGAGATATTGACGCATCGGATGTCCCGGCCGACTCAGAGCTTTCGAAGATTGTGACGGTAAGCTTACATGAGGGTAACCGCGACGTTAAGCGGATGGGAACTCTTGCTCCGTAGAAACACGCATCACGACCGCTTCACCATCATGTCCAATTTGAAATTCCTGCATTTTCCGGTCGCGGCCAAAGCCGTCTTGCTCATTGCCGCGCTTGGCCTCTTGTCGATTGCAGCCAATTGGTTCTGCCTCGAACGCCTCGACGAGTTCGACCGGCTCAACGCCACCCTCACGCGCCATTTGGCGCCTGCGCGCCTCGCGCTCGCCGAGGCCAAAGCCGCGAGCGAATCGTTCGGCGTCGCCGTCTACAAAGATTATTCGGCCTCCGATCCCGATCAAGCGAAGGAATCGGTCGAGGAGATGGAGGGACAATATAACGCCGCCCGGCGCGCGCTGAACAATGTGCTGGCCGCCTATCCGGCCGCCGGCGACGATGTCCGCCGCATCTTCGACAAGCTCGAGCTTGCCCACGGCATTGCTGCCGAGATCGGTCGCAGCGTGAAAAGCGGCCAAACCCAACAGGCCGAGCGCCTGGTCAATTTCAAATTCGATCCCGCGCGGGACGACGTCACCGGTCACATGGACCGAATTCATTGACGCCCAATTGCCTCGGTATAGCCTTGATATAGCTGCGCTTTCTGCGGCAACCGATCACCCTAAATACGGTTTGCTACCAGATTTGCTACCGAGATTTCTTCAGTAGTGAGCGAAAGACGCTGTCGAGTTCGATAGCGGCGTCCCGTTGCAGAGTTTCGCTAACATGCGAATACACGTCCATGGTGATATTGATGGACGAATGTCTTAGGCGTTCTTGAACGACTTTGGGCTGAACGCCGGCACGCAGAAGCTCGGTCGCATGGATGTGCCGCAAATCATGAAAGCGAATGCGCGGGATATCCTTCAGCCGCCCAACTAGACGCCAAAATTCGCGCGTGAGACTTGCTGGAGCCATCGGCTTGCCGTCCACCCGGGGACACAAGAGTGTGTCGTCGGATTGCCGAATGCCAAGCTTCAGCAGCTCCTCAGCCTGTTCACGTCTTAAGCCCCGCAATTCTTCGACCGCAAACGATGGAAGTGTGACGGCCCGCCCCTTACCGCTCTTAGGCAACTTGAAGCGGATGCCCTCGCGGTGACCGCCTACCTGTTCCAGACTCTCTACGATTGTGACTAAAGAGCGATCCAAATCGACATTGCGCCAACGTAGGGCGAGAATTTCCCCGCGGCGCATTCCCGTGCTTAAGGCGATCAGCACGGGCCAGTAGGCTCGCGTATGCGCGAGGCCTTTAATTAAACGGGCGCTCTGTTCGGCAGTGAGAACAGTCAGCGGTCGCCGCTCAATCTTCGGCAGCTTGTCGATGTTATCGGCGGGATTGCGGCCTATGACGAACTGTTTCACCGCGCGAGATAGCGCGCTTTTTAGAACACGATGAATGTGTCGTCGTGTTTGCGGAGCGAGGCCGCCTATCTTCCCGTCGCGGCGGCCCGCGACTGCCCATTTATTATAGGCGTTCTGAATGTGAACCGGTGCCAACTTCGCCAAACGGTAAGCGCCCAGTTCAGGAATAAGAAAACAGCGCACAAGGTCGCCGTACCGCTCGTGTGTCTTCGGACTGACTTCACTGCGAACCGTGCTAAGCCAAATTGTCAACCAGTCGTTCACGGTCATGCGCGTCGGATCGACATGCTCACCAGTGTCTAGTGTTCGCAGTAATCGGCGCAATTCTCTTTCGGCGTCTCTTCGCTCGCCCTTCACGGTCGCAGTGATTGTCCGCCGCTTACCCGTGCCAGGTTCGGTGCCGAGAGTGTAACGCACCTCCCATGAACCAGGGGAGCGCTGGCGCACATGACCGTGGCGACGTTGACGCATTGTCATTTCTCCTTGGCCTTTTTGGCATCTAACCGAAGGTTGCGGCCGATATCCCGCAGCACGGTCTGATGGCCGGCGATACCTTGGACTCAAGCGTGACGCCGCCTATCGGGCGGCGAAGAGGGGGGATATTCCGACCATTCGCGTCGGCAGACTTCTGCGCGTGCCAATACGCGCAATGGAGCGACTTCTGGATGCTGCCGGCGAGCGGATGTCGACGGAGGCAAGCGGCCCATGAAACGCAACGGCCCGCCGAATGGCAGCGGGCCGAGCGCAGACAAATTGAGGGTAGCAGGACAGCATTCTCATACTCGATCTGACGCAGGCCCCGCAACTCCGACAATGCCAGCCCCGCGACGGGACAGCCCAGTAACGTGTCGTGCATGTGGTAAACGCGTCTCGCGCCGAGGACGGGCCCAAATCTATTGCAGCCGCCGCTGCCGTCAGCATGCGTATTGGGACCGGCGCGTTTTAGCGGATATTTCCGCCATAGTGACTCATGACCGGGCACTCTACGACCCACCGCGAATCATTGAGCAAAATCAAGGACCTGCCGAAGGCGAAATCCCGATCGAGCGATTCATTTAGTACGCCCGTGAATCTTCTGGGCGGCGGCCAATGGCGTTGGCCAAATTCGGCGCACCTCGACGCGCAAACGCTCGCAAAGATTCTACGCGCCGAGATTGGCTCGGCTTGCTCCCCTTCTAAGGTAATGACGTGGCTGAGTCGGAAACCGCCGTCGCGAAGTCCGTCGACATCGAGCCGGACAAGACCGACAACACGCCGGGGCTGGCCGATCAGCAAAAC
>Ga0210410_10003765_pt1 | contig 13422 bp, 10 predicted proteins | sample IncBWC4MmetaG_FD_161058 | JGI IMG/M metagenome (GOLD analysis project Ga0210410, IMG submission 161058) | Forest soil microbial communities from Barre Woods Harvard Forest LTER site, Petersham, Massachusetts, United States - Inc-BW-C-4-M | ecosystem: Environmental > Terrestrial > Soil >... | reverse complement strand
GCTGAACGCCGGGCTCACCGTGCTGATATCCACGAACAACTTCCCGGGAGTGGTCGCGGCGATCATCCCGTCCGGCCCGTTCATCACCGCGCCCAGCGCCGCCGAATTCGTCACCATCGAAAAAACCACGTCGGACTGGGCCACCACCGCGCGCGGCGAGTCCGCCCAGTTCATCCCCTTCTTGATCAGCCCCTCCGCCTTCAGGCGCGTCCGGTTATACCCGGTGACGCTGTGCCCTTTGCTGAGCAGCCGGTTCACCATTTCGCTGCCCATCACTCCCAGGCCCACAAATCCTAATTTAGCCAAGACCTCACCTCTCCCGGATCGCCCTCGCCCGCTGATTCCTCTGCGCTTTATTCGCTGGGCGCGTGCCGCGAATCCTCGCGAACCTGCTTTAAATGCGCCTTCATCGCGTCTCGCGCGCCGGCCGGATCCCGGTGCTCGATGGCTTCCAGTATCTTCTTGTGATGATACTGGCCGCGCTCCGGCCCGCCCTTCACCTGGAAAATTCCGATCCGCTGCTCGCGGAGCAGTCCTACGATTGAATCGATCAGCGAAAGAATGATCGGATTGCCGGCCGCTTCTGCCAGGGCAAGATGAAAATCGAGGTCCGCCTCGATGTAGGCATCGGGATCCCCTTTTGAGGCATCCATCACCTCCACCTGTTCCCGCATGGCCGACAGATTCTCCTGGTCGACCCGCGCCGTCGCCAGAGCCGCGATCTCCGGCTCCAGGATTTCCCGGACCTCGGCGAGCGATGCGAACCCCTCGTTTCCGGAGCGCATCATCCGATGCAGCGACTGCCGGATCGTGTTCGAACTTCCGTCGGTAATGAACGTCCCGCGCCCCGGATAGGCTTCGACCAGCCCCTTCTCGCGCAGTGTCTTCACCGCTTCGCGCACCGCGGTACGGCTCACGCCAAACTGCTCTGCAAGTTCGCGCTCCGGAGGCAGTTGGTCTCCCGCTTTCAGAGCGCCTTTATGGATCGATTCCTCGACCTGTTGGACAATCTGCTCGTAAAGGCGAGAGGACCGAATGATTTTGTACATCCCAACCTCCGAATCCGCACAAAGTCAGTCGACCGATTGATCTGAACCCCGCGCGGTAGGGGACATCGTGTGGCGGCGAACCAGGCAGGTCGAGTTATGGTCGAGTTGTCGGACCAAACTACCATTCCCGCTCCTCCTCCGCAACCCTTTCTTACCCCTCGTCCACCCACACCGTCTTGACGTTGGTAAACTCGCGGATTCCCCAGGCTCCCAGCTCCCGTCCGTGGCCTGACCACTTGACCCCTCCAAACGGTATCCGCGGATCCGATGCCACCATCTTGTTGATGAACACCATCCCCGCGTCCAGTTCATTGATGAATTTCCGCTGTTCGGCGGCATCATTGGTCCAGGCGCTGGCCCCCAGCCCAAACCGGCTGTCATTCGCGATTCGAATCGCGTCGTCGATATTCTTCGCGCGAAACACGCTCGCCACCGGCCCGAACATCTCCTCTCTGTAAGCCGGCGAATCCCTGGGAATGTTGACGAGCACGGTCGGCGCATAGAAATTCCCCGGCCGGTCCAGCCGCTTTCCGCCCGTCAAAATCTTCGCCCCCGCTTCTACGGAACTCCGTACGTCTCGAACCAGGTCCTCGACGCCTTGGGGTGTTGAAAGCGGCCCCACTTCGGTGCTCTCATCAAACGGGTCGCCCACTTTGAGGGCCGCCATTTTTTGCGAGAACAATTTTTCAAACCGTTCCCCGATGCTCTCCGCCACGATGAACCGTTTTGCCGCAATGCAGGATTGTCCATTGTTGAAGATGCGTGCTTTCACCGCCATGCTCGTCGCCGTCTCCAGATTCGCGCTGGGCATCACAATAAAAGGGTCGCTTCCCCCAAGCTCCAGCACCACTTTTTTGATTCGCTTCGCCGCGCCGATGCCTACCTCAATACCCGCTTGTTCACTGCCTGTAAGCGTTGCCGCCATCACCCGCGGATCGCCCAGAATCTTGTCCACTTCCCGCGACCCGACGAGCAACGTCTGGAACGCGCCGTCCGGAAATCCCGCCCGGCGAAACAAATCTTCAATCAGCAGCGCGCTCTGCGGCACGATCGAAGCATGCTTGAGCAGCCCCACGTTTCCCGCCATCAGCGCCGGCGCCGCAAAACGCAACACCTGCCAGAACGGAAAATTCCATGGCATTACCGCCAGCACCGGCCCCAGCGGCTGGTACCGGATGTAGCTCTGCTTCGCTCCCGTCTCGACCGCCTCGTCGGCAAGAAACTTCTCCGCGTTTTCCGCGTAATACCGGCAAACCCACGCGCATTTCGCTGCTTCATCCACCGCCGATCGCAGCGTCTTTCCCATCTCCGTGGTCATTACTTTGGCGAACGCTTCCTTCTCATTCTCCAGAATCGCCGCGGCCTCGAGCATCCACTGCGCTCGCTGCCGGAACGGCACGTTGCGATAGGTGGCAAACGTCTCCGTGGCTTTTTGGAGTTTTGCTTCAATGGCCGCGCTGCTCAGCGGTTCAAACGACTTGATCACTTGCCCCGTTGCCGGGTTGATTGTGGCAATCGCCATGGTTGGCCTCCTGAACGCTACCCTGGCCCTAAATGCGCGAGCCGTTCGGAAGGATTCGACCCAAAGAATCCTAATTGGTCCTACCAATATACCCAACCACGGTCTCCCTGTACAGCCTAAGCATCTATATTTCTGATTCATAGAATTTAATCGTTGACACGCTTCCTCCCAAAGTGGTACAGGGGTCCTACCTTTTTACGGTGCCCCTGGCGATTTCGCCTCTCGGCCTCTGGGATTTGCGTTCCCAAGCTCCGGCAATTAGCCCAGGCACCAAGGAGCCTGCCGCCGGGGCCAGGTGCCCGCCAGGCCAAATCCAAGGAGCATCGAATGAAACGAAACAAAGCCGCCCGTCCGCCCCAACCGCAATCTGGCGCCACCCAAGGTTCCAGTCAAAACCTGTTTGCCCCTTCCCGCCGCACTTTCCTCCGCACCGCCGCGGGTGCCGGGTTGGCTCTCGCCAGTTCCCCGCTCTCCGCCTTCGCCGACCACCACGGCCATCCCAGTCCGAACAGCATCTCCTACCTCGACCGCCGCATGTACATCCGCAACATGGAGATCCTCGCCCACTTCGGCCCCGGCCAGTCGCGCCACGGCAAAATGCAGATGATGGCCGCCGGCAATCGCCGCTACATCTTCCAGCAGGGAGATGTCATCGACGTCAGCGACGTCCGCAAGCCGGTCATGTACAACAAGGGAGGCTTTGAGGGCTACCAGGTCCAGGTCGCCTACAACAAGGACCTTAAGAAGTGGATCCTTATGACCGGTTCCCAGACCCCCATCACCGATTCGACACCGGAAGCGCCCATGGGCAAGTACGACGATCCCCACCTTGACGACAAACGCAAGAACTTCAAAGGTCTGCGCGGCGTCCGCTTTTACGACGCGACCGACCCCGGCAAAATCGTGAAACTCTCCGAATTCAGCACCGGCGCCACCGGCCAAGGCACGCACCGCAACTATTACGACGGCGGCAAGTACGCCTATCTCGACACCGCTCCCGACGAAACCTTTATCCACCAGCCGTCCTACTTCCGCCAGCTGGTCAACGGCAACATGATCATCGACACTTCCGATCCAACCAGCGCCAAGGAAGTCTCCATGTGGTGGGTTCCCGGCTCCCGCAAAGGCGAAGAAGCCGAATACAACAAGTGGATCTGGTCAAAGCTCGTTCCTCCGAAAGTCATCGCGGACCAGACTCCCTTCGCCGGTCTCCACGGTCCGGTCTACGTGCCCAAGAAACTGGAAGACGGTGGCAATCGCGGCTACGGCGCCTTTGGCTCGAACGGCTTCATCATCCTCGATCTCGCCGACCCCCAGCATCAAAAAGAAATCGGCCGCTTCGAACCCCCCGCGCAATATTCCGGCATGGGCATCGCGTTTCACACCATCTACTGCGGCATCCTCGATCGCGGCTTCGTCATCACCAATGGCGAAACCACCAACTCCGATTGCAACCAGATCTATCTGCCCAACTGGGTCATTGATATCCGGGACGAAGCGCATCCCGTCCCCGTCGCTCAGCTTCCGCGCCCCGTTCCTCCGCCCGAAGCCCCCTACCGCGATTTCTGCTTCAAGCGCGGACGCTTCGGCGCGCACAATCCTCCGCACCTGAAAGCGCCGGGAAAGCCCCGCCAGGAATTCATCGCTTATTCCTATTTCATCGCCGGACTCCGCTGCTACGATATCGGCGACCTCTACAAGCCCGAAGAAGTGGCGTATTTCGTTCCGCCCCAGGGCGGCGACCTCAAGCGATTCGGCAGCTACGACCGCACCGTAGACAACATTTTCATCGAATGGGACCGCAACATCCTCTGGACCGCCACGGACACCGGCCTCTACGCGCTCAGCTGCCCCAATCTCGGCAAACCCATCCTCGACCCCATGCCTGTGACAGAATGGTCGCTCGACAAACTCAACGAAGGCGCGCCCTGATTCCGCTCGCCAGGAGAATGCCCATGAAATCCGCCATTTTTTTCAGAGTAAGCATCGCCGCGTGCGCACTTCTCCTCGGTAGCGGAGTCGAAGCGCAGACGACTACGCCCCAGCAAATCCACGTCCTCACCCTGTTGGGGCGCCCGGTACAATTTGTCGTCGCCGACAAGCAAGGCCTCTTCGCCAGATACGGCATCGAAGTCGTCAACGACAACAAGAAAAACTCCGACGAGTTGCGAGCCGACCTCGCCGCCGGAAAGGGCGACGTTGCCTATCTCGCGGTAGACAACGCCGTGGCCATGGTCGAACTCGCCCACCAGGACGTAGTCATCGTCATGGGCGGCGAAGGCTCGCAAAACGAACTGATCGCCCAGCCCGGCATCAAGTCCGTCGCGGACCTCCGCGGCAAAACCCTCATCGTAGATGCGCCTAACACCGCTTACGCGCTCCAAATGAAAAAAATCCTGCTTCTGAGCGGCCTCGCGGCCGGCAAGGATTACGAAATCAAGCCCTACGGTGCCACGCCGCAACGGCTGATCGCCATGCGCGAGCAAAAGGACTTTGCTGGCTCCATGCTTGGCCCACCGGTTTCGTTGGTAGCCAAGAAGGAAGGCTTTGTAAGCCTCGGCTCCGTCCAGCAGCTTATCGGCCCTTATCAAGCCGCGGGTTTTTTCACCCAGCGCGCCTGGGCAAAAGATCATCGTGATCTGCTCGTCGCGTTTCTTTCCGCCTCGATCGAAGCGCAGCGCTGGCTTTTGAATCCGGCGAACAAACAGCAAGTGATCGATCTGCTCGCCGCCCAATATCATCTCGCCCCGGATATCGCCGCCGAAGATTACGAGATGAGCATGACTCACCCCGGAGGCTTCGCCCGAGACGCGCAGTTCGACCTACGTGGCTTCGAGAATGTTCTCAAACTCCGTGCAGAAGTCGAAGGCCAGTGGGGCGGCCATCCACCTTCACCCGACAAATATTTCGACCCGTCGTATTACCAGGCGGCGCTCATGAAAGCGAAATAACCACCATGAGGAGAACTTCTTTGCCACATCGATTGTTTGGTTTGGTCACAGGTTTGGTTTTACTGGGCCTTGCGCAAGTTTCGAGCGCCCAGCAGTCACAAAAAGAACGCACGCTCGACGAAGTCAAAACCGAAGCCATCAAACGCGCCGAAAACGGCATGTACCCACTCATCGGCTTGGATCCTGCCGACGTCCGCGAAGCCTTCTCAAACATCAAGACAACCGACAACGACGAGTGGGCCGCCGCATTCAGCGCCGTCGCCAGTCGCTACATGGCGGAAGGGAACTCCCTGCTCGCCAGCAATCCCGCGCAGGCCGACAAGGACTTCGTCCGCGCCTGGCGTCTCTACTCTTTCGGTCGCTGGCCGGTTCCCGCCTCTCCCGGCAAGAAACGCGCCTACGCCAAAGCGCTCGAAGCCTTCCTGGCCCACGCGAAAATGATGGATCCGCCTCTCGAAGTCGTCCACATTCCATTCGAAGGCGCCGAAATCGTCGGCTACCTCCGCCTGCCCAAAAATGCCAAAAGCCGCGTGCCTATGGTTATCGCCATCAGTGGCCTCGACAGCCGCAAAGAAGATCTGACCGAAAACTTTGGTGTGGTTCTTGGCTCCGGCATCGGCTACATCGGGGTCGATTCGCCCGGCACCGGCCAGGCTCCCATCAAAGCCAGCGAAACCGCCGATCGCATGTTTTCGAAAGTGATCGACTACCTCGAAACGCGCCCCGAAGTGGACAAAACTCGCATCGGGGTGGACGGCCAGAGCTTCGGCGCTTACTGGGCCACAAAACTGTCCATCGTCGAACAAGCCCGCCTGAAAGCCGTTGTCGCACAATCGCCGCCCGTGGACGCCACCTTTGAGAAAAATTTCGTCCTGCAAAAAACCCTCGGCAACCGCGAATATCTCTTCGGCCTCGGCCCCGCGCTGATGTCCATCTTCGAAGGTGCCAACAAAGTCGAAGACCTGGGCGAAATCCTCCCCAAGCTCTCGCTCGTCAATCAACATTTATTGGGGAAGCCGACAACCTCGATGTTAATCATTGCCGGCGCACAAGACACGCAAGTTCCAATCTCCGATGCCTACCTGCTTCTTGGCAGCGGGGACGTGCCAAAAGAAGCCTGGATCAACCCGCAAGGCGGGCACCTCGGACGCCAGGTAAAAATCTGGCCGGACCCCGTAATCTTCCGCAAAATCCTGGTTCCCTGGCTGGTGAGAAATCTCGAAATCCCGCCCCCCATGTAGCGGCCGCTTTCTGAAGCGGGGCGCTTTATGCCCAGCTATATCCATGTTTCGCCAAAGGCAGCGAACGAATCCGTTTCCCCGTCGCCGCAAAAATCGCATTGCACACCGCCGGAAGCACGGGCGGAAGCGCCGGTTCGCCCAATCCAGTGGGTGGATTATCCGTCCTCAAGAAATGAACTTCAATCTCCCGCGGCAACTGGTTCATCCGCATCGGGGTGTACTCGTGGAAATTGCTCTGCACCGCCCGTCCCCGGTCGATTGTAATTTCATAACTCATCACCGAACTCAGTCCTTCTAGCACCGCTCCGCGCACCTGGTTATCCGCGCTGCTCGGATTGATGATCTGGCTCCCGATATCCCCCGCCACCCAAACCTTGTTCACCCGCACCGCATTCGTCGCGTCGACGCTAAGCTCCACGACCTCCGCAAAATATCCGCGATGCGAAAACTGGAACGCCACGCCCATCCCTGTGCCCTTCGGCAAGCTCCGTTTTCCCCAACCCGATTTCTCGGCCACCAGCCGCACCACGCCCTGCATTCGCGCGCCGTCCATGTTGCTCGAAAATGGATCCGGCTTGATGTCCGGCGCAGTAACGCGCGGAAGGCCCAGCAACTCCAGCCTGAATTCCACCGGATCTTTCCCCGCCGCATGCGCCAGCTCATCGGTAAACGACTGGAACACCCAGGAAAACGCATTGCTTCGCGGCGCCCGCAGCGCATACGTGGGCACGCCCAGGGGCATCAGCGACGCCCCAAAATGAAAGTTCGGCAAAAACGTTCCCGGAAACTCGTTGCCGGGAATATTTGCCGATGGCGCAAACTGCTCGCCCTCCCCAAAAGTCACAAAATGATTTTTCCAAGCCACCACTTTTCCGGAAGCGTCCAATCCGCCCTCGAGGAAATGAAATCCCGCCGGACGATAGTGATCGTGATGGAAATCGTCCTCACGTGTCCACAGCAGCTTCACGGGAACCCCCGCCCGCTTCGCAATCGCGGCCGCCTCCAGCATGTAATCGTTCGTCAAGCGGCGGCCAAATCCCCCGCCCGCGCGCTTCAGATGCACAATGATGTCGTCGTGCGGAATTCCCAAAACCTTGGCCACCTGCAACCGTCCCGATTCCGGCGTTTGGCTCGGCGACCAGAACTCCAGCTTCCCGTCATGAAAATGCGCCAGGCAGTTTTCCGGTTCCATCGGCGCATGCGCCAGAAACGGGTACTCATATGCGGCCTCGACAACCTTCGCCGCCCGTTTCAGCTCCTTCTCCGCGTCTCCGTCCTTCCGCAGCATCACGGCAGGCGCCTGTAGCGAAAGTTCCTGCGCCCGCCGCGCGAATCCCTCGCTGCTCTGCAGGGCGGTTGTCCCCTCGTCCCACTTGATCTGCAATTTCTTCCGCGCGCTGTTTGCCTGCCACCAGTTGTCAGCCAGAATCGCTACGCCCGCATGTAATCCCAATAGCTCTGTGGTTCCTTCGACCACGAACGCCTGCTTCACACCCGGCAGCGCTTTAATTTCGTCCACATTTGCGCTGACGATCTTCCCCGCGAACACGGGACACTTCTCATACACCGCCCACAACATTCCCGGCACCCGAAAATCAATGCTGTAAATCGGCTTTCCCGCCACAATCAGCGGCACATCCACACCCATCGTTGCCTTGCCGATGATTCTGTAATTCTTCGGATCCTTCAGCGAAACGTTTTTCAAATCCGGCACGGCCATCGTCGCAGCCTTTGCTGCCAACGCCCCATAAACAATGGTCCGCTTCGAAGAGGTATGGATCACTCGCCCGGAAGTCGTCTCGCATTCCGATTCTGGCACTCCCCAGTCCCTGGCCGCCGCCGCAACAAACATCTGCCGGCAAGCCGCTCCCACGCCCCGCAATGGATCCCAGTTGATCGGCGTAGCCGTGCTGCCTCCCGCCCGTTGCACGCCATACTTCGTTTCATCCAGGTCGGCCTGCTCAATGCGCACGTCTTTCCAATCCACATCAAACTCTTCCGCGATAATCATCGGCAAATGCGTCTTTACGCCCTGGCCCACCTCAGGATTCTTTGCCGTGATGGTCACAATCCCATCCGCCGCCACGCGAACAAACGCGGTCGGAATAAATGCCGGAGCAGGCGCTTGTGCCGCGGCCGCTTGCCCCGGAAAAGCTTCGGAAACACCCGGCAAACGGCACACGAGCAAAAATCCCCCGCCGCTGACGGCGGAGACCCTCAAAAATGTTCGACGATCAATTGCAGTGGCGGGCATGAATCCCCCAGGTAAAGGTAATTGTCGGTCGCTCACATGCGGCAAGCAACTCCCGACAGTGTAACGCCTTTCAAGCTCGATTCGTTTCAGAGTTCTCCGCCGGCTTCTCCATCACCCGCCGCATATTCTTCACATCCAATTCCCCCTGCCAGCGGCTAACCACAAGTGTCGCGACTCCATTCCCCACCACGTTTGTCAGCGCCCGGCATTCGCTCATGAATTTCTCAATCCCAACCAGCAGCGCCAGCGACTCGACCGGAATCGAAGGCACCGCCGCCAGTATCGCCGCCAGCGTCACAAATCCCGTCCCGGTCACGCCCGATCCGCCCTTCGACGCCACCAGCGCAAACAACAATATCCCGCTCACTTGCCCCAATGAAAGATGCGTATTCGTCGCCTGCGCCAGGAACAACGCCGCCAGGGTCAGATAAATATTTGTGCCATCCGTATTGAAGACGTACCCCGTCGGAAAAACCAGCCCAACTGTCGAACGCGAAGCCCCCAATCCCTCCAGCTTCCGCATCATGTCCGGCAGCACCGTTTCTGACGAGCTTGTGCCCAACACAATCAGCAATTCATCCTTGATATACGCCAGAAACCGGAAAATCGAAAATCCCGCCAGCCGCGCAATGATTCCGAGCACCACCACCACAAACAAAAAGCTCGACAAATAAAACGTCCCCATCAACTTCAGCAGGCTGGCGAGCGATGCGACCCCATAACTGCCCACCGTGAACGCCATTCCACCGAGCGCCCCCAGCGGTGCCGCCCGCACCACAATCTTCACGATTCCGAAAACAACCTTGTTCGCAACTTCAATCGCGCCCAGCGCCCGCTTTCCTACCTCACCCATATTCGCAATCGCGAATCCCGTCAAAATCGAAATCAGCAAGACTTGCGGCACTTCGCCGTCGGCCAGCGCTCCGATAAATGTTCGTGGAATAAAACTCAGCAGGAAGGGAATGAATCCGGTCTCTTTCGCGCGCCCCACGAACACTGCCGCCGTCTTCGGATCGAGCGTCGCGGCGTCAATATTCAGCCCGGCGCCCGGATGAAAAACCACCGCCACCGCAATGCCGATAATCAGCGCCAGCGTCGAAACCACTTCAAAATAGATCAGCGTCTTCACGCCGAGCGTGCCGAGCTTCTTCAGGTCGCTCATCGAAGCGATTCCCTGCACAATCACGCAGAAAACGACTGGAGCAATCATCATCCGGATCAGCGACACAAACGCGTCGCCCAGCGGCTTCAGCGCCATCCCGGCCTTCGGGAAGAATCCCCCGATCCCGCAGCCGATCACCACCGCAATCAGCACCTGCACGTAGAGAATCGTGTACCAGTGCCGGGCTCGGCGTGCCGATTCTGCTTTCGCCACCAGGTGTTCTCCGTGTCCCAAAAAAAATCCGGCGTGCCTGTCTAGGCAACTTCCTCCAACCTCAAGTCACCACGTCCCGCGGCGCTTCTTTTCCGCTGACGACGCGCAGGACATTCCGCCACGCCGTCCGGAAAAGATATGCCGCGGACTGCCGCGTCACTCCCGCAATGTGCGGCGTAAACAAAATGCGATCGGCCGCCTCGCCCTTCAACGCGAACAATGGATTGTCCGCCGCAGGAGGTTCCATCCCGTAAACATCCACCGCCGCTCCGCCCAGGTGCCCGCTTTCTAAAGCTTCCGCCAGCGCCGCCTCATCCACCACGCCGCCGCGCGAACCCTGAATCAAAATCGCCCCGGGTTTCATCATCGCCAGCTCGCGTCGCCCGATCATTCCGGTTGTCTCGGGCAGCAGTGGCACATGCAAACTGATCACGTCCGCCAATTGAAAAAGATCCGCCAGAGAGCAGGGCTTGGCGCCCGCCGCCTCAGCCGTACGCGGGTCGCGCGGCGCCGGATCGTGATAAAAAATCAGGCAACCGCGCTTGTCGAAAGCGGAGGCAACGGCTACCCCGGTAACACCAAATCCAATGATCCCCACCGTCAGGCCGTCCAGCCCCTGCAAATTGTCGGCAATCATTCGCGCTCGAAATTCCCGGTAATTGCCTTTGCGAATCTCCGTGTCCGCCCGCAAAAATCCCCGCAGCAGGACTGTTGCCGTCGTCACGGCGTATTCCGCTACCGCCTCGTTGCTTCCTCCCGGAACATTCGCCACGCCGATGCCGTGTTCTCTCAGAAATTCCAAATCCAGCCGGTCCAGCCCCGCTCCCGTCACCTGCACAAACTTCACGCTCGTGTTTTCGAAGAGTGCATTCGGAAGTTTTGCTCCGACCGCGGGAATCACCAACACCCTTGCCACTTTCATCAGCTCCGGCACATCCGCATCGCCCGGAGCCCGGTAAGTAACTTTCAGCGGCTCAGGCGGCAACGCGCCCACTCGCTCGAAATCCGCTTCCGGACGCAGGCAGAGCACATCAATACTCATGATTGCTTGGGTGTCCTCGAAGAAACGCCGGGCTCCCGGGTGGCCGCGGCGATATCCGCAACGGGGAAGAAGCACAATAGAACCAGTGGTTCGCTCCCCGTATTCCGCGTGACATGCTTTTCGCCCGCCGGCATCAGCAGCGTGTCGCCGGGCCTCATGTCGTATTCGCCGCTATCCGCAAACGTAGTCCCTTGCCCCGCAAGAGTGTAAATACATTCCTCAAATTCCAGATGCTGGTGTGCCGCGCGCGACCGATCGCCCGGCTTTGCCACGGGAATTTCCACCAAGCGCAGCGTTACCCCTTGTGCCCCGCGCTCCCCCGACACAATCTCCATCGCCCTGCGCCCAGGCAGAGGAAGTTCCTTCGCCTCGCCCTGCTTAAACAACCGCGCCATCAACGCACCTTGCTGAACTGACGGAGCTCCGCTGTTCCGCCCTGTATCCTGTCCAACTGCTTGAAAATCTCCGCGGAGGTCGTGGCAATCGAATCGGCAACGCTGTTCAGCATCTTCTGCGCCTTCTCAATCGTCGCGTGCTGCGGGCTCCCATACCATCCCGTCGGCGCAATCGAACGCACATCCCTGAGCACCGGCTGGTAACTCCGCGTCCGCCGCAGCGCATCCACCTTGTGACCATGAGCGTGGTCCGAAGAATAGTCAATCCGTTCGAGGTGCACCAGATCCGGCCGATACGCCATAACCGCCAGCGCCTCAATCTCCCCGCCGTGCGTCAACCCTCCGCATTCCTTGCCGAACATATCCTCCGCCACAAAACATGCCTGCACGGTCAGCACCGTCATCCCGTGCTCGCGATGCAGAAGGTCCGCCGCAACTCCGAGCGGTGGAATATTCAGCTCGTGCCAATTCAAAATTAGCAAATACCTGGCGCCGTGCTGCGCCACGGAAGCGCAGGTCTCCTTCACCACGTTCATGTAAGTATCCGGCGAAAGCGTTATCGTCCCCTCAAACGGCATGTGCAATGGAGTTACACCCAACGGCCCGCCGGGAAGCACCAGCCCATCCATCCGCTCCGCCACCGCGTGCGCAATTACATTCGACGCAAAAATATCCGTCCCCGTCGGCAAATGCGGCCCGTGCTGCTCCACGCTTCCCTGCGGCAGAATCACCAGCGGGTTCTTCTTCAATTGCGCCGCGATCTCCGGTTGCGTCAGATCCACAAAATACCGGCTGGCAAGCATCGGACCTCCTGTCATTCCCTCACCCGGCTCTGCGCGTCCTCGAGAACACTAGCAATACCCACGCATTGCCCGTTCTGCTCGAGCGACTTCAGCGCGGCATACACCATCGCCAACGCCACATTGCCGTTATGCGCACTCAATTCATTCGCTTTGCCGGTGCGGCAGCTCTCGGCGAACATTTCCAGTTCCGCGCGAAACATATCGCTCTCCGGCACTCTCAACTCTTCGCGTTTCGCGTAACCATCAATCCCTCGCTGAATGTAAAGGGTTGATTTCCTGTGCAACTCGTCCGGCGTATCCCAGGTGTCAAAATCGATTTCGTAATGCATCAGTCCCTTCGACCCGAACACCCGAACCGAAAAAATACCCGGCGAGGTCCAGCAGGAGCCCACGTATCCGATTTTGCCGTCCGCAAATTTCAGCAAGGTCATGGACTGGTCGTCCACCTCCGCGCCGACCGGAGAAAGTTTCGAAGCCATCCCGCTCGCTCCCACCACTTCGCCGCCCAGATAATGCAGCACATCAAACTGGTGAATCGCCAGTTGTGAAAGCGGCCCACCGGGAGCCTTGTCCTTATACCAGCGCCACGTCAGGGGAGTCAGTTCGAGGGCACGATTGTTCGAAAAATTTGCTTCGAGGAAAGCCACCCGCCCGAGCTCCCCCGCGTCAATCGCCTCCCGGATTTTCCGGATCCCCGCCATCAACCGCGCGCTGTGCCCCACCGTAACGGTGATCCCATATTTCTTTTCGAGCGCCAGAATCTCTAACCCCTCGACAAGCGAACTCGCGA
>Ga0210410_10003764_pt1 | contig 13423 bp, 10 predicted proteins | sample IncBWC4MmetaG_FD_161058 | JGI IMG/M metagenome (GOLD analysis project Ga0210410, IMG submission 161058) | Forest soil microbial communities from Barre Woods Harvard Forest LTER site, Petersham, Massachusetts, United States - Inc-BW-C-4-M | ecosystem: Environmental > Terrestrial > Soil >... | reverse complement strand
ATCCAAGTCATAAAGGCGGTCGTTGGTCGCCGGCAGAGGCAAAACATCCGGCTCGATTGAGTAGCTCCTTTCGGAAGAACAAATTCATTCGCTCGGGACCGCGGCTGCCTCCAGCAAGCGGCGCAGAGCGCTGCCTGGAAAGGCCGTCTTCATGAGCGATTCGCCGATGAGGAAGGCTTCGTACCCCGCCGTGCGAAGTTCGGCGATGTCGGCAGCGGAGGCGATGCCGCTTTCGGCGACCGCCAATATCCCGCGTGGAAATTTTTTTGCCAGGCGGAGCGGCGTGTTCAAGTCCACCTGAAAGGTGCGCAGGTTGCGGGAATTCACGCCGATAAGATCGGAGCCTGCGTCGACTGCGCGCTGCAATTCTTCTTCGTCGTGGGCCTCGCAAAGGACGTCGAGTTCGTGGGCGCGGGCCTTGGCCGCGAGCCCTTCGAGATCGGGCTGCTCCAGGGCGGCGACGATGAGGAGGATCGCGTCAGCGCGATGGGCGCGGGCTTCGACAATCTGAAGCTCGTCGAGAATGAAGTCTTTGCGCAGGCACGGAAGGCGGGTGTTTTCGGAGGCGAGGCGCAGATTGTCGAGTGAGCCTTGGAAGTAGTCAGATTCGGTGAGAACGGAGAGAGCGGCAGCGCCCCCTTGTTCGAGTTCTCGGGCGAGTTGTGAGGGATCGAACTCAGGGCGAATCAAGCCTCTGGACGGCGAGGCTTTTTTCAGTTCGGCAATAACGGCCACGCCCTGGGATCCTGCCGACGTCAGGGCGTTCCGGAACCCTCGGGGCTTGTGTTCAGCGGCGAGGCGGTCGAGGGCGCGGAGGTCGGCTGCGCGGCGCTTTTGCGAGAGCTTGCGGCGCGTGGTCGCGAGAATTTGATCGAGGGTGGCAAGCATTGCGAGAGTTTCATTATAAGGGACGGGCAGGAATGGGTATGCGGACGAACTGGCTATTCGGGTCCATGATTGATTCAACGGTGGAGCGACGGGCATCTCGCCCGTCCAGTCGGGCGAAACCACGACTCTCTCCAACGATGAATTCCTGCCTACTTCGCGCTTCCGGATTGCGAGTTAGAAGCGGCCTTTTGTTCGGCGATCCAGGACGTGATTCGTTGGTCGAGGACATCGAGAGGCAAGGCGCCGCCGTTGAGGACCTCGTCGTGGAAGGAGCGGATGTCGTAGCGTGGGCCGAGTTCTTTCTGGGCTAGCTGCCGGAGGCGAAGGATGTCGAGCTGGCCAAGTTTGTAACCGAGGGCTTGGGCGGGGGCAGCGATGTAGCGATCGGTTTCCGACTGGACGTCGGGCTCGTCTTCGGCAGAGTGGGCATGGAAATAGTCGACCATCTGGGCGCGCGTCCAGTGTTTGTAGTGGACACCTGTGTCCAGAACGAGCCGAACGGCGCGCAGGAGTTCGTCGGAGAGGCGCCCAAAGTCGGAGTAGGCGTCCTGGTAGAAGCCCACGTCCTTGCCGAGGCTCTCGGAATAAAGCGCCCACCCTTCCACGTACGCGTTATAGCCGGCTTGCTGGCGAAAGGTGGGAAGCGCGGGCATAGTTTGGGCGATTGAAATCTGCATGTGATGGCCGGGGACGCCCTCGTGATAGGCAGTGGACTCGCAGGCGACCAGCGAACGGTGCTGGTAGTCGCCAGTGTTGACCATCACAGTTCCGCGGCGAGAGCCATCAGGGGTGCCGGGTATGTATTCCGCGGAGGGCGCGTCCTTCTCGCGGAATTCTTCGACGGGCTTGACATCGAGCTGGGTCGGTGGGAGCAAGCCGAAAAGTTTGGGAAGTTGGGGCGACATTTGGGCGATGTAGCGCCGGTAGGTCTCGAGAATCTGCTCGCGGGAAGTGGGGATCAGTTTGGGATTGGTGGCCAGAGAGGCGCGGAAGCTCTTGAGATCAGAGAAGCCAAGTTTCTTGGCGATGATGAGCTGTTCGGCTTCAATGCGCTCGACTTCACGCAGGCCGAGTTGATGGATGGTTTCGGGATCCATGCTGGTCGTAGTCTGCTGTCGAATATCGAAACGGTAGAGGGCATCGCCGTTAGGAACCGACCAGATCCCTTCCTGGGCGCGGCCTTTGGGGGCATAGTCTTGGGCGAGGAAGCGGGAGAGCTTACGGTAGGCAGGCCTGACTTCCTGGTCGACGGCAGCGATGATAGCGGCCCGAAGGCGCTTGCGATCGGCTTCAGAGACTGCCTCTGGGAAATGCGTGAGAGGCTGAGCGAACGTGTTGGCATCCCCAGCCTGGCCGGCGATCTCGTCGCACTGCTTGACAGTTTTCTCGAGTAGATAGCGCGGCGGGATGAGTTTGTCCTTCAGGCCTTGCTGAAGGACTCCGGTGATCTGATCAAGGGCACGAGGCAGTGCGCGCAGGCGGGCCAGGTAGTCCTCGTATTGGCGGGTGGTGTTGAAAGGGATAATGGTAAGGGCTTCGGCGAACTGAAGGTGAGCGCCATCCTGCTGGTCGATGGGCATCTCGAAGGTCTTCAGGTTGATGGCCTCGATGCGCTCCTTGAGATTGCGGAGCATGAGGACCTGATTCAGCTTCTCCTGCTCGGGGAAGCCGGTGGTGTCGATGGCCGCGAAGCGCGCGACCCAGTGCGCGAGGTCGTTTTTCTGCTCCTGCACATGCGCGAGGGAGAAATCGCTCCAACGATCGTTGTAGCGGTAGTCGCCGAGCAGCGTGGCGAGTTCGGGAGATTCCCGGAGCTCATATTCCCATTCATCGGCGAGCAGTCGATTGAGGTTTTTGCGGCGTGCCTCGAGCGTGGGATGGTCAGCAGACAACGCAAGCGGCGCGAGCAACGCCCCCGCCATGATCATGAAAGCAAGACTGCTTATCCTCATTCGCATTCCCAGGGAAATTCTAGCATCGTGGATGCGGCACAGGCGCACATTAATTTTCTTTAATCGCGAGACCTTATTGAATATTTTGCAAAATTTTCAATAGATTGCTAGCATGGGTGCCATGAGCGGTGCTGGGCAACGGCATGTCATTCGAACACAGAAGCAGCTGCGGGCGCTGACTTCGGCGGCGCGCCAGGAGGTTGTCGACGTGCTGGCAGAAATGGGGACGGTGTCTGTAGCGGAGATCGCGGCCACGCTGGGAAGGCCGGCAGATGCTCTGTACTTCCACCTGCGCGCACTCAAAAACGCCGGTCTGGTGAAACAAGTCGGGGATCGCTCGCGAGGCCGGCGACGTGAGGCGCTGTTCCGCACAGTCGCTCCCGAGTTGTTTCTCCATTACGAGCCTGCGAATAGGGAGAATCGTCGCGCAGTCACAGCCATCGTGAGCTCGATGTTGCGCCTGGGAATCCGAGATTTCGGGCGCGCTTTCGAGGGCGCAGAAGTGATCGTTTCGGGGCCGCGTCGCGAGCTGTGGGCAATCCGTAAGACGGCCCGCCTGTCACTCCAGCAGATCTCGGGCGTGAATCGCTCGATTGAGCGGCTGAACAAGTCGGTCTCCAACCCGCGTGGGAAGGGACGCCTGTACGGGATTACCGTGCTGCTGACGCCACTCGATCACCGTGCGCGGGAGAGTAAGCGAAGCAAACGATCAAAAGGAATGAGTGAGAAATGATTAGGTCGTGGATTTGCGTAGCCATTGTCACCTGTGTGATCGGCAAAGCGGCCTATTGTTCTCCGCAATCGGTCGCTAGCGGGAAAGCGGTGAAGAACACGCCATGCGCTCGGGGAGTGTTCCTTATCCTCGAGTCGGGCAAGCTTGCGGGCGTCGACTGGGTGGAGAGAGAAGAAGCCAGGGTCCATACGCGGACGGTGTTGACGCAATCGCGCGTGATTGACGCGACCATTGAGCTGCGCCCGGATCAGACGGCAGTGCGTTCCTCCGTGGTGCTTTCGATTGCGGGTGCTGAGTCGGAGAAGCCGAAGACCCGCGAGTTAGGGGAAGGCGCGATTTACTGGTCCGACATGATCGTCAGTTCGGTCGAGCAGGCGGTGGCGCGAGCGCGGGTCCTCAATCAGGCGTCGATGAAGATTCCAGGCGCTTCCCTGTACAGCGATTCGCGTGGCGACGTCCTGGTGGAACGACTGGATGCTACCGACTGGGTGGTCAGCTATCACAACAAACGCTACGAAGTGCTTACGGACGAGCAGGGATGTATGCAGGCGGCGACGCTGCCGGAATTCGGAGTGGTGATTGAACGGCGCGCGGAATTTGACGCACGCCAGTATCCGCTTTGGGCTCCGTATGGAGCACCACCGGACGGCCCATATCGAGCGGAGGAGGTGAGCATCCGCGCCCCCCAGGGGCACACGTTGGTGGGTACTCTTACAACGCCGGAGCGAGCCACTGGCAAACTTCCCGCCGCTGTGCTGATCACGGGCTTGAGTCCAAGTGAGCGCAACGGCGGGACACCGCCGTGGATGCCGCTGCGCGATTTGGCTGATGCTCTGACTCGCGCGGGAATCGTAGTTCTACGGGTGGATGATCGCGGAGTAGGTAAGTCCACCGGGGACCACGCGCCGTCGACAACCTACGACGAGGCCGACGATGTGCAAACTGAAGTCTCATGGCTGCGTAGCAGAGAGGCGATCGATCCCAAACGGGTGGCCCTGGTTGGCTACAGCGAAGGCGGACTGATTGCGCCGATGGTGGCGGCAAAGGATCCGTCGATTGCAGCGATCCTGACGTTCGCGGGCCCAGGCACCTCAGGGGCGGATCTGGCGCACTACCAAATTTCGCAAGCGGTCATGCGAGATGCATCGATTCCGGCGGCGGAGAAGGAAAAAGAAATCGCGAAGCAGTTGGCCGAAGACATGACGCCTCGGGAGCGAGTGGTCTTGACCATCGATCCGTTGGAATTCGCCCGGCGGGTGCATTGCCCGGCTTTGATCCTGCAGGGTGGGATGGATCTCCACGTTCCGATGCGGTCGGCGGAACGAATTGCGGCGGCCATGCGCTCGAATGGTAATTCGGACGTGACAGTGCGTATTTTTCCAGGGGTGAGCCACTCCATGTTGCCAGATCCAATCGGGCTTTCGAGTGGATGGGTGCTGCTGCCTGCTTTTCTGACTTCGCCGCCCGTGCTCGACGTCCTGGCGCGCTGGGCCGCTGAGAAGCTCGGAACGGCAGGCCTCCCTTAGGCTTCTCTAGGAATCATTGTTTCGGAGGAACCTGATTTAAAACGGCAACCAAGAAGTTGCATTTATTCTAGTCTGCTAGTATTATGCAACCTGGAGGTTGCAGGACATGAATGATCGTATTGAGAAGCGCATCGAACTGAAGGCTTCAGTTTCGCGAGTCTGGCAGGCATTGACGGATTATCGTGAGTTTGGCGAGTGGTTTCGAGTGAAACTGGACGGGGCATTTGTGGCTGGTGAGGTTTCCCGCGGACAGATTACTTACCCGGGATACGAGCATCTCAAGTGGGAAGCGGTCGTGCAAAAGATGGAAGCGGAGCGGCTATTTTCTTTTACCTGGCATCCCTATGCAATCGATCCCAAGGTGGACTACTCCAAGGAGCCGCAAACGCTGGTTGAATTCAAGCTGGAGAAGACAGCGACGGGCACGCTATTACTTCTGAGCGAATCTGGTTTCGACAAAATTCCGGCCGGCCGACGCATGGAAGCGTTTCGCATGAATGACGGAGGCTGGACGCAGCAAATGAAAAACATCGAGCGCCATGTCACAGAGAAGCCGTAGAAGAGTTACTGCAGCTGCGCGTGATCGCGCAGCGATTTTTGCCGCTTTGGGCGACGAGACGCGGTTGTTGCTGGTTGCGAAATTATGCAGCGGACAGCTGCACTCGATTTCGGAATTGACTGTGGGCTCGAAGCTCACGCGGCAAGCGATCACCAAGCATCTGCGGGTATTGCAGCGAGCAGGAATCGTGCATGGTGTTCGGGCTGGGCGCGAGAAGCGGTTCGAGTTCGATCCAGAACCCATGCAGGAGATTAAGCAGTATCTCGATATCGTCTCCGAGCAGTGGGACCAGGCATTGGCGAGGTTGAAGTCGTTCGTGGAGGATTGAGAGGCGCGGTGTTTTCTGACAGAGAAGTCATCGGCGCTCACGAGGGCACGATTCCGCGGAGCATTACGGGTTGCTGATGGCATATTACCGCGCGAACGGACTGGTGCCTCCGGCGTCGCGTAGGCAATGAAGGCCGAATCTGGATCATCGCAAGAACGATGAAAACCTGGATGTCAGTAACAGCCACAAGGTTTTCCGCGGAGTGTCTCCCGAGCCTCATAGAGAACAAGAGGCGTGATGGCCAGGGCCGCGACCGGGTCAGCCCATTGGAGCTGCCACACCGCGTGAAGCGTGAGCCCAGCGAGAGCAATGATCGACAGGTATGCGCATAATGCGGATTCGGTGGCATCGGCTCGGAGGGCGGCACTACCGGTTTCAGCCGAGAGACGACGTTTTTGCCTGGCCAACCACGGCATGATGAGGGCGGCAGCAACAAGCACACCGATGCCGAGGTGGCTGGACTTGGGTTCCACATAGCCACGTATGGACAGGACAGAAACCAGAATCACATAGACCGCCAGCAGGATCAGCAACGCTCCCGCAGTGCGGGCCGCAGTTCGCTCGGCGTGTTCGGAGGAAGCACTTCGAAAACGCCACAAAACCACCGCAGCCGACAGGAGTTCGATCGCGCTGTCGCCACCGAAGGCGAGCAGGGCGGGACTGCGGGCTCTCCAGGCCGCCCAGAGCGAAAATGCGGCCTCGAAGGTCATCCATGCAATGGTGACAGCCTGGAGGCGTTGTATCCGTCGCAGAGTGGCTGCGGGCGTGATTGGAAAGGTCGCCACGCAGTCGATTATGACACTCGACGGGAGGCGATTGTGGTCATCGCACGCCTGTTACGGTGTAGAGGACTTGTTGTGGGCGGCGGCAAGGCCATGCGCAATCTGGACCGCGTAGTCCACTGCTTTACGATGGGAGATGGGACCGCGATTCAGGACCTCGCGGAGGCTTTCCCCTTCGAGGAGTTCGGAGACCAGAAAAGGAGCGCGGTCATGCTGGCCGATGTCGTGGAGGGCGAGGATGTTCGGATGGCTCAGAGCGGCGACGGCCCGGGCTTCCTGCTCGAACCGGCGGAGGCGCTCCGGATCGGCGGCAAAAGACGTCGGGAGGACCTTGACTGCGACATCGCGGCCCAGGCGGGCGTCGCGGGCTCGATACACTTCACCCATGCCGCCGGCGCCGATCAAGGCAACGATTTCATAGGGGCCGAGTTTCGTGCCCGGCGTCAGAGTCATGTGCAGCGGGATTATACGCTGAAAAAAGAATGAGATAGAAGGGCGCTGGCCGGAGAAAGAGCTGAGAAATTGACTTCCATTGCTCCCAGGGAACGGTCAGGCCGAAGACGTCGTACCAAAAATAAGTGCGAATGTATGTCGATTTTTCTAGGTCTCGTTCGTCACTAGGTTGTGGGGGATAACAGACGCGGTTGCGGGGTGGGTGAAATCACGCACTTACTTGCAAGGCTTTGAGCAGCCTAGCGAGAATTGGGAATAAAACGTTCCGATGTTGTTTTGTGAATGATTACGTCGAGAAGCGAAATGATAGCGAATCCTTCCAAAAGAAAGTTCAATCTAATGATGGAATGTTTCGAACTGGGGTGTGAGTAATGGTTAAAAGAATGGTGCTAGTGCTGTCCGTGACGGCTGTGTTGCTCACGGCGCTGGGGTTTGTGAAGTACCGGCAAGCGGAGACGGCTGTGCATGCCTCTTCGTCGTTTCAGCCTCCGCCGGAAGCAGTCACCAGCATCGTTGCCAAGCGAGAGCTGTGGCCCGCGACCATGTCGGTCATCGGCACCATGGAGGCAGTACAGGGCGTCACGGTGAGCGCGGACCTTCCCGGAACTGTGGCACGGATTGCGTTCGACTCCGGGCAGACGGTGCAGAAGGGTGACGTGATCGTGGAACTGGACACCCGGCAGGAGCGAGCGCAGTTGGCCGCGCTTGAGGCGCAGCGCGATCTTGCGAAGATCAACTACGGTCGGACGCAGGAACTGGTCAAAGAAGGGGTCATCTCGAAGCAAGACTATGACCAAGCCACCGCTCAGCAGAGGCAGACGGAAGCCAACGTTGCGGAGATCAAGGCAACGATCGAGCGCAAGACGATTCGCGCGCCTTTCACCGGGGTGCTTGGCATTCGGAAGGTGAACCTCGGGCAGTATCTCGCGGCGGGCAACCCTATTGTTCCGCTGCAAGCGCTCAATCCGATTTATGTGGACTTCGGTGTGCCCCAGCAAGCGGCGAACCAGGTGCGCGTGGGGCGCACTTTGCATGTGACATCGGAGGATATCGCCGGACAGACCTTCGCCGGGCGCGTCAACGCGCTGGATTCGATCGTAGATGAGACCACGCGCAACATCCAGGTGCAGGCGACGCTTCCCAATCCGCAGGGCAAGCTGAAGCCGGGAATGTTCGTGCAGGTGGAAGTAGGGTATGGAGTAAATAAGGAGGCGATTACTCTGCCGGCATCGGCGATCAGCTACGCGCCGTATGGAGATTCGGTCTTCATCATCTCGGAAATGAAGGATCCGAAGGGACAGACCTACAAAGGAGTGCGCCAGCAGTTTGTGAAGATTGACGGGTCGCGCGGTGACCAGGTGGCGGTCGTGTCAGGGGTGAACCCGGGGGATGAGGTTGTGACCTCGGGAGTTTTCAAGCTCCGCAATGGAGCGGCAGTCAACGTTAACAACAAAGTGCAGCCCGGGGATAATCCGGCTCCTAAACCGCAGGACAGCTAAGCAAGGAAAGTCCATGAAGTTTACAGACCTGTTTATAAAGCGGCCGGTCCTCGCGATTGTAGTGAACCTGGTAATTCTGATCGCTGGGCTGCAATCGATCCGTTCGTTGAGTGTTCGGCAGTATCCACGCAGCGATATCGCGGTGGTGGAAGTTACCACGACCTACGTGGGAGCGAATGCGGACCTGGTGCGTGGGTTCATCACCACTCCGCTGGAGCGGGTGATTGCCAGCGCGGATGGCATCGATTACATGGAGTCATCGAGCGCTCAGGGTCTCAGTACGATCGATGTGCACCTGAAGCTCAATTACGACACTACTGCCGCGCTAACGCAGATTCAGGCGAAAGTGGCGCAAGTGCGGAATGACCTGCCGACCGAGGCAGAAGCGCCAGTGATCGAGTTACAGACGGCGGACAACCAGTTTGCGGCGATGTACCTCGGCTTCTCGTCGAACGATCTCGATCAAAATCAGATCACCGATTATCTGACCCGCGTAGTGCAGCCGAAACTGAGCGCGGTGAGCGGCGTGCAGCGCGCCGATATTCTCGGTGACCGCACGTTCGCGATGCGCATCTGGCTGAAGCCGGATCGCATGGCGGCATATAGCATCTCGCCGTCCACGGTGCATGATGCCCTGGCGAAAAACAACTACCTGTCGGCGATCGGGAGCACCAAGGGCTCGATGGTGTCGGTGAACCTCATCGCGAACACGAATCTGAAGACCGCGGAAGAATTCAAGCAACTGGTGGTCAAAGAGAACAACGGCGTGGTTGTTCGTCTCGGCGATATCGCCGACGTCCAGCTGGGTGCTCAGAACTATGACCAGGATGTTCGGTTCAACGGCGAGACTGCGACGTTCATGGGCGTCTGGGTGCTGCCGACAGCGAACTCACTCCAGGTCATCAAGCAAGTTCGCGCGGAAATTCCCGGCATTCAGGCGCAGCTGCCGGCGGGAATGAAGGTAGGCATCCCGTACGATTCGACGGCATACATTCAGGACGCGATCAACGAGGTGCTCAGCACTCTGAGCGAGACGCTGATCATCGTCATTATCGTCATTTTCCTGTTCCTGGGGTCGTTCCGGTCGGTACTCATCCCGATTGTCGCGATTCCGATTTCGCTGATTGGCGCAGTCTTCCTGATGCTGATCGCGGGTTTCACGATCAATTTGCTGACCCTGCTGGCAATCGTTCTGTCGGTCGGCTTGGTCGTGGATGACGCCATTGTCATGGTGGAAAACGTGGAGCGGCATCTGCACATGGGCAAGCCGCCGATTAAGGCTGCGATGGATGCGGCACGTGAATTGGTGGGGCCGATCATCGCCATGACCATTACGCTCGCGGCGGTGTACGCGCCGATTGGCATTCAGGGCGGATTGACTGGCGCCCTGTTCCGCGAATTCGCATTCACGCTTTCCGGTGCTGTGATTGTCTCGGGAATCGTCGCGCTGACGCTGTCGCCGATGATGGGATCGAAGTTGCTGAGGGAAGGCGCGACTGATCGTGGATTCGCCGGTCTGGTCAACCGCTTATTTGAGCGCGTGCGCGCTGCGTATGCCCGCAATCTGGCGGGTACCTTACGGTTCCGACCGGTGGTGCTGGCGGTTTGGGCGATAGTGGCCGCGCTGATGGTTCCGTTCTACATGTTTTCGCAACGGGAACTAGCGCCGGCAGAGGACCAGGGCGTCGTGTTCGGCGTCATTCAGGCGTCGCCGAACTCCACCATCGATCAAACCAATCTGTATACGAACGAGGTTTACGACGTCTACCATTCGTTTCCAGAGAGCCAAAGTATCTTTCAGATTACGAATCCGAATGGTGGCTTTGGCGGCATGGTGACCAAGCCTTGGAGCGAGCGGAAGAAGACAGCGCAGCAATTGCTGGTCGAATCGACCGGGCCGCTGTCGAAGATTGCGGGAATTCGCGTAATTCCGTTGACGCCGCCGCCACTTCCAGGCGGCGGGAACTTCCCCGTGGATTTCGTGATCGCATCGGCGGGTGAGCCGCAACAGTTGGTTCAATTCGCCAATCAACTGGTGCAGAAGGCAATGACGAGCGGCATCTTCATTTACGCCGACTCGGATTTGAAATACGACCAGCCCCAGGCGGAGGTCGTTTTTGATCGCGACAAGCTTCGCTCGCAAGGTGTGGACTTGAGTCAGGCTGGACAAGACCTTTCCACGCTGCTGGGCGGGAACTACGTCAACCGGTTCAGTATTCAGGGGCGGAGTTACAAAGTGATTCCGCAGGTCAAACGCGTGGAGCGTCTGACTCCCGAGCAACTGTCGCAGATTTATGTAACTGGATCGCAGAACAAGATGGTGCCGCTCTCCACCTTTGCCAATCTGCGCACCACGACCGAGCCACGTGAGCTGAAGAAGTTCCAGCAGTTGAACGCGGTGCGGATTCAGGGCGTGCTTCCACCGGGAGTGCCGCTGGACAAGGGGCTGCGATTGCTCGAGGACGAGGCGCAAAAGATCCTGCCGCAGGGCTTCGCGGTCGACTATGCGGGCGAATCGCGGCAGTTGCGCGTGGAAGGCAGCAAGTTCCTGGGAACTTTCTTGCTGTCGGGCGTCCTCATTTATCTGGTGCTGGCCGCGCAGTTTGAAAGCTTCCGCGATCCGTTCATCATTCTGGCTGGATCGGTGCCGTTGGCCATCTCGGGAGCGTTGACGTTCTCGTTCCTGGGATTGACGACGCTCAATATTTACAGCCAGGTGGGCTTGATCACGCTGGTGGGACTGGTGTCGAAGAACGGGATTCTGATCGTGGAGTTTGCGAACCATCTTCAGGAAACCGGCAAAGAAAAACTGGAGGCGATCATTGAGGCGGCGAGTACTCGACTGCGGCCGATCTTGATGACGACCGCCGCCACCGTAATCGGCCACTTCCCGCTGGTGTTGGCCAAGGGGCCGGGCGCGGGAGCACGTAACAGCATCGGTATCATGCTGGTCAGTGGAATGATCATCGGTACAATTTTTACGCTATTCGTGGTGCCATCGATTTATATGCTGGTCGCGAAGAGACACACGGCCGAGGTGAGAGATTCGGACATGGACGTGGATCTCTCGGAGCCGGTGGAATCCGTGGCCTAAGGAGAAATTGTCTGATTGGGCGGCTTCGGCCTTATGGCTGAAGCCGCCATTTTTTTGTGGGGCCGGCAGGTTAGAATTATCGGCTTTTGTAACTGAATGTCACCTTCGTTTCTTCGTCGAGCACGAGTGCCCGGGCAAATTGGAAAGACATGCCGGTGCGCGGTACATCGATTGCGACCGGCAGCACGCCTGCTACGCGTCGTTGCAGGTTCACAACATTGGCAGAAGGGTTAGCGATTTGCTTTTTGGCGTTGCTCTCCAGTTGAGCAAGTTGTTGGTAATTCCGAGCGTTCATTGGGGCGTTCACAGCTTGAGCGCTTACCTCTATGGTTTCGGTGACGCCGCCCAAGCCTAACTTGCTCAGATACTGGGCAGGCCTGCTCGCGTCGTAGTTGAAGGACTGTTCCAGGTTTTGGAATCCATTCGCCTCGACTCGGAGCTTGCCAGGTCCCGAGGGGAAGTTGGAAACGATCCAGCGGCCAGCGGGATTCGTGATTGCACTCATCGTGATACTATTTGCCGAGTTTGTAATCGATACACGGGCGCCGGATACGACAGCGCCGGATGGGTCGAGGACGACACCGCCAAGCTGTCCCGGGAACTCCGCATCGAGACCATACAGGTTGTCGAACGCTCCGCTCGCCACGCCCATCCCTGCGCCCGAGCCCGCGCCCACGCCTCCACCGACCTCGACCATCTCCTCGCGGAAGGTCTCGGGCAGAAGTCCGGCAGAGATAACGTCTCCTCCGAAGTCTTTTACCTGATACCTTTCGGGCAGAAATAACTCCCAGTTCAACATACTGATGGGAAGATCCATGCTGGGAAGTGTCAGCTCAGAGCCGCCCTTTTTTGCAAAGGGCGCGCCTGCGTGCATGAACACGAAAGAGACTTCGTATGGACCGGTGGGGCGGAACCCGGGACGCAACAAGGGCACGCGATTTCCATCCGGCCCTTGTACCGGCTTCACTCGTTCACCGGCGACCTCAGCGGAAAGAATGCTGACATCGGGCGGCAGAGCTACTTTCAGAAATGGCTGCGCCTGATTTTTTACGGTCAGCTTGATTTCGGTGAGAGTTTTGCCTTCCGAGGTCACGAGTGTGGTGACCGCAGCACTCTCCGCGACGGCGGCTAACACGCTGCTATCGGGGAAGCGCGTCCACGCAAGTGTAAGCGTGGGCTGGTCGTTGGGTTGGCGATGGAAGCGGAAGGCTGCCTGTGGCGAGGAGTGCGCCAGTGCGCGAAGATAGATGCTGGTTTCCTTGACATCCATGCGTTTCAGGCCGCCGCCCTCGGTGGCCGTGAGTTCCATCGTCCCTGCGCCTTCCACCAGTACTTCGCCGGTCTCGCGTTGCGCTTTCTTAAAACTCAAGAAGGGAGCGGTGGTTTTGGTGTCGGTGATCGATCGCTCCAGCGAGATCAGGAACTGATGATGCTGGCTGCCGGTCACCTTGAGTGTCAGTTGATTGCCGTGTGTTTCGGTGGACTCGAGCGACGCTCCGGTGACGCCGGTGACTTCATAGTCTTCCGGAATTGCAATTTCAAATTCGGACGGCTCGCCCTGGACCACATTGACGCCAGCCAGAGCGGCTATGCGCAGCTCTGATTCACT
>Ga0210410_10003763_pt1 | contig 13424 bp, 8 predicted proteins | sample IncBWC4MmetaG_FD_161058 | JGI IMG/M metagenome (GOLD analysis project Ga0210410, IMG submission 161058) | Forest soil microbial communities from Barre Woods Harvard Forest LTER site, Petersham, Massachusetts, United States - Inc-BW-C-4-M | ecosystem: Environmental > Terrestrial > Soil >... | reverse complement strand
GGCTGATGGAGACGCTCGACGTCCCAGTGCTCGAATTGCGCGATTTCTCGGGGAGCCGGATCGATTGGCCGAGCCGATCGCGCCTTTACGCCACATTCCGACGCGCGCTCGATCCGGCTGTCGAACAAAATCTGAAAGCAATACCGCGCAAGCAGCGGGCGATGGTGCGTAAAGGCATGCGCAACGAGCTGCGCTCGGAGATCGACGACGGCATCGATCGCTTGTATCGCGTATACTCCGAGAGTGTTCGCAACCTAGGAACACCCGTCTTCGCCCGATCCTATTTTCGCATTCTTAAGGAAGAATTCTCAACCTCATCCGACATTGTTACGGTATTATTTGGCGGCAAAGCTATCGCTGCGGTGCTTAATTTCTATTTCCGAGACGAAGTTCTGCCGTTTTACGGAGGCGGTACGGCCGCGGCGCGCCAGCTTGCCGGCAATGACTTCATGTATTGGGAAGTGATGCGCAGAGCATGCGAGCGGGGCTACCGCGTCTTTGACTTCGGGCGCAGTAAGATCGGCACAGGGTCTTACGCATTCAAATGCAACTGGGGTTTCCAGCCAACCCCGCTCGCCTACCAATACCGCTTGGCGCGCGGACGGTCGATGCCGGACTTGAACCCGCTCAACCCGAAGCTCGCCATTTTCGTCGCGACCTGGAAGCGCTTGCCGTTGGCTGTAGCGACCCGCCTCGGCCCGCTGATCGTAAGAGGAATCGGCTGACATGCAGCGCGCGCCCATGGGAGTGGCAACAAGCCGGCAAGATCGGATAGTGGCGTGACGGTCGCTCGCTCCACACCAAAAGGGCAGGCCGTTGCCCGTTCGACGACAGCGCCCGACTGGCGGCCGGCAGTGATCCTTATCGGCATTGCCGCCCTAGCCTTCGGCATCGTGTTCCAGCGCGACGTCAGCGGGGCAGTCCAGGTTTGGATCGGCTCGACCGCTTACAATCACTGCTTCCTGATCGTCCCGCTGGTCGGTTACCTGTTATGGGAGCGGCGCGCGGTCATTGCGTCGGTGTCGCCGAGCCCGACGCTGTGGCCATTGGTGCTGATGCCGCTGCTCTCGGCTCTGTGGCTGATCGCCGCCATTCTCGACATCCAAGAGGCGCGCCAATTGCTGCTGGTCGCGATGTTCGACGTAGCGTTGTTCGTGGCGTTGGGCCCGCGCGTTTTCTGGCAGTTGCTGGCCCCATTCCTGTTTCTGTTTTTTCTCGTGCCGAGCGGCGCCTTTCTCGTACCGACATTGCAGAAGATCACCGCCCAGATCAGTCTCAGCGGACTGGAATTGCTGCACATTCCAGTCTTTTCCGACGGCTTCATGATCGAAATCCCAGAAGGCGCCTTCGAGATCGCGGAAGCCTGCGCCGGCTTGCGGTTTCTGATCGCCTCGATCGTTTTCGGATGCTTTTTCGCGATAGTCATGTACCGGAGCGTGATCAGAAGAGCTGTGTTCATAGCCTTGTCGGTGGTCGTGCCGATCGTCGCCAATGGATTGCGGGCTCTCGGGATCATCGTACTGGCGCATATCGAGGGCAGCCCGGCGGCGGTCGAAGCCGATCACGTCCTCTATGGCTGGTTGTTCTTCACTTTGGTCATCATCATCCTGATCGCGATCGGGATGACCTTCGCGCAAAAAATTGACCGGTGCATTTCCGTTCGTACGACAGGCTGGTCGAAACCTGTCGCATGGCGATTTGCGGTAGCAATGACGGCAGCCGTCCTGCTCGCGCTGGCCGGTCCGGCCTATGCGGCCCGGCTCAATGCTCTCTATCCGTCCGCTCCGCTTCCGGCCGCCCAGGCGGCCCCGGTAGCGGCCCCGTGGCATGCTGTGTCCGACGCCAGTGCGGACTGGGGCCCCGCGGTGTACGGGGCCGATCGTGAGTTCCTCGAGGCGTTCGGGGAACCGGGCTCCGGGATCGTCATCCGTTACGTAGCTCTCTATCGGCTGCGGGCGATCGGGAACGCCTTGACCACGACGGGGAACCGTCTCGTCGACGACAGGCAATGGCATATCGCAGAGTACGGCCGCACAAAGGCGATTTTGGGCGGCCAGCCGACGGTTGTGGACAGCACCGAGATCGTCAGCGGACAGCGCCGCCGCTTGGTATGGTCGTTCTACATCGTCGACGGCAAGATTGCCGTCGGGCTCATCGAGACGAGATTGCTGCGGGCGCGTGCCGTGTTGCTCGGTCGCGAGCCTGTGGCGGCGTTTGTCGCGATCTCCGCTAGCATGGACGATCCAACGGATCCGGCCGAACGGCAGCTCACGCGTTTCTTGACGGCAAGCCAGCCCTTTCCCGAATACCTCGGGACGCTCCCCAGGTGATCTCCTGTGGCGCGAGGTACGCCGCCGGGGCCGGCGCTCAGGCGGCGATCTCCCTGCTGTGGTAGAGCGCGTCGAGCGTGGCGCCGTACGCCTCGCGGATCACATGGCGCTTTATCTTGAGGGTCGGCGTCATCTGGCCGTTGGCGATCGTAAAAGCTTCCCTGGCGACCACAAAACGGCGCACCCGCTCGCTCGGCGCTAGGGTCAGGTTCACCCGGTTGACCGCTGCGCCGATCGCCTTGGTAAAGCCAGCGTCGCCGGCAAGGGCCTTCAGATCGGCGCAAGCCTCGCCGTCGGCATAGGCCGCAGCGAATTCCGGGTCGGGGACCACGACCGCGACCAGATAGGGACGGCGGTCGCCGAACACCATGACCTGCGAGATCTCGGGCTCCAGGGTCAGGTAGCCCTCGATCCGCGCGGGGGAAATCATTTCACCCCCGGAGTTCTTGATAAAGTCGCGCTTGCGGTCGGTGATGCGGAGATAACCGTCTTGGTCGATCAACCCGACATCGCCGGTGTGTAGCCAGCCGTCTTCGAGTGCCTGCGCCGTCGACTCGGGGTCCCTCCAATAGCCCTTCATGACGTTGTCGCCGGCGACCAGAATTTCGCCGTCGTCGGCGATGCGCAGCCGCACGCCGTCGATTGGCGGCCCGACGGTGTCGATCCTGATCCGTGTCGGCAGGTTGCAGCTGATCACGGGTCCGGCCTCGGTTTGGCCGTAGCCCTGCAATAGGGTTACGCCTAGCGAAAGAAAAAAGCGGCCGATCTCGGGGTTGAGGGGAGCGCCGCCCGAGACCATCGCCTTGAGACGCCCGCCAAAGCGCCCGCGGACTTTCGAACGGACGACCCGGTCGAGGAGCGGATCGACGATCCGCTCGCTAAGGCTCCTGCGCTCAGCGAGCAGTCGCTTGCGCCCGATCGCCACCGTCCGGTCGAACATCTTCTCCGAGATGCCGCCTTTGCGCTCGACCCCGAGGCGGATCCGCTGGTGCAATGTCTCATAGAGCCGCGGCACCGCGGTCATGATCGTCGGTCGCGCTTCGAGCATATTGGCGGCGAGCGTCTCGGCGCCTTCGGCGAAGTAGATCTGCGCGCCGATCGAGATCGGGAACATTTCGCCCGCGGTGTGCTCGTAAGAGTGCGACAACGGCAGGAAGCTCAGGAACACCTCGTCGCCGAGCCCGAGTTGCTCGAGAACCCGATAGGCGCCGCGGCAGTTCGCGATGATGTTGCGGTGGCTGGTCATGACGCCCTTGGGTATGCCGCCGGTTCCCGAGGTGTAGATCAGGCAGGCGGTATCGTCGGGCTCGATCGCGGCAACGACGTCGCCGATATCTTCCGGCCGTTCGCAGCCGCGGGCCAGTATCTCGTCCCATGACAAGAGGTCGACCGCGCTGGCCTGCCCCGCGGCCCGCTCGATCGCAATAACAGTATGCACGGTGTCGACCTGATTGGCCGCCGCGAGAACCCGGGCGGAAAGCGGCGGCTTCGAAACGACCACGGCGCGCGCACCACTGTTCGCCAGGACGTGCCGATGGTCCTCGACGGTATGGGTCACGTAGGCTGGAACGGTAATCCCCCCGGCGGTCATGATCGCCAGATCGGCGATGATCCATTCCGGCCGGTTCTCGGACACCAAGCCGACGCGCTCGCCGCGCCCGACCCCGAGCGAGCGCAGGCCGAGGGCGAGCCGCCGCACATCATGTGCCGCTTCCGCCCAGCTGATAGACCGATAACGGCCGTCGCGCTTGGCCCACAAGAACGGTTTGTTGCCGAGCCGGCGCGCCTGATCGAAAAACATCGCCGGCAGGCTGCGGCAGCTGTCGTAATCCATGCTTCCCCTGATCTCCCGAACGCATTTCTACGGTGTTCGGGCAGCAGGCGGAATAGCCTGGCGGCACATCAATCGAGAAATTTCCGTTACTTCGGTTGGCCGGGCGCTTGTGTGGCTGTGGATCCACCGGCAAAGATCGCGAGAGTTCGCCGACGTGACGGCTAAACGTTCGCCGCTCGACGCCGCCTTGCCTCGTCAGCCGGGCCAGTCAAGTAAACCGCTCCCACGCGGATTGGCGCGAGATACCCAACGCGGCTCCAATTTGCGCCCAACTCACCTTGCGAGATCGAAGAAGGTCAACCACCGTTTGGAGTTGATTACCCTTGCCTTGCACCGTCTCCTCGATTGGTCCAAGTCGCTCTAGCAAACGTTCTGTCGGCAACTCTTCGGGAGAAGGGGATTTCGAGTTTAGTGGACGATCAGCAATGATTTCATTGCACAGGTCTACGCACTCGTCACAGATGAAGATGCTCCCAGGACCGGAAATCAGCTTCTTCACCTCGTGCTGCGACTTAAAGCAGAAGGAACAGTAGAGGGTTTTTGTCGGCAAAGAGCCGCCCGCCGCCGCCTGCGCTGTCTCTGCTTTGTCCCCGGCTGCCTCTGACATATTGACCTCCCGTCAGGCATATCCTGACAGTCAGGTAAACCCTGACGGCCTGTCTGTCAATATTACGGCTGGCGTAACTCCTGGCTTTCCTTCAGATGGCTCACGACGAAATCGGCTCGCGCACTCACGTCGAGCTTTGGAACGAGAACGATCTGATAGCCAAAGCGCTCGTAGGTGCGCAGCAGCGTCGCATAGCTTGAGAGCGCATCCTCAAAGCTATGTTTTCGTTCATCATCGTTGCTGAAGATCTCGGGCCACGGCGGCATCATGAATACCTTCCCGTGGTAGCGAAACCGCCTGACTGCCGCCGAGAGATGTGCCGCGATCGGCAACTTCAGATGCTCCAGGCCGCTGACTTGATCGATGATCCCTCGGTCGAAGAACGATAATCGATCGCGGCGGGCGGCGGTTACCATGTGATGCATGGATCGGGAGATCGTAAGCTCGACGAATTCGCTCACGTTTCCCCACGGCACTGCATCACCCCCGATATAGAGCTGTTCCTTGACGACTTGACGGCCCGGTTCCTCGTAGATCGGGAAGCCACGGCGTCCAAGCTCGGCAAGCAGCGCTGATTTGCCTCCGCCGGAGCATCCCGACAGAACGACGAATTTGCCGGCCCTGCCATGAACGAGGGACGGCTGATATAGGGCTTCAGTCTCATTTCCCCCAAGCATTGCTCCCTCCAAGCCGCGGTTTGGGCTTATGAGACATGACCCAGTATCGATAGCCGGCATTCGCCTTCGGAGCTCGGACTGTCGAAATCGGCCTGCCTCAAACGTCATTCGGAAAGGGCGACCCGTAGCGGGGTGCCCGAGGACGAAGGAGTGGAAACGATGCAATACATGTTGGCGGTGTATGGTGACGAGCGGGCGGCCGAGAGCATGCCGCGCGAGCAGATGACCGATATCATCAACGCTTATATGGCCTATACCCAGGCCTTGCGCGACGCCAAGGTGTGGGTCGGGTCCAATCGGCTGAGGCCGACCTCGGCGGCAACCACGGTGCGCGTCGCCGATGGCCGGACCCAGGTGCTCGACGGCCCGTTCGCGGAGACGAAGGAGCAACTCGGCGGCTATTACCTGATCGACGTGCCCGACCTCGACGCCGCGCTCTCCTGGGCGGCGCGCTGCCCCGCCGCACGCTACGGCACTGTCGAGGTGCGGCCGATCTGGGTGATGTGAAGCGCAGCGCCGGCTCACCGCGCCGCCGAACGCGCGGCGCGGTGAGCCACCTCTCCCTGCTCAGCCGGCAACGAGCGCAGAGCGCGCTCGGTTGGCGGCTTTGGTGCAAGGGCCCTATATGCACGCCATGCAACCGAACGAGAGAATGGCGATGGATGTGCGAGTAGCGGCGGCGGAACCGGCACAGCGGCAAGAGGCGCTCGGCGCGCTGCCCGAATGGGATTTGTCGGATCTCTATCCCGGTCCCGACAGCGAGCCTCTGGCGCATGACCTTTCGACCCTTGCCGAGGAAGCTGAAGCTTTTCGCGACCGCTGCGAGGGGCGGCTAGCCGCGCTCTCCGGGGCCGAACTTGGCGCTGCTGTCGAGGCTTATGAGCGGTTCCAGGAAAGGATTGGGCGGATTGTGAGCTATGCCTCGCTCGTCCACGCCGGAAATCTCTCCGACCCGGAAATCGGCCGCTTTTACCAGACCATGCAGGAGCGGACCAACGCGGTCTCGACGGCCTTGCTGTTCTTCACCCTCGAGCTAAACCGCCTGGAGGACTCCGACCTTGAGGCGAAACTCACCGACCCCGCGCTCGCCCACTATCGGCCGTGGCTGCGTGACACGCGTGCTTTCCGCCCGCACCAGCTCAGCGACGAAGTCGAGAAACTACTGCACGAGAAACATGTCGCCGGCCGAGCCGCCTGGGTGCGGCTGTTCGACCAGACGATCGCCGACCTCAGATTCCCGTTTCGCGGCAAGCAATTGACCGAACCCGAAGCCCTCGACCTCTTGTCCAACAAGGATCCGGAAATCCGGCGCGAGGCGGCGCAAACGATCGGCGAGGTGTTGGGGAACAACACGCGCACCTTCGCCCTGATCACGAATACGCTCGCCAAGGACAAGGAAATCGAGGACCGCTGGCGCAGGTTCCCGCGCCCGATCTCCTCGCGCAATCTTGCGAACTTTGTCGAGGACGAGGTCGTCGACGCGCTGATCGCGGCGGTGCGCGAGAGCTACTCGCGTCTGTCTCACCGCTACTACAGGCTGAAAGCGCATTGGTTCGGGGTCGAGGAACTGCGGTTTTGGGACCGCAACGCGCCTTTGCCCGAGGAGGAAGAGCGCACGATTTCCTGGTCCGAGGCGGAGCAGACCGTGCTGTCGGCTTATGGCGCCTTCTCGCCCGAGATGGCCGCGGTCGGCGGGCGCTTTTTTGCTGGGCGGTGGATCGATGCGCCACTGCGGCCCGGCAAGGCGTCGGGGGCTTTTGCCCACCCGACAGTGCCGAGCGCGCATCCCTATCTCCTGTTGAACTACCAGGGCAAGACGCGCGATGTGATGACCTTGGCGCATGAGCTCGGCCACGGCGTCCATCAGCTGCTGGCTAACCGCCAGGGCTATCTGATGGCCGACACGCCGTTGACCCTGGCCGAAACCGCCTCCGTTTTTGGCGAGATGTTGACGTTTCGGGCATTGCTCGCCCGCGAAACCGATCTGCGCCGGCGCAAAATCATGCTCGCCGGCAAAGTCGAGGATATGCTTAACACGGTCGTGCGCCAGATCGCCTTTGCGACCTTCGAGCAGAAGGTGCACGAGGAGCGGCGGGACGCCGAGCTGACCCCCGACCGGCTCGCCGAGATCTGGCTCGACTTGCAGCGCGAGAGCCTCGGTCCGGCGCTGCGCCTCGACGGCCTCTACCGCCATTACTGGACCTACATCCCGCATTTTATCCACACGCCGTTCTACGTCTACGCCTATGCTTTCGGCGATTGTCTGGTGAACTCGCTCTACGCGGTCTACGAGGATGCGCATCAAGGCTTCGCGGAGCGCTATCTCGAAATGTTGCGCTCCGGCGGCACGTTGCGGCATCGCGAGCTGCTCGCGCCGTTCGGGCTCGACGCCGCCGACCCCGCCTTCTGGTCCAGAGGCCTGTCGATAGTCGCCGGCTTCATCGACGAACTCGAACAGCTGAGCTGACCGCTCGGCATGCATAATCGTGCGGTGAATGCCGTCGGTCCGCCGTATTTCGCATGGGTAAGCCGGTTGCAGGGTGCTACACTTGGTTCGAGTAAACGGTGGGTTGTGACTTGAACCAAGAAAGGGGCAGCAAATGGCGTATGATCTGCTGATAAAGAATGGCCGGATCGTCGACGGCTCAGGAATGCCCGCTTTCCGGGGCGATGTCGGCATCAAGAACGGCAAGATCGCCGAAATCGGCAAGCTGAGCGGCGCCGCCAAACGCACGATCGATGCCGCCGGACAGGTGGTCGCGCCCGGCTTTGTCGACAACCACTGCCATTACGACGCGCAGGTCACCTGGGACCCGCTGTGCTCGTTCTCGCCCGACCACGGCTGCACCACGGTGATCTTCGGCAACTGCTCGCTGGCCTTGGCTCCGGTTCGGCGGGGCACCGAGAAGCGGGTCGCCGAGTTCCTCTCTTATGTCGAAGCGATTCCGATGGACGTCCTCAACACTGTCGAGGTCGACTGGGAGACGATCCCGCAATACATGGATCGGCTCGACCAGCACCTAGGAGTCAATGTCGGCAATCTGATCGGCCATTCGACAGTGCGTTATTACGTTATGGGCGACGAAAGCCAGAAGCGCGCCGCGACCGACGACGAGATCGAGAAGATGCAGGACGTCGTGCGCGACGGCATCAAGGGCGGAGCGCTCGGATTGTCGGTGTCGCGCAACAAAGGCCATTACGACCCGCAGGGCGTTCACATCCCGGCACTCTGGGCCGACGAGAAGGAGATCTTCGCGCTCGGCGACGTGCTGCGTGAGATGGGCACCGGCATCATCCAGTCGGGCGGGGGGCGCGCCGCCGAGCTGAAGGACGGGCTGATGGCCCGCTTGTCGGAAGCCACCGGCCGCACGGTCATTTACAACAATCTCGGCCAGACCGTGCGCGAGCCCGATGCCTGGAAAAAGCACATGGCGCGGGTCGAAGAAACGTCGAAGGCTGGGATCCGGGCCTATCCGCTGTGCAGCCCGAACCGCGTCACGCAGACCTTCACGATGCGCAACTGCCAGATCTTCCGCGGTTCACCGACCTGGCATCCCATCCTCTTGTCTTCGGATGAAGAAAAACTGCGGGCCTACGCTGATCCGGCGATCCGCCAGAAACTGCACGATGAAGTCATCGAGCATAAGGTCGAGGTTCCGGCCGCCGGCTATTCCCGCAAGTGGTATGACTACATGTGGGTCGAGACCCCGGTGCTGGAAAAGAACCAGGGGCTGAAGGGAAAGACCATCGGCCAGATCGCCAAGGAGCAGAACAAGCGGGTCATCGACGCTTTCCTGGACCTCGTCGTCGAAGAGAACCTCGACACCGGCTTGATGCAGTCGGAAAACAACGTCGACGACGAGGCGATGGCAAAGATCCTGACCTATCCAAACGCCATCGTCGGATTGTCGGATGGCGGCGCCCACGTTCAGTTCCACGGCGGCTACGGCTACAGCACGCGGCTCCTCAGTGAGTGGGTGCGCGAAAAGCAGGTCATGACGATCGAGCACGCAGTCCGGCGGTTGACCTTCGACTCCGCTTCGGCATTGGGGCTGTACGACCGTGGCCTGATTCGGCCCGGCATGGCAGCCGATATCGTGATCTTCGATCCCGAGACCGTGCGGCCGTTACCGGAGAGCGTCGTCCATGATTTCCCGGCGGGCGGCTGGCGCATGAAGGAACCAGCGGCCGGGATCATGGCCACGATCGTCAACGGCGAAGTCTTGATGGAGAACGGCAAGCACACCGGAGCGCTCCCCGGGCGCGTTTTGCGCAACACCTACTACCACGCGCACGCTTAGCTTCACCCTCGTCGGCCGACAAGACCGCCCGCAACACTCATTGCGGGCGGTCGCCGTTTCCCGCCCTCAACCGGCGAGCTGGACGATATTGTCCTCTTGCAGCCGGCACATACGGTCGAAAAACCCGCGGCGTCGGCGCAGCTCCGCTGGAGGGCCATCCTCGACTATGCGACCTTGTTGCAGCACGATGACGCGGTCGAACTTCGACACCGTCGATAGGCGATGGGCGATCGCCAGCACTGTGCGGCCGCACATCAATACTTCGAGCCCACGCTGGATTTCGATTTCCGAGGCGCTGTCGAGCGCCGAGGTCGCCTCGTCTAGCACTACGATCGGAGCATCCTTGAGGAGGGCTCGAGCAATTCCGAGACGTTGCCGCTGACCGCCCGAGAGCTTCATGCCGCGCTCGCCGACAATTGTGTCGTAACCCTCCGGCAGCGCCCGAATGAAGTCGTCGCACCGCGCTGCTCTCGCGGCGGCCAACACTTCCTCGTCCGTCGCCTCGGGTCTAGCGTAGCGGATGTTTTCCAGCGCCGAACGATGAAATAGCAATATGTCTTGCGGCACGACGGCAATAGCGGCGCGCAGACTGTCTTGGGTCATCGCCCGAATGTCCTGATTGTCGATCAGAACCCGGCCACCGTCGACGTCGGCCAACCGCTGTACCAAGCCGATCAAGGTGGACTTACCGGCTCCCGAGGGCCCGACAAGACCAACGCGTTGCCCCGGCTCGATACTCAGGTTGAAATCATCAAACACCTGATGTCCGGTGGGGTAAGAGAAGTCGACGTTGTCGAACTCGATACTGCCCCCGAGATGGATCAGCGGCCGCGCTCCCGGCTCGTCGACCACCCGGTGATTCTCGCCGATTACCTGGATAGAATCGGCAATGCGGGCGATGAATTGCGTCGCATTGACCAGCGCGAAGGCGAGATCGCGCGACCCGTGCAGGATGCGAAACGCCATCGCCAAGGTCAGGATAACGTCGCCCGGACTGACCCTCCCCTCGCTCCACAGATGCAATGTCCAGGCGAGCATACCACCGGCCATCAGCCAGAGGGCGAGATCGTGCAGCACGCGCATGCGCTCGACATACATTAGGCTATCGCGGTGCGCGTCCTGCTCGACTCGCAGAAGCCGCTCGAAGCGGCCGCGCTCCCGTGAGCGCGCCGAAAACGCCTTGACTACCCAGATGTTGGAGAGCACGTCGACCAACTCGCCACCGACTTCGGCGGCACGATCGGCATGAAAACGGTGCCGCGGCATGCCGCGTTGGCTGAGCCGGACGAGCGTGCCCGCCGCCACCAAGACAAAGCCAAACAAGGCCGCAACCAAGTGCCACTCTACGGTGGCCAGCATCACCAGGGCGGCGCAGAAATCGGCGCAGACCGGGGCGATATTGAACAACACCGCCGAAAACGCCTGCTGCAGCGAATCTCCGGTCGACGAGATCCGGTTGGCAAGCGAACCACCCATGCGATCGGAGAAATACCGGCTGCTATGGCCAATGAGATGATTGAACAGGTCGAGCTTGGCCTCAGCCTTGTCGATGAGAATAGCCCGGTAACCGAACCAGCTGCCGCAACGCCACAGCACGCTTTCGCCGGCCAGCAGGGCAGCAAACAAGGCCAGCGCCCACCATACCCGCGCGATTTGCTGTGGCCCGGCGGCCATCGCATCGACAATCAGTTTGAGGCCGAATTGCGCGATGCAGGCAAACGAAGCCGCTCCCACGACTGACACCAGGGCAGCGGCATGCAGCAACGGGCGCCGCCTTATGTAATGCCACAGAAATGCCAACGGCCGGTCCGGAAATTCGGCGGCGCCGGGCGCGCTTCCGTGACCAGCATTCGGGGTCCCCGCGAGATCTACCAGCCTCAGCGGAGCAGTCGAAAAACCCTCCATGCGATGCCACCTCGACGCAATCGCCCGCATCGCTCTGACCAACATCATAGGCTGCTGTCCTCAGTTTCTTGAGAAAACACCCTCCACCGGCATCTCTCCCATTGTCGCGCTGCGCAGTGGATTTTCGAACTCGAACACGGTGGTCTTATCGCCACCTGCTGTGATCATGGGTAGAACTTGTCCCTCAACGCTGATGGCTGGGAAATATTCCCGGTCAGGTGACTGTTCCATGCAAGTCAGCTACCCTCAGAGCTGGCCCTGGAGGCGGAATGAGCAACCGGCCACTCACCTAACCTGTATGTATTGAAGGACGTTCTAGTGCTGCGACACAGCGCCGCGCACCGGCAACGTATTTCTCGCCTGAGTGTCAACGTTATCTCTGTGCGTTGCTATTCCAGGTTCTGGACAAAAAGGGAGCGAGCATGCGGATTGCTCAAATCGCGCCGCTGATGGAGGCGGTTCCTCCTAAGCTTTACGGCGGCACCGAGCGGATTGTCGCCTATCTAACGGATGAGCTCGTGGCAATGGGCCATGAGGTGAGCTTGTTCGCGAGCGGCGACAGCGTAACGACGGCGCGCCTCGAAGCCGCTTACCCTCAGGCGCTTCGGCTCGACCCCACGATCCGCGATCACGTCGCTCCACTTATTGCGATGCTCGAGACGGTTGCACAACGAGCGCGCGAATTCGACGTAGTCCACTTGCACTGTGACTATTTGGCTTACCCGGTATTGGCACGATGCGGTGTTCCGTTTCTCGCCACGCTGCACGGTCGCCTGGATCTGCCCGAACTGAGGCTAGTCTACAAGGCGTTTGCCGATGTGCCGGTCGTATCGATATCCGACTCGCAGCGCGAGCCGCTGCCGGAGGCGCGGTACGTGGCTACGGTGTATCACGGATTACCGGAGCAGCTGTTGCTGCCGGGTGACGGGGCTGGCGGGTACTTGGCGTTTCTCGGCCGTATTTCACCGGAAAAGGCGCCAGATCGCGCCATCCGCATCGCGGCTCGGGCCGGAATGAAGCTCAAGATTGCGGCCAAGATCGACCGCGTCGACCGGGAATATTTCGCCGCCGAGATCGAGCCGCTTCTTGCACAACCGCACGTCGAGTTCGTCGGCGAGATAGCCGAGCATCAGAAGTCAGAGTTTCTTGGCAAGGCGGCCGGCCTGCTATTCCCGATCGCGTGGCAAGAGCCGTTTGGCTTGGCGATGATCGAGGCGATGGCTTGTGGCACGCCGGTGATCGCGCTACGTATCGGGTCGGTGCCTGAAGTGGTTGACGATGGGGTAACCGGCTTCATCGTCGATGACGAAGCGACTGCTGCGAGCGCTGCCGAGGAGCTTCATCTGCTGGACCGAACAGTCGTCCGCGCTGTATTCGAACAACGATTCACCGCAAGGCGGATGGCGGAAGACTATATCCGGATCTATAAGAAGCTTATCTGAGCCGACGCGTAACGGCCATTCACATTCCCGGTTGTGTCCGAGAGGGAAGTGATGCAAATGCCCTCGGTCCGTAATTTTTTCTTTAACAGTCTGCGACTATCCCTTCTCGGTGGCGGCACGATCGTAGCGGGCGCATTATTTTTGAGCTTAGCGGCGGCGCAGGCGCCGTCCGGCGCTCCGACCAATCAGGCGGCGGGGGATGCGGCGCTGAACGGCGCCAGTCTCGACTATTTCCCGCGAGATCACCTCTTCCGGATATTGGGGAAGGACGTGGTGAGCGCGAAAGGCGAAGATATGGGGCGCATCGTCGATGTGCTCTTCGACGAAA
>Ga0210410_10003762_pt1 | contig 13426 bp, 14 predicted proteins | sample IncBWC4MmetaG_FD_161058 | JGI IMG/M metagenome (GOLD analysis project Ga0210410, IMG submission 161058) | Forest soil microbial communities from Barre Woods Harvard Forest LTER site, Petersham, Massachusetts, United States - Inc-BW-C-4-M | ecosystem: Environmental > Terrestrial > Soil >... | reverse complement strand
CATCTTCTTCTTCAGCGCCTTGAGGGCTTGATCGACATTGTTATCGCGAACGAGAACCTGCACGCGGCATCCTCTTTCAATTGGTCGGATTGGAATTCTGGTAAAGCAAAGGGCCGGCAGAAAGGCCTGGCCCTTAACCTTGAGCGCGCCGATGTATCAGACAAAGCCGCCAATGTCCACTGTCGGAGAAGCAATTGCGCTGCTTTAGCTTGGCCAAAACGGGCTTTTTTGGACCCGATTACGCGGTTTTTTGCGGTGTTCCGACCTGGGTGACATGCCCCATCTTGCGGCCGGGCCGCGGCGCCCCCTTGCCGTAGAGGTGGACGGTGGCGCCGGGGACGGTCAGCCATCGCTCGTAGTCGTTGATATCGTCCCCGATCAGATTGGTCATGGTGACCGGGCCGTGGCGGACCGGCTTGCCCAGCGGCCAGCCGGCAATGGCGCGGATGTGCTGCTCGAACTGAGAAATCGACGCGCCGTCAAGCGTCCAGTGTCCGGAATTGTGTACCCGCGGGGCGATCTCATTGACGAGGACCTTCGGGCCGCCTTCGGCCTGCACCACGAACATCTCGACCGCCAGCACGCCGACGTAATTCAGGGCGCTCGCGATCTTCTCCGCGACGGCGCGCGCCTCGTTTGCCAGCGCGTCCGAAATATTGGCCGGCGCATGTGAGGTTTTCAGGATGTGGTCGCGATGCTCGTTTTCGGTGACGTCGAAGCATTCGACATGGCCGTCCGCCGAGCGCGCGGCGATCACGGAGATCTCGCACTGGAAGGGAACGAAGGCCTCGAGGATGGCGGATCTTGTGCCGAGGTCGTCCCAGATCCTGTCCGGGTCATCGCCCGCGCGGATGATCGTCTGGCCCTTGCCGTCGTAACCGAAGCGGCGGGTCTTCAGCACGGCCGGCAGCCCGATGCGCGCGATCGCGGCACGCAGGTTCGCGGCCGACGACACATCGGCGTAATCGGCGGTGCCGATGCCCAGTCGCTTGACGAAGTCTTTTTCGGCGAGGCGGTCCTGGGTGGTTTCCAGGATTTTCCGCTCCGGCAGCACCGGGCGGCGCGCGCCGAGGATCATCGCGGCGGCGGCCGGCACATTCTCGAATTCATAGGTGATGACGTCGACGTCGCCTGCAAACAATTCCAGCGCCTCGACATCGGCATATTCCGCGCAGGTGGCGTTCAGCACGACGTCGAACGCTGGCGAATCCGGGTCCGGCGAAAACACCTGGCAGCGCAGGCCGAGGCGCGCGGCCGCCATGGCCAGCATCCGGCCCAATTGTCCGCCGCCGAGAATTCCGATGGTGTCGCCGGGCTTCAGCTTCACCTGCCGTAGAGAAGTCACGCCGGATCCTCCGGACGCTCGCCAACCGAGTCGGTCTGCGCCTTGCGCCAGGCGGCAAGCCGGCCCGACAGCAAGGGATCGTTCAGAGCGAGCACGCTGGCCGCCAGCAGCGCGGCGTTGATGGCGCCGGCCTTGCCGATCGCCAGCGTTCCCACCGGGACGCCGGCCGGCATCTGGACAATGGAGTAGAGCGAGTCGACGCCGGACAGCGACTTGGACTCGATGGGGACGCCGAAAACCGGCAGCTCCGTCAGCGAGGCCGTCATGCCCGGCAGATGCGCGGCACCCCCGGCGCCGGCAATGATGATCTTGAACCCGGCTGCCTTGGCACCCCTGGCAAAGGCGAACATCCGGTCCGGGGTGCGATGCGCCGAGACGATGTGCTTTTCGCAGGCAATCCCGAGCACGCTCAGGGTTTCGGCGGCATGGCGCATGGTGTCCCAGTCCGACTGGCTTCCCATGATGATGGCGACGGGGGCGGGCATACGGTTAATTCTTTCGGGAATCCAGAAGCATAAGCCGGATTATAGGATCGGCTCAGGGCTCGGCAAGGCGTGGCAAGGGGTCCGGAATGGACTATCCTGTCTTGGTGAATTCCGGCAAGCCTTCTTAGCGCATGATTCCAGCCTGCGGGGCCAGCGTCAGCACAAAGTGGATGCCCGATTTGGGATGCCCATGAAGCAGAAAACAGGGCCGGTCGCCCCCAAGGAGGCGAAACGCCGCAAAAGCGGGGTCGGCAAGCCCAAGCCCAAGCCGAGATCCAAGGCTGCGCCGGTGCGGGTCCAGCGGGGCAAAGCGCCAAAGCCGGCGTCCCGGCCGCCGGTCGAGCCCAACGGCCCCAGATCGGCGCTTCGCAAGCTGCGGACTCAACTGGCGCGCGCACTCACGCGGATCGCGGAACTGGAGGCGTCGGCGGATACCGACTTCCTGCTGGATATTCCGAACCGGCGCGGTTTCGAGCGCGAGTTCCATCGCGCCGTCGCCTACATTCAGCGCTATCGCGCAAGCGGCGCGCTGATCGTGCTCGACGTCGATCGCCTGAAGCCGATCAACGACGCCTTCGGGCACGCCGCTGGCGACCAGGTCCTGAAGGCCGTCGCAGCCACGCTGGTGCGCCAGGTGCGTTCTTCCGACGTGGTCGGCCGGCTTGGCGGCGACGAGTTCGCGGTTTTGTTGTGGAACCTGACAGAGACCGATGCCAGGGCGAAAGCGGCCTCGCTGGAAGAGGCCATCGATCGGCTCACCTTCACGTTTCGCGGCCGTACCGTGACCGCGGGCGCATCGGCCGGCGTCGCCGTTCTCGGCCCGCATGCGGAAGCCGGCCGCGCACTGGAGGAAGCCGACAGCGCGATGTATCTGCGCAAGGCGCAGCGCCGGCATGAATCCTGATGTTTACAAGCCGCTCAGATCGTCCGGCACGTTGCCGAATTTCCGCAGCAACTCGGCGTCGCCGAATTCGCCGACCATGGGATCGCCGCTGCGTCTGAAGGCCACGGCGCCGATGCTGCCGGGGGTCCGCGACAGGACTTCCGCGCGCCGCAGCGCCGCCGACGAACTCTGACATTCCTCCGCCGTGCCCGCGACCGGCGAGCCGGCCTCATCCTGCAGGAACGGCATTGCGACGTAATAAGTGACATCGGCCATGGTCTTTGCTCCTTAAAGCTCCTTGGCGCCGGTTCGATTGATCAGGCGGCGTCGCTGTTCGACAATCCCGCAGGCACGCAGCCGCATGAAATCGCCACCTGCAATTCCAGCAGTTCGCTCTCCAGATATTCGTTCGCCATGATCAGCGCCTTGATCGTGCTGCGCAGATTGCCGTCGCACATCGCGATCGCCTGGTCGCAGGCCTGCTCGTAACGGTTGCTGTTGGACAGTGAATGGGCTTCGGACATGGCGATACTCCGGGGGTGGCTGGAGGGGCTGACTCCAATGTTCCTATTTTGTTCTTATGGAGTCAAGCGTCTCGATACAAGTCCGGTCGACGGATTGCGCAGTTCGAAGGCGGAGCGGCGTCCCGCGCGCCGATTGACCGAAGGATGGTCCGGGCGGGGAACGAAAACAACATCCGGGGCTTAATGCCTATTCGCAGGGGAGTGGGATGGATGGGTTTTGTTGAGCCCAAGAGACCCGTGGTGTTGGTTGTTGAAGATGAATTTCTGCTCCGAATGGACGCAGTCGACATGATCGGAAACGCCGGGTTCGATGTCGTCGAAGCCGCGAATGCCGATCGGGCAATCGAAATTCTCGAGACTCGCCGCGACATCACCGTGGTTTTCACCGATATCCAGATGCCAGGCTCGATGGACGGGCTGAGGCTGGCGCGCGCGGTGCGCGGCCGCTGGCCGCCGATCAAGATCGTCGCGACCTCAGGCCATGTCGGCGTGCGGGAAACGGATCTGCCGGAGGGTGGGCGCTTTCTCCCGAAGCCCTACAGTTCGATCCAGGTCACGGGCATGCTGCGCGAGCTGGTCGCCGGTGCGTGAGTTTCAACGAGGCGTCGTTCCGCGTTCGCTCGTTTCATTCGCGGCTGGAATCACGAAAGCTACGCGATGATATCCGGCGTGATCTGATCTTCGATGAAAGCGATGCGGTCGCGCAATTGCAGCTTGCGCTTCTTCAGCCGCTGCAATCGCAACAGGTCCGGGGCGGGCGACAGGTGCAAGGCGTCGATCGCCGCGTCGAGATCGCGGTGTTCTTGCTGCAGCCGTGCGAGCTCGTTGGCGAGTTCGCGCTCATCTTCGTCGGTCATGATGTACGTTGGCTGAAAACGCGATGAGATTGCGAATGGTTGTGGAAACGGCTCCGGAGAATATCGTCCCTGCCGGGTCGGGGCGCAAGCTGGCGCGGGTTCCGTACTCACGATTCGTTACAGATGACGGCGGAAAAATGAGGCGGCCATTTTCGATATCCATCGACAGATTTCCTTACTCGTGTACACTCTCTTGCCCGGATCGAATCTGAGGTCTCAATCAACCGAGGAGGTTTGGTATGGCAATTCAGGCGCATCTCGTTGAACTGGAACGGAAACACAAAGTTCTTGAAAACGAATTGCATGAAGCTCTCGTGCACCTCTCAACGGACGACCTGCAAATTGTTGAACTGAAGCGCCGGAAATTGATGGTTAAGGACCAAATCGAACGGTTGAGAAATACCGCAAGCGAAACGCTGCACTAGCTTTAGCTTTCGCCCTCCAAGCTCCCGCAATTACCACCGTCATCGCTGGGACGAACCTTAATTGCGTTCGCCTGCAGGTGCGCGCTTCAGTTGCACCTGCCGGCAGCAACGCAGTTGGCGTGACGCTCAGACGCCTGCCAGATCGCCGACATAGTCGGCGATCGCCAGCGACGATGTCAGTCCCGGTGACTCGATTCCGAACAGATTGATCAGCCCGTCCACGCCGTGCTCGCGCGGCCCCTGGATGAGGAAATCCTGTGTGGCGACCGCCGGCGGCACGATCTTGGGCCGAATGCCCGAATAGCTCGGCATCAGCGCGCCGTCCGGCAGCGTCGGCCAGTAGCGCCGGATCGCCGGATAGAACCGCTCCGCCCGGGCCGGGTCGACGGTGTAATCCACCTTCTCCACCCACTCCACGTCGGGCCCGAACCGGGCCTGTCCCGCCATGTCGAGGGTGAGGTGCACGCCGAGCCCGCCGGGCTCGGGCACCGGATAGATCAGGTGCGAGAACGGCGCCGGCGCGCTGCAGCTGAAATAATTTCCCTTGGCGAGGTAGGCCGGCGGTATCTGCTCGATCGGCATGCCGTCGATGCTGCGCGCGACCGCCGGTGCGTCCAGCCCCGCGGCGTTGACCAGCAACCCGCATTCGAGCGACATCGGCGCGTCGCCGCCGGCGTCGAGTTCGATGCGGCCCCCCACCGCCCTGGCGTGCAGCAGCGGTGTATGAAAAGCGCAGGCTGCGCCGGCTTCTTCGGCGTCGCCGCGCAGCGCCAGCATGTAGGCATGGCTGTCGATGATGCCGGTGGAAGGCGACAATAGCGCCGCGTCGCAGTTCAGCGCCGGCTCCAGCGCGCGGGCCTCGGTGCCGGAAAGCATCCTGAGATCGTCGACGCCATTGGCCTCGGCATGCGCCCCGATCGATTGCAGCCTCTCGGCTTCCTTGAGGCTGGTCGCGACGATCAGCTTGCCGCAATTGCGATGCGGGATGCCGTGCTCCCGGCAGTATCGATAGAGCGCCTGCTTGCCGCCGACGCACATCCGCGCCATCAGGCTGCCCGCCTTGTAGTAGATGCCGGCGTGGATCACCTCGCTGTTGCGGGACGACGTCACCGTGCCGATCGCTTCGGCCGCCTCCAGCAGGATCACCTCGCGGCCGGCCTGCGCCAGCCGCCGCGCTACCGCGAGACCGATCACGCCCGCACCGATAACGACGCACTCAACCTTGTCCATTCGCGCCTTCAGGCCCACGGATCGTGGAACTTCGATTCAACGTGCGTCTCGTTAAGTGGCCGTCCGTCCCGGGTCAATCGCGGCCACGCGTTATCGCCCGGTTCGCAATGATCTTTTTCGAGAATCCCGCCGGGTTCGTTTCGGGACGCTTCGCGGGTCCGGATCGCGTTAGGGAAGCATTAATCATGTCAGGGCAATTGCCGTAATTTGAGTCACATTTTTGGGTTGTACGGGTACGTGTTTACCCGATCCAAACACGTCCGGTCAGACACTCCGGCCCGAAATGCGCGGGTGAATGATGGCTGGCAAGAATTGGCAGGCAGGCGGCAAGAACTTGATTCCTGCGCAGGCCCTGGTGTGCCTGATCGTCACTGCTGCGCCGGTGCGGGCGAACTGGGCCTTGTCCGATAATTTTGCACCGGCGAGCTATATCGGCTCCGCCGATCCCAGCATGCTCTGGGAAGTCCTGATCGGCGGCATCGTCGTCTGCTCGTTCCTCGCGGCGGTCGCGCTGTGGATCCATTCCGCCTTGCGCAAGGTCAAGCGTTCGCAGTTGCGCCGAAACGCGTTCGTCAGTTCCGCGCTGAACAATCTCAGCCACGGCGTGGTCATGACGGATGTACAGCGACGCATCGTGTTCTGTAACGATCGCTATCTTTCGATCTACGGCCTGACCCGTTCGGACATTTCACGGAACATGACCGGACCGCAACTTTTGGAGATGCGGCGCAAACGCGGCCTGCTCGACGTCGACGTCGAGCAGTTCTATCGACTCGCCAACCGGCCGGAAGGAATGGTTACCGAACTGCCCAACGGGCACTCCGTTCTGGTCAAGCACTTTACGCTGCCGAACGGGGGTTCGGTGGCGACCCACGAGGATTTCAGCGAGCAGCGCCAGCTTTCGCGGCAGCTGGCGTCGACCAAGCAATTCCTGGAATCGGTGCTCGACAATGTGCCGGTCTGCGTGGCCGCCAAGAACATCGAGGACGGCCGCTATATTTTCGCCAACCGCGCGTTCGAGCGCTTCTCGCGCTTCTCCCGCGACACCATCGTCGGCAAGCGTGCCGACGAGATTTTTCGTCCCGAAACGACGGCCAGCATCGAGGCGGCTGACCAGGCGGCAGTCAAGTCGCCCGAGGGCCAGTTCCGCACCGAATTCGTGGTCGAGCGCGGCTCGCAGAAGCGCGTCCTGTCCAGCGTCCGCGTCATCGCCCGCAACGACAAGAACGAGCCGGAGTTTCTGATCGCGCTGTTCGACGACATCACCGAGCGCCGGTCGCTTTCCCAGGAGCTCGAGAATACCAAGAAATTCCTGGAACTCGTGGTCGACAACATTCCGGTCTCGCTGATCGTGGAGCGTGTCAGCGACGGACGCTATCTGCTCGCCAATCGCAGCGCGGAGATTATCCTCAACCGGCGCCGCGAGGATGCCACCGGCCTCACCGCCGCCGATATCTTCAATCCCCGCGAAGCCAAGCTGATCATCGCCCGCGACGAGGCGGCGATCAAGAAACGCGGCCTGCTGGTCGAGGAACATCCGATCAGCACCAAGGAGGGACTGCGGCTGTTCCTGACCCGCCGCATGACGGTGCTCGACGAGGCCGGCGAGCCGCAATATCTGATCAAGACCCACGAGGACGTCACCGACCGCCGCCAGACCGAATCTCGCATGGCGCACATGGCCTATCATGACGGCCTCACCGATCTGCCGAACCGCGCCGCGTTCCTGCAGGCGCTGGCGCAGATGATCGAGGCCTGCGAAGGCACCGGCGAGGAATTCGCGGTGCTCTCGCTCGACCTCGACGGGCTGAAGGAAGTCAACGACGTGTTCGGCCATGCCACGGGCGACAAGCTCCTGATCGAAGTGGCGCACCGTCTCTTGGCCTCGGCGCGCGGCGGTGTCGTGGCGCGGCTCTCGGGCGACGAGTTCGGATTGATCATCGACGGCAAGCAGCCGGTCGCCGGCATGCTGCTGGCCGAGCAGCTTGCCGAAGTGCTGACCAACGAGTTTCAGATCGACGGCAAATCGGTCCGCACCGGCGTCACCACGGGCATTTCGGTATTTCCGCATAACGGCGCCGACGCCGCTTCGCTGCTCGCCAATGCCGGCGCGGCGCTGTTCCGCGCCAAGGCCAAATCACGCGGCTCGATCAGCATCTACGAACCCGAGATGGACCAGCAGATCCGCGATCGCCGGGTGCTGCACCAGGATCTCTCGCTCGCGATCAAGAACGGCGAGCTGTCGCTGTATTATCAGCCGCAGGCGATGTCGCGCCATACGGTCGCGGCCAGCGAGATCATCGGCTTCGAGGCCCTGGCGCGCTGGCTGCATCCGGTGCGCGGCTTCGTGCCGCCGAGCGATTTCATCCCGCTCGCGGAAGAGAGCGGCCTGATCGTCGAAATGGGTGAATGGATCCTGCGCGAAGCCTGCCGCGAGGCCGCTTCCTGGCCGTTGCCGCTGCAGATCGCCGTCAACCTGTCGCCGGCGCAGTTCATGCGCGGCGACGTCGTCAGTCTCGTGCATTCGATCCTGCTCGAAACCGGTCTTTCGCCGGGCCGGCTCGAGCTGGAAATCACCGAGGGCGTGCTGATCGAGGATTTCGACCGCGGCCTAGCGCTGTTGCGGCGGCTGAAGGCGCTCGGCGTGCGCATTTCCATGGACGATTTCGGCAGCGGCTACTCGTCGCTTTCGTATCTGCAGGCGTTTCCGTTCGACAAGATCAAGATCGACCGCGATTTCGTCAACAATCTCGGGCGCAATCCGCAATCGGCCGCGATCATCCGGGCCGTCATCGGCCTCGGTCACGGCCTCGAGATGTCGATCGTTGCCGAGGGCGTGGAAACCCAGGAGCAGCTCGGCTTCCTCGCCGACGAGGGCTGCGACGCAGTGCAGGGCTATTTCATCGGCAAACCGCTGCCGATCGGCCAGTACGCCGCGCTGGTGGGCCGCAATGGCGCCGACGCCGTCGAGGCCACGCGCAAGACCGGCTAGAGCAAGCATGATTCAATCGGATTGAATCATTCTCCCACCTTATTCCTGTTCGAGCATGATCTGCCGATCAGCGCCTTGCCCTTATCACGGGGAAAGGCAGCTTCCACTTTTACGAATCACCCTCTAGACGTCGCGCATGGCGGACTACGATCTTGCGATTATCGGCGGCGGCCTGAACGGCGTCAGCATTGCGCGCGACGCCGCTGGACGCGGCTTGCGGGTGATCCTGCTGGAGCAGGGCGACCTCGGTTCTGCCGCGTCCGCGGCCTCGCCACGGCTTGTTCATGGCGATCTCGCGGTGCTGGAACGCAGGGGATTACGCCGCGTACGCACGGCGCTTGCCGAGCGCGACATCTGGCTCAGGATCGCGCCGCATCTGGTGCGGCCGATGCGGTTCGCGATCCCCGCCCATTCCGACGAGCGTCCGCCCTGGCTGCTGCGCACGGGGCTATGGCTCTATGACCGGCTCGCCTCGCCAAGCGGCCTGCCGGGTGCGGCAACCGTCGACGTCACCCATCATCCGCTCGGCAATGCGCTGAAGCGCCCGTTCGGCACCGCCTTCGAATATTCCGACTGCGTGGTGGACGATTCGCGGCTGGTGATAGCCAATGCCGTCGACGCCGCCGAGCGCGGCGCCGACATCTGCACCGGCGCGCGTTGTGTTCGCGCCGACCGGCTCGAGATCTGGCGGCTGGCGGTGATCGATCGCGGCCGGCGCCGGGTCATCACGGCCCGCGCGCTGGTCAACGCATCGGGCGCCTGGACCGCGTCGGTCGCAGAAACCATTTTGCGGCTGCCGCCGCCGCGCGCCGTCGCCGCGATGCAGCTTTGCCAGATCGTGGTCCGGCGGCTGTTCGAGACCGATAACGTCTATGTCTTCCAGAACAGCGACCGCCGGCTGATCTTCGCCAGCCCCTATGAGCGCGATTTCACGTTGATCGGCACCGTCGGCCGTGCGTTCAAGGGCGATCCGGCCGCGGTGTCGATGGCGGCCGCCGACGTCGCCTATCTCTGCGACGCCGCCAACCGCTATTTTCGCGAGCGGATCGAGCCATCCGACGTGATCAGGACGGTTTCCGGCGCCAACATGACCGTGGACCCCGCCAGCTGGCGCGCCGCAGGCGACGGCGCCATGACGTTCGACGCGCGGCGCCGCAAGGCACCGCTGCTGACGATCTTCGGCGGCGATGTCACGACCTCGCGGCTGCGCGCGGAGCGGGCGGTCTCGAAACTGACGCCGTTCTATCCGATGTCGCCGCGCTGGACCGCGAAGGCACCGCTGCCCGGCGGCGACTTCGCGTTGGCGCGGTTCGACACGGAGGTCGACCGCGCACGCGAGCGCTGGCGGTTCCTCGGCGAGGCCGAGGCGCAGCGCCTGGTCGGCGCCTACGGATCCCGTGTTGCCGATGTGCTCGGCGACGCCAGGGACCGTGCCGATCTCGGTCCGGCGTTCGGACCCGAACTGACGGGCGCGGAAGTTCGCTATCTCGTGACAAGAGAATGGGCGCGGTTTCCGGACGACATTCTCTGGCGCCGCTCCAAGCTCGGTCTGACCATGATTCCGGCCGATCGCGAGGCGCTGGCGACGTATATGACGAAGGCGACGTCAGGTGACGCCGACAATCCTGGGGCTACGCCCCGCGGCGCGGTTGAGCCGGGGCCGATCCACCGCTAGCGTGCTGCCACGATTGGGCTGGCGAGGAAGATGGCCGAGGAATACGCGCAAGGCGAACCGCAAGCGGACGCAACAGCCGACATGCCGCTGCTGCGGATCGAGGCCGTGGTGAAGAAGTTCGGCAACTTCCGCGCGGTGGATCGGCTGTCGCTCGACATTTGGCCCGGGGAGTTCTTTGCGCTGCTGGGTCCGAGCGGTTGCGGCAAGACCACGCTGTTGCGGATGCTTGCCGGACTCGAGACGCCGGACGAGGGCCGCATCCTGCTCGACGGCAAGGATATCGCGCAGGTGTTGCCGCATCAGCGCCCGGTCAACATGATGTTCCAGAACTACGCGCTGTTTCCGCATCTTTCCGTGCGCGACAATATCGCCTTCGGCCTGAGACGCGCGGGCCTGGCGCGCGCGGAGATCGACGCCCGCGTGGCGGAGATGGTGGCGCTGGTCAGGCTCGAGGAACTGGAGAAGCGCAAGCCCGACCAGCTCTCCGGCGGCCAGAAGCAGCGCGTGGCGCTGGCGCGCTCGCTGGCGAGGAGGCCGCGCCTTTTGCTGCTCGACGAGCCCCTGGCCGCGCTCGACAAGAAGCTGCGCGAAAGCACCCAGCTCGAACTGGTCGAGTTACAGCGCCGGCTCGGCATGACCTTCGTGATTGTCACCCATGATCAGGAAGAGGCGATGACGGTGGCCGACCGCATCGGGGTGATGGACGCGGGGCGGCTCGAACAGGTCGCCAAGCCCAGGCTGCTCTATGAGGAGCCGGCCTCGCGCTGGGTCGCCGAGTTCGTCGGCGACGTCAACATCTTCGAGGGACACCTCGAAAAGCAGGAAGCCGGCCAGCTGCTGATCGTGACAAAGGACGCCGGCACCCTCGCGGTGGCGGAGCCGCGTCAGCCAATGACAAACCCCAGTGTCTGCGTGGCGATCCGTCCCGAAAAGATAAAACTGTCGCGCCGCGGCCTCGCGTCCGGCGACGCGGCCGCCGCGCATGCGATCAACCGGCTGGAGGGGGTCGTGACCGACGTCAGCTATCTGGGCGGCGTCACCAGCTACAAGGTGAAGCTCGATTCAGGCGCCGTGGTGCGCTCGTCGATGGCCAACACGGCGCGGATCGAGATCGACACCTATCAGGCCTGTCACCGCGTGGTGGCGTGGTTCACACCCGACGACTGCGTGGTGCTGGAACAATGAGCGCGCGACGCATCTTCGCCCGCCCGGCGCGGCTGGCCGCGATCGCGCCCTCACTGTGGATGGTGCTGTTCTTCCTGGTGCCGTTCGGTTTCGTGCTGAAGATCAGCCTGTCGCAGACCGCGATCGCGCAGCCGCCCTACTTGCCGGTGTTCGACCTGGCGCAGGGCGCCGCCGCGCTCAGGTCCGCATTCGCGGCGCTGTCGCTGGATAATTTCAGGCTGCTGGTCTCCGACGACCTCTACGTGCTGTCCTATTTGCGCAGCCTTGTCGTCGCGGCGGTCTCGACCTCGATCCTGCTCGTGATCGGCTATCCCATTGCCTACGGCATGGCGCGGCTGCCGCAACGCCGGCAGCCGGTCGCGATGATGCTGGTCATCGTGCCCTTCTGGACCTCGTTCCTGATCCGCATCTATGCCTGGATCAATATCCTGCAGCACGACGGCCTGCTCAACAAGATCCTGCTGGCGCTGCATCTGGTGTCGGCGCCGGTGGTGTGGCTCTCGACCGACAGCGCGATGTATCTCGGCATCGTCTATTCCTATCTGCCGTTCATGATCCTGCCGCTCTATGCGACGCTGGCGAAGATGGATCCGGCGCTGCTGGAGGCGGCCGCCGATCTGGGCTGTTCCCCGCGGCGGGCGTTCTGGCTGGTGACGTTTCCGCTGTCATTGCCGGGCGTCGCCGCCGGCGTGCTGTTGTGCTTCATTCCGATCGTCGGCGAATTCGTCATCCCTGATCTTTTGGCAGGCTCCAACTCGCTGATGATCGGCCAGACGCTGTGGCTGGAGTTCTTCACCAATAAGGACTGGCCGGTGGCGTCGGCCGCCGCGGTCATGCTGCTCTTGCTGTTGGTGGTGCCGCTGATCTTTTACGATCGCCTGCAGCGCCGGCAGCTTGAGGACGCGCCATGACCGCGCGCGGGCCGAACCGGCTGTCCCGCTTCAACGCCGCCTCGCTCGCGCTGGGGCTCGCCTTTCTGTACCTGCCGATCGTGATCCTCGTGATCTATTCGTTCAACGCCTCGCGGCTGGTAACGGTATGGGGCGGCTGGTCGCTGCGCTGGTACGCGGAATTCTTCCGTGACCGCGCCATGCTGGAGGCGGCGCTGATGAGTTTTCGGGTGGCGGCGACATCCGCGACGATCGCGACGCTGCTCGGCACGCTGGCCGCGGTGGCGCTGTCGCGCGGCGCGCGTTTTCGGGGGCGCACGCTGTTCTCCGGCATGCTCTACGCGCCGCTGGTAATGCCCGAAGTCATCACCGGGCTATCGCTGCTGTTGTTGTTCGTCGCCGTCAACGCCGAGCGCGGCTTCTGGACCGTGACCATCGCCCACACCTCGCTGACGATGTGCTTCGTTGCCGTGGTGGTGCAGTCGCGGCTCGGCTCGCTCGATCGCAGCCTCGAGGAGGCGGCGATGGACCTCGGCTGCAATCCGGCCCGCGCCTTTGTCGCGGTGACGCTGCCGTTGATCCTGCCCGCGATCGCCGCGGGCTGGATGCTGGCCTTCACACTGTCGCTCGACGATCTCGTGATCGCCAGCTTCACCACCGGCCCCGGCTCGGCGACGCTGCCGATCCGGATCTATTCGGAAGTACGGCTCGGCGTAAAACCCGAAATCAACGCCATCTGCACGCTGGTGATTGCGCTGATCGCGGTGGTCATCGTGATCGCGTCGCTGGTCGCGAAACTGTCGAGCGCGCGCGGCGAGAGCGCGGCGCCCCTGTAGGGCCGCGCCGCTATTCCTTCTCGCCTGTCGGCGAAGGATCGATGCGGTCGCCGAGCCAGGCGAACGGAAAGGCGACGATGACCCAGACCAGCAGGCCGA
>Ga0210410_10003760_pt1 | contig 13433 bp, 9 predicted proteins | sample IncBWC4MmetaG_FD_161058 | JGI IMG/M metagenome (GOLD analysis project Ga0210410, IMG submission 161058) | Forest soil microbial communities from Barre Woods Harvard Forest LTER site, Petersham, Massachusetts, United States - Inc-BW-C-4-M | ecosystem: Environmental > Terrestrial > Soil >... | reverse complement strand
TAAGGTCCAAATGTACCCTGTGAGGCAATACTCGGCGGTAATCGCTTTTCTTCGAAGTATGCAAGAAATTACGCCTTTTTGGGCTGGTTGCAAGGTATGATTACCCCTAATCGAGAGACCATCCTAAGCTGTTCGTCCCAGAAAGCTGCCGGTCGGTTTCACTCGATCTCACACAACCAGAAAAGGGGCCAACCTATGGAGCTTGTACGCAGACTTTGGCGCGATCAGGAGGGACAGGATATCGCGGAATATGCAGTCATGCTGGCCGTGATCCTTGTCATTGTCGTTGGAACTGTCCGGTTAATTGGGTCCAACGCCAATAACGTGTTTTCCTCGGTCGCCAGTTCCATCCAGTAGCCAACAACCCGCATTGAGGGCAAGAGCCGCAAGCACACTTTGGGGCGGTGTTACAGTTTTGGTCCTTTAAGGGAGCAGTATGAACCGCACACGTTTATTACTGATCGGGATTCTAGCGCTCGCGCTCGGCTTCGTTGCAAGTGTGTACGTCTACCGGAACTTACAGTTAAAGTCGGGCTCCGGTTCCGAACCCGGAGTCGACGTGATCGTAGCTGCCGACGACCTGCAGGTCGGAGCGAAGGTAGAAGAACGCGACATAAAAATCATCAGGATTCCCGCAGCTGATCTCCCTCCCGGATCGCCGAGGAGGCGTTCTGATGTGTTAGGTCACGGAGTTATCGTGCCTATCTCGAAGGGCGAGTTTATCTTGCCGAACCGGCTAGCCGGCGAGAATGCCGGATCCGGCCTTCCGTCGCTAATTCCTCCCGGCATGCGAGCCGTTTCGGTGCGAGTGAATGAGATCGTCTCGGTCGCTGGCTTTGTTACACCGGGCACCCGAGTCGATGTCCTCCTCACGGGAACTCCGGGCGGAACCGGCGAGCAGCAGACCACAACCGTCCTGCAGAACGTCGCGGTTCTGGCGTCGGGTCATACTCTGGAACGAACCGCCACCGGCGAGGCGCAGACTACCGCTGTCATCACGCTGCTGGTTTCGCCCGACGATGCTCAGCGGCTCACTCTCGCCAGCTCTGAAGGACATATTCAACTCGCGCTCCGCAATCCGCTCGACACGAAGCAAGATGAAGTACCGTCCTCCAACTCCAGAGGTCTTTACCGGGGAGTCGCCGCACCAGCCCCCGTGCAACCAAGCGCTCGTCACACGGTAACCACCGCCAGAAAGATTGCCGCCCCTCCCCCTGCCTCCACCGGCATCAGCGTCGAGGTCTACCAGGGCGACAAGAAACCGGATGTAGTCAAATTCCCAGACGAGAGTTCCGAAACCAAGTGATGCGTAAGAATTCGATTCTGCGGGTTGCCTTGTTCCGCTCTGGCAAGCTTCCTCAATGGGAGAGAGAGATCTGAGAATGAGAGTTTGCGCGTCCTGGCTGGGAGCTTTACTGTTTACGACTGCCTTTTCATGGCCCGCGTTTTCCGAGATGCGGCAACAGGCGAACCCGACGGAGCAGTCCCCAGCTCCCACGCCCACGGGCACACAGACCACCACCCTGCCGCCGCAGTCCCAGCAGCCTCAAGGATCAGCTCCGTTGCGCGTCATGGTGGGCAAATCTCTTCTGATTAACACCACGGAACAACTTAAGCGCATCTCGGTCACCGATCCGGCCATTGCCTTCGCGCAAGTCATCACGCCCACCCAGATTTTGGTCCATGGCAAGTCTCCCGGGGAAGTTTCACTTCTCATTTGGGACGAATTGGAACGCTCGCGCAGCTTCGACCTTCGCGTGGATGTGGATGTCAGCGCTTGCTCCGAAGAAGAGCACCGCGTCTTTCCCGACGAACAGATCTCAGTCACGCCTTCCCGCGCCGCGGTCGTGCTCTCCGGACACGTTTCCACAGAAGATGTCGCCAAGCGCGCCGGAGAACTGGCCAGCGCTTACTCACCGAAAGTCGTTAATGTGCTCACCTTCGGACCCGTCGGATCGCAAGAAGTTTTATTGCAAGTCAAGTTCGCGGAAGTGGACCGCTCGGTCCTGACTCAACTCGGAGTCAACTTCATTTCTACGGGAGCGGCCAATACGATCGGTACGGTCACGACTGGGCAGTTCGGCGGCTTCGGTCCGCAGACGATCACTCCCGGTACCCAAACGGTCCCAGGGACAACGGGGACTGCCACGGTTACGCCTGCCACGACCATTAACAACGTTCTGAATCTGTTTCTGTTCCGCTCCGACATCAATCTCGGCGCCACCATTGAAGCCCTGGAAACCAAAAACTTGCTGCAGATTCTCGCCGAGCCCAACCTGATCGCGGTGAACGGGAAAGAAGCAAGCTTCCTCGCGGGCGGTCAATTTCCTTTCCCCATCGTGCAGCCGGGCGCGGGCTTTACCGCGGTGACGATCTCGTTCAAAGAATTCGGCGTGCGGCTTCAGTTCACTCCCGTCATCATGCCGAACGGAAACATTCACTTGAAAGTAGCTCCCGAAGTAAGCACCTTGGACTTTGCCAATGCGCTGACGATCTCCGGGTTTACCGTGCCCGCCTTGAGCACGCGCAAGGCGGAAACTGAATTTGAACTACAAGATGGACAGAGCTTTGTGATCGCAGGGCTCATCGACAACCGCGTGACCGACATCTACAACAAGATTCCTGGTCTGGGCGACATCCCAATCTTAGGCAATTTTTTTCGCAGCAAGAGTTTGCAGAAGAGTAATTCGGAACTGATGGTGTTGTGCACGGTGCGTCGCATTTCTCCGAGCGCGGAGCAGCCGGCACCGCCCGGGAATCCCAAGCCGTTCATGGATACTGGTAAGTTCGACAAACACAACTAAGAAGCAGCGCATCGGGGAACCAGGCAAGCAGGTCGTATGCCAGAACTAACCGTCGTTATCGTCGCCACGGACAACGAGCAGCGGGCGGTGCTGCAAGTGCTCGTCGACGGTACCAGTGTGGCGCGGACGGTCCATACCTGTGCAAGTTTTCCCGTCGCTGCCTCTGATCCGGTGACGCGGCGCGTGCGCGCTGCCAATCCCGATGTCACTCTCGTCGATATTCCTGCCGACAATCCTACCCTGGCTCTGCGAGCCATTGAGCTTCTGCATCAAGAGATGAATGAGGCGGCGATCTTCGCCGTCGGAAATCTCAACCAGCCGCAAGTGATTGTCAATGCCATGAGGGCCGGAGCCCGCGAGTTCATTGAACGACCCACCACCACAACTGATCTGCTGGAGGCCTTTGTCCGTCTGACGACGGCTCAACGCCGTGGGCGCGAGGAAGGCGTTCGGGGCAAAATTTTCGCAGTCATCAATGCCAAAGGTGGCAACGGCGCGACCACGGTGGCCGTCAATCTCGCGCTGGCTCTGCAGTCCGCCCACTCACAAACAGCGCTGGTGGACGTTGCCCCGTTAGGCCACGCAGCGCTGCACCTGAATCTCAAGCCAGTCTTCACCGCGGCGGACGCGACTCGCAATCTCTACCGCATGGACGCTTCCCTACTCGAAAGCTTCATGACGCGTCACGGCAGCGGTTTGCAATTGTTGGCCGGAACCAATGTGCCAGCGACCGTCGATCCCTCGACCGCGGACTTTGTTCGTCTTTTCGACATGCTGGTGACCCATTTTCGCTACGTGGTGGTCGATGCTTCTTCGCGTTTCGACGCGGCGAGCCGCCTGATTGCGAGTCTCTCCGAAACGGTTCTGCTGGTCGCTTGCAGCGACGTGGCCTCCCTGTGGAGCGCCGCCCGGGTTCAGCAATATTTGGCAGAGACTGGGAGTCCTGACCGCGTGCGGCTGGTGCTGAATCGCTTTCGCAAAGTCCCGGGGTTCAGTGAGGCCGATGCCGAGGCCGCCGTCGGCGCTAAACTATTGTGGCGAATTCCAAATCAGTATTTTGCCATATCCGGTGCGATCGATCGAGGTACGCCGGTGATGGACCAGCGGACCTCGGAGATCGCCCGCTGTTTCTCCGGACTGGCGCAGGAATTAACTCGCAACGACGTCGACGTAAAGCGCACCGCGTGGTCGCTATTCAAATCGGTTTAGGAAGTTAGGCCCTTATGGCAAATCTGCAATCGTTCGAGCGTACCGATTACCAGCAGGTCAAGGCCGACCTGCATCGCAAGATCCTGGACCGCCTCGACCTTGAAAAACTCGGCAAAGCCGCCGGCAACTCCGCGCGCGATGAAGTGCTGGTGGTGATCCGCAACGCCGTCAACAGCGAAGTCGTGCCTCTTAGCTTTGCCGAACGCGAACGCCTCTCGCGGGAGATCCTGGACGAAATTTTCGGATTGGGCCCTCTCGAGCCGTTGCTCAAAGACCCCAACGTTTCCGATATCCTCGTCAACCGTTTTGATCGCGTCTACATTGAACGCGCGGGCAAACTCGAACTGACCCTTCTGTCCTTCAAGGACAACGTGCATCTCATGCAGATCATCGAACGAATCGTCTCGCGCGTCGGGCGACGCGTCGACGAGTCTTCTCCCATGGTCGATGCCCGTCTGGCCGACGGGTCCCGCGTGAATGCCATCATTCCCCCGTTGGCCATCGACGGTCCCTGCCTTTCCATTCGCCGCTTCGGACGCGACCCCGTTACCGCGCGCCAGATGATCGAGAACAAAACCCTTACCGAATCGATGCTCGAATTGCTTTCCAGCATGGTGAAGGGACGCCTCAACATTCTGGTGTCGGGTGGAACCGGCGCCGGCAAAACGACTTTGCTCAACGTGCTCTCCGGATACATTCCCAATTCCGACCGCATCGTCACCATCGAAGATGCGGCCGAACTTCAACTGAAGCAAGAGCACGTGGTCCGGTTGGAAACTCGCCCGCCGAACATCGAAGGTAAGGGCGCGGTCCGCCAGCGGCAACTGGTCATCAACAGCCTCCGTATGCGGCCCGATCGCATCGTGGTTGGCGAGGTGCGTGGCGAGGAAGCCTTCGACATGTTGCAGGCCATGAACACCGGCCACGAAGGATCGCTTACCACGGTCCACGCCAATTCCCCGCGCGACGCCATGGCTCGCGTTGAGAATATGGTGTCCATGGCAAACCTCAATATTCCCGAGCGCGCTGTGCGTCACCAGATCGCGTCCGCGGTGCATGCGGTGGTGCAGATCGCGCGCCTTTCGGACGGCACACGCAAGGTCATCACGATCTCGGAAATTACTGGTATGAACGAGGAGTCCATCGCGATGCAAGACATCTTCAGTTTTGACCGTACCGGCATTGACGAGAGCGGAAAGGTTCGAGGAGTCTTCCGGGCAACCGGCATGCGGCCCCAGTTTGCCGATCGCCTGGCAACCTCGGGAACTCGCCTGCGCCCGGCTCTATTTGAATCGAGAACCGAGGTCTGAGAACTAACGATGCCCGCAGTTTTACTTGCGATTCTGGTGTTCGTCGTGGTCGCGCTCGCGGTGTTCGCCGCGATGTCGCTGCTTGATCAGCGGAGCGCTCAGGCTCGTCTCATCAAGGAACGCCTCGCCAATGAGCGGCAGACCCCCCAGCGTGCCCCGGAAGAAGAACTCGCCCTGCTGCGCGATGAGCAACTCAGCCAGATTCCCGCTCTCGACGATCTCCTCAGGCGCTCTTCCCGCGTTGCCGACCTCCAGAAAATGCTGGTGCAGGGCGGCATCGCCATGCGTGCCGGCAACTTCTTGGGCTTTTCGGCTCTCGCTGGCCTCGCCGCCACCGTTGTGGCTTACGCCCTGAGCAAGCGCGTTGAAGTCGCATGGGTCGCCCTGCTGGTCGGGTTCCTGCTGCCCTACTCCTACGCTTCGTTTCGGCGGAATCAGCGCTTTGAGAAATTCGAGGAACTTTTCCCCGAGGCGATCGACACCCTGGCGCGCGCGGTTCGGGCCGGACACGCCTTCACGACCGCGCTCGAAATGATCACCAACGAAGTGGGCGAACCCGTCTCCGGAGAGTTTCGCCAGCTCTACGAAGAACAGAAGTTCGGTATGCCGGTGCGCGACGCGCTCATCAATCTCACCGAGCGTATGCCCCTGGTCGACGTAAAATTCTTCGTCACCGCGGTGATGCTGCAGCGTGAGACCGGCGGCAACCTGGCTGAGATTCTTGACAATCTGTCCTATGTGATTCGTGAGCGTTTCAAGATACAGCGCCAGGTACGCGTCTACACCGCTCAGGGACGCCTCACCATGGCCTTGTTGATGGGCATGCCCCCGATCATCGTCATCGTCATGATCGTGCTCAATCCCAGTTTCATACGCCCACTGTTCTCCGATCCCATCGGGCACACGCTGCTGGTCGTCGGAATTATTCTGCAAACAGTCGGATATTTCGTGATCCGGAAGATAATCAGGATTCAGGTTTAGACATGCTGCCAATCCTATTGATCGTCGTCGTATTCCTGACTGTGGTGATGGCAGTATTCGCCTTCGGAGCTGCCGCGGTGACCCCCAGTTCCGTGCTCGGTGCCAGGTTACGCGCCCTGGGCGGGCAGCAGCAACAGACGCCAGAAAACAAGCCTGCATTCCGCGAACGCATGGAGCAGGCGCTCGATCCGCTCAGCAAGGCCATTCCGCTTTCTCCAAGCGATGTCTCTCGCACTCGCGCCTGGCTGATTCAGGCCGGGTATCGCGATGCCATCGACGTCAACTATTATTTCGGCGCGCGTCTTCTACTGGCTGCAGCCGGCTTCGCCGCCGTCGCATTATTTTCCGGCTTTGATAATCTATTTCTGCTCGCCGGTGTTCCCGGCCTCGGTTTCTTCCTGCCCCGCTTCATCCTGAAGCGCATGATTAAAGACCGGCAGCATCGCATTCGCATCGGCTTGCCCGATGCCCTCGATCTCACCGTTATCTGCGTCGAAGCCGGTCTGGCCCTTGACCAGGCTCTGATGCGGGTTGGCCAGGATCTCCATCATGCCCATGTCGATTTGAGCGATGAGTTCCACCTGGTGAATCTTGAGATGCGGGCTGGCAAGCCCCGCGCCGAGGCCCTGCGCAACCTGGTCGATCGCACCGGAGTTGACGACATCCGCTCCCTTGTTGGTACACTAATCCAAACAGATCGCTTCGGCACCAGCGTCGCCCAAGCTCTCCGAGTGCATTCCGACTCCCTCCGCACGGAACGCCGGCAACGGGCCGAAGAACAAGCTGCAAAGACTACCATCAAGATGGTTCCCCCGCTGGTGATATTTGTTTTGCCTTCGATCATTTTTGTGACGATCGGTCCAGCCGTCATCGAACTGATCCGGCAACTCGGTCCCGTATCCGGCGGAAAGTAGAAGGTAGCGCAAGCAGCAGAGTCAGTAGAAGAGGGAGCATTTGCACTCATGGCAGTCTTTTCCTCTCGGGGGCAGGCCTTCAACCAAACCCGCCAGGCCTATTTAGCCACGGCCCTGGCGATTGCCGATACGCACTGGACCCGTCTGCGTGGCCTGCTCGGGGTGAGGTCCCGGGACTTCCGTAACGGGTCCGGCCTCTGGATTGTCCCCTGTCACGGCGTTCATACTCTGGGCATGGGCTTTCCCATCGACGTCGTCTATCTGGATGATGCCAAGACGGTAATTCACATCCAGGGGGACTTGCCGCCTTGGCGCTTTGCCCCAGTCCGCAGGCGGGCGGCCTCAGTTTTGGAACTGCCGTGTCGCACTGCCGCGGAGACGCGAACTGAAATAGGCGACAAAATTGAAATCAAGCTAGGAAAGGATGGTAGAGTACCGCACGCGTGATCGAATCTCTCGAACTCGAAGAGCACGTCGTCGAGCTTTACGACGCCCCCAAGCTGTTGGTCGCCTGGTCGTCGCCCTGGCACGAGTTCGTCACCTCGATCCGCCCCGCGCTCCTGCGTTCTGAACGCCGCCTGGCGGGGGAAGCTCCCTTTGGATTGATTCCCCTGCGCATCATGATCCCCTCCTATGTGCTGGAGGCCGTGTTTATCGTTGCTCTGGTCTTGGTACAGGTGAAGATCGAGCAGTTGCGGCCATTTGTCGCTCCCAGGTTCTCGAGCCGCGATGTCATCTACTACAGCGGCGAGGAGCTTCCGCGCACCCAGGATCTCGGCGGCACTGAGGCCGGAACCAGCGGGCGCGCCGGCGGCGGCGAGGCGCACCATCGCGCACAAAGCATCAAGATCGCCCGAGGCGGATCTCTCGTGCCCAAGGTCGTGGATGCACCCAACCTCAAGCTTCCGTCATCGAGCGACGCGGTGGCGAATCTTCTGGCAGTTAAGCCGAATCCTGGACCACCGCCTTCGGCGGGACTCAAGTCCACTCGCACCGCGCCCAATTTCGCTGCCACTTTCATCGCGCCTGCGCCCAACGTAATTCGCGACTATACGCGCAATGGTATTCGACTCGAATCGGTAATCGCTCCTGCCCCATCTGTCTCGCGCGATCGGCCGCTCACTGCCGCTCCCAACCTGACCGCGTCATTGATTCCTCCGGCGCCGACCGTTTCGCGCGATCGCGCTCTCATCGCTCCTGCTCTGGGTCCAGCCGTGATTCCTCCAGCCCCCAACGTCTCCCGCGATCACCCGTCGACCTCGCCGTCTCTCAATCCCTCGGTGGTAGCACCCGCACCGAACATCTCTCGCGATCGCCCACGCTCATCCCCGGAACTCGCTGCCAATGTAATTGCTCCAGCATCCGGCACCGTGAGGCGGGAATTTTCGAGTTTACCGGTGCAGATGAACGCCACCGTAGTACCACCACCAGTCTCAGCTCCTGAACGCATCACCGCGCGTAATCCCAAACTGAACTTGCCGGCGCCTTCGGTGGTAGCGCCACCGCCCTCGGCTGAGGTCTCGCTGAACAGCGAGCACTACAGCGGAAACGCTCCCGATCCGTCGAAGGTTGTCGTGCCGCCACCCCCCACACAATCGGGCAGCGGCTCTTTCATGACGAGCCTGATGGGCAAGATCTTTGGCGCCACCGAAGTGGTGGCGCCTCCACCATCGGTTCATTCGAACGGGCCAACAGGTAGTAATGGAACGTCTCTCGCGGCAAATGTCGTCCCGCCTCCGCCGACCGTGTCCGCGCCTGCCGGCGATTCCCCTGGAACTCGCAAAGGAATGGGCTCGGCGCCCGGGCCAAATGTCGTCGCTCCTCCCCCATCGACCGGCGTCCCAGGCGGCACCAGCACGCGCTCGATTTCATCTTCCTCTGCGCCAACGCTGGGCGTGCCGAACGTGGTAGCCCCTCCGCCTTCGATTTCTGGCAGTGGCGGGGTCTCACGTGGCACCCTGCCGCCGCCCAACGATATCGTCCCGCCCCCTCCCTCGGTTGGCGGGGGCGTCGCACCATCCGGTTCGGGTTTGGCGCGCCAAGGCGCGGGACTGGGCGCACCCTTGGACGCTGGCCTGGGTCTTGTTCAACCCAACAGCGGTGGGTCCGTGGCCAAGTCCGGCGTTCTGATGTCCGATCAGCCTGGCTCCAGAGTTGGACAGCCCACCACCGGCGGCACCGGGTCCCTCGCCATGTCTCCTTCCGGCGGAGACAAGCCCGGCCTCGGCGGTGCCGGAGGTGCCGACAGCATTGGTCGTGGCAGCGGCCCGGGCAGTGGCATGAATGGCGCCGGAACCGGCGCGGCAAAGACTGCGGCCGGTCGTGGCTCTGACCTCAACGTGCGAGGTGGCATCTCGCCCACCCCGGGGCCAGGAGGCGCCGGTAACGCACCGTCTGGCACGCCAGCGGCGCGTGGAGTCGACATCAGCGGCGGAAGCGGCATCGTCACGATCCCCGGCTTTGGAACCGACTCCCCCGACAATACCTCCCAGACTCCCGGTCATACCGCAAAACCGCCGCGGCAGGCACTGGGCGTGACCGTAGTGGCCACAGCAACATCCGGGGGAGCCTTCGAGCCTTACAAGAATCTTCTGCGGGGCGAAAAGTACACGACGTATTTCGATACCTCGCTTGGTACCGTCGTCATGGAGTTTGCCGATGAAGCCGCCGCCGGGCACCCCTATGGCGGAACTCTTACCGCTCCCAGGGCGATGCGCACTGAACTAGCAGTAAGCTCCGCGCGCGCCCGCATGGTGGTCACCTGCATTCTCGACGCTTCCGGCAATTTGAAGAACGTGCGTGTCCTCGAAGCCGGGCCCGCAGAAATGACCTCGAAAGTCCTTTCAGCTCTACGCAGTTGGAAGTTCCAGCCCGCCTTGCGTGGCAACCAGCCGGTGGAAGTCACAGCCATCCTCGGCTTCGGCATCGACACCAACGACCGTTTCTAATCCCGATTCGTGCATCTCCGACCAAATTCTCTTGGATTGGATTGCTTGCACCGCCCAGATCCCAAGCTGGCGGAGAGTTCCTGCTGGTTTCTGCAAAAGATCGACAGCTGTCGTAGCTGTCGTATTCGGGCTTTCGTATTCGGGCTTGACATCCAGTTTTGCTGATGAGAGACTCGCGCCCCAGATTGTTAACCCGCCTCGGAGTGGCGTATTCCCTGCCTGAGTACTTCCAAATGTTTTATGTCGGAAAAGTCTGAGTGCTAGTTGAAGAGAGGAGAATTTCATGCTCGCGCATAGTGCAAGCAAGTTTTCAATTTCCGCGTTTCCAAAGGAACTACCAAACCTACCTTTTCGCAAACGTTGGTGGACGATGAACGCTGGAGTGCCGGCGTGCCTCCTGGTTCTGAGTTTGTTGCTCGCGGCGTCCGGCGTTTTCACGCAGCAGTCTCTGGCGAAAACCAGTCCGTCAGATTCGAAAGCCGGCAAAGCATCCAAGGCGGCGAAAAGATCGCATTCCAAGAAGGAGAGTCAGAAGGAATTGAAGGAACAGAGGACAGAAACTGCCGAAGCGGACGGCGATTCCAGGCCTGCTGGCCTCTCCGAGCATCTGAAGAAAATAGCCCGCACCGTGCCCCCGGACGGTGGGCTGAACAGCCCGGGTGATGCATCGGACGCCGCGTTTCTGCGGCGCGCGTATCCGGATAAGGATATTCCGCTGGAGCGAATCCTGGGGGCACGCGCAGCGCACGAAAATATCAAAGGACGGGGTTTTCGCGAGGACCGAGGCGGTGAGTGGGAGACCTTCGGGCCGAGCTTAGCGCTGTATCCGCTCACCCCGCTGCGTAACTTTACCTCGTACGTTCCGAATGCCTATCCAGCGGCCAGCCGCACGACCACGCTGGCCATCTCATCGCATTGCAGAAAGGAACGCTGCACGGTCTGGGCTTCGCCGGCAGGCGGAGGAATCTGGCGGACACGAAATGCTCTGGATGACAACCCACGTTGGGAGTATCTCGCCAAAGGCTTTGAAATTAATGCCGTAGGTTCAATCGCCATGGATCCGAACGATCCGGATGGCGACACCCTTTGGGTGGGAACGGGTGAGGCGAATGCGTGTGGCAGCGGTTGCGAAGCGGGGGTAGGCCTCTACAAGTCCACCAATGGAGGCGACAGCTGGCAAGGACCAATCGGAAAATCGGTATTCAACGCGCGTGCCATCGGCACGATTGCAGTAAAGCCGGGTGATCCCGACACGATTTACGTCGGAATCACTCGTGGGCTGCGTGGGGTGACTTCCGTGTGCTGCGACGGAGCGATCTCGTTAATTCCGGGTGCGTCGAAGTGGGGGTTGTACAAATCCGCGGACGGCGGGCAGACGTGGACATTTATACACAACGGATCATCCGATGTGACGCTGTGCACGGGCGATGTGGTGGAAGCTGGCAACGGAACGCCCTGCTCGCCCCGCGGAGTACGCCGCGTGCTGATTGATCCATCGGATCGAAATACAGTATATGCCGGTTCATACGCGCGCGGGGTCTGGCGGTCCACCGACGGCGGCACGACGTGGACGCAGATCAAGCCGTCACTGGATGCAACGATGACTACGATGCGGCCGGAGATGGCGGTTGCCAGGATGTCGAATGGCAAGACCCGGATGTATGTGGCTGAGGGTGCTTCGGGTGCGACCAAGACGGCTCCGAACGATTTTTCGCAGCTTTTCCGAAGCGACGACGCAACCATTGCCACGCCAACGTTCATGGCGTTGACAAGCCCCAATCCCGCAGACCCGGGGTATGGTTCCTTCAACTACTGTGAGGGTCAGTGCTGGTACGACAACTTCGTGGAGACCCCGGCCGGATATCCGGATATGGTGTACCTGGGCGGATCCTACGCGTATGGCGAGACGGGGAGTATTTCGAACGGACGCGGCGTGGTGCTTTCGAGCGATGCGGGAGTTTCCTTCACGGACATGACCATGGATGCGACCGACCCTGTGCAACCGAATGGAATTCACCCCGATCAACACTTCCTGGTGGTCAATCCGAACAACCCGCTTCAGTTCTGGGAGTCCTCCGACGGCGGCACAATGCGCTCAAGCGGACAGGTGACAGATATTTCCGCGAACTGTGCGTCGAGGTCATTATCCGGCGCGGTGCTCACTCGCTGCCAGCAGCTGCTCTCGCGAGTTCCCACCAGGCTCACGAGCATCAATAAGGGATTGACCACGTTGCAATTCCAGAGCCTGTCGGTGAATCCGTTCAACGTGAATGATCTACAGGGTGGAACGCAAGACAATGGCACTTGGGAAGTGACCTCGAATATCGAGAAGTGGGTGCAGACGATCTTTGGGGACGGCGGCCAGTCCGGTTTCGATATCGGCAATTCGTCTTTCCGCTTCCACACTTACACCGGTCCTGAGATTGACGTGAACTTTACAAATGGGCTCACGTCAGATTGGAACTGGGTGTCTGACACTTTCTTCATTCATCCAGAGGCTGCACAGTTCTACATCCCCGTCATTTCTGACCCGGCGGTCAGCCAGACGATGTTTGTGGGAACTGGCCACGTATGGCGGAGCAAGACAGACGGCGTTGGAGCACAGACGGTTGCTCAGCTTCGCGCCAATTGCAACGAATTCACCGGGGTGTTTGCGGTGCCTTGCGGCGACTGGGTGCCTCTCGGCGATCCCACAGCCGCGGGGCAATTGATCGGTACGGGGTTCGGCTCGGATCGCACGGGCGGCAATGGTATAGCGGCACTGACCCGGACCACGAAGGACACTTCCACGCTTTGGGTCGCGACACCTACCGGGCGCGTTTTCATCAGCAAGAATGCGGACGCAGAGCCGGAGACCTCGGTTGTGTTCACGCGCCTCGACACGCTTGCCCCGAACAGCCCGGGGCGGTTCATCACCGGGATTTTCGCGGATGCGCACAACACCAACCGCGCATGGATCTCCTACGACGGATTCAGCGCTTCCACGCCGACCACGCCGGGACATGTTTTCGAGGTGACTTACGATCCCGTCGCTGGAACCGCGACTTGGAAAGACCTGAGTTATGACCTCGCGGACATTCCTATCACGGGCATCGCCCGGGATAACGTGACGCACGATGTGTACGCGGCCAGCGACTTTGGAGTATTCCGGCTCGTGCCCAGCGAAAAGTGCTGGAGGTTGGCCGCCCCGGGAATGCCGAATGTGGAAGTCACGGGACTCACGATCATAGAGAAGGAGCGCAGGCTCTACGCTGCTTCTCATGGCCT
>Ga0210410_10003758_pt1 | contig 13434 bp, 10 predicted proteins | sample IncBWC4MmetaG_FD_161058 | JGI IMG/M metagenome (GOLD analysis project Ga0210410, IMG submission 161058) | Forest soil microbial communities from Barre Woods Harvard Forest LTER site, Petersham, Massachusetts, United States - Inc-BW-C-4-M | ecosystem: Environmental > Terrestrial > Soil >... | reverse complement strand
TCCGTCCCGCCGGTCTCAAAACTGTTGATCATCAAAAAGACCGGGGCACGCAGCCCGAACGGCCGGGATCCCTCGGACAAATGGACCGCCGTCGGCACCGACTCCACAGCGTGATTTTCGATGATCGACGTCATCGGAGAATCCCAGCGGCGGAGGTTAAGCGGTAGGGTTCCGCATCTGCGTTCGAAGCCGTCGCCAGAACTCGTTCCAGATAGTTGCGATGCCACAACTCGAACACCAGCAACCGCCAGATTCTTCCTGAATGATTTCGTCGTCCCGAGAAGTGCTCATCCAGTAATTGACGAACACCCCGCTCTTTAAAATATCCGCGCTGAAGCGTTCGCGCCTCGAGCAGCACCGTAGTGATCAAATCTTTCAGTTCGTGCCTGATCCAGTGGACCAGCGGCAATGCGAAGCCCTGTTTAGGCCGATAATTCACCTCTCGGGGAACGCCGACGCGCTCCGCCAGCTTGCGCAAAATATACTTCTGCTGCCCGTCGCGAATCTTCCAACTCGCCGGAATTCCCGTCGCCCACTCCACGAACAAGTGGTCCAGAATCGGTACGCGCACTTCCAGCGAAGTCGCCATGCTCATGCGATCCACTTTCGTCAGGACGTCGGCAACCATGTAGGTTTTCGTATCCACGAAAAGCATCTGACTCACCGGATCGTGCGCCGGAGCCCGCTCAAAATAGTCGTACATTACCTTCTGCGGATTATCGCCTCCATTCAGCACGTCCCTGAATTCGTCCGACAGCAGCGGCATGTCCCGCTCGAAAGAAGGCAAAAAAGAAATCCCGTCGACATATCTCTCGCGCCAAGGTAGCGAGACGTTATAAGAAAATTTTTTACCGCGCATGTCGCGCGGAAGACGTGGATAGACGCTGTCACGATAAAACCGCCGCGCCCCCTCCGGGATACGCTCGAACATCTGCCGCTTTAAATGAATTCCATAGCGGCCGTAGCCGGCAAAGATTTCGTCCCCACCATCACCCGACAGCGCCACGGTCACATGCCTCCTGGCCATGCATGAAACGTAATAAGTCGGCAGCATTGACGAATCGCCGAACGGCTCTTCCAGCGAACTGGTCAGCATCTCCACGGTTTCGAGCACATTCGGCTCGACGATCAGTTCGTGATGTTCCGTACCGAAGCGATCTGCGACCACTCTCGCATGCGGCGCCTCGTTAAACTCTTCGTCGCGGAAGCCGATGGAAAATGTCTTCACCGGCTTTGAACTCGCCCGAGCCATCAGCGCCACCACGACCGACGAATCCGTGCCGCCGCTAAGCAATGCGCCCAAAGGAACGTCAGAGATCAGTCGAATCTTTACGGCTTCGGCAAGCCGGCGTTCCATTTCTTCGAGGCACTCCTCTTCGCTGCGCGGAGGGTGGGTGCCGTACTCGGGCAAATCCCAATATTGACGCACAGTAATCTTGCCGTTCTCGAATTCCAGCAAATGCCCCGGCGGCAGTTTGTGGATCGCCGAAAAAACGGTCAGCGGATCAGGGATGTAGCCAAAGTACAGATACTGCAACAGAGCGTGGTTGTTGACAGTTGCCAACTCTGGGGCGACGGTGAGAATCGACTTGATCTCTGAGGCAAAGAGCAACCGCTCGCCCTGCAAGGCATAATGCAGCGGCTTCTTGCCCAGTCGGTCGCGCGCCAGCAGAAGCTTCTTGCGGCGTTCGTCGTACAGCGCGAAAGCAAACATGCCTCGAAGCCTGTGAACGCAATCTGCGCCCATCTCTTCATAAAGATGAACGATGACCTCGGTGTCGCTATGAGTGGAAAACTTGTGCCCGCGCGCGAGAAGCTCCTCGCGCAGATCGGGAAAGTTATAAATCTCTCCGTTGAAGACAACCCACGCCGACCGGTCTTCGTTGAACACCGGCTGATGCCCGCCCGCAATGTCGATGATGCTCAGCCGCCGCATGCCCAGCCCGGCACTGTCCTTAACGAAAAGTCCTTCGTCGTCCGGACCGCGGTGCAAAATCGCCTGGCACATGCGATGGACGAGATTCTCCTCGATCCGCTCGTCCCCCGCTGCACTCACGATTCCTGCGATTCCGCACATCTGTCTCGAACCCTCTTAACGCTGAGAAGCAGGTTTCCGTCCCCGCACCGAGACCGGGACCTCCACCACATGCAAATCTTCCAGTCCACAGCTTTCAAGCCAGCGAAACACTTCTTCGTAGGTATGCTTTGACTGATACTTCGGCGAGTACCAGTCAAATGTATCCAGCACTCGCCATTGCTTGTTGGGATTGCGGTTCACAGGCAGCACGTACCGCAGCAATCCCGACAAAGGACGCCCCACTCCCGGCACAAGCCGCAACGCGCCATCAATTCCATTGACCAATGGCACAACCACGCCCAGCCATCGATGCAGTGTTTTCGGCTGCATCCGGTGCGTGAATCTTCGGTAGAAATCGCTGAAGCGGTACCACGGCTTGTACGCGCTATAGAGCCATATCGCCAAAGTCCCGCCCGGCCTCAGGTATTGCGGCAGAGACTTCACCGCCTGCTCGCAATTTGGGGTGTGATGAAGAACTCCGATGCTGTAAATAAAATCGAAGCTCTCGGGCGCAAAAGGGAGAGCGAAAACATCCGCCTGCAAGGCTACAAACTCGCGATCGGCCAGATTGCGTGCCGCAACTTGAGCGGCCGCGCTCAGGTCAACACCTATTACTTGCGCTCCCCAGCGCGTGGCCACCTCCGCGAATCGGCCCATGCCGCAACCTACATCAAGAACAAGCTTGCCTTTCAGTTCCTCGGGCGTGAGGCCAGTCTTGCGGCGAAAATCCCGCTCCGACTCGGCGCTCTGAGTGTCATCGAGCTGAGTACGCGCATACTTCTGCCATTGAAAACCAAAACTATCCGCATAATTTGCGGCATCGACAAAACGGACGACGCCGCCCTCATGAGGAAAGCGCCGCTGACATCCCGTACACGAGTACGCGACTTCCTCTTCGCGAACAAAGGCGTGGCACATGGGGCAACGCAGCAGCTCCGCCAGCTTAACGGATGAGCGCGACGGCGTCGGGATTTCGACTGTCTGGTTCATTGTTGGTTGCGCCATTGTTGATTTCACCACGACTCCCGCTCCTGCTCGGGCTATCCCGACGATCAAGCGGTTCGACAGCTCTTTCGTGTTCGGCGACAGTCGCTACCAGTGCCGAAGTGTAGGCGACCGCGAAATACGGAAAGAACTGATAGGCCTCTGGAGCGAAAAGAGCTCCAATCGCAAAGCCGACCATGGAACTGTGCAGCGCTCCAACCAACAGGCGGGTTTGCGAATCAAGATCTTTCTTGCGGCGCAGACGCTTCAAGTTGCCAAAAGCGCTTCCGAAGAACATGAGATACAGAATCAGCGATGGAATGCCGCCCTCCACTGCAATCTGTAGATAAGTCATATGCACGTCGCGCCAGACTCCCGAATAGACCTGAAAGTTGCGCACTCCGACTCCCAGAATCGGATAGTGTCCAATCCCCTGAATCGCCCGCTTCATCAGGAATTGCCGCTGCTCGAAGGATTCGTATGCGCTGGTCTCTTGCGCCGCCGCAGCTCCGCCTCGAATCGCATCCATCCGCTTAAGCAAAGGCCCGCCGGCCGCGACCAGCAAGATCATCAGCGCAAACACACTGCCAACGATCAGCGACAGCCTCCGTCCCTTAACCCCGAAATGCCAAAGGGCAACCGCGCCGGAGATTGCGAGCGTGATGAAACCTGCACGCGACGCGGTCAGAAACAATGTCAGCCCCATCATTAGCATTCCGGCGACCCACGCAAGCTTGACCAGAAAGTTCCTCGAGGTCAGGAGAAACGCCAGGCAAAACGGCAGCGTGAGCACAACCGCGAAGGCAAGATCGTTCGGGTTCGAGTAAATCCCTCCAATCACACCTTCCAGGCGGGGCCTCGAATGCCCCACGATGAGCGACACTGCGCTGATCACCACCACAGACGCCGACTGTACGAAAATAATGCGCCGCAGCCGCGCAATGCTCGTCACCAGAAGAAACGTCAGCACCCACGCCACGTAAACCTTGGCGAAGTCGATGGTGTGCGTGATCGCGCCGCCCCGCCAAACCGGCGACAGCACTGCGGATAGCGACAACACCGCAATCATTGCCAACAGGTAAAAAGACTCTCGCGGCAGATCGTTGAATTTTCTCTGCGTCCTTCCCAGACTGATGATCAACCCAAGGAAGGCCAGTACACCGGTGATTTTGGCCACAGGAATGTACTGCAGGCCGGGAATCCACTCTTCAGGTCGCGCGCAGTAAACCACATAAAACGCGCTCAGCCAGAAGAAAGCTCCAGCAAGGGGAGAGCGCCGACCCGCTACGCGTCGATTTGTCTCGGTCAATATTTCCATGTGAAGCAGTCTTGGCCCGGAACGATCAACCTGGAGCGATCAGCGACGCCGAAGGCTCACCATTTCAGCATCGCCAACTGGCTCAACGCGGGGCTTCATGTCCTCTGAACAAAAACGAGAAAGTATACTTTCGAAGCGTTCACCCACCTTCGGCCAATCGTAGCGAGCGGCAAGTTGAGCCGCCGATTCTTCGAGACTTCGGCGCCCTTCACGATCGCGCAACAACTGAATAACCGCCTGCGCGAAGGAGCCGGGATCGTCTGCCAGAATGATGTCACGACCGTTGTGGACGTCGAGCCCTTCCGCTCCAACGCTGGTCGAGACAACCGCTTTCCCAGCTGCCATCGCCTCGTAAATCTTGAGGCGCGTGCCGCCGCCAATTCGCAACGGAACCACCACTACCGCCGCTTCCCGCAGATGATCGATCACGGCGGGCACTCGCCCAGTAATCTCGACTGACTCACTAGCAAACCTCTGGACCCGGCGGTCAGGATTTCTTCCCACGACGCGAAAGCGCGCTTCAGGCAACGCCTCCAACACCGCCGGCCACATCTCGGCGCAGAAATATTCCACCGCATCGATGTTCGGCTCCCAGTCCATCGCACCCACAAACATTGCCAGCGGCGCAGGTTCGAGTTTGGACGAATCTGGTTTATATTCGCGCAGATCCACGCCCGTTGGAATGACGCTGACCCGTGATGCATCGACCCACTGCGCCATCAAGTCACGGTCTTGGTTCGACACGGCAATCACATGGTCAAAGCGCTGCACCGAGGCTTTTTCGTAAGCAATAATTTTCCTGAACTCCAGTTCGAAGACGATCTTCTTAGCGGGATTGGTCTCGGTCTCGGCGTGCCTGCGCCAAATTTCGCTCTCGACATTGTGTTGGAACAAAACCGTGGGCAGGCGCAGTTCAGCCGGCAGATTCACCGCCGCATCCAGAAAGTCGCAGATCACCAGATCGGACTTTTTCCCTGCATACCACCCCGCAAGTGTTTCTCTTACCCGAGAATCTTCGAATCGGCTGACTGCATAAGGAGCTGATTTCGGCAACCGCTTCAGGTAGTCGATGAGCCGGGCGGATTTTGATTCGTCTTTGCCGGTGCAACAACAGATTGCACCCGGTAATTGCTCCTCCAACTGCCGCTCATAATCTTTATCCCGCTCGCCGTCGTAGTAAGAGAAGAATGAAAGCTCGTGCTGCTGCGCCAGATAACGCGCGAGGTGATACGAGCGAATATCTCCTCCGCTATGCAGCGGTAATAACTTGTTGGCTTTGATCCACAGAATTCTCACCGGAGCCACACCTCTTTTCGTCCGGTAACAAAATTCGCGCAAGCCACTACAGCCGCGCTGTTGAGCACAATAAGCGTCATGGCGGCGTTCGCCAGACGCGCCACGGGTCCCCGATCAATCCCGGAGAAAGTCAGCAACGCAAGCGCATAAAAGAAAAGTTGCCCCGCGAAAGCGATGCGATAAAAAGTGCCCGCCGCGAACAAGGACGAAAACAGCATAGCCGCCAGCGCGAACGGAACCGCCAACCGCAACAGCTTGTGACTGACAAAGCGAAATCTCAGCGGATTGCCGCCGCCCAAAATCCAGGGTGCAATCTGCAGCAGCTGATAATTACCCGTCAGCGTGCGCACCTTTCGACGGAATTCTCTCTTGGCGCCCAAGTCGGCGCTGTCCCAGGCTCGCGCTCTCTCGTCAAAAACCACTCGCGCACCTTGCCGCGCCACATGCAACGGCAGAAGAACATCGTCCAAAATCGTGTCGTCCGGCAATGGAACAAACAATGATCGCCGCATCGCGTACAGCGCCCCAGTGGCGCCGACGACTGAACCCGAACCGCTCTCCCATTCGCGAATCTTTTTTTCCATGCGCCAGTACAGCCCCATGCCCTTTTCGGCCTCTCCTGACGCAGCGTCGCCCAGCATCAATTCGCCGCTGGCGCATCCCACCGCATCTTCGACAAAGTTTTCCATCAGCAGCCGCAGCGCATCCCGAGCAATCACCTGCCGCGAGTCCACGAACAACAGAATTTCCCTTGTCGCCGCAGCGACCGCGTCTTTCAATCGCGCTGCCTTGCCTTTCCGCTCGTGAAAAATCAACGCGCGGCACCGGCCAACCCTGGCAGCCTCTTCCATAATGCGCGCCGTCGAATCACTCGACCCGTCAGAAACGACGATCAGCTCCATGCGACCCGCCGGATACTCCAGCGCCTTCAGGTTGAGCAATTTTCCCGGCAGCGTTTTCTCCTCATCTCTTACTACCAGGACGACCGACACTGACGGCTCAAACGCACCACGCCTCAGCGGCCAAGGCTTCACGCGGCTCCACAGCCACAGCCAGGCCGCGTATCCAAAATATGCATACGCCACGAAAGCCGTCGCGATCCAGAACGCAACTCTCATTTTGCGCCCCGCCCCAGGAGCACGATCTTCACGGTCTGGAACCAGATCAGCACATCGAGCCCAAACGATGCATTCTTAATGTAGTACAGGTCGTATTGCAGCTTCTCGCGCGCATCTTCAAGGGTGTTGCCGTACTTGTACTGCACCTGCGCCCATCCCGTAATGCCTGGCCGCACCACGTGACGAACGCCGTAATAAGGAATCTCCCTGCTCAACCACTCGACAAATTCCGGACGCTCCGGCCGCGGCCCCACAAAATTCATGTCGCCTTTAATCACGCACCACAACTGCGGGATCTCATCCAGCCGGGTCATGCGCAGAAATTTCCCCACGCGCGTAATGCGCGGATCGGTGTCAGTCGCCCAAGTGGCGCCGGTGTCGGCCTCCGCATCAGGACGCATGGTGCGAAACTTGTAGCAGAAAAAAACGCGACCGCCCTGGCCCACGCGTTTTTGCCGATAGAGTACCGGCCCGCTTGAATCAAGTTTTACCGCAAGCACGATGAAGGGGAGCAGCGGCAAAGAAACCAAAGTTCCCAACAACGCCGCTGAGAGATTGTTCATCCGGCGCACGAACCGGGAAAACGTGCTGAATCGAAAACCGTCCGCAAAAATCAGCCAGCTGGGATATAGCTGCTCCACTTCGATGCGCCCCGTGATTTTTTCCAGCCACGAAGTCGCCTCTTCCACTTTCACGCCCGCCAAACGCAGCCCCAACAATGCTTCCACGGGAAGGGTTCCGCGCCGGTCCGGCATCGCCACGATCACGCGATGCACTCCATCGTGCCGCGCATGACCCAAAAGATGAGTAGCCACGGTTTCTCGGGTCAACTCGCCTTCAATGTTCCCGCTCCATCCCGCCACTTCAATGCCCAGTTCAGTACGCTGCCTCAACCCATTCAATAGGCGTTGCGCGCGCTCCCCCGTCCCCAGCACATAAACTTTTTCGCGAAGGTAAGGTTTTTGCACCAGCCAGCCGTAGGTCGCACGCCAGCCCAGCAGCCCGAGGGTGAGAATCAGCACTCCCCAGATCGCCGAGGTCTTCCCCGGAAGGAAAGAGGGAAAAATCTTTACCAGCGCCGCGAGCAGCAGAGCGACCAAACCCAGCACGAAAAGCAGGCGGAAGGTCTGATCCACTTTCGCTCCGATCTGCGACGAATCGTACAAATCGAAGCCGTGGGAAAGAATCAGAACAATGGCGGTGAGCCCAAGAATCTTAAGATATCCGCCCTCGATGAGAAATTGATTGGCGAACTGAAGGCCATCTTCCTGATTCCACATCTGGTTGGCCTTCATGCCGAGCACAAACGAGATCCCCACGATCAGCGCCTCAACCGCCAGCAGCACCAGCGTGCGCAGCGGATAATACACATTGAAGAGCCTGATCACTCTTGTCTCCCTACACCTGGGCCGGAACTTCTTTTTTCGCGTACGATTCGTAGTAATAGCGGGCGTACGGCGCCGCGTCCCCGCGGGTTCCGTTCAACACCACGCCCAACAGCACCTGCTCTGAGAATTCCTGCCGCGCTTTGCGGGCCACATCCGACGGCGTGGAATGCGACCGCACCACCAGCAGCACACCGTCGCAGGCCTTGGCCAGAACGCTGGCATCGGAAACCGCAATGACCGGGGGTGAATCAATGATGATCCAGTCAAAGAGAGGTTCAACCCGCTGCAGCAGCGTTTTCAGCCGTCCATTGCCTACGAGTTCAGCGGGATCGGCAATGCTGGAGCCACCCGGAATGAAGAACAGATTCTCCAATGGGCCGCGCTGCATGATCGAAAATTCGTCGTTCTTTTCCTGCAAATATTCCGACAGCCCCGGTCCGACTTCCGTTCCCAGCATCTGATGCAGCCTCGGTCCCCGCAAATCGGCGTCGATGAGCAATGCCCTGCGCCCGTGCTGCCGCACCATGACCTGGGCCAGATTCGCCGAGGTGAACGACTTCCCTTCCTGCGGCAAAGCGCTGGTCACCAGAATCGTCTTTAGAGGCATTCTCTCTCGCGTCGCGTACAGCCGCGATCGCAGCGTGCGGAATTCTTCCGTTCCCGCCCCTGCTTCGCCGCCGTCGAAAAATAACATCCTCTCCGCATCAGGCTGCCACTGGCGTTGCCCGGTACGCGCCAGCAAATTCTGCAGCGTAAAGGGACCGCCGGATGCTGGCATGGTCGAGAGTTCGGAGTTGTCGGCGAATCCCGGCGTGTCAGACACCGGCGCAAAAATCGACGGCGTGACGCTGCCGCCTTCTCTCGCGGCCCGCTCTTGTTCGGCCCTCAGGAGCGCTTCGTGGATACGGCTCATAATTTTCCCTCGTCAGACCGTTCTTTTTCCTCGGCCTTGCGCAAATGCTCGGTCAGAGCGGCCAGCGATCGCAACGCTTCCGCCACATTGATCGGGTCCGAACTCGCCGGCGAAAACTTCAAGACGGTGCCCGAAGGATCTGTCTCCGCCAGATCGAAGTCCCGCGCAACGGCATCGACCACGCTTGCCCCGATCACACGCTGCTGATCGACAAACGCGCTCACCAAGCAATGCTCGCAAATCAAATTGATCACGCGCGGAATTCCCGTGGCATAGCGATGCACCGCCGCCAGCGCCTCGGTTTCGAAGATCTCGTGCCCCTCCGCACCCGCGATTCGCAATCGTTGCTGCACATACGCCTTGGTCTCATCGAGCGAAAGCGCGTGCGTTTTCGCCCGCAGGCTCAGCCGCTGGCGCAATTGCCGCAATTGCGGCTGCTTCAGCTTGTCTTCCAGTTCCGGCTGCCCGACCAGCACAATCTGCAGAAGCTTTTCGGTAAAAGTCTCCAGATTGGTCAGCATGCGGATTTCTTCCAGCAGTTCCTCGCTCAAATTCTGTGCTTCGTCTACGATGAGCACCGCCGTCTCGCCCGCGCGATAGCGATCCAACAGCCACGTATTCAGACGTTGCAAAACTTTGCTCTTATCCTTCGAATCGCACGCGATGCCGAAGTCCGCCATCATGTAGTCGAGAAACTGCGGCACATCCAACTTTGAATTGAAAATGAACGCGGTCGGAATTTGCTTCAGGCGCAGCCACTCCAGCAACTTGTTCACCAGGGTCGTCTTGCCCGTGCCCACTTCTCCTGTAAGCAGTACGAATCCTTTACGGCTCTCAATGCCGTAGGTGAGGCAGGCCAGCGCTTCCTCGGTGTGCCGCGTCAAAAACAAATAACGCGGGTCCGGATTCACGTTGAACGGATTCGCCCGCAGCCCATAAAACTCTTTGTACATATTCGTTCCTGAACTCGCCCCTCTAAGCTCCGATCGCTTCTTTCTCGGGCTTGCCCTTGCCGTTCTGGTTCGTCGCGGACGTGTTTACCCAGGGAATCGCCACTAAGATCGGCAGATCCAGCGCCGCCTCGGCGTCGGCTTCGGTGCGAATCGCCTTATCGCGCAGCTCCCGCCACATCGTTAACCCAAGGCCCAGCACCAGCCCAAAACCCAGGCCGCCGCCAGCAAACAGCAGCCGGTTCGGAAAGCTCGGCGACTCCGGCAGATTCGGCGGATTCAGCATCGCCATCTGCTCGCCCTGCGCCTGCTGGTTCATCTGCACGGTCAAATCCGCGCTGCTCTTTTTCGCCAGCAAATCCTGATAAGTTTTCTGCGCGTTGTCGTAATCGCGCGCCATCCCCTTGTATTGTTCCTCGACCGCCGGACTCAACGACACGCGCCCCTGATACACGCCAATCTCCTGCTGCAATCTCTGCTGGTCTCGAGTCGCCGCGGCAATCATGTCCGTATATTGGTGGACCTGCGAGCGCAACTGACGAATTTCCGGGGGCTCCATCGCCGAGGCCTTTTCCGCAGGTCCATCGGTTGCGTCGGGAGCCTTATTGACCTCGGCCAGCTTCTCCTTGACCTTTGCAATGTCCGCTTTCGCTTTGATCACGTCGGGATGGTCCGGCGTGTAACGAGCTTGCAGGTCGAGCAATTGCGACTGCAAATCAGAAAGCTGCTTCTCTAAGGTCTGCGGATTGGTCGAATTCTGCGACGACTTCCACGCCGCCACCTGTTGCGCGATCAACGACTCGGTGTACGCCTTGTCCTGCTGCGCGCGGTTCAACGTCTGCGTGTTCGATTCCAGCTGCGAATTCAACCCCATCAGGATTTTCAGATTGTTCTCTTCGTCCCCCGGAAGCTGCCCGACATACTGCTTCTTGAAAGCCGCCAGCCTTGCGTCCAGTCCGTCGAGATTCGCTTTGGCTTCTTCCAATCCTTTATTCAGGACGTCGCTGGTCCCTTTGGCCACACCGGCAACCGACTTCAAATTTTCATCCACCAGCAGCGATGTGAGTTCGCGGCAAACCTGCTGCGCCTCGCGCGCATTCGATGCCGTATAGGTCACGTAAAATCCTGGCACCGAACTATTCTGCTGGCCCGGCTTTTTCTTGCCGAACTGCGCCAGTTCCGTCACCACCGGATCGACGCTCATGTTCGCCGCGATCTGATCCACCAACTCGCTGTACTCCTGGCTATTCTTCCCGGGATAAACACGATCCAAAATCGGTTGCAGCTTGCCCGGGCTCAAAATTTCCTGTTGCAGGGTCGCAATGCGAGCCGTCAAATCCTGCGACACCACCGGCTGCACCATGCTCTCAGGAACTTTTTGCCCTTCCACGAGGATCAGCGACTTCGACGTGTACTTCGCCGGGAACGCGTACGAGATCAGGAATCCGGCCAGCGGTGCCAGCAGCACCGGGATCACAATCAGCCACGCTCTCCGGCGCAAGATCGCCAGATAGTCGTCCATGGTGAGTTCGCGATTCTCCATCATTTCTTAACTCCCTCAGTCCACGCTGCCTCGCGCTGGGCGAAGACTCGCGGCCTGAAAATCAATCGATGCGGATCGGTCGCGGAATCCAGTCCAGTCCAATCGATACCACATGCCGATGGGAACTTCCGCCGCAGGTAGCGTCGATGCCGCACACCGCCGTGCTAAAAGAAATATCGTTGAACTGGTAGCTGGCAAAGCCGTGGAAGTTGCGGCCAAAAGACCTGTGCACTCCCGCACCGGCAAACCAATAGCTGTAGACATTCGCCGCAATTCCGCTGCTGGCGGGCTGAAGCCGGGCATTGCGCGAGTATCCCATGTCGGCGAAACCGCTCCACACTCGTGACAGCGGACGCTCAACCGACAGCCGCGCCAGGTCCGTCTGTGCCCCGGCGAACAGGCCCGACCCGCTGGTTTCGTAACGTTCGTAAGACAGATCCAGGTTCGTCTTCGGAAAGCGATAGCGCAATCGCGCCCGGCCGGCAACCCCGATCCGCGTGCTCTTCATACTCACACTCGTCAACGTGCCACCGAAGACGGGGCAGAATTGCGGCGACACTCCCGGCACGCTGCACACCTGCGAGGTGTTGTCGAGAAACGTAATCTGCGGACCCGCGCCCACCAGAAAATCCATTCGCCCGGAAATCCGATGTCCATACATCCCCTGGATCACATGCGAATGAAACGCTGTTCCTAGTACCGAAAAGTCAAAACCCTGATATCCATACACCAGCGCGACTTGCGTATGCGCCGAGATGGCGCGGTTATATCCGCCCTGCGCCGAAATCTGAGAACTCCCAATAAAAGAAATACCCGTCGTAAAATCGTTCCCGTAAAAATGCGTGATCGCATAGCCGGCCGTCGCAGTCACGGCCGACTTCGGACTAAGGTTCTCGGTCACATCCGCCAAAGCCAGATTCATCAACCGCGGCGCTTCGCCTAATCCTCCCAGCGTGGTCCCACCCCAAAAACTTCCGAAAGCGGTGTTGCCCAGCGATGCCACTCCCTGCGAACCCAGCGACCCATATGCCGCGCCGAAATTGCCCTCCGGCAAATAGCTGAAGCTGTCGCGCAGCGATAGCTGGCCGCGCTTCCATGTGATTTTCTGGTCCACATCCATCTCTTGGATCGACTTCCACCCCAGCCCGGTCTTGTTGTAGTAAGCTGCCCCGCCCACGTATTGCAACGCCAAATCGTAGTGGCTCCAAACCCGCTCTAACCTCAGACTTCCCAGTAGGCGGCTAACTGAACTCGACGAATAACCGCCCAACGAATTGCCTACGTTGGAGTCAAAAGACTCGCTCGCGGTAGCTCCCGGCTGAATGTAGCTTAGAGGCGCGGCGTGCGGCTCCAGGTTGGGTAAGTCCAATCCGGACAGCGGAGGATTGTCGTTCAGCGGCGCCGGACTCTCCTCTCCATAAGCGGGCAGCGGAGATTGCGGAACAGAACTATCACTATCCTGAGCCCACGCGACCGCCGCTGCGCAGATCAGAATCCCGAACGTAAATAGGCCACAAAGTTTTCTCATCATGCTCTAGGGCACAACCACCGTGTCTCCCGGACGCAATTCAATATTCTCTTCCGGATGCTTCCCCCTCACTACGTCCTTGTAGTTGAATGCCAATTTCGTCTGTGTGCCGTTTTCGTTGCGCAGCAGATAGATTCCTTTCACCTTGGCAAACTGCGTGAAACCCGCTGACGCCAGCGCCTGCAGCACGGTCATGTGCGGCAGCAACGGCATCGCCCCCGGATGCGTGACCTCACCCGTCACAAAAATTCTGCGGCTGTTCATTGCGGCCACCACCACGGTTACCCGAGGGTCAGCAATAAACTTTCTCAACTTCTCG
>Ga0210410_10003757_pt1 | contig 13435 bp, 13 predicted proteins | sample IncBWC4MmetaG_FD_161058 | JGI IMG/M metagenome (GOLD analysis project Ga0210410, IMG submission 161058) | Forest soil microbial communities from Barre Woods Harvard Forest LTER site, Petersham, Massachusetts, United States - Inc-BW-C-4-M | ecosystem: Environmental > Terrestrial > Soil >... | reverse complement strand
TGGTCGAAGAGATTCTGGCTCCCCAAGGCCACGTCGAAGGCGCACGCCTGCGCAATCCGGAAACCAAGGAAACGCGCGAACTTGCCCTCGATGGCGTTTTCGTAGCCATTGGCCACGACCCGAATACCATCGTTTTCAAAGGTAAACTCGACATGGACGCAAACGGATACCTGCTCGCCAAGCACGGCAGCCTGACCGCGATTCCGGGCGTATTTATCGCGGGCGACGTGCAGGATCATCGTTATCGCCAGGCGGTTACCGCCGCTGGCTCCGGCTGCATGGCGGCCATTGATGCGGAAAAGTTTCTGGAAGAGCACACGCACTAGTTTCGGCCATTCCAGACTGCCATAATTGACCCCGCATGCTCCGCTCCACGCTTCTGAAGCTCTCCGAAAACAAAGGCTTCGCCACTTGGGTCACCTCCAATGGCACAACCCGCCGCATGGCGCGCCGCTTCGTCGCCGGCGAATCGCTGGACGAAGCCATCGCTGCCGCCCGCCACTGCAATGATGCCGGAATGCTCGCCAGCCTCGATTATCTTGGGGAAAACGTTTCTACCACTGGAGATGCCCAGCATTCCCGCGACACCTATCTTGAAATCTTCGAACGCATCGCCACCGAAGGAATCCAAGCCAACGTCTCCTGCAAACTGACGCAGCTCGGCCTCGATCTCAATGTTGATTTCTGCCAGGGCCTGGTCATGTCCATCGTGGAGTTTGCCGCCCGCTTCGACAACTTTTTGCGCGTGGATATGGAAAGCTCGCTGTACACGCAGCGCGCCATTGACCTCGTCAAGCGCGTGCGCGTCAGGAACCCTGCCGTCGGCACGGTGATCCAATCCTATCTCTACCGCAGCGAGACCGACGTCACCGATTTGCTGGCCTACGGCTGCCGCATCCGCTTGTGCAAGGGCGCCTACAAGGAATCAGAGGAAGTTGCCTATCCCGAAAAAGCGGACGTTGATGCCAACTACGTCCGCCTCATGCAGATGCTGCTCTCCAGCGGTTTCTATCACGGGATTGCCACCCACGATCCGCGCATGATCGCGGCCACCATCCGCTTTGCCGCCGCGAAACAAATCTCCAAGGACGATTTCGAATTTCAGATGTTGTATGGAGTTCGCACCGATTTGCAGCGCCGTCTCGTACGGGATGGATACCGCGTGCGCATCTACATTCCGTTCGGCGGCGACTGGTTCCCCTATTTCATGCGCCGCCTCGCCGAGCGCCCTGCCAACGTCGGCTTCCTCCTGCGCAATCTCTTCCGCAAGTAAGGCCGCTTTGCAATTAGAGCTTTTGACAGACGGTGACGCCGTCGCGCAGCGGAATCAAAACAGGGTAGAGCTCCTTCGAAGCGTAAACAATGCGGTTGAATTCTTGGATGCCGTGCGTATCCGCGTCGTCGAGCGCCGCCGGCCGCGCCGCTTTCCCGGACCACAGCGTATTGTCCGTGATGAATAAACCCCCACGGCGCAGCTTTGGTAGCGCGGCGCGCAATGCGGCCGGGTATTGAGATTTGTTCACGTCGTTGAAAATAAGGTCGAATTTGCCCGGCGCCTTCTTCACCAATTCCAGAGCGTCGCCGACGCGCACCTCGATTCGCTTGGCCACGCCTGCGCGCCGGAAATAATCCTTAGCACGGCGCGCTTTTTCCGGATCGCCGTCGGTGTAAATCACTTTGCCTTTCGGTCCCGCGGCGCGTGCCAGCCAAATGGTGGAATACCCGATGGCCGAGCCCATCTCGAAAATCCGCTTTGCGCCGGAAATCTGCACGAAGAGCGACAGCATCCGCGCCACCGCCGGCCCAACGATCGGGACACGGTGCTCCGCCGCGTACTCTTCGATCTCCGTGACAACCGCATCGCGCTCCGGCAACAATTCGTAGAGATACTGCTCGACGTCGTCCTGCATGTATCCACTTCGAAGATTCTCGCTGCGAATCACGGTTTCTCTCCTCGTTTCAACGCAAAATGCACAATCGCCTGGCAGAACTGACGAACTCCCCGGCAGACTTCAAGCACGAACGACAGTTTCGAAACCCAGGGGGCTAGCTCTAATTAGTTCCGGCAGCAAGCAACGACCGGATAGCACCTTCATAACTGTCACGCGTTCCCTCGCCGAAAAAATGCGCGACCTCCCGCCCATCCTTGCCATAAAAAAACGTGGCCGGAAGAGACCCGGTCCATCCGGGCTCTACCACTTGGTGAAACGCCGCTTCACCACCCGCTTTTTTTCGATAGTTTGGGAATACCGGCTTGTATCGCGCTAGGAATCGCCTCATCAGGATCATGTCGCCATCATCATCCATGCTGACGCCCACGACCTTCAGCCCCTGCGGAGCATATTGTTTGGCCAGCTCGTTCAGCATGGGGTACTCGTCGCGGCAGGGCTCGCACCACGTCGCCCAGAACGTAACCAACAGCGGTTTCCCACGGTACTGCTGCAACAATTTCTGATAGCCGTCCCCATCAATCAGCTCCGGATCGCGTACAGCAGCAGCTTTGGGAGCCTGCGGCGCAGCAAAGGGCGTAACAAACGCGAGCATCATCAGTACGACAAAAGCGGTCCGAGTTCTCATAGTCCTGCCTTCCACCTCCATTCTATCCGTACCCCCGCCGGTTGAGAAAGTCATTCGCCCCGCGTACAATTGCATTACGCCGCTTGCTGGTCCCAGTAGCCGCGTGGTATAAGCAATTTTTGGCTGGTAGTATTGTTTCCCGCAGCGAGCCACCGGCCCGCCGCCCGAACAAAGGAGATCCCTAATGGCCTATGTGATTGCCGAGCCGTGCATCGGCACAAAAGACACCGCCTGCGTGGATGTTTGCCCGGTGGACTGCATTCATCCGCGCAAGGACGAACCGGCGTTTGAGGCTGAAACGCAACTGTACATTCATCCCACCGAGTGCATCGATTGTGGCGCGTGCGTCCCGGTCTGCCCGGTAACCGCTATCTTCGCTCTCGAAGATCTGCCGGAAAAGTGGAATAGCTTCACGCCCATCAACGCCGATTGGTACGCCAACAAGAAGTAGCGCGTTCTGGCACGGCTGGATAAAACTTGGGAATATCTCGCGGCACGCTTTGGCGTGCCGCTTTTTTTGTACGCCCGTTTTTTGCGAATCGCCCGTGCCGGTTTGCCCCATACGCGCTCCGTTCATTCACCTTGTATCGCTTCCAACTCTTTTCAGGACGAGCACATCTACCATGCTGACGGAACTGTCTGGAGGTCTTGCGTGAAGCCTGGAATGTGGAGCCGCCTGGTTGCTCTTCTGTTTGTCGCCTTCTGCATTGTCTCCACAGCCTCGGCGCAAACACCAGCCGCGCGCAAGCCCGCGCCGCATCCTGCTCCTGCCACCTTGGAAGGGAGCTGGGCTGGTTCACTGAAAGCCGGGGACGCTTATCTTCACCTCGTCCTCCACATCTCGAAAGAAACAGACGGCTCCTTCAAAGCCACCATTGATAGCTTGGACCAAGGCGTCTACGGCATCGCGGTGGACTCTCTCGCACAAGAAGAATCAAATCTCAGCTTCAACGTGTCCTCCGTAGGCGCTTCTTATGTAGGAACGATTTCAGCGGATCACCGCACCATCGAAGGAGGCTGGACCCAGAGCAGCGTGAGCCTGCGGCTTGTATTCCACCGTGAGGCAGCCGGCACCGGCTCGCGCAAGCCTTCGGACGCCATCGCCAGTGCCGAAGGCGTGTGGCAAGGCGCAATCGAAGGAAACGGCATGCGCCTGCGCCTCCAGCTGCACGTCACGCACGATGATCAGAAGCACCTCCTGGCGGCCCTCGACAGCCCGGATCAGGGCGTCAGCGGGCTCCCCGCCGTCAAAGTCAGCCAGAAAGACAATTCCTTTCACTTCGAAATTCCAGTCGTAAAAGGCTCCTACACGGGCACGCTCAACCCGACCAAGAGCGTCATGACCGGCACTTGGACGCAAAGCGGCGTAGAGCAGAAGCTCGAGTTTCAGCGCTCGGATCAACTTCTCGCCCAGCTTCGCCCTCAAAACCCCGCGAAGCCCTATCCGTATAAAGAGGAGGAAGTCACTTTTCCGAACGACCGGGCGCACATTTCGCTCTCAGGTACTCTTACACTTCCGCAGGGCCCGGGGCCATTCCCCGTCGTTGTGCTCCTCAGCGACAACGGACCTCGCGATCGCGATGAAACCATCGAGGGGCATCGCCCTTTCCTGGTCTTGTCCGACCATCTGACGCGCAAGGGGATTGCCACTCTGCGTTTTGATAAGCGCGGCGGAGGCAAGTCCACCGGCAACTACGCCGAAGCCACCATCGAGGACTTCGCCGGCGATGCTCAGGCCGCAGTCACTTATCTGAAAACCCGCAAGGATCTGGACCCCAAGCGAATCGGGCTCATTGGCCACAGCGAAGGCGGATTGATCGCGCCAATCGTCGCATCGCATTCAACGGATATCGCCTGGTTGGTGTTACTGGCGGCTCCCGCATTGAAAGGGGAAGACATACTCCTGCTCCAGTCCGAACTCATCATGAAGGTCGCCGGCATTGACGAAGAGCAAATCTCGAGGACCCTCGATTTCAATAGGCAAACCTATGCTCTTGCTCGACAGGAAAAAGATCCCGCGGCATTCGAAACCAAATTGAACGATCTTGTGCAGTCCTCCGGCATGGGGGCGCTCGTGCCGCCTGCCACCTTGCGGGCGCAAGTGCTTACCATGGCCTCGCCGTGGTTCCGCTACCTCCTCGACTATGATCCCCTCCCCGCGCTGCAAAAGACGCTGTGTCCGGTGCTCGCTTTGAACGGCCAAAAGGATCTGCAAGTCCCGCCAAAGGAGAATCTTTCCATAATTCAGAAGGCGCTTCAGGACGCCGGCAACAAGGATTCTCAAACCTCCGAAATGCCGGGCTTGAACCATCTTTTCCAGCACTGCCCGACCGGCTCCCCTTCGGAATACGCCGCGATCGAAGAGACCATGGCGCCGGAGGCCCTGGACGCCGTCTCTGCTTGGGTGCTGAAGCACGCCTCTCCGTGAACGACGATGTGTCTTTGTCTGCCGCAGTGCATCTCATCCTCTTGAGTTACGCGGTTCGCGCATCCCTTCCGCGCCTCGAACTCATAAATTTGCGTGGCAGGTTATGATGTCTGGAGAGAAAAAACTGTCCCCATGCCGCAGAATTTCCATCTCGCTCTGCTCATTCACGCGCACCAGCCGTGCGGCAATTTCGAAGATGTGCTCGAAAGAGCCTATGAGACTTCCTATCTGCCGTTTGTCGAACAGCTCGAAAAACATCCTGGCGTTCACCTCGGCCTTCACTATTCCGGCCCGCTCCTGACCTGGTTCGAGGAGCATCGGCCGGAATACTTTGTCCGCTTGAAAAACTTGGTTCAGGGCGGTCAGGTCGAACTCGTTGGCGGCGGCTTCTACGAACCGATCCTGGTCTCGATTCCGCAGGAGGATCAGCACGAGCAAATCACGCGCCTCGCCGCCTATCTGGAAAAGCATTTCGGCCGCCTGCCTTCCGGTGCCTGGCTCGCCGAACGGGTCTGGGAGCCGCAGCTTCCCAGCGTGCTCGCCACGGCCAATGTCGCCTACACCTTGGTGGACGATATCCATTTTCTTTCCGCGGGCTTCGAGCCGGAGGAGCTCTTCGGTCCCTATATCGCTGAAGACCGCGGCAAGACCGTCTGGCTCTACCCCGGCCAGAAGGCCCTGCGCTATCTGATTCCCTTCGGCAAAGTGGAAGAGGTCATTGCGTATTTGCGTGACGCTTCCAGCCGTTTTCCCGGCGGCGTAGCCGCCATGGGCGACGACATGGAAAAATTTGGCGTCTGGCCCGGAACGTACAAGCATTGCTTCACGGACGGATGGCTCAACGAGTTTTTCACCGCGCTTGAAAAGAATTCCGATTGGCTGAAAGTCACAACGCCCGGCGAATACCTTGTTTCTCACGCGCCTCTTGGCCGCGCCGACCTGCCGACCGCTTCCTACACGGAGATGATGGAGTGGGTGCTCCCAACGCGCGTCCGGCAACGCTATCACGCGGTCTTGAAAGAGTTCAGCGCTCGCCCGGAAGTTCTCTCGTTTTTTCGCGGTGGTTCCTGGCGCGGGTTTTTTCGCAAGTATCCCGAATCCAATCTGCTGCACAAGAAAATGCTGCACGTCTCCGCGCGCATTGCCGCCGCGCCGTCCCAGCATATTGGCACGAAAGCCCACGAAGACCTGCTGCAGGCTCGCGATCTCCTTTTGAAGGCACAGTGTAACGACGCTTACTGGCACGGCATCTTCGGCGGAATTTACGCCCCGCATCTCCGTACCGATCCCTGGCGCAATCTCATCCGCGCCGAAGCCATCGCCGATCGCCAGACCCCCGGCGCTCTTGCCGCGCGCGTCGAACTCCTGGATTACGATGCGGACGGCGCCGCCGAATTGCTCTTCACCGGCCTGGATTACCAGGCGCTATTGAAGCCCAGTGACGGTGGGACCATCGCCGCGCTCGATTTCCGTCCGGCGGCGGCTACGCTCGTCAACTCCATCCTTCGCCGCCCCGAGTCCTACCATGCCAGCTTGCGCGAAGCTGCGGGAAAGTCCGCTACGGGCGCCGTCGCTTCTATTCACGAACAGACGCGCGTCAAGGAACCCGGCCTCGAACGTTTTCTCCGCTACGATCGCTGGCCCCGTCACGCCTTTCGCATTCTCTTCTTCGATCCCGCGCGCACGCACGCGGACTACGAGAATCTCGAATTGCGCGAAGACGCCGGTTTTGCCGGTGGCGCCTTCACCGTGAAGAACTCCACTCCGAATGACGCCGAGCTTTTCCGGGCAGACTCGTTGATGGTGCACGGCAAGAGCGAAGCCTCGGCGCCCAAGCTGCTGCTCCTAAAGCAATTTACGTTTGGCCCGGCGCCGAGAGGTTGCGAGGTGGCCTGCGAAGTCAGTTTGAAGCTCAAAGAGCCGCTCGAGAAACCCGTTGCCATCGGCATCGAGTCGATTGTCAATCTGCTGGCTCCCACCGAACCGGACCGCTTTTTCGAAACGCCCGCGGGCCGCCAGAACCTGCGTTTTAGCGGAACGCTGCCCGGCCCCATCCTCCGCATGGAGGACGGCTGGCAGCGCCTGCGCATCGCCCTGCACGCCCCCTTAATGGATGAGTTCTGGATTGCACCGATTGAAACGGTTTCCGAATCCGAAGAAGGCTTCGAGCGCGTCTACCAAGGCTCCCAAATCCTTGCCGTCTGGCGCCCCGACTTCACCAAACAAAAAACCTGGTCCGCCCGCCTCGTCTGGCGCATCGAATCTTTCTGATCTTCCATAAATTGCGCGGATTCCCCGTACCCAACATGCTGCCTTTTTTCAGCAGGTCTGTCCTGAAGGAATGAGCGAAGCGATTTAGTGCTTACCAGATTGTCTGGATTCCCGCGGCTTGCAGGCGCCGGTCGCGAGTAACCAGCGGAAGGCCAAGATGAAGGGCAGTTGCCGCAATGATCCGGTCTGGCATGTCGGGAACAACGTCTCGCGGAACATTCTGGAGCGCGCCGGCCACGCCAGCATCCAACGGCGCGACGAATAGTCCCGTGTTCGGTTCACCGAGAGCCGATTGGAGACGCTCGAGAGCTGCTAGCGGAAGCCTGCGTCTTTCCACCAGGTAAACTGTTTCAACCAGAGAGATCGCCGAGACATGCACATCGCGAGCCTCGCGGATAGCCTCTTCGATGGTCGTTCGAGCCAACTTTGACAACTCCTGCGATTTTTCCAGGTACCAGAGGACCGTGTGGGTATCCAGCACCGCGCTCATAGCTTGATGTCACGTGGGAAGTTGCCCCACATTTCCCGGCGGGCCTCGGCGATATCCTCTTCTGTGATATGTATGTTCAGGTCCGCCCACAATCCATGCAGGCTGCGGCGCGGCGTCTTCGGCTCGTTCTCCTTCTTCAGGGAGTCCACAAACTCCAATACTTCCTTCTGCTTTTCGGGAGGCAAATCCCGCAGTTTTTCAAGAACCTGTTGTTCGATGGTCATACACGCCTCGCGGGCAACCTATTCCAATTATACGCCTGCTGGATGCCCCACACTGTGGGTTTTGCGTGTGGGTGTTGACTTTCCTTTCATTTGCCCCAGATTCTTTCTCGTTATTCTCTTCTCTGACTGAAGCATTCCAGACCCCTGTTAAAGTCGATCGCGCCCACTCGTTCGTTAACCTTCAAGGCAAAATGCCGTTGCGATAGAGACTGTTAGTAACCATCATGGAACCGTGCCCTCGACAGTCGCTGAGGGTACAACGCCAGGATCTAGAAGGAGCGAATCATGCTGATGGCTTACGATGACAACGGGTTCACAATTAAGGATATTCCGACAGATGACACGAGAGTAGGCTTATACCCCATCGATGATCTATCTCAAGCCAAGGAAATACTTGTACGGGCAAAGAAGGAACGTCCTGAGGTCCGTTGGATAATCGAGGCCAAAGGTCCTTTTCGCATTCGTGAGAGCAAGTGATGATCGCCATCAGCCACCACAAAGCACTGAAACTCCTCTCCATTTTCGTGTTCGTTCCAAGCGGTATTTCCGCACAGTCCGCACCACCTCGTAAGGACATACCAGCGATAGCTAAAGCTGCGAATGGAGCAATCGTAACCATCATCATGGTGGCTAACGATAAACCCATAGCGCAGGGCACGGGTTTCCTTGTCAGCGCTGACGGCACGATTGTGACGAACTACCACGTGATCGAGACTGGCAGCGTTGCGATTGTCAAGTTCCCTGATGGAAAGGTATTGAGAGTTGACGGTTTACTAGCGGCCAATAAAGTCCGTGATCTTGCTATCATCAAAATTCACGGGGAAAAGTTCCGGACGCTCACTCTTGGCAACTCGGATCGAGTTCAAATCGGCGAAGAAGTCGTGGCTATCGGCAATCCGCTTGGTCTGGAACTTACGGTTTCAAACGGCATTTTGAGCGGAATCCGGACAGTTGAGGAGGAAGGCGGTAAGTTCTTGCAAGTTACGGCGCCGATCTCTCATGGCAGCAGTGGCGGCCCGTTGTTCAACATGGCTGGCGAGGTTATCGGAATCATCACTTTGTATCTCAAGGGAGGCGAGAACCTGAATTTTGCGATTCCTGTCAACGACGCGAAGCTCCTGCTCCAGGATCGGTCTGCTGGGCTCCAGAACCTACCTAACGAAATGGAGATGGAACCTCCGAAGGAAACTCACGTGGAAGCCACGCAAGCGCAAGTGCAGATGTGTGATCAACAAGCCAAAAAGTTTGCTGCATATTTATTCAAAGACAACAACCATAATCGTTGGATTTTTAAGACCGGATGTGCAAATCACTACGAACTCGAAACGAAACGATGCTACGTGGAAGTTGTGGTGTATCAGAATATAGCGCTAGATGACAAACCGAACACAAAAAACCTGCTCCTGGGCCGAACGTACTCCATCTATGATGCTTACTCTGAAGGCGATGGAGGCCCTTCGTACGGAAAGTTCTCTCAGAATATAGAAAGTAAAAATAGTGAAAGCTGTGATATCCAGCCAAGCGGGCGATCCAATATTAAGTGTCGTTCTGAAGAAGAGTTCAACGACCTGGCGATGAAATACTTTGGCGTCACTCATCCCACGACTACAGTGGTAGCGATACCTCTCGAACTACAACAAAGTATGTCGTGGCCCCAGGCTATGAAAATAGCAGCTGAGTCCGGAAAAACTACGACAGAACAAGTTTACGAGGATACAAGATACTGCTATCAAAATCCAACTGAATGGCTGTATTTTGAACCAGCAACCATAAACATACTCGACGGCCTAATCAAAAGCTGCAACGAAGTGAATGCGGGCACAAAGGCAGCAGAGGACGCTTGTAGAAAAGAAAAGTCAAAAGACTGCGTCGGGTTCCTAAGATTCATGGAAGATGTTAGAGCAGGTCTATGAGCGAATCATCTTCAGACGTTGCTCGCCAGAGATAGGGAATACCGCACCACTTGAGACCCTTTTCCCGTGTTGCCTGTCTTCGCGACGGCCGTCGAGGGCCGCAACGACCACCTCGTCCGTTTCTAAGGACTAGTAATGATCCAATGCGAGCTGATCAATCCTCTGGGATGGGTTTAAGACCCTCTGCGGCCAATTTTGCCCTCAGCTTGTCGTTAAAGACGATCTTGTCAAAAATAGTGAGGATTGGCTTCCCCTCCTCTGCGATTAGCTGATGCGCAAGAGTATCAATCAGATGCTGCACTGTAATCTTGAGGCGTATGATTTCTTTTTCCATTTTATCTTGATCCATTTAGGCATCTCCTTTACTGCCGCGCGCCGCAGTTTGGCTGGCGTCACTACTTGATTTGTATTTAACTAGAGATTCTCGGGCACTGGGGAGTCCGGTGGCCCGGATTGTAAACTATGCTGCCTCGAGTTTCACGTCCTCCCGGCACATTTGCGCAACTCCTTCTAACCAAGGTGGAAACCCGCGGATGGCACCGACGCTCGTCGGGTGCCGCAGCTTTCGGTTTTAAGGCTGCGGGTTTTGACTTTTCTTTGTTTACTTTTGACGTTTCTTCCTCAGCCCCTAATTCCTAATTTGACCCCGCTACCCCTGTGATACAATGTCCCTGTTGACCACTGCGCCCCGGCTCCAGCCGGGGCGTTTTGTTTTTTGTAGGACAGGCATTCTTGCCTGTCCTCTTTCTTTTTCCGTAATTCAACAAATCCAAAAAACTCAACTCTAAGGAGACTCTTATGCCTTCTCTCAGTAAAAAGGCCCGTGTATCCCTATGTTCCTTCACCTTCTCCGACGGCCGCCGTTGCCGCACCCCGCGCATCTCCAGCCATCCCCACCTCTGCCTCTACCACGCCCAAAAAGAAGCCCAATCCCTCGCCACCCAAAAACTCAGCAACGAGCTGACCTACTTCTTCTCCGGCAGCTACCTCACCGCCTGTGATCTCAGCACTGCCCTGTCCCGCATCCTCCCCGCTGTCATCCGCGGCGACGTAAAACCCAAAACCGCCCGCACCATCGCCTATCTCGCGCAAACGCTCCTGCAGTCCATCCGCATTTCCCAGCACGAATTCATCAACGCCTACAGCACGGACGCCTGGCGCAACGTCGTCCGCGACTCCGTCAAGTCCGACCGCGACTACCTCTTCCCACCCAAGCCCGCCGCCGCCCCAAAACCCGCCCCGCCCTCCGCCCCGCCATCCAACCCAACCGTTCCCTCGCCTTCCAATCCTGCAATCACAACCGCCGCGACGGCGCCCGCCTCATCTCCAGCGCCGCCCCGCGCACCTCAAACCCCCGCTGCACCAGCCACAGACGAACCTCGTCCCATTCCCGCAACCCAACCCGCTCCGTCGATTGCCCCCGCGCCCCCGCCCAACAACCCCCACAAACCACCCCATCCACCTCGCAACCGCGCCCATCCACTCCGTCATATGAACCAAGCAGGGAGGCCCACTGGCTCAACCACGACCCTGTCACCCGCCCCCGCCCAAACAGCAAACTCCTTTAGAATCAACACTTCCACGCCAGCGCGCAACTGTTGATTCTAAACCACTTACACCACCGCTAAATCCTTTATCAGCAACACTTACAAAAAAGAGGGGAGGGGATGTTGCCGGCACCAGTAGCACAGGCACTCTTGCCTGTGCTCTTCATTGAAAGGAGCATCGCAGAGAAGGACTTCTCAACACACCAGTGGAGAGACACGGCGTGGCTATTTCCGTCGTCGGCTCGGTTAACCTGAGGACCACTCTATCTAGCAATCAGCAAGTTCTGCGCGAACGGCCATTCGCGGTCGAGCCACTGTCCATCACAGTGGAATCCTGTTCGCGCTGCCATGTCCGGGATTTCTTCGGCTTTGTATTTGTGCGAGCTTTCCGTCCAGATGGTTTCGTCTTCATCGAGCATGATTCGAAGTCCAGCGGCAGGAATCTTTACGGTCTGTTGACAGGTCGAGCGCAGATGCATCTCAATGCGCCGCTCCACGCTGTTCCAACGGGCTTCATGCCGGAAGCTGCCCAAGTCAAAATCCGCGCCCAGCTCCCGGTTGATGCGTGCCAGCAAATTCAAATTGAATGCCGCGGTCACGCCCGCGGGATCGTTGTACGCCAGCCATTGCAGCTCGACGCTCTTTTCCAGGTCGGTGCCGAGCAGCAACGCGTCCCCTGGCCGCAGAATCGCCCGCGTTTCCCGTAAGAACTCTTCTCCGGCATCGCGATCGAAATTCCCAATCGTGCTGCCAAGGAACAGCACCAGCAGATGATCCTTCTCCCCGCGCCCTTCGGCGACGCTGCGTAGCCCCTCCAGATAGGGCTGCTCATGCCCGACGACACTGACCAGATCGATCTGTCCCAACTCCTTCGCGCACGCCGCCAGCGCCGAAGGCGAAATTTCAATCGGGTAGTAATACGTTTTTTGCCGCCGCGAAAGCGCTTCCAGGATCCAACGCGTTTTTTTCCCTGACCCGCTCCCGAGCTCTGCAACCTGAATCGGCGACGGCAACCTTCTCACGATTTCTCCCGCATGCTTTTCCAGCAGCCGCGCGTCCGCCCGCGTCAGTCCGTACTCCGGCAGAACGCAAATCGTTTCAAAGAGCGCCGAGCCCACTTCGTCGTACAAATATTTGGAAGGGAGTTCTCTCTGGCCGGGTTTAGTCAGGCTCGCGCGCACGTCCGACGCGAACTCAGACACGTGCCTTACGGGAAGGGAAGAAGTCAGCATGGGGTCTCCCGGACTTGAACTTGATTAATCCTCGACGCAACGGAAGGTTGCGTAGACATACGGATAATGCGGTTGGAACCAGTTCCGGAACGACCGCCTTAGCATGCACGCAGCGGTGCGCGGCGAGCCGCCTTTCATCACATAATGTTTGCCGTCAAAGAAATTTGCCGAATAGCCCGGATAGAAAGGCATCGGCGCAAATCCCGGAAACGGCGCGAACTCCGTGCGCGTCCACTCCCAGCCGTTCCCAACAAGATCCTGCACGCCGAAGGCGCTCGCCCCCGCGGGATGCGCGCCCACCGGAGAAGGATCCCACGAATGAAAATCAAAATTGCCATGAATCGTGCTCGGCGCTTCATCACCCCAGGGATAATCGCGCTCCCTCTGGCTATCCGGCGTTCCATACGCGGCGCGATGAAACTGCGCTTCCGTCGGCAGCTTGCGCCCGAGCCATTTCGCATACGCTGTGGCCTCCGCGTGGCTCACATACACCGGCCATTCCTGCGGCAAGCGAATCTCTCCAAACATGGTGCGGTACACCCACAGGTTGCCGTCGCGCCTCCAGAACATCGGATGCTCGATATTTTCTTTTTTCTTCCACGCCCAGGCTTCTTCACTCCACAGCGCGGGGTTCTCATAACCGCCGGCTTGGATGAACCGCAGGAAATCGTGATTCGTCACATTGTGATTTTCAATCGCGAATCCCGGCGTCTCCGCTTCGTGCGCGCCAAACTCGTTGTCCCACCCGAACTC
>Ga0210410_10003755_pt1 | contig 13436 bp, 3 predicted proteins | sample IncBWC4MmetaG_FD_161058 | JGI IMG/M metagenome (GOLD analysis project Ga0210410, IMG submission 161058) | Forest soil microbial communities from Barre Woods Harvard Forest LTER site, Petersham, Massachusetts, United States - Inc-BW-C-4-M | ecosystem: Environmental > Terrestrial > Soil >... | reverse complement strand
CACCGCCAACAACATTGCCTATGTGACCTCCGATCCGCTCTATGCCATCGTCCGCTTCTTTGCCTCCGACCAGATCGCGCCGGTCGGCGTCAACTGGGGCGGCTACAAGAATGAAAAGGTCGACGCGCTGATCAACGAGGCCAAGCAGACCTTCGATACCGCCCGGCAGGACGAATTGATCGCGCAGGCCCATGCGCTGATCGTCGACGACGCAGCGCTGGTGTGGGTGGTGCACGACACCAACCCGCACGCGCTGTCGCCCAAGATCAAGCACTTCGTGCAGGCGCAGCACTGGTTCCAGGACCTGACGCAGATCGGGGTGGAGTAAGGTCAAAAGCGTAGGGTGGGAAGGCCCGCTTGCGCCGTGCCCACCATCAATTCTGATTTTCGCGTTGATGGTCGGCACGCTCGCTTTGCCTACCCATGATTTTCGTCATGGCCGGGCTTGTCCCGGTCATCCACGTCTTCTTGCTTGAGTGAAGCCAGGACGTGGATGCCCGGCACAAGGCCGGGCATGACGAGTTGGATGCGGAAGCGTCAGTCCCTAAGGAATCGGATAATCCTTCCACAGCCATTCCAGCGCCGCCGGCAGGGTCTGCGCGACGGTTGGGCGGTCGACGTGCCTGGCGTTGCGCGCGAACAGGAATTGGTAGTGGTAGCCTTTTTCGGCCAGCGCCTTCGCCATCAATTCGGCCGATAGCGTCCAGTCGTGCATGCCGTCGGGGATCGTCGGGTTGGGATAGAAGAGATCCTGATCGCCCATCTCGAACCAGTAACGGATCGGTTTGGTGGGCGCGCTGGGGATCAGGGGCACGCCGGGCGGCTCCGAGGGCGTGAGCACGCCAGCCTTGACAGTGAGGCTGGGACCGGCCGGACCCGCCCACGGGCTGTGATATTCCCAGGCGCCGCCGCGCAGCGACGGATCGTGCGGCCATTGCTGGTTGACCATGGTCGGCGAATAGGCCAGCACCCGGTGATAGAGCTCGGGATCAAACCACGCCATGGTGAAGGCTGCCGTGCCGCTTGAGCTCAGCCCCATGGTCGCACGGCCCCCGGGATTCTTCGTGAGCTTCACGCCGGCGCGCTGCTCGACCAGAGGCAACACTTCGCGCTCCACGAACTGCGCATAGGTCCCCGACACCGTGTCGTATTCGCGCCCGCGCTCGGCACCCTGCGCGTCCTGTCCGCCGTTGCCGATCTGGATGGCGACCATCGACGGCACGCGGCGCTGCGCGATCAGATTGTCGAGGCTGGTGTTCATGTCCTTCCGGGCGGTCGAGCCCCCGTCGCCCAGCACGATGAACGGCGCCTCCGTGCCAGGCACATAGTTCGGGGGGACATAGACGTCGATCGAGCGCGTCCAGGTGCCGGGATGGCTGGTGGTGACGATCATGTTCGACTTGTCGCCCGGCGCCGTCGTCGCGATCATGATCGAGCTGTTGGTGCAGCCCGCGACATCGTCGCGGATCAGGCCGGGATTGTAGATCACGCTGTCCTTCGACGACAGGATGAAAGACGTGACCGTGCCGCGCGGCACGCCCTCCTTCGCGACGGTCTCGGGCGCCGGTGCATGCGTCGGGCCGATGATGAAATTGCCCTCGGCGCCGGTCGGCGGCAGTGTTCCGTCGGAAAGCTCCGTCGCGTGCGGATAGTTGGGGTTCGACGGGTCGCGCGTGGGCGGCGCCGTCTTGAAATCCAGGCCCGTGGTGTCGATGAAGAAAGGCGCCGCCTTTTCGCTGGTGTTGGCGCCGGGGGGAACGGCCATGTTCTGGGTGACGCAGGCCGGCTGGGCCAGGGCGGAAGATATGAGCGGTACGGCAGTCATCAACGTCCCCGCGAGGACGGCCAATAGCTTGCTCATTGTTTTCTCCCGGAGTCGGCGAGTCTGATGTGCTCGCCTTCAAGGGAAATATGCAGAGCGGCCGGCGGACGGTCAAGGCGGCCGGCGGAATTAAGTCGCCGCCTAAAGCGGCGACTCTCTATGGAGCGCCGTCCAGCCACTCTCTCAAGCCGTCATACTCCGCGAAAGCGGAGTATCCAGTACGCCGCGGCCTGTCGATTCTATCTCTGGCGTCTCTGGAATACTGGTTCACCCGCTTACGCGGGTGATGACAAACGAAACGCTCGCGCTTTACTTCGTGAGCAGCGCAAACGCGCCGTTCCAGTCATCCGGGGGCGGGTTGCTCTGGTAATTACGGATGCGCGCCTCGTATAGATGATACAACAGCTCCAGCGCGTGGGCATCGTCGGTGCGGCGGCCGCGCTCGATCGCGGCGAGCGCGCCCTCCCAGTCGCGGCTGCGATAGCACGCCAGCATCTCGATGGTCAGGTTGCGCAGCCGCTGAAAACTGCCGGAATGCGCGGTGTCCTCGCGGCCGGCGATGGCGTAGATGACCTCGGGCTCCTTCTTGCCCTTGACCATGATGAAATCGAGCTCAAGGATCGCGAACTTCTCCTTGACCGCAAGCGCGGTCTTCGAGCCGACGATGATCGGAAAGCCATATTCCTTGGACTGTCCTTCCAGCCGTGAGGCCAGGTTGACGCTGTCGCCCAGCACGGAATAGTCGAAGCGCAGGTCGGACCCCATATTGCCGACCACGCAGGTACCGGTATTGAGGCCGACGCCGACATTGATCGGAATGTAGACGTGACCGCCCTCTTCCGCCTCCTGCTCGCGCACCTTGTTGAGCTCGTCGATCCGTTCCAGCATGTCGACCGCGGCTTCGCAGGCGTTGAGCTGATGTTCCTTGTCGTCGAGCGGCGCGTTCCAGAACGCCATGATGGCGTCGCCCATATATTTGTCGATGGTGCCCTTGCGCGCCAGGATCGCATTGGTCAATGGCGTCAGGAAGCGGTTCATCAGCCTCGTGAGGCCTTGCGGGTCGTGCTTATAGGATTCCGAAATGGTCGTAAAACCGCGGACATCGGAGAACATGATGGTCATTTCGCGCTCCTCGCCACCGAGCACGAGTTTTTCCGGCGACTGCGCCAGCTGTTCGATCAGCGCCGGCGACAGATACTGGCCGAACGCCGAACGGATCTGCCGCCGCTGCGACTGCTCCCGAACGAAGCTGGTGAAGATCAGGGTGAGATAGATCGCGGTGGTCGACAGCAGCGGATAGGTGAAATCGATCAGCAGCCGGTAATGCGCATAAAAATACCAGGACGCACCGATCAGCAGCGTCGCGAACAAGGCGCCGATGCCGCCCAGGGTGACCGGGCCGAACATCGGAGCGAAGATGATCACCAGGATCCCGAGGATCAGCGCGGCGAAGAATTCGACAGCGGGTCCGTAATAAGGTTGCGCCAGCACGGCGCGGGTCAGCGCGCTCTCCAGCACCTGTGCGTGAATCTCGACGCCGGGCATCGCGGGATCGACCGGTGTGGTCTTGATATCGTTAAGCCCCGCCGCCGAGGTCCCGATCAGCACCAGCTTGCCCCTGATCTTTTCGGGCGGGGCGCGCCCTTCGAGCAGGTCGATTGCGGACACATAAATCTCGGGATCGTGTCGCGCGAAATGAATCCAAAGCTGTCCATTGAGGTCGGTCGGAACCTGGAATCCCTTGACGCCGATGCTCTTGATCCCGGCCTTTTCGGTCTTGATGAAAATCGTGTCGGTACCGGTCACCACCCGCAACATCTCGAAACTGAGCGACGGCATGGTCACGCCCTGCGCCTTCATGATCATCGGCACCCGCCGCACGATGCCGTCGTGTTCGGGATTTATCGTGAGCAGGCCGCGGCCGCGGGCCGCCGATTCCAGAACCGGCGTATTGCGCAGCAAACCCGGAAATTCGTACATGAAGCGCTGCGGGTCCTCGCCCAGCATCGCCAGGCCCGTCACCGGAAGCGACTTGTCGAGATCCGAGAGAATATCGGGAAGCCCGGTTTCGCCCAGCACCACCAGCGAGTGCCGCATCGCACCCGCCAATACCTGGTCGTTGCTCGGCAGCGCGCGCAACTTCTCCCTTGTCGCCTCGTCGAGATCGCGGAACGTGTCGGCCGCGACGTCGGGATTGAGCCGATCGGCCTCTGCGAACATGATGTCGAAGCCGATCGCGACGCCGCCCAGCTTCGTGAGGTTGGCGATCATGTCCGCGATCCGCGTCCGCGGCCACGGCCACTGGCCGAATTTCGCCAGGCTCTGTTCGTTGATGTCGATAATGGTAACCGGTCTCGCCGTCTTCACGCGGCGATCGAAACGCTGGAAGGTATCGAAGGTCCTGACCCGGATTTCCTCGACCGGAGGCGGGTCGGCGACGCGCAGCGCCGCAAAGCCGATCAGGAGCACGAGGCAGACCAGCCGCGCATACCCGATCCGCCGCTTGAACCAGCGTCGCCATATCCTCAGTCGCTTCATGGGGCCTGGATATCAGGTTCGGGCAAGTTGATCATTTCCGCGATTGGGCCTATGCGCCGTCCGGCAAAACCCTGCCTTGCGAATCCGGGGGCGCGACTTGACTTGACTGGACACTTGACTGGACCTGGGTTCAGACCGGTAGAGGGGAATTCATCGCCGTTACCGCGCGAGCGCAACTCACTAAACCCGATCAAAGTACAATTTCCAAAATGCCTGCGCCATTCATCTTGGCCTTGCATGCCAAGTTGTGCAAACTCTTTTTTGCCTTAAGCGGGCGCACACGGAGCAGATGATGTCAAACGTTGTTAGCGGGACGATGGCGCAGCCGGCGAGCCGGCACAATGCCATTCGCGCCCTGCTCCGGGCCGGCAAGAACGACGAAGCCATCGTCCAGCTATGTGCGATCAGCATCGTCAGGCCCGACGATTCCGAGGCCAGGGAGCTGTTGTTCGACGCGTTTTTCCAGAAGCGCGCCTGGACGCCCGCGCTCGCTCTCGTCGAGCAACTCAACCGCGAGCGGCCGGACAGCGCCCGGCTGCAGAGATCGCTGATCGCGACGCTGTCGAACTTGAAGCGCTACGACGAGGCGATACCGAAGGCCCTGCAATATATCGAGCGGCACGGCGAGGACCTCACCATCCTCGACGCGCTCAAGGTCGCCCATTTCTACACCGGCAAGGTCGAGGCGGCGACACGATACGGGCAGCGCGCGCTGGACCTGCGCGACAAGGAAGCCTGCGCGCTGCCGCGCGGCTCTGCGATGAAGGAGCCGGCCGGACCGCCATCGGGCCGCGACGTCATTTCGTTTTCGCTGTGGGGGCCGCTTGCCTTCTACAGCTATGGCGCCATGATCAATCTGGTGCTCAGCCGCACGGTGTATCCGGGCTGGAGCTGCCGCTTCTATGCCGATGCCGCCGTGCCGCCGGCCTGCACGGCCTTCCTGCGCGACAATGGCGCCGATGTGCGCAACATCGAGGACGAATATCCGGGCGTCGGCCTGTTCCAGCGCTTCCTGGTCATGAACGATCCCGCGGTCGGCCGGTTTCTAGTGCGCGACTGCGACGCGCGGCTGTCGGTGCCGGAAGCCGATCTGGTCCGGCAATGGATCGACAGCGGCTATCCGTTCCACGCGGTGCGCGACCACGTGCTGCACAACGAATTGATGATCGGCTGCACCTGGGCCGGGCGGACCGACTGCGGCATCGACATCGTCGAACTGATGCGGCGGTATTTCACCAACGGGCCGACGGCGAAATACGGTCACGACCAGCGCATGCTCGGCCTGATGCTGTGGCCGCTGATCCGCGACCGCTGCCTCGTCCACGACAAGCATTACCGGCTGGCCGGCGTCAAGACCGCGCCGCTCACCGATCCCGGCAGCCATTTCGGCGCCGGGCACCAGAACATCAACAAGGTGCTGGAAGAAGTCGACCGGCTGGGAATTCCAAGGCTGCCGTAGGGCGCTGGAGCATGATCTCCGAGCAAACGCTTCGCGTTTGTCGAGGGAAAGCCGGTTCCCCGCTTTTCCGGATCATGCTCTAGACGACGTGGAAGTCGGCGGCGTGCAGCTGGGCCTTGACGACACCGGCGAGCGTGATCGTGTCATGGCTATCGAGGCTGATGACGGTGTTGCCGTGGCCGTCATCCAGCGTCGCGTTCAGTGCGGCTTGCGCGTTCGCGAACATCGCGCTGGCGAATTGCAGCGTGTCGCTCGCCGGATGGAAATTGGTCACGGTATCGTTGCCGATCGCGCTGAAGTTGAACACGAAGGTGTCGTTGGTGCCGGCGCCGGTCAAGGTCTGGTTCGGCGCGCTCGCGACGATGGTTTCGACGGCCGCCGGGCCGGGATCGTGCATGATCATCGGACCGACCGGCTGGCCGTCTGTCGCCGGCGGATCGACGACATTGGCGCCGCCATGGCCGTCGCCGGTCACGCTCCAGTTGGAGCCCGACAGATCGCCGGCCAGGTGCAAGGTTACGTGTTGGCTGGTCGTGGTGTCGGTGACGAGCAGCGACGTCGTATTGCTGCCGCTGTCGTAGCTGCCGGCACCGGTCGTCGCCGTGACCACGTGGTTGGCCGCGTCGAAGCCCCCAAGATCGAGCACGTCGCCGGTTCCGCCGATCCCGGCGATCTTGCCGGTGAAGCCTGACGGGTTGTCGAGATGCAGCGTTCCCGTTGCGGCGTTGAAGGTCACGGTCTGACCGCTTGACGCTCCCGACGCAAGCTCCAGCGTCGCGCCGGCGTCGATCTTGAGGGCGCCCGTTCCGGAGACCGTCGTGCCGAGGTCGAGGCTTCCCGACTGCACTTCGATGGTGCCGGTGTTGGTGATGCCCGTGAGTCCGGAAACGAGCGACGTGCCGTTGCTTTCGACGGTGCCGGCATTGATGAACGTGTTGCTGAGGCCGCCCGTGAACGTGCTGGTCCCGTTCATGGACCAGTCACCATCGGACTCGTTGGTAAAGGTCGCGTTGTACGCCGAGACGTCGCCGACCAGATGCCCGTGATTGTCGATCGTCGCCGTGCCGCTTCCGGTGGTCGGCGCGTTGATCGCATCGGTGCCACCCGTCACCGTACCGTAATTGGTCACGCTGACGTGTCCGCCATCGTGTCCCACGGCAGCAACTCCATAGCGCGAGCCACTGACGTCCGCACCGGCCTCGACCGCGATCGTGACCGTGCCGGTTCCGTAGTTGTAACCGCGAATTCCGTCCGCGCCGCCGGTGGCGGCGATTGATCCGAAGTCGTCGATGATCACATTGCCATGACCGGTGGGATCGGCAGAACCGTTAAAATTATAGCCGGCCAGGATACCCGCCACCGGGTTGATACCGTCGCCTGTGTGGAGGCTGCCCGTCGTTGTAATCGCCCCGTGGGCGACGACGTCGATAACGCTGCCGGACGGAGTTGCTTGCCCGCCGTTATTCGCGCTGATGCCGGCGCCAGCGGCGAATATGGCCGTCGAGGCCGCGGTCGTGACCGTGATATTTCCAGCACTGTAATTGCTGGCCGAGATTCCGTCCCCGTAGCCGTTTGGCGTCGGGTTGCCATCGGACATTGTCCCGGCATAGGCATGGATCGTCCCCGCGTTGTCGTTGACGGTGACGTTGCCGTTTCCGTAGTTGTAGGCACGGATGCCGTCGCCGGCGGCCGCATTGATATCGGCTGAACTGTTGACGATGACCGTTCCATTGACACCCGAAAGCGGAGCGCTGGCGGGAAGTGCGGTGCCGCCGAGATAGCCGGCCAGAATGCCGGCCGGCGGTTTCTGCGTGCCGGTGGTCAGGACATTGCCGGAATTGATCGTCCCGAACGCGGTGACGTCGATGACGCTGTTGTTGGAAGACGCGATCGACGTGTCCTCGTTGACGGCGTTGATGCCGACGCCAGCCGCGTTGATGACGTCGCCGGAGGAGGTCGTGACCGCGATATTCCCCGCGCTGGTATTGACGGCCAGAATTCCATAGCCCGACGTGGAGTTGATGCTCGCATTCGAATAGACATTGACCGCAGCTTCGCTTGAGCTATTGCCGCCCACGAAGGCGGCAATGCCGTCGCTGGCGCCGGACACGCTGGTGTTCGACAGATCGTTGACCGCGACGTTACCGCTCGCGTTTGCATAGATTCCGACGCTGCCAGTTCCTGTTGCGGCGATGGACGAGGCGGCATTGTAGACGACGATGCCCGCGACGCCCGCGGTGGTGTTGACCGCGATGCCAAGGTGTCCGCCGGAAACCGCAATCGACGAGGCCTGATCGGTCTCGACCACGATATTGTGCGACGCGTTGGCGTCGTTCGACTGAATGCCTAGGCCGTTGCCTCCGCCGCCGGAGACGGTCGCGCCCTGGAGCCGGTAGAGTGCGCTCGTTCCGGGTGCGAAATTGAGCGTACCCGCGCTGATCGCCCCCGACGAGATGTTGGTGATTGCCGGGAACGCCGTTCCATCGAGCGCGATCGAGACCTGCCGCATGGCGGTGCCGCCGTGGCCGTCGTCGACGGTGACGTCGAAGACTTCGGTGACATTGGACCACAGGCCGGCATTGTCGAGACGCAGCAGGTCGACCGAGTTGAGGGTGAAGCTCCAGTTGACGAAACCCGAATTGCCGTTGGTCGAGTCCTGACCCAAGGTTGCTGAAAATTCGCCGACGGGCGCGTCAAGCGGACCAAGCGCGCTGGCGTTGGCATCGAACATGGCGTTGACCGTATGGGTATCCGACTGGTCCGCATCGGTGAACGAAAAATTGTTGGAGGAAACGACCGGAACATATCCGCCGTTGCCGTCGGGAGTGCCGGCGGGCGCCTGGACGGTGTTGGTGATCGGCGCCGTAGACCCCAGCACCGGCGCGCTGTCGTTGCTGCTGAAGAATTCCGAGCCGTTGAGAGCCGCGATCTCCGACTGAGTGACGCCGAGCAATGTCAGGACGTCGCCATTGCCGAAATCCGCGATCGTGTTGCCGTTGACATAGGTGACGGTCGGCTGAGCCGCCGCAAAGTCGTTGAGCTCGATGTGGTCGGATTCGCCTTGACTGAAGGCGCCGGTGTTGCCCTGATCGAAATCCGTGATCGTCAGCGCGCCGTATCCCTTCTGGAACACGAACAAATCGCTGCCGCCGCCGCCGGTCAGCGTATCATGGGTGCCGGCGACGGCGCCGCCGCCGTTGAGCCAGTTGCCGTTGTTGTCGCCAGTGATCGTGTCGGCGAAATTCGAACCGTAGATGCCGGTGATATGGCTGAGCGTGTCCTGGTAACTGCCCCAGCTCGCCGTCCCCTGCCCGGAAACCAGTACGCCGGCGACGACCGTTCCGAGATTTGCGGTAACGCCCGAGGTCGCGTCCTGGAAGTCAACGCCGTTGATATTGGATGTCTGGGCGACGTAGGTGTGATTGCCGGGGCTGTCATCGAGGTCGGCGTAAAGCACCGGCGCGAGCTGAACGGCCGCCTGGAACCCAGTCAGGTGCGTATTGCCTTGATTCGCCAGGTTATAGAACTGCTGGCTCGCACTGTCGGTAAACAGGGCCGCAGCGATATCGCCAAGGCCGATGCCGAGACCAAAGTCGGCCGTGTGCAGGACATTGCCCTGCGCATCCAGCTGTTCGACCGAGGTGACGGTACCCGTCGGCAGCGAGCCTTGCACCGCGAAATTCGTGCCGATGATATCGGTGACGGTGCCGTCGGTATTGTCGAAGCGAATATCGGTGGCGGAGAAGCTCGCAGGATCGTGGTGGTGGTGTTCGACCACGCCGGACCAGGCGATCTTGCTCTGGATCGACTCCACCCGGGCAACGTAGCTGCCGAAATCTCCCAGAGCGAGCGCCACGCCGGTGATGCTCTGCAGCACGGCGTGGCTGGTATTGTCGACCAGGGCGATCGAGCCGATCCCGCCGCCGGTCGGAAGATGCGACGTCGGATCGTAGGTAAAGCCGCTGCCGTTGAAGACAGTCGACGTGAGACCGTCGCTGTTGGGCACGATCCACTGCGTCGCACTTCCCTGGGTCGCAGCGGAGGGATCGATCATGTGGCGCCAGTCCAGAAATCCGGCGCCGGGCGCGACATCGATGGTCGTGCTGGCGCTGCCGGACAGATCGCTGCCGCCGTTATTGCCGTTGTCGTCGACCGTGAGGGTCAGGGTCGTCGACGTGCCGGGCGAGGTGGCGTTATCGTTATAGACGACCGTGCCGCTGCTGGTGTTGAGCAGCGCGTTGATCTGCGCGAGGGTGCCGGAGAAAGTTACCGAGCCGGTGCCGTTGCCGCTGATAACGGTCACGCCGCTGTCGCCGGCCGTGATGGTGATGATGCCTTCGCCAACCCTCAGCGTGGCGGTCTCGATGCTGCTGCCGCCGTCCGGGTCGCTGACGGAGAAACCGGCGGCCCGGAGGTTGAGATCGGTGTGCGCGGCGGCGACGAAGAGCTCCGCCGGCGCCTTCGCGACCGGCGCATCGTTGACGCCCGTGACGGCGACGGAAATGGTCTGGCTGCTCTGCGCGCCGGCGGCATTGGTCACCGCGACTTGGAAATTATCCTGCGCGGTATGACCCGCGCCCAGAGCCTTGACGCTGGGGAGGCCCGGATTGAGGAAATAGTGCCAGGTGCCGTCCTGCGCGATGTCGAGCTGGCCGTAGGTGCCCTGCAACACCGAATCGGCCTGGGGCGACGAACTCGTCGTGGTTGCGGTGGAAAAGGCGTAGAACTGCGGCCGCGTCCAATCCTCATTGTCGAATATGTGGCCGACGGCACCCAGCGTGATGGGCGAGCCGTCCGCCACTTCGACGCCGGCGACATTCTTTTCCAGGGTGTAGGAGGCCAGGATCTGACCGTTGTTGGCGGCATCGTTCGACAGCGACAGCAGGATCTCGTTGTCGCCGGCGGGAACATTGATGGTGGCGACCTGCAAGGTGCTCGAGACGCCGGTTACATAGTTCAGCTCGCTGAGCAGCACGCTGGCGGTGCCGTTGCCGTTCCTGACGACTCCGAGATCGACGACTTCGGCTCCGGGCTGATCGTCCGCCCCCGAGAGCGACACCCGGTCCGATAGCCGGATTCCGTAGCGGGTATTGCCATCGGGAGGAATGGTCAGGTCGAACAGCCCGTTGACGGAGAAGGACTGGCCGCTGCGCAGGCCGTCGCCCGCCGCGGCATTGTAGCTGGTGCCGGTCAGGAGGGTCGTGAACTGGCCGAAGACGGGATTGCCGTAGCCTACGACTCCAAGTGCGGTCCCGACATAGCCCGCGCTGCTTCCGTTGAAGACCGCGACGCCGGTGCCCTGCGCGTAGGTGCTGCTGCCAAAGTCAAAATAGCTGGTGCCTGCCGGCATGGAACCGACCAGCAGATCGGGGCCGGCGGGAGGCACCGTCCCGGTGAAATTGTCGTCGAACACCGGCGTGGAAACGCCGTTGATGACCTTGGTCACCGCGAATTCGTCGATGGCGTACTGATAGTTTTCGCTCGCATAGAAGCTGCCGCCGACGACATTCCATGTCAGGTGCTCGCCGCTGACGGGATCCGACGCCGTGAGATGGCCGGTCGCATACCAGGTGCCGCCGTCCGCAACCGATGCCGTCTGCGGCCCCTGATCGATCGCCGGGACGTCGCTGATTACCGTGCCGGCCAGCGCGGTGATTTGCCCCGCCTGGCCATCGGTGAAGCCAATGACGACGTCGAGCACCTTGCCGGCATCGGCGGCGGTCGGCGTATAGCTGGCGGCGGCCTGCCCCGAAATCACCTGGCCGTCGGCCAGCCACGTATAGGTAATCCCGGTCGCATTCGGATCGGACAGCGTGGCCGTGACGGCGTGACCTTTGACGGCATTGCCGGTGTTTCCGAGACCGCTCAGCGCCACCGACGCCGGGCTCCACACCACCTCGGTACCGCCGCCGCTGTCCTTCACCAGCGCGAAATTGTTCTGGGTGTAGGCACCCGTGAGCTTGAGAATTTCCGTCTGCGTGCCGTTGCTGATCGTCAGCGTATTGTCGGCACTGTTCCAGACGTCTGTCTCGCTCGACGCGTATCCAAGGCCGGTCAGGTCGATCGCGTCACCCGCGCCCATCCCGGCAATCGTTCCGTTGAAGCTCGTTGACTGATCGAGATTCAAGGTATCGCCGGTGCCGTCAAGCGTGATCGCCGTTCCGTTCACCGCCACATTGTCCAGCGTCAGGGTCTGGCCGCTCTCGATCGTCACGTCGCCATTGTTCAGGCTGGCATCGCTGATCGTGCTTGGGCCGCTGATATCGATGTCGCCGGCAATGATGCCGCCGGAGGCGGATGTAAAATCGTTGATGGTGCCGCCGGTGATGGTCGCGCCGTTCAGCGTCAAGGTATGGTCACCGTCGATCTGGATGACGGCGCCGCTGGCGGTGGAGTCGATCGCCGTGCCGTTGACCATCACATCGTCCAGCGTCAGCGTCTGGCCGCTTTCGATTGTCACGTTGCCATTGTTCAGAACGGCGTTGCCATTGATCGTGCTCGAACCGGTGACGTCGATGTCACCGGCGATGACGGTGCCGGAAGCGTCGGTGTAATCTTCGATCGTGCCGCCGCCGATGGTGGCGCCATACAGCGTCAGGGTATGCTCGCCGTCGATCTGGATGATGGCACCGCTGGCGGTGGCATCGATCGTGGCGCCGTTGACCATCACATCGTCCAGCGTCAGCGTCTGGCCGCTTTCGATGGTCACGTTGCCATTGTTCAGAACGGCGTTGCCATTGATCGTGCTCGAACCGGTGACGTCGATGTCACCGGCGATGACGGTGCCGGAAGCGTCGGTGTAGTTGTTGAGCGTGCCGCCGATAATGCTCGCACCGTTGAGCGTCAGCGTGCTGTCGCCGCCGTCGATCTGGATGATTCCACCGGCGGTGGCGTCGATCGCGGTGCCGTTGACGGTGACATTGTCCAGGGTCAGCGTCTGGCCGCTTTCGATCGTCACATCGCCATTGTTCAGGACGGCGTTGTCATTGATCGTGCTGGGACCCGTGATATCGATGTCGCCGGCGATAATATTGCCGGAAGCGTCGGTGTAGTCGTTGATCGTGCCGTTGCTGATGGTCACGCCGTTCAGCGTCAATGTGCTGCCGTTGCCGACAATGATCATACTGGCGAGGTTGGTGCTGACGACATTCACGTCGAACAGCGTCGAAGCAGCCGCAATGGCACCAGGTTCGACGTCAAGCGTGCTGCCGCCGCCGAGCGTCACAGCCCCGCTTGTTATCGTTGCGCCATCCTCGAGCGTCAGAGTCCCGCTGTCGGTGACGTTCAGTGTCACTCCGTCAAATGATGTGCCGGACGCGACCAGCTGCCCGGCGTCGATATCGATCGTTGTCGACAACACCGAGGGAGACTGGACAAAAACCTGCTTGTCCGGGCCGATATAGGCAACCTGATCCGACGTGGGGGTGTCGAACATCCACACATTGGCGTCGGTCCAATTCGATCCGCTGGGGCCAGTGAAAATGTTGCTGTCCGCGAACGTCATCGCGAAGGTCGCGGGAGTGCTGACGGTACCGAGGCTATCGGTGATCGTGTAGGTGAAGGTGTCGGTAAGCGTGGCTCCGGGTGCAAGGCTGTAGATCGGATCGTCCGAAATCG
>Ga0210410_10003754_pt1 | contig 13436 bp, 12 predicted proteins | sample IncBWC4MmetaG_FD_161058 | JGI IMG/M metagenome (GOLD analysis project Ga0210410, IMG submission 161058) | Forest soil microbial communities from Barre Woods Harvard Forest LTER site, Petersham, Massachusetts, United States - Inc-BW-C-4-M | ecosystem: Environmental > Terrestrial > Soil >... | reverse complement strand
CTCGCAGATGTCGTTTCTTAATGCGGCGACGCCGCTGGGGATTGGGATCAGCCTGTTCGTGGTGATCATCGCGTCGCTGAATTTGATTATTGATTTCGACATGATTGAAAACGGAGCCCGGATGGGCGCGCCGAAGTACATGGAGTGGTATGGCGCGTTCGGGTTGATGGTCACCTTGATCTGGTTGTACATGGAAATGCTGCGGCTGCTGAGCAAGGTTCGGCGGCGGTAATTTTGGGAAACGTTTGAAGGTGAGATCCTTCGCGCATCCTTGTCGGATGCGCTCAGGATGACAGGTCGTTGACGTTGCCGCAGCGCGTACGGTAGCGGATTTGACGAAAGTAAGGCGCCCGCCTCGGAAGGCAGCCGCTACAATGTCTCGATGTGCGATAGGAAATTAAATTCAGAACGAAACGCGGACGCGGGCGGAGACGCTCCGCGGCGCGGCGATAGCGGTGCCAGAGAAGACGCTGGCGAAGTTGATGAGGTTGAGGCGATCGGCGATGTTGGTGGCCTGAATCTGGAATTGCAGCGAGCGCGCTTCCTTGCGATAGAGTTGCGCGCCCATTCCGAGATCCATGGAAAAATTGGGTTCGACACGGTCTTTTGCGAAATTGACGCGAGAGACGACTGCCGCTCCGTACTGCGCCACTAGCGTTGCGATGTCCGTGTTGTCGCTGAGGTCGGCGGGCAAGCCGCTGCCATATTGCGCTCCGGCGGCGAACCAGAATCCGTGGCCGGCATCAATGCGCACGCGGGCGCGGAGCGTATTGCGCTGATCCTGTGATACGCCGAATTTGCCTGTGTCGGTGAGCCCGGCGCTGGCGTCGCTGCCGATGAAGAGCCCTCCGTTGATTGGCCCTTGCCCTATCCCCGATTGATTCGCATAACTTATAAATCCTGAGACGCGGCCCCAGTGCGGAACTTCCAGGCGCACTTCCTCGCCAAAGATCCGGGCTTTCGCGTAGGAGATCGGAAAACTTACGCCGGTCTGCAGAAGTACGTCGTCGTCGGAATAGTTGTGAAAGTCGCGGCGGAAAACGTTGGCGTCCAACCGGAATTTGCCGAGAAACGATTTGGTAACGCCGCCTTCGTAGTAGTTGGCGCGGGCAACGGGAACGGGAAGCCGCAACACGACGGGATTCACGGAATCGAGCTGCGGGGAACTGGCGAGCAGAAGATTTTCCATCGCGGGAGTCTGGAACACGCGGTCATACGATGCGTGGAGCAACAGATTGAGTGAAGAAACAAAGCGCGAGACGCCGAGGCGCGGGCTGACGGCCGAATCGTGAACCACAAAGCCGTAATGATCGAAACGCAGGCCTGCGCTGATATTCCAGGCGCCGAAACGCATCTGATCCTGCACATAAAAAGACGGCTCCACGTCCCACTTGCTGCCGGCGAAATTCAGGTTCAACTGAGTGCCGGGATCGAATTGCGAAGGGTCGGTGATGCGGTATTGCAGGGCTTCGTGAACCGGAGTGAAAAAAGAGTCTGCGCCGGCTTTCCAGTCGTGATGGCCGTGATGGCCTGCCAGGTCGCCGCGAACGTAGCCTTCGCGATAGCCGCGATCCTGATTGACGATTACCGGAGTGGAAAAAGGATTGGAGCGGAGCGAAAAGCTGGAATCACGGACGCCGCCGGAAAAACTGAGCACCAGGTTGGAAGAGATGGTGTGCTGGTAATAGATCAGTCCGCTGGTTTCGGAACTGGCGGCGTCTTGCCGCTGCAGGGCGGCCTGCTGGGTGAAATCGTTGGGAACGATATAGCGGAGGGAATTGTGGGCGACGGTGAGACGCAAGCGGTCGTTGTCGGAGAAGTCGCGCTCGTACGCGGCGGAAAATCCGCCGGAGTTGCCGTTGTTGCTGAAATTATTCGTGACCGGCGGATCGAGATACCGGCCGGAATGCAGGCCGAATGCGCGGACGGAGTAGCGCTCTTTCTCGCGGGAATAGGAGATGGCGGCGGAGCCATCGAGTTGATCGAAGCTGCCACCGGAAGCGGCGAAATCCCCATGCCAGCCGAGGCGCGAATTCTTGTCGGTGGTGAGTTCGACGATGCCGCCGAGCTTGCGGCCATATTCGGCCGGATAGCTCGCAGTGAGCAGGCGGAGGGATTCGACGGAATCGGAGTCCATATCGGGTGCGAATGCGGGAGAGCGATTTTGCACCAGCGGCTGGCCATCCACGACGAACTGGACGTCGTATTCGGAGCCGCGCGGATGCAGGACGCCGTTGCCTTCGTAGAGCCAGCCAGGTTCCTGATTGACGAGATCGAAGAGGTCGCGGCCAGGCTGGAGGCTGAGCTGCTCGCGGATGGATTGCTTGCCGATGGAATAAAGCGTGCCGGTGCGCGTGGGGTCGACCATGGTGAGATCGTCGGTTACTTGAACCTGCGTGGTGACGGGCGCGACGCCGAGCGTGATGCCGAGTTTCAAGGGAACTTCGGAGTGAACTTCGACGACATCGCTCCAGGCGGCGAATCCTTCGGCCGCAAGGTTGAGTCGATAGACCCCGAACGGCAGATCTTGAACAACGAAGTGGCCGTCGGCGGGAATCTGGAACCGGCGCAGGAAGCCGTTGCCTTCGCTGAGGAGTTCACCACGCGCTGCGAGCGTGGAACCGTTTGGATCGCGGAGTTCGAGATGGAGTTCGCCACGGAGGCGTTGGGCGCGCGCGGGAATCACTGCCGCAAGGCAGAGGATGGCGACAAGTAGAAAGATGCGCAATTGTGACCGTTTGTGGAGCATTGCTAAAAAATGCGCGATCTCTGACGTTTCGATTCGGCGCGCGAAACCGCGGATATTTCCAAGATAGCATGCGCGGAGAGAGGAGGCCGAGCGCTGGCAGTTCGTGAAGGCGCATAAGTGGTAATGCGGTTGGTGGCACATGGTTTGGGTAGATTGGTTGAAATCGTAAATGCGGGCCGAACGGATCGGGGCCGCTACCTCTAAGTAACTATTTTGTCCCAGGACTGGAAAAGAGGGCCACAGTGCCGGATGATGGAAGACAAACGTTTTCTCGTCCGAGGTTGACACCGGGGGCGGATGAGAGAGTAGGCCATCGAGCAAAGGGGCTCACGTCTTGGACGAGAAGAATGTATATCTGACCGGTGCCGCCAGCGAATTTGGTTCCCGCATTATTCCTTCGGAAGAAGTCGATCAGGCGTTTGGCATGCCCACCGGGAAGTTGCGCACGCGTGCAGGAATTGTGTCGGTGGCGTATGCCGCGGAAAACGAAACGGAAGGCTCGCTTGCCGCCGGCGCTTGCCGGAAAGTGCTGGAGCAATGCGGTGAGGAAGCGCAGAACCTCGACGGTGTGATTGCGGCGAGTGAAACGGATCATGCTTACCCATCGCTTTCGGCACAGCTTCATGCGCGTTTGAAACTGCGCGAACGTGCCACGGCGCTGGACGTGGGCAGCGGTTGCCTGGCGCTGCTGCAGGTGCTTTGCGTGGCGCAGGCGATGCTGATGTCGGGCCAGGCACGGAAGATATTGGTGGCAACTGCAGACGTGCACAGCCGGACGCTGGGCCCCGGACGGACGGCGGGAGAATTTGGCGGGTTGTTTGGTGATGGGGCGAGCGCGTTTTTGCTGTCGAGCAAGCCGCCGGAAAAAGGGCGGTTCGCGTACCGGTTCGGAGAGTTCTTTTTTGGATGCGCCGCGCAGTATGCGGAAGCGATTGCGGTCAGCGACTCGGGCGGCGCGGGGCTGGAGATTCGGTTTGACGGCGAAGCACTTTCGCGCGCGGCGGTCCACCGCATGGAGCAGGTGCTGAGCGAAGTGGAGAAGCGCAGCGGAATTTCGCGGGACAAGGTGGGAGCGTTTGCGACGCACCAGCCGAATCCGCGGCTGGTTGCCCTGCTGGCGAAGCAACTTGGCGTGGCGACGAACGCGTTTCCGCCGATTGCCGCGACGAAAGGGAATTTGGGTTCTTCGATGTGCGGAGCGACTTTGCAGTCGGCGTTTGAAACTGCCGCGGGGAAGTCGGCGGGTGAGCGGACGGCGGTGTTTTTGGCTTCGCTGGCGCCGGGGCTGCTGTTTGGTGGAGGGTGGATGGTGCCGGTGGGGGGTTGAAGTATTGAGTTGCAGAAGTTAATTTGGGCGGTTTCGTTAACATTGAAAAGGCGAAAGCATTGCTCCGGGACTCCACCCTGGGAACGCCAATCGGGAGATTGGCGTTCCCAGGAGGAGCGGCCCGCCTCGGAAGGCGGGCCCTACAAGAATGTCTCATCTTTGAATTGATCTACGGAAATGGCCGGGTGGCGGTGGTTAGTTCGAGGTTGGGTTGGGGGACTACGCAGGATTGGAGCGGAGGCCAGCCGGGGTCGGTGGTGGAATTGCGGCAGAGGCTGACGAGAGCGTTGGAAACTTCAGAAGGGCCGACGGCGCCGTTGAGCGGCTCGGCATAAATTTTGTAGCTGTGATTCACGGCGAGAGCGCCGATCAGGTAAGTGCCATCAAATTGTGCCGGGCCCGGGGCCTGGCAACTCCATCCACTTAAAGTGCCGGCGAGTACGGCGCCGCTTGCGGCGTCAACGGCGACGACGTGTGCGCCGAAGATTCCGGTCACGCCAGGAGGAGACGCGGGCAACGAAAGCGGATTGGCAGGGAGGATGATTCCCTGGATGGAGCCGATGAATTGGGTGTCGGCTGGATCGTGATAGAGGACCCGCAGGCCGGTGCGATCGTCGTCGCCGAGCGGGGCATCGGGCTGCTGCGTGGTTGGACGCATTCCCGTGAAGGTGCCGGTAGCCGGGGCAAACGGGAACATCATAGCGCCCCAGACCGCGGAGTGGCTGAAGCCGAGAGTGTGGCCGAGTTCGTGGGTGAGGATGGACTCGAGGTCGTATGACTTTGGATTGACGCTGAGAGCAGCGGGAGTGGAAAAGCTGACCAGCGAATTGCTGGGATTGAAATAGATGTCGGCGTCAAGGATTTGGCCGATTTGGGTAGAAGGCGAGCCGCTGCCAAGCTGGATGCCGATCTGGTCGGCAGTGATGACGCGGGTGAAGGCGAGGACGCCGGGAGTGAAGGCCATATCCGGTTGGTCGAAGCAGATGGAGTTGATTCCGTCAGAGCCGCAGAGATTCGCGGCGGAGTTGCGCACGAGCGGAGCGATGGAGGCGGGGGTGAGAAGGGTACCGCTGACGCCGCTCCAAACGTTGAGCGATTGCTGGATGACTTGCTCGATTTCGGTGAGGCTGCCGCTGGGGGTTTGATTCAGGGTGAGGATGGTTTTCGGATTGGTGCCGAGCATCGTGCTCCAACGGAAGGCGATGGCCGCGGCGCTGGTCAGTTGATGCGAGGGCACAGGGCAAGCGGAGCCGCCGGAAACGCCGGCAGGCTGGCGGACATCCGGGACGATCTGGTTGAAAGCGTAGCCCTGAGCGGTGATAACGGACCAGAGGACGAGAAAGAGCGTCATGGTGAGGGAAGTGAATTGGCGGAGCAGGTTGTGCATGGCTTTTCCTTTGCGGCGGAGTTCATTCCGTTTCGCGCGAGAGCTCGCGGCGAATGCGCTGCTCAAAAAGATCAACGGAAAGATTTTTTGCCCCGGCTTTCGTGAAGGCGTTTGAGGTTGGATCGAAGACGGGAGTTTCCGCGGAATCCTGGGTGACGGCTTCGTTGCCGGAGCGGAGATCGCGATGGATGCGGAAAGTGCCCTGCGCCCAGCCGACGATCAGGAATTGGCCGCTGGGATGCGCGCTTAGAAAAAGATAGACCTCTTCGCCGGGCCGGAATTCGGGAGCGGATTCGACGCGGGAATGAAGGTTCTGGAATTTTCCGCCGGGCTGGCGCACAACGATTTCTTCGGGCAAATAACCTTTGTTGCGGGATAGGACGCGGAAAGTAGTATCGGTCCAGATTTCGCCTTTTTCCATGCGGGATTCCGCGTGCAGGCAGCGGACACGGGCGATGGAGTGCGAGTAGTTCACCAGATCCTGGAAGGGAAGGCGCACGAGCGTGGTGGCTTGCGCGACGATGGCGATCAGGGCAAGGCCGATCAGGAAAAGTACCCACAGCATTCGGCGACGATCTTTGTAGCTCATTGATATTCACTCCTGTTCATTGAATCTCCAGCACTCCGGAAGCGGCGGTTTTGTCGAGATTGGTGTTCTGCACGAAGAGCGTTCGCGCGCCGGGCAGCGCGGAAGAAGGAATCTGGAGTGTGAGGTGGATGATGCCGAGTCCGGCGGGTTGCTTGGAGATGACGGCGACATCGCCGGGACCGGAGACGCTGTAGGCCATGCTGGTGTCGAAGCCGGACTGCGAGAAGAGGCAGATGTCGGCAGCGATGGTGCCGGAAGCGGGGCGGGCGAGAGGCACGGGATTTCCGCCGAGGTTGCAAGCGTTGGTGGAAGTGTTGAAGACGCCGAGGGCGGCGACGTTGAGATCGAAGGAGACGGAGGAGTTATCAACGCCTGCGGTGGTGGGTTCCACGAGAGTGATGTTTTTGCCGGAGATGGCGGGAGTGGAACTGCTCAGGCTGATGACGGCGTCGATGGTGCCAGGAGCGGCGACCACGAGAGACACGATATTCGAGAGAGCACCGCTGGGATTTTGAATCTGGATAGAAACGTTGCCGGGAAGCGCGACGTCGCTGCTCGTGACAGGGGCGGAGCAGGAGTTGGTGGAACCGCAGGTGGTGACGCGCGCCGTGCCGCCGATCAGAAGCGCGGAGCCGGGACCGGGATTGGAGAGAACAAAACCGCTGCCGTCTACAGTTAGCGTGAAGCCGATCGCGGCGCCCGCGTAAACGCTGGCGGGATGAAGCGAAAGAATATTGGAGCCCGCGGAGATGGAGACGTTGGCGACGCCGGATTGGGTGGAATCATCCTGGCTGATGGCAACGATTTGGATGGTGTTCGGAGCGGGCTGGGCGGCGGGCGCGGTGAACGTGCCGCTGGGAGTGATGGAGCCGCAGGCACCGGTGACGGAGCAGGCGGAGCCTTGCACTTGCCAGACAACTGCTTGATTGCCGGTGCCGAGGACGGAGGCGCTGAAGCCCTGCACGGCGAGCGGCGCCAGCGTGATGCTGTTGGGAAAAACGCTGACGAGAATGTGATTGAGGATAGTGATTTGCGCGGAGGAAAACATTGCGGGAGTTCCGGCAATGGCCACCTGCACGGAGACAGGATTCGGGGAAGGAATAGCGCCGGGGGCGACGTAGTCCACCTGCGTGGCTGTGCTGGTGGTGACGCTCTGGCACGGAGAAGAAGCGACGACGCAAAGTTGGCCGACTGTGGAGTTGCCTCCCGGGATTCCGTTGACGCTCCAGACGACGGAGGAACCAGTGGCGCCGTTTTCGGTGGCAGTGAGCGTGACGCGGTGATTCGCGGCTAGCGTGGCCGTGATCGGCGACAGGCTGAGGCTGGGGCCGGACTGAATCGCGATCGTGGCTTGGACCTGTTTGGAAGGATCGGCTTGCGGCGTGATGGTGATGACGATGGTGTTGGGTTGGGGAGGACTGGCGGGTGCGGTGTAGTTGGCGGTGTCAGCGATCGCGCCGCCTCCAGCGGATTGCGCGGTGACGACGGAGAGAATGCCGCAGGCACTGCCGCCGCAACCGCTGCCGGAGAGAGACCAGGATAGAACGGCGCTGGGACTGGAGCCGGGAACTGGCGTGAGCGTGGCGACGATGGCGGAAGTGACGCCTGGTGGAAGGCTGGAAGGCGCGGCGACTTGCAGCGTGAAGTGGCTCGAGATGGTGATGGTGGTGGAGGTTTGCCTGGATGGATCGGCGACGCTGATGGCGGTGAGAGTGACGGCAGATGCGGAGGGGAGAATGGCAGGGGCGGTGTAATTTCCATTGGCGTCAACCGCACCGCAATTATTCGGGCACGCCGGGCCGGAGAGGCTCCAGCGGATTGTGGGATCGGGTTTGCCGACGCTGGTGATCGAGGCGCGGAAAGATTGGAGCGCGCCGAGTTCGACGGAGGAGGAAACGGGAGAAAGGGAGACGGCGATATCGCTGGAGACGGTGACGCCGACGGTGGAGGATTTGGAAGAATCGGCGTGGCTGGTGGCGGTGACTTGGACTTTTCCGCCGGCGGGAAGGTCCGCGGGCGCGGTGAAGAGTCCGTCTGGGGAGATTGTGCCGAGTTGGGGAGAGCCGCCGGAAATGCCGTTGACACTCCAGGAGACGGAAGTGTCGGAGGCGTTAGAGACGGTTGCCGAGAAAGAGAGAGTGTTGCCCAGGAGGACGGTGCCGGAATTGGGAGCGATAGCGACAGTAATTTGCGGTTGCGGAGCAGGTGCGGTGGAACCGCCTCCACCCACGCTGCCGCATGCGGCAAGGGAGAGAGCTAGAGCGAGGACAAGAATTGTCCGCGCCGTGTGGCGACGGACGAGAGGGCTCCGGCTGGAGGGGCCTTGAATTGAATCTCGATTTGAGCGCGTTTGCGAGAGAGGGCGCATGGAGATTGCGATTGCAGACGAAGGGCCAGCGAAAGAACACGAGGGCACGGAAGGCACTGGCGAGTGTTCCGCGAAGATTTGTGTTCTCTAAAGTGTGTGGAACGAAGAGCTTGAAGCCCGCGCAGGGTTGCGAGCGGGCGGGATGAGACGAATGGGGCGGTGTGCCAAAAATTGGGGGGCGTTCCGAATTGAACGGAGTTACTGGGGTACATTCCCAAACTGGGAATTCGGCGCTATCTCAATTGACTTTCCCCGCAGCGGCTCGAATAATCGCGCCATGACGAAGCCTGAAGCGGTGCGACGGATTAAGAGCTATTCCGCGGCGAACGGGTATGTGTATCAGTATTACTTTCATGAGTTGAACCGCGTTGCGGTGAACGGCGCGGCGGCCGGGGAGTTTGTTTACGCGATTTCGGCGGATCGTGGGACGAGTTTCGGGTTGCGGATTCTTGTGATGCAGGCGGCGCTGGAGGCGTGGGCGGCGTCGAATGGGCGCACGCTGACGGGCAGCGAAGAGTATGCGGTGGCGAAGATGCGGTTATTCCAGGCGTTTGATGAGGGCGTCGTTCCGCTGACGGCGGAGGCGGCACGCGAAGTGCGGTTGGTGGTGGACGAGACGAATTTGGAAGAATTGCTGAGGATGCTGAATATTTGACAGCCATGGTCCGTGGCCTGTGAGTCGAACGGATTGTGTGGCCTGCGGCAGAACCCGCGTGCAAAAGTTGGAGAAACATCTGGAGTTGAGATTCTTCGGACATCCCCATCGGATGTCCTCAGAATGACAGCCCTTCGGTTGAACCGAAACCCTGCCTGTAACGTCTAGTTTGGTGTAACGGAGATTGCGAATGCGGGAGCTGGTCCTGATCCAGCCGGGAAGAGTGCTCGTGGGGAGATCGGAGCGGGAGGAGGAAAATTCCCGCGCGCACCGCGAGTTTGAAGAGCGGCTGGCGGAGTGCGGGCCGCTGGCGTTTCGCGTGGCGTATGGAGTTTTGCGGCATGTGGCCGATGCGGAGGATGTGGCGCAGGAGGCGCTGCTGAAAGCGTATCGGAATTTCGGGCGGCTGCGAGAGCCGGCGCGGTTTCGCGGGTGGCTGGTGCGGATTGCGTTCCGGATGGCGCTGGACCGGTGGCGATCGGCGAAGAGGAGGGAGAGGCGCGAGACGCAGGGGGAGCAGCCAGAGCAACGCTCTTCGGGGCCAACGGTGGAAGAGTTGGCAGCGTCGAGCGAGTTCCGGGCGCGGCTGGAGCGGGCGATGGAGGAGTTGCCGGAAAAGTTTCGATTGGTGCTGTTGCTGGCGGCGATTGAGGGGTACACGTTGGAAGAGGTTTCGGGAATGCTGGGCATTCCGATGGGCACGGTGAAGTCGAGACTGTTTTTTGCACGGAAGCAGTTGGTGGAGAAGCTGCGATGAATTGCGAAAGGTATCGGGACAGATTGATTGGGACGCTGGCGAGCGGAGAGAGTTCGCTGGCTGGCGATGTTGCGCTGCATTTGGTGACATGCGCCCAGTGCAAGAAATTTCATGAAGCACAGGTGCACCTGTTTGGAGCGATCGAATCGGGCGTGCGGGCGATGGTGAATGAGACGGTGCCGGCGACGTTGTTGCCGCGCGTGCGGGCACAAGTTGCCGAAACTGGCGCACCTCGCCGGATGCGGAGCGTTAGCTGGGGTTTCGCGACGGTTGCAATCGCTGCCGTTCTGGTCGTTAGCATTGGCCTCTTGAGGCGGAGTCCTCAATACGTGAGCAAAGTGCCCAGTCGATCTTCGGTGGGCCCGCAAGAAGCAACGGGCACCAGACCAGCGCTGCCGCAAGCGGTTGCGGCGGCCCCGAAACACCACTGCACGTTGGCAAAGACGGCGACAGTCCCACAGGAGACCGGGAAAGCGCCGGAGGTGCTTGTTCTTGCCGAAGAGCGCGCGGCGTTCGAGAGATTTGTTACCGACTTGCCGGAAGAGAGAGACGTGGCGGTGGCGTATACCCGGCCTGCGACCGAGGCGAAAGACGAGGCGGCGGAGATTGCCTTGTTGCAAATTGATGAACTGGAAGTGAAGCCGCTGGAGTCGTCCAATCGGTAGCGAGCATTGATTCAACTGCAGCTTTGTTCCGAGCAGCAAAACGAGTTTCGAGATCTCAGGAGGATGAGATGAAAACAGCACGAATCGCTCTGGGCGTATTGACACTCTTGACCGCGGCGTTTACATTGCGCGCCCAGGATAAAGTGAAAAGCGAGGCGAAAGTTCCTCCCGCGGTGTTGAAAGTGCAGGTCACGATTACCGAGTCCGAAGGCGAAAAAAAGGTCGTGAATCTTCCCTACACGTTTTACATGAAAGCGGGAGAGGGAGGACCCGCTTCGCCGTGGACCAAGGTGCGCATGGGGAGCCGTGTGCCGGTTTACGTCGGCAAGGACGGCGGGATGCAATACATCGATGTCGGGACCAACATTGATGCGCGTGGATTTGCGGGAGAAGACGGCCGGTTTGATATCAGCTTAAATCTGGAGCGTTCGTGGGTGGAGGGTGATGTGGCGGTTCCGATGGAAAGACCAACTGGACAGCCAACGGATACACACGCCGGGCAGTTTCGCGAGCCGGTGATCCGGCAGTTCAAGACGGAGTTGGCATTGACGCTGAAGGATGGACAGTCGATCCAGAGCACGATGGCGACGGACCCGCTGTCGGGCAAGGTGTTGGCGATTAATGTGACCATGAATGTTGTGAAGTAGATTTGATCGTCACTTCAGGACGGCTGTGAGCGCTGTAGCCAATTCGGGATGCTGGAATTGGTAATTGAGTCGTTGGAGTTGAGCGGGGAGGACGCGTTGGCTGGAGAGGAGCAGGGCGTCGGCCATTTCGCCGAGGAGGAGGCGTAGGGCGAAGGCCGGCGCAGGAAAGAGCGCGGGGCGATGTAGGGCGGCGGCGAGGAGTTTGGTGAAGTCGGCGTTGGTGACTGGTTGCGGGGAGACGACGTTGAGCGGGCCGGTGACATTGGCGTTTTCGAGGGCGAGGCGAAGGACGGCTACCGTGTCGTCGAGGGTGATCCAGCTCATCCACTGTTTGCCGGTGCCGATTTTTCCGCCGACACCGAATTGGAAGGGGCGCATCATTTGCGGGAGTGCGCCGCCTTGTTTGGAGAGGATTACCCCGAAGCGGGCGCGGACCACGCGGATGCCTAGCGCTTCGGCTTTCAGGGCTTCGGATTCCCATTCCTTTGCGATCGCACTTAGAAAATCGTTGCCGGGCTGGCTTGCTTCGGTGAGCGTTTCGTCGCCGCGATTGCCGTAGCAGCCGGTGGCGGAGGCGGAGACCAGGACGCGGGGGCGCGCGGACATTTTGGCGAGCGCCTGGACGAGAGCGCGTGTGGTGTCCACGCGACTGGAGCGGAGGAGTTGTTTGCGTTGGGGTGTCCAGCGGCCGTCGGCGATGGAGGCGCCGGCCAGATTGACGACGGCATCGGCGCCTACGGCGGCTCCGCCGAGTTCGCCAGTGGCGGGGTTCCAGTTGACGTCGAAGCCCTGCGAAGCGCTGTCCGCCTTAGCGGAGGTGCCGGGGCGGATGAGGCGGCAGACGGTGTGGCCGGCGCGTTGGAGATCTCGCGTGAGGGCGGTGCCGACGAGGCCTGTGGGGCCGGTGATCAGGATTTTCATGGGGTCCTTTTTGGTGGATCGATTATCGCGCAGTTCGGGAGTCGTGGTGCGTGTTGTGTGAAAAGAGGAGTTTGGGATTGTTCCTTGAGCCGCTCTAGCATGAGTTGAGAGAAACACTTGAAGTTGAGGTTCTTCGGACATCCCTGTCGGATGTCCTCAGAATGGCAGCGTTTTGTTTTGGCGACTGATGGAATGATTTGAGTGTCGGGGTCTAGGCCGTAAAAGCGGAGGCTTCGCCTCCGCACTCAAAAGGGAGAGCGGCCCGCCGCGGACGGCCGCCGCCACAGATCAAGCGGTGGCGGGGCGGTGGGCGACAGGTTACAATTTTCGGATGCCCTCTGTTATGCCAAGTATACGCGTGAAGGTGCTGTTCTTTGGGCGGCTGCGGGAATTGACCGGGCTGGCTGAGGAGGCCGGAGAATTGCCCGATGGCGCGACGTTGGCGCAGGTGTTTGAGCGGTATGCGGAGCGGTTTCCGAAATTGGCGGGATTTCGGAATTCGATGGTGGTTTCGCGGAACCAGGAATTTGCGGCGTGGGATACCCGGGTTTGCGCGGGCGATGAGATTGCGTTTTTGCCTCCGGTGAGCGGAGGCTGAGTTTAGAAAATGGAAAATGGAAAATCGAAAATAGAAATTGGGAAAGAGGGGAAGCAGATTCCTCACCCCGTTCAAAAGGCGAACGGGATTCGGAATGACCTGTTTTGCTTTTTCCATGAATAACGAAGAGACATCTTTCCGAGCGGTGGTGAATCCGATCGTATGACCGGGAGCATTCAAGACGATAAGTTTGATCTGGTGCGGGCGGCGATTGATGCCGAGTCGCTGGTGCGGCATGTGCGCGCGGGGCAGGACGGGGCGATCGTTACGTTCGACGGATTCGTGCGCAACGAATCGCATGGGCGCGAGACGAGCTACCTGGAATACGAGGCCTACGAATCGATGGCAATCGGAAAAATGAAGGAAATCGCGGCGCAGATTCATGACAAGTTTGCGATTCATCGGGTGGCGATCGTGCACCGTCTGGGGCGGCTGGAAATCGGCGAAACGAGCGTGTTCATCGCGGTGAGCGCGCCGCACCGGGGCGCGGCGTTCGACGCCTGCCGGTTCGCGATTGATACGTTGAAGCGGACGGTGCCCATCTGGAAGAAAGAGTATTTCGCGGACGGCGCGGTCTGGGCGGATGGCGAACTGCCTCCGACACCCCCAAGTGCAAAAAGTGCATCCTAGCTACTTGATGATTCCCAGCGTCGCTCGAATTCCTGTGTGGTGCTTTGCGCCATTGGCGCTTATTGCCGGGGTGTTTCCTGCCTATGCGCAAGAAAAGCCGGACCGGCCGCCGTGGGCGCAGCCTTCGAGCACGCAGCCACAGC
>Ga0210410_10003752_pt1 | contig 13437 bp, 20 predicted proteins | sample IncBWC4MmetaG_FD_161058 | JGI IMG/M metagenome (GOLD analysis project Ga0210410, IMG submission 161058) | Forest soil microbial communities from Barre Woods Harvard Forest LTER site, Petersham, Massachusetts, United States - Inc-BW-C-4-M | ecosystem: Environmental > Terrestrial > Soil >... | reverse complement strand
ACACAAAGTAAAGACACTCTGAGCGATGATGCGCAACGGCAATACCAGGGCGGCACCGCCGGCAATCGGAAACACATGAAATCCACAAGGCGAAGCTTCGCAGCCGACCCGAATGGGGTGCCGAACAGGCGGCAGATGCTCCAGATCTACTGGACAATAAGCCGAGCGCAGCCGCCGCAGGATTGCCCATTGCTCGGGGCGGGGTGCTTGCGAGCCTCTCATGGCTCGACTCCCTCCCGATTGTGTACTTCATGTACGTCATGTACTTCGTGTACGTCATGTACTTCGTGTACTTCATGTACTTCATGTACTTCGTGTACTTCGTGTACTTCGTGTACTTCATGTGCTTCATGTACGTCTTTGCGATTGTGGTTTAGAAGTTCGATGTTACCGAAATCATCTGTTGCCTTCGGCAGCCGAAGGAGTCTCTTCAGTTCGGATCCCAGCGGAGTGGCCACATACGTACGACCCTCGTGCTCTGCTAAAGCGCCGAGGTGCTCGTGATCGTCGCGCCAGAGGGTCAGGTGGCCATTGCTCAGTACATCGATCGCACTGCCGGTTGGAAAGAGCTCGCCGAGAGTGAACACAGCATCATTCGATTTTTCTGAGATTCGTTCAGCTGCAGGCATAGTCCTTCAGCTCTTTGATGCCGCCTGGTTCGGGCTTGATTGCCTCAGGCAACACATCGATTTATAGGCGATCGTGCATGAAAGGAAATCGGAACACGCGCTAAGCCTTTCACGTAGTGGAACCAATTGCGCTACGTTAACTCGACGTTGCGTCGGATGTATATGAATTTTGTGCAGCGCAAGTAACCTTAGTCACTTCAGGACAAGTGATTGCGAAGTGAGGCGCTTCGAGATCGCCTCTTCTCTTGCTGGCATCGCTGTTCGGCGAAAGAGATTATTGAAGTCGAGCGTTAGGTCTGGTGTGCTGATGGCCGGGCTAATCGACGTGTCTTAGATCGCACCCACTGGTGGCACGTTCTGCCATGCTTTACAGAGAGCACAAGAGCCGGACGTGAGGGTCCGGCTCTTGGGACAGGCGTGGAATGTAGCGATTTATCTAATCATCGTGACCACCACTCGAGCTGGCTACAAAGCACTCGTGTGATGGGGGCTGGCAAACGAACACCGACACCCTTGTCTCGAAGAGCACCTTCGACATTCTGGGCGCCAAACTGTCGGCAGAGTTCCGCCACTTGTTTAGAGTAGCGTTTCGCCAGTTCGAAGTCCATGAACTCAGAAACGTCGAATTTTAGATATGCAACCAAACTGCATAGCTCGAACTGTTCGTCGTCCGTTAGGGTCTTAGTGAGTTGAGGTTGGAACGTATTTTCCATAAATAGTCCTTATTTTCTCAGGCGGATGTGGAGGGTCGCCACCCCCGGTCTGTCTTTGCGGCGAAATCTGTTCCGCTTAAACCGACCGTCTATAAAGGGGGGAGATAGTCAATTGCCTGATCGGATTATCAATTCGGATTTCCACGCGTGCGAGACCGCCAAATGATACTCCTTTATGAAAAACCCTCGAAACGAATACCTCACCAGCCTGCCGGATGTCTGGGTGCAGGCGCCGTTCAATCGAAACAATTCCGTTCTCCGGGTCATGGCGTTTTTACAGCTACCTCCCGATTCCATGGGGCCACACTCTCCTCATATTCCATTGGATCGCCGAAACCTTCGGTTTGGACGCCGAGTTGGCGTAGAGCATCCAAGGCCATCAACCGGCGATGCGCGTTGAATGTCATGATATGTGTGAAGACACCGCCGAACGTGAAGGTCTCGGCCGGCTCGCAGAGCGCGTCGACAAACGTGTCATCCCATGCGGAGCGGTTTCGGACGTCGCCCAAAATACGATGCAGTTCAGCATCGGTCTTTTCGAGCCTTTGCAGCATGGCTTTTGGAGAACGCTGCGATTTGGGAGGACCGTTCATATCCATTTCGGCCCCAGAGAGCGCGGCGGTCCAAACTTCTTTAGTGAAGATAATGTTTTCTAAGAGCTGCCTTAGAGTTTTATTCGACTACCGCCAGGGCAGCAGCTCTACGACCGTAGGCAGCGGCGGTGATTCCTCCGCTATCTCGGCCGGAGCCAGCTATACTCGTGCTTGCCGTAGCTCCATGCCAAGTTCGCCTCGGTGGCGTGGATAAGGACCACCTCCGCTACACGGAAAGCGGAAATCGCGCAAGCCCGCCCTACAAACCGGCCGGGCGAGTTGGCGCGTGCCGCCACGCAACTCGGAGAAGCAAACATCAACACTGAATACGACGCATAGCATGGGATTTGGTTCGTCATCGCTGTGCACTCGGGGTGCACAAACTTGGGGATCGGTATGCTGCTCCACTCACGACGCAGTGAGATCGACATCCGGCACTGCAAACCCTTGTGCGCACGAGCTCGAGTTCATCGCCCGAAATAATAGGCGAATAAAAAGCAAAACGCAATAGAGAGCTCGAATGCTGCGGCTTCCGCGACGGCGGATGCTGTCGAGAACGAGATCGCAAAAGAAGCAATCCGCTGACGTGAACACCCTTTTTCATGTTCTCGCTGAAAACAAAGGGACTTGGTGGCTTCGTTTCGTAATTTCTCGCACCGGCAGCCGCGGCCGTCTTCGCTTCAGACATCAACTGCGGCAGGCCCTCGAAGCCGCAGGTTCCGTTGGTTGGCGAGGCGCTCTTCCCTATTACTACAGACGCTCAATCACGGCTCAGAGGCTGCCGTTTATTCGCTGTCACAGCAGGTCGAAGCATTTTGGAGGGTGTCACCACTCGAGGGGATGGAAATATCGAGAAATACCGTGGGGAAGAACCTGCATGGCGGCCGCTCGGTCCGAATTTCCAGAAGGCGATGCTCACACGGCAGTACGACCAGCGGACAAGCGGTTCCTCACCCACTCGGGAGCACGGCTGACGACAGTACTCTTCTTCTAAACAACTCGAAAGCTGAGGGAGAGTTAAGATGCTCCCATGCTGAAGAAAGAAGTCCCCCGTCGTCGTAGATTAGCGACTTCAATTAGAAAGAGGATTACATCCTACTACACCGAAGAAGAGCAACAAGAAATCGCATCTGCCGCCGCTGCCCAGGGTATTAGCCTGAGCTCATTTATAGCCTCGGTCTCCCTCAAAGAAGCGCGCAAGCTCAATTCTCGCCGACGATCTCGCTAGAAAAAACCCTTGAATGCAGCGTCATAATAGCGCTATAATTATAGCGTCACTATGACGCTATAACGTCACGGAACACCGAAGGACCTGCGCATGAAACGAACCTCACAGCGTTTTCGTATCAATAAACGGCTAGCGGAACAGTCTTGGGGCCGGCTCACTAATCGCCTTATCAACTCGTTGAAAAGCCTCACATCTGACTATGGCGTTTCGGTTGGCAGGGGCGATCTTATCTGTTTGGATGGTCACTGGTACATAACGCATTCTGGATTGCTGCGATTGGCGTCTCGACGTCGCTGTGTTGGCATTCAGGTCGAGATGGTGCACGATTTCTGTGATCCAGCGAGTGCTCGCTGGGCGTTTAGAGCAACGGTCTTCCCGTCCGAAAAGTCCACGGGTTTCGTTGGATTCGGCGATGCCGATCCTTCGAACATCTCGTCCCTAGTCCAAGGCGCAGAGCTGCGGGTCGCGGAAACCAGAGCCGTTAACCGCGCTCTCCGGAAGGCGTATGGCATTGGTATCTGCTCGGTTGAGGAGATCGGTTCGTTCGCCGAGCCGCAATTACCTGAAAAATCGAAGAAGCTTCCACCACAACCTGCTAACGGAAATTATGGCGGCCCCAAGGTCCGCGATCGTCTCTGCCAGATCATTCGCCAGCACCAACTGGATGCGACTCTGGTGAAGTCCTATGCCACCGACTTCTGTGGGGTGAAGAGTCTGCGAGAAGCGACACGCGAGCAAGTCGAGAACTTCGTTGTGCACCTAAGCGAGTGGGCCGAAAAAGGCCGCGATTCCCTGCTCTGTCAGCTGAATAGCTACGCCATTAATAAAGAGAAGGAAGGTGTCGCGTGAAACGCCGCATTCAAGGTCTCGTCGACACGGGCCCTCCAACGTCGGACCAGGTGCCCGACGGTGTGTTCCTAGTCCGGGTCGAAAAAGCTCAGTACCGCTGGCATGCGCAGAAACCGTTTTACTTGCTGCGGCTTTCCGTCCTCGAACCACAAGAGTTTGCGGGGCGCGCAATCTCCGGCCGTGTGTACTGCATGGCCAAAGCGCTGTGGAAGCTCGGTTGGTTTCTCCGAGACTTCCTTTATGACCCCGAGTCGCTCGGGCGCGAAGAGGTCGACGAGAAAGCCCTGGCCGGACTTCGCGGGGTCGTGAAAATCAGCCATACCACCGTCAACGGCACTTCCCTGCTCAACTTTGATGGGTTCGCTCCTGCGAGCCAGTGGGAAGAGTTGTCATTCGCGGCCTCGCCGAAGAAAGCGAGCCCCGGGGTGGCTTGATGACGTACAGCTTTACCCAGATCAGCCAATACCTCAGTTGTCCTCGCCGCTATAGGCATCGCTATCTCGACGGGTGGCGGGAGAAGGACACTCGAGCAACAATGCTCTTCGGCCGAGCGTTCGAACAGGCCTTGTCTGCTTACTTTCGGCGGGAGGACTCTGCAGCCGTGTTCTTCGGAGAATGGGTTCTTCACAAGAACAGCCCCCTCGAATACTCCAACGGCACAACTTGGGATCGCATGCTGCAACAAGGGATTCAGCTTCTCGAGCGTTTCGCACAAGACGACCGCGTTCGTGTTCGCCAACCCCGAAAGAACCTGCAGATTAAGTTCATGCAGTCGCTCCCCCGAGGAAACGACTTCGTTGCCTACGTCGACGCGATCGGGCGTCTCGACGGGGTTCCCTGCCTGCTGGAGTGGAAAACTACATCCAGTCGTTATCCAGAAGAACCAGACGGGCTACTGATGCTCGATCCACAACTCGTTTGCTACTCCTGGATCACCGGCATGTCGGAGGTCGCGCAGGTGGTGTTCGTCCGCAAAAGACTCGTTGAGATCCAGTATTTCCGGACCACGATCACCGACGAACAACGCCATGAGTTTGGTCAATTGGTGGAGGATACGGTTCGTCGGATTGAGGCAGCCCACTTCTTGCCTCACAGCGGCGTTCGCTTCCCCCAGAACCCTTGCATCACCTGCCCGTATGTCGGCGTGTGCTTGGGCCGACAGGAACTGATCGACGCCAGCCTTATCCGGCGCCCGGGAGAGGACCTTGGTTGGCTTGACGAGCTTGATTTCTAAATATCCGCCCATGCTGCCGAAGCTGAACAAGAAGCGGGCCCAGTTCGTTCTGACCAAGATCGACGAGATCCTGGCTTGGGAGCAGCGGCGTGAGGCGGAACGGGATACCCGATTCGTGGAATTGGGAAGGTATCTGTGTGAGGTACGAGCCGGGCAGTACTGGCGGGTGGAGAACTTGAAATCGTTCGACGAGTTCCTGGAACGGCGCTTCCCAGAATCGCGGAGGAAGGCGTACTACCTGATGTCAATACACGAACACCTGCCCCCGCAAGTGAGGAAGGAACTGAAAGAGATCGGCTGGACGAAAGGAAGGGAGTTGGCGAAGCTGGCGCGGGCGGAGGGTCAGCGCTTCGTTTGTGCACCCTGGGTGCACAAAGCTCGATCAATGCCGCGAGAAGAATTCAAGCGGGAGGTAGAGAAGGAACTAACTGGGCGGTACTCGGAACCGCACGAAATCATCTACTTCAAGATTTATAAGAGCCAGATCCCAGTCATCGAACGGGCACTCGAGACCGCTGCCCTGATGCTTGGAAGTGACAAGTCCCGCGGGTACTGCCTAGAGATGATCTTTGCAGACTTCCTGGCAGGCGCAAATTTGGAGAACGGGAGCCCCCAGATTCTGTTGCAGTCCATGCTGAGGTTCTTCAAATTTTTGCCTTGCCAAGAGAAGCAAGCTTTCGTAACGTACCTGGCGCAGTCGCCTTCATGAAGGAGATCATTCCCAGAAAACCCCGAGTAAAGCTCACTCTGGACGCCTATGAACGACTCAGGCAAGAGGTGCTCAAAAGAGACAACTGGCGATGCCAGAACTGTGGCTGCCGCGAGAATCTAGAGGTTCACCACAAGAAGATGCGCGGTCAGGGCGGCGACGATTCCGATGTGAACTTGATTACTCTCTGCCATTCTTGCCATGCCAACGAACATGATTAAACTTGGAACAGCTTGTCTGCCACAATCCCATCCTCGAGCGTGCCACAACACCTGTCCTCCGCAGAAACCTACGACGGCTCACGCGATGCGCTGTTCCAGCCAGTATTCGTGATGCAGACCGCCCAGGATGTCCTTCGCTCTGATTTCACAGTCACCTGGCAATCTGTGCCCTTGCATTTTTGATCGTGGCAGGGGTTTGTCCATGCCTGTCTCGGGAATACCCGGGCCTAGGCTGGAGTGTGGCCGTCCTCTGTTGTAGTGCGTGACCCAGGAACGCATCGTCATCCGGAGATGACCTTCGTTCAGCAGAATCATGAAATCCAGGCACTCTCTCCGTACTGTTCCTACCAGCCGTTCGCAAAATGCGTTCGCTTTGGGTGCACGCGCTGGCGTGCGCAATACTCTCAGTCCAAATGATCTTTTGAGTTCTTCATCCAGCTCGCACGAGAAGATTGCATCGCGGTCATGGATCAGGAACTGATAAGAATGGTCGCTCGGGATCGCTTCCCGAAACTGCTGCAGTGTCCAGTCTGCAGTCAGATGCGCAGTCACGTTGTAATGGACAATGCGCCGACTCCCCACCTCCATTGCAAGAAAAACACAGAGCACATGGAATCGCACTGTCACCGCAACCAGAAAATCGCAGGCGACAATTCCGTGAGCATGATTCCTGAGGAACGTACTCCAGTGTTGCGACGAGGCTCGGGTGCACGCAGCCCCGTCTAGTTGCTTCGGCCAGTATTTGCGGACGGTTCGTGGCGAAACGCAGATGCCGAGTTTTAAGGACCAGTTCATCCGCGATGCGCTCTTCTCCCTAGGTCACGTTCTCCCTCACCATGCGAGCGATCAGCTGGCGGATTTCCTTGGGCGGCGGTGGCCGACCGCCGCGTGATTTCCAACGCCAGTACAGTTTGAAGCTCTTCCGGTGCCAGCGGACGAAAGTCGATGGCGTCACGATGGCGAGCGCTTCTTTCCAGTCAAAGAGCCGAGACCAGAGCACCAGCGACAGCCGAGCCGCATCAGTCAGTCGGCGAGGCCGGATCTGGTGATCTTGGTAGTAAGCGAGCTGCTTTCGCAAGAACAGGACTTCCGCCGCTACTGCTGTCCGGCGACGAGCGACGACGTTCATAAATTGCAATCCATCCCGCAGCAATTCCCAGACGACGAGGACAAAGTGGATGTTGCGTCTCCAGGCGATTTGAAATCCAAACAAGAGATTTTTAGCTTCGCACAGAACGGAACAGGCTTCCTCACGAACGGCAGAAAATTACTTGAATTCGAACCGGCATTGATCCATCCTACGAACTGCCGAGGTTTTTGCGGAGCACAGCGGCGGGAGCGCAAGTAACAAATCCCCTACCCGCTTCTTCATTTGTATTGCATCATCTTTAATCACTCCTCCGTGACGATCACCAAGCTTTATTAGTGAAACCCCTGCCAGCCTCTGCAACTTCCATCCCGAACCGTCCCGGGACCCATCGCCTCTGCTACTGCGGCCACACGAGCGTCGTGACCAGCACTGATGTCAGGAGAACGATCATCGAATCGTCGAGCTGTCGCTCAGGGCTGAGTCGACGGAAGCAGACGCGCGAGGGCAGGGTTGCTTTCGTCCACACGCAGCCCCTGGTCAAATCACCTCTCCTTTATAGAGGCCCAGAAAAGAGCGGGCGACGAAGGTGGCCTGCATCTCGAGCACCGAGTCATCGACCGAAGACCCGAAGCCCTCGTGAGGATCTCGACCCCGAAGAGTTTCGCGGAAGCGGCGGCGTATTCGTTGGCCGCGGCGACGGTGATGTCAAAGGGCAGAGCGTGGTCGGAGTACCAGGGCAGAGCGGGTTCCTTGAAGCCCTGGACTTCGGATAACGGGATGTTGTCAAGCTCATCGACGGTGGCGTTGACCGGGACGGCGATGTCACGGGTTAACGTCGAGTTGAAGACACCGGTCTGGTCGGTGGTCAGGTTGAAATCCTGCTGGAACTGGGGACTGCTTTGCCGTTGTGGCCGGAAGCTGTGCTCAAAAACCACATCCGGCCCGCCGCGAAGCGGGCCGGAATCGTAAAGCACGTCACCTGGCACGCCTTCCGTCACTCTTTTTCAACGTTGCTGATCGCGAACAAGAACGACGTGAAGACGGTGCAGAAGATTGATGTCGGTATCACTCGAAGGACCACTCGACAAGTAAGCCTCTGCCTCGACGGCATTGCTGTCGGCCGGCCGATCCGGCATCTTACCTTTGTACTTGAACACGACGCCGGACACGACCACATGGTCCTGCAGATTCTCGCCAACCCCGGGCAGGTTCTCGACGACATCGATCCCAAGGGTGCGAAGCGCCTTCGCTTCCACGACGCCTGAGAGCATCAGAAGCTTAGGGCTATTGATGGCCCCGGCAGCAAGGATCACTTCCTTGTCGGCCGCGATATCCGTTGCGGCGCCGTCTGTCATTAGCTTGACACCCACGCAACGTGTACCTTTGAAGTTCAGTTTCACCACTTTGGTGTTGAGCAGCAGCGTGAGGTTCGGCCGCAACAACGCTGGGCGCAGGAAGGCGCGAACTGCGCTCACGCGAGTCCCATCCGCGGCGATGTTCATGTTGATGTAGCCGGCGCCGGGGCGCATCGGTCCGTTCACGTCATCCAGAATGGGCATACCCATCTGTCGTGCGGCGTCGAGTGGAGATGATTTTGCGGGGTTTGAAAAGCTTTGATAAGGCCTCAATCGTCTCTTTAAGTGTACCGTAATCTTGGGCGGAGGTTCCTTCTCAGGAACGGAAATCGAGGAGCTAAATCTCGATGATGCCGCGCTTCAGCGCTATGGCTACAGCGTGGGTTCGATCGTTTGCGGCAAGCTTTGACAGTATCTTCCGCATGTGAGCCTTAACTGTTTCTTCCGAGATTTCCAGTTTGTCGGCGATTATCTTGTTGGCGTTGCCGGAGGCTAACTGCCGCAAAACGTCGATTTCGCGCTCAGTCAGCGCATCATCGGTGTGATGTTCTGCCAACTCGGTTGCTATTTCGGGCGAAATTCGTTTTCGGCCGCTATGCACCGAACGAATCGTCTCAACCAATTCTTTCCGCAGCATACTCTTCAGAAGATAGCCGTAAGCGCCTGCTTTGAACGCTCGGTCAGCTTGCGCGTCGCCCCTGTATGTGGTCAACACGATGATCCGGGCATCAGGAAACTCTTTCCGGATCGCGAGAATCGCTTCACTGCCACCTATCAGCGGCATTTTCAGGTCCATCAGCGTAATGTCTGGACGATGAGTCCGGAACTGCTCGATCGCTTCGCGTCCATTGCCGGCTTCCGCGACTAATACCATGTCCGCCTCGCTGGCGAGAATTGCGGCGATCCCCTCGCGCAGTACGGGATGATCGTCCACAGTCAGAATTCGAATTTGATTCCCGGAAGTCATGACTTTTCCGTTTGGCGCTTTCTCGCATTCCTTGCGGACCCTCAATATCGGCTGGGACCACCCTGCCCGTATTCCGTTCTGAAGGGCAACGCCACAATATTCCTCTGCGAAGATCGGCTCCCTGGCCACATCTGAGACAATGACTCGCGTCTTCAAGAAAGCAGCAGTACTACATAGCCCAGTGTCGGCAGCAACGGCTAAAGGAGTTATCGCGCGAGCCCAATCGACGGGTACCTTCGGACCGGCGCTGGGCCATAGCTTTTTGCCATCTTGGTCCATCAGCAGGATCGTTGTAATCGAGGGAGAAATCTGAAGGTCAACGGAAGAGCAGATATGGTCCAAAATGTCCGTAAGACTTGCGCCCTCGGTGATCATCTGGAGTGTCCGCATTTCTTCCAGATGTAGCCACTCTGTTCGCTTTCGGTCGTGGATGTCGGTTGCGATCCCGCACCACCGAACCAAAACCCCGGCTTCACTGGTGAGTGGCTCCCGCTGCAGCACGAACCAGCGAAACAAACCATCAGATCGCCGCAACCGCACTTCGCACCCGCTGGGTTTGAGATCGCTGGACGTTTCCCATTTTTGGAATAGAGCGAGATCTTCGGGATGAACTGTGGCCTTCCACCCCGACCGAAGCAATTCGTCCGAAGAAAGACCTGTGTACCCACGCCATCGCTGATTAATAAACTCTACAGAACCGTCCGGACGACTGGACCAGGAGAGCGCAGGAATGGCATCGACCAATAGACAAAGGTCCAGCGCCTGTTCAGCCGGGGAGGAGCCATTCTTTGCCGATGCCATCCGCCGATTATAGGCCCACGGCGCTTTCCTCATCAAAGAGGAATTCCTGAAAAATCAGGACTGCATTTCCAGGTAAGCCCTGTCAATGCAGGCTGTTGAAACTGGCCCACGTCGTGCTCAGTGAGATCCGTTCCGGAGCCGGTAAGCAAATGACGCTGCGGATTGAACAGGTCCAAGGGCGGATTCGGCTTAGCGGTGAATTTCGAGTTGGGCACCTGGATCAAGTCAAAACCGAAATCGAGCGCTACGAATCGCCAGTCGTTTTGGATTTGGAGGAATTGGATCTCATCGATCTCGACGGTGTTCGTTTTCTCAATGCATGTGAGGCAAAGGGCATCTCGATCCTGCACTGTTCGCCCTACATCAGGGAATGGATGCTGCAGGAGCGAGGTCAGCCGAAAGAGCATCCAGAACCGTGGTAACGGGCCTTATGTCGCACGAAATGAGGGCTGGCTAACAAAAGCAGATCCGCGGTAAGAAGGAATGAAAGGGAAAAGGAGAAAACTAATGACAGCGAAATCTACGCAAACCAAACCCAGCATCGTTTTCTGTCACGGGCTCTGGGCGGACGGATCATGCTTTAGCAAGCTGATCGTTCCCCTTCAGGCGGAGGGGTATGAGTGTATTGCTGCGCAGTACGGCCTCAACACAACAGTAGAGGACGTCGCCTTGGTGAAGGCAACGATCGGCCGGGTCAACGGCCCCGTCATCCTCGTCGGCCACTCCTACGGCGGAAGCGTCATCACAGGGGCCGGAACCGACGATCGCGTTGCCGGGCTGGTTTACATCTGCGCGCTCGCTCCGGACGCCGATGAGACATCTCAGACCCAGCAATCTAACTTCCCGAAGACGGACGTCTTCTCCCACATCGAAGTCGTGGATGGACGTATCTGGCTGCGTCCAGAGGGCACGAAGTATTTCTGCGGAGATCTCTCGGAGCAGGAGCAGAAGCTCGTGTGGGCGACTCAGGGCGTCCCCAAACCCGACTTGTTCGAGGCGAAAGCCGGCGGGACCGCGTGGAAGTCGAAGCCAAGCTGGTACATCGTCGGCAAAAAAGACCACACCGTGCATCCCGATCTGGAGCGCGCCATGGCCAAGCGCATGGGGGCAACCATGTATGAGCTCGACACCAGCCACGTGCCGATGCTCTCCCAACCGGAACGTGTCCTCGCCGTCATCCGGGACGCCGCAACAGCAGTTCAGGCACGGTCCACAGCGGCCTGAGATCGGAAGGGCCAGGCATGCTTATCGGTCGCGGAGCAATGGCCGGCCTGGCCTGGATTTCTGGGGCTTTGGAATGGAACCTTTGACACGCCGAAAGTTCATCAGTATCGCCGCCGTCTCTGGCGCGGGGCTCACGTCGTTAAATGTTCACGATCAATTAGCGCGGAGCGAAGAGGGCCCGGGAGCGATTGGCCAGGCTAACGACGGCCTTGCATCAGTTGATGGAGACCATATGATCGAAGAAATCAATAAGGAAAAAATCCGCCGTGCGATCTTGGCCGGTCCATCGTCCGTAACGGCTGAGGCGACCGTCGCGGAAATCGATCATCAAGGGAACCTGACAGTTATTCGTCAGGGCACGAACGAGTGGGTGTGCATCCCTGGCGATCAAAATGTTGTGGGACGGCCTGACATGGCTCTCGATCCGATGGGTATGATCTGGTTCAAGGATGTTCTTGCCCGAAAGCCGAAGCCCACGAATACCTCCCCGGGCCTGATTTACATGCTGAACGGTGCAACGCAGAGGAGCTTTACAGATCCGTTCGACACGACGAGTCCGCCCATCCCAATCGGTCCGCACTGGATGGTTCTCTGGCCCTTTGACGCGAAAGCGGCAGGTCTTTCGACTGTCATGCGGGACGCGGGAACCATGGTCATGTTCGCCGGAACGCCATTTGCGCACTTGCACATTTGCGGCTCACCCTGGGAGGGAAATGAATATCATCGAAGTGATCGCGGTGTTTGGACAATGAAATATGAACGTCAGTGACCATTTCCTTTGCACTTCTCGGCGTTCGTTTTCTTTCCCGCGTCGCAGGCGGCTTTTCGGCAGCCAGCTTTCCTGAAAAGTCCCATTTTAGGCAGGGCAGATTATGGAAATTGGAACCATTGGAGCAGGCGATTTCGCACAAGCGTTTGCAAAACGGGCCTTGAAGACCGGCCACAAGGTAAAGCTTAGCAATAACCGAGGTCCCGAGAGCCTGCGAGAGATCGTCAATCAACTTGGTCCAGGAGCAATGGCTGTCACCAAAGAAGAGGCGGCCGGTTGCGAAATGGTGCTTCTTGCTGTGCCCTGGGACAACGTGCCCGAGACACTGGCAAGTCTTCCCAAATGGAAAAATCAGATTCTGATCGACGGGACCAATCCTTTTCACGGTAAGGCCGGAACTTTTAAGCCTGCCGATGTTGGAAATCTATCCACTAGCCAGCTTGTTGCGGCGCTAGCCCCCGGAGCGCGAGTGGTTAAGGCACTGAACAACCTGCCCGTTCCTAACTTGAAGGCGGATCCGGTCGTAAACGGGGCGAGACGAGTCGCATTTATCTCGGCAGACGATGAGGACGCGAAGAAGCGAGTTCAAACCTTACTCGAAGGTTTTGGCTATTCAGTGATCGATCTGGGAAACCTTCGCGATGGTGGTTTGATTCAGCAAGCAGGGGGACCTCTCGCAGGGCGAAATTTGTTGGAGCAATGAGAACGTCACAAATGAAAGCCTCTCATCTTACTGTCTACGCTGTTCTATATGTGGTCGAAGCAAGGAGCGCGAATCATGGCTGAATCAGCCGCGCACGTGCGGGTGATCGAGGAAACGCCTGCGTACTGGAGGGTTGTATTCGATTACCCGCCTTTTAACATCGTAGACGCCAGCATATTCGAAGCCCTACAGGATCTGCTCGTGCGAATGGACGCCAGCCCGAGTCTGCGGGTCGTCGTATTCGAAAGCGCGAACCCCGAGTTTTACCTTGCCCACTTTGATTTGACCGGCAAGATAGGGAACATCATGACTGCTGTCGGGGCTTCGGGCCTCCCGATCCTGATGGATACGT
>Ga0210410_10003751_pt1 | contig 13440 bp, 9 predicted proteins | sample IncBWC4MmetaG_FD_161058 | JGI IMG/M metagenome (GOLD analysis project Ga0210410, IMG submission 161058) | Forest soil microbial communities from Barre Woods Harvard Forest LTER site, Petersham, Massachusetts, United States - Inc-BW-C-4-M | ecosystem: Environmental > Terrestrial > Soil >... | reverse complement strand
CGCATGGTGGATGGCGGTGATCACCCAGAAAACCCGATGCCGTGAGATCACCGAGGCCGATCTCGACGCGGTCGCGGATCTTCTGACGCGCGGATTCATCGGGAGATCGCGCGACTACTGGATGCATGGGCTGAGTCGCCAGGCCGCGCGCACGGTTCCGCAGGGCTATCCGCGTTTCGGCTACATGCTCGACAATGACGGCACACCGGTCGGCGTCTTGCTGCTGCTGTACACGTTCCGGGACGAAGGCGGCGAGCCGTCGGTCTATTGCAACCTGTCGAGCTGGTATGTCGAGCCGGCCTTTCGAAACTACGCCACGCTTCTGACCAGAATCGCGCAGCGTCACAAGGAAGTCACCTATCTCAATATCAGTCCGGCGACCTGGACCTGGCCGATCATCGAAGCGCAGGGGTTTGCCTCCTATTGCAGCGGATTGTTCTTCTCGATCCCGGCACTGTCGCGCGCCGCGCGGGGCATGACGGTCGAGACCGTCGCGCCGGATGCCAGGGCGGTCGAAGGCCTCACGGATACCGAGGTCGAATTGCTGACACGGCACGCGCGCTATGGCTGCCTCAGCCTGGTATGCCGCGCGCCCGGCGGTGAATCGTTTCCGTTCATCCTGCTGCCGATGCGCATCCGCCGCGGATGGATCGCGCCGCCGGCGATGCAGCTGATCTATTACCGCGACATCGCCGAGTTCGTCGAATGCGCCGGCGCGATCGGCCTGGCGCTGATCCCTCGCGGCAAGATTTCCGTCATTCTCGATGCCAACGGCGCGGTCGCCGGTCTAACCGGCATCTTCACGCAAGCGCGCGGCCGCAAATATTTCAAGGGCCCGCACCGGCCGCGTCTTGCCGACCTGACCGACACCGAATTGGTGCTGTTCGGGCCTTGAGCCCTTTGCCATCTCGTCAACGCCGGCCACGACAACTTCGAGAGAGATCGGATGCACAAGCACACACCGAGCCGAACCGCCGCCGCGGCGCTGGTCGACCAGCTCGTGATCAACGGCGTCAAGCACGTGTTCTGCGTTCCCGGCGAGAGCTTCCTCCCCGTGCTGGATGCGCTCCGCGACAGCGGCATCACCATGACGGTCTGCCGTCACGAAGGCGGTGCGGCGATGATGGCGGAGGCGATCGGCAAGGTCACGGGACGGCCGGGCATCTGCTTCGTCACGCGCGGCCCTGGCGCGACCAACGCATCGGCGGGCATCCATATCGCGCAGCAGGATTCGACGCCGATGATCATGTTCGTCGGCCAGGTGGAAACCTCCGTCAGGGATCGCGAGGCGTTCCAGGAACTGGATTATCGCGCGGTGTTCGGCAGCATGACCAAATGGACCGCCGAGATCGACGATCCCAACCGCATCACCGAATTCGTCTCGCGCGCGTTTTATACCGCAAGCAGCGGCCGGCCCGGGCCGGTGGTGCTGGCGCTGCCGAAGGACGTCCTGAGCGAGCGCGTAACGCTTGCCGATGCGCCGGCGTTCGAACCGGTCGAGACCTCACCGGGTGAAGAGGAGATGACAAGGCTCGGCGAACTGCTGGCTGAAGCAAGGAATCCGCTGTTCGTGCTCGGCGGCAGCCGCTGGTCCGAGACCGCGCGCCGCGAGCTCCACGAATTTGCGGAGGCGACGGGAATGCCGATCGCCACCAGCTATCGGCGCTCGACCCTGTTCGATCCCCTGCATCGGCTCTATGCCGGCGACCTCGGGCTCGGCCCCAACCCGAAACTGGTGGCGCGCGCCAAAACCGCCGATCTCCTGGTGCTGGTCGGCGGGCGGCTCGGCGAAATTCCCTCGCAGGGCTATTCGCTGCTCTCAAGCCCGTCGCCACAGACGAAACTCGTGCACATTCATCCCGGCGCCGAAGAGATCGGCCGGGTCTATCGGCCGCATCTGGCGATTCACGCCTCGCCCCGCCGTTTTGTCGCGGCGCTGAAGCGCCTCTCCGTCGCGGCGAAGCCGGCATGGCGCGACAGCGCCGACGCGGCCCACGCCGATTTTCTCGCTTGGACCGGAACGGCCACGCCGCAGCCCGGCGACGTCAATCTCGGCGAGATCATGATCTGGCTGCGCGACCACGTGCCGTCGGACACGATCCTGTGCAACGGCGCCGGCAACTACGCCTCGTGGATCCACCGCTTCTATCGCTTTCGCGAATATATGACCCATGTGGCGCCGACTTCGGCGTCGATGGGTTACGGCATGCCGGCGGCGATCGCGATGCAAAGGCTGCATCCGGAGCGGCTGGTGCTGTCGGTCAATGGCGACGGCGATTTCCTGATGAGCGGCCAGGAATTCGCCATCGCGGTCCAGTATCGGCTGCCGATCATCGTGGTGATCTGCGAGAACGGCATGTACGGCACCATCCGCATGCACCAGGAACGCGAATTCCCCGGCCGCGTTGCCGCCACCGAATTGCACAATCCGGACTTCGGCGCCTATTCCCGCGCTTTCGGCGGTTTCGGCGCGGTGGTGAACAGGACTTCGGATTTTCCGGCCGCGTTTCAGGCGGCGCGGGAATCGGGGCTACCCTCGATCATTCATCTCAAGATCGATTCGGATGCGATCCTGCCGGCGGCCACCTTGTCGGGCATCCGGGAGCGCGCGCTGCAGCAGGCGTGAGCGCTTACGTGGCCGCTCAGGCGTGGGCAAATTCCCAGTACAGCTTGCGGGCGCGGCCGTAGAACGGGCCCGGCTGCAGCGGGCGGTCGTCTATCCGGATGATCGGCGCCACCTTCGCAAAATTTCCGCTCGAGAAAATTTCGTCGGCGTTCTGGAAATCCGGATATCGCAGGGTCTTTTCGACCACGGTGACGCCGTCGCCGCGCAACAGATCGATCACCCGCTGCCGCGTGATGCCATTGAGGAAGGTGCCGTTCGGCGCCGGCGTAAAGACCACGCCGTCCTTCGCCATGAACACGTTGGCGTTGCCGAATTCCGCGACATTGCCGAGCATGTCGAGCATCAGCGCGTTGTTGAAGCCGCGCGATTGCGCTTCCATCAGCGCGCGCGAATTGTTCGGGTAGAGGCAGGCCGCCTTGCAGTCGACCGGTGCGGTTTCCATAGTCGGCCGGCGGAATGGCGACAGCGTGATGGCGCTGCCGACAGGCTGCGGCATCGGAGCCACATAGATGCACAGGCACCAGTTGGTGGTCTCGGGATCGAACAGCACCCCGCCACCGCTGCCGGTCTGCGGCCAATACATCGGCCGGATGTAGAGTTCCGCCTTGGCGTCGAAGCGGGCCATGCCCTCGCGGGCCAGTCCCAGCCAGGTTTCGGCATCGACCACCGGCTTCAGCCCGAAATTGATGGCGGACTGATTGATCCGGGCGCAGTGCCGATCGAGATCGGGCGCAACACCTTCGAAGGCGCGCGCGCCGTCGAACACGGTCGAGCCGAGCCATGCCGCGTGAGTACGAGGACCGATGATCAGCACGTTGCCGTCGTGCCAGGCGCCTTCAAAGAAGGTCCAGGTCTGAGAGAAAATTACGGGTGCCATTGTCTGGACCATGATCGCCATCCACGCCGCGGACCGGGCAGCTGCGCATCATGGCGCGGAATTCCCTAAGGATTTCCTCGCAGGATTTTTCGCGATAGCGCGCGATTCACGATTGATAGACCACAATCGGACGTTACATTCCCCCAAACGGAGCCGATATGCCCCTCGATCCCGCGGCGAAACGTTTTCTCGACATGATGGCGGTAGCCGCATCGGACGGTCGATCGCCTTCAACCCTCGATGAACGCCGCCGGGCGTTTGCGAAACTGATGCGGCTCGCACGCGCCGACGTGACGGAGGTGACCGGGATTGACGGCGCAATGCCCGGCCCCGCGGGCGATATTCCCTACCGGCTCTATGCGCCCGTAAATGACGTAACCGGACATTTGCCGGGTTTTGTGTTTTTCCATGGCGGCGGTATGGTCGGCGGCAGTATCGAGACTCATGATCGTGTCGCCGCGGCGCTGGCGCAGACCACGGGCTGCCGCGTCGTCTCCGTGGATTACCGCCTTGCGCCCGAGCACAAATTCCCGGCCGCAATCGAGGACGCGGTCACGTCGACCAAATGGGTTTCAGAACACGCCCCATCGCTCGGCATCGATGTCGAACGGCTCGTGGTGGGCGGCGATTCCGCCGGTGCGACGCTCGCCGCCGTGGTGTGCCAGGAGGCGTTGCGAAACGGCGGCCCGGCAATATCCGCCCAATGCCTGATCTGTCCGGTACTCGATTTCGAGGAAACTTCGCCGTCGCGCGAAGCGTTCGCCGAAAACCATCTGCTCGAAATGGCCACGCTGGAAGCGGACCTCGCTCTTTATCTGCCGGCCGGCGTCGAGCGCGGCGATCCCCGAATTTCGCCGCTGCGCGCCGTGAAATTCGCCGGGCTCCCCGCGGCCATCATCCATACCGCCGAATTCGATCCGATGCGGGACGAAGGCAATGCCTATGCGGGAAAGCTGGTGGCGGCAGGCGTCGAGGTCGAACACATCTGCCACGACGGCATGATCCACAATTTCCACGCCTTGGGCGCGATCCTTCCGCAAGGCCGGTTGGTGCTGCACCAGATCGGCGAACAGGTCCGGCGCGTGCTCGGCGGTTAATTCGAATATTAATCAATTGATTCACCTCTATTAGGGTTATTTCGTCAATGTTGGCGCGAATTGTTGAAGGCTTGAGCATCCGCCTCTAACACAGAAGCTGCGAACAAAACGCATGTTGAAATGCGACGCGAACGTAGAGGTGGACGATGCGCAGCGAAACGATTGCAATTCACGCCGGCTACGAACCCGATCCAACGACCAAGGCCGTCGCGGTCCCGATCTACCAGACCGCGGCCTACGCCTTCGACAGCGCCGATCACGGCGCCGCTTTGTTCAACATGGAAGCTGAAGGCTATCGCTACAGCCGGATATCGAATCCGACCACTGCCGTGCTTGAAAAGCGCATTGCCGAACTCGAGGGCGGCGTCGGCGCGCTCGCGGTCGCCACCGGCCAGGCGGCGCTGCATTTCGCCCTTGTGAATCTCGCCGACACCGGCGGAAACATCGTCTCCGTGCCGCAGCTCTATGGCACCACGCATACCCTGCTCGGCCATATCCTGCCGCGTCAGGGCATCACCGCCCGTTTCGCCGAAAGCGACAAGGCCGACGCCATCGAAAAACTGATCGACGAAAACACCAAGGCGGTTTTCTCCGAGACGATCGGCAACCCCGCGGGCAATGTCTGCGACATCGAAGCGCTGGCAAGGGTCGCTCACCGCCATGGCGTGCCGCTGGTGGTGGACAATACCGTCGCCACGCCGATCCTGCTGAAACCCTTCGATTACGGCGCTGACATTTCAATTCATTCGCTGACGAAATTCCTCGGCGGCCACGGCACCACGCTCGGCGGCGCGATCGTCGACAGCGGTCGCTTTCCCTGGACGGAGAACGCCCGCCGCTTCCCGACCTTCAACGAGCCCGACGAATCCTACCACGGTCTCGTCTACACCAGGCAATTCGGCACCAGCGCCTATATCCAGCGCGCGCGCAGCGTCTATCAGCGTACCATGGGCTCGGTGCTTTCGCCCTTCAATGCCTTCCTGCTGCTGCAGGGAATCGAAACCGTCGCGCTGCGCGTCGAACGGCATGTCGAGAACGCGCGCAAGGTCGCCGAATTCCTGCACAACGATTCGCGCGTCGACTGGGTCAATTACGCCGGCTTCCCCGACAGCCCCTATTACGCGCTGGTCCAGAAATATCTCGACGGCAATGCCTCGTCGCTGTTCACCTTCGGCATCAAGGGCGGCATGGAAGCCGGCAAGGCCTTCTATGACGCGCTCAAGCTGATCACGCGGCTGGTCAATATCGGCGACGCGAAATCGCTCGCCTGCCATCCTGCCTCAACAACCCATCGCCAGATGTCGCTAGAACAGCAACGCATGGCCGGCGTGTTGCCGGAGACCATCCGGCTCTCGATCGGCATCGAACATTCCTCTGACATCATCGAAGATATCGACCAGGCGCTGGCGCAAGCCTGCAGGGCGCATCAGCGGCTCGAGGCCGCGGAATAATCGGTCGGGCCCGGCATGACCGTCCTGTTGGAAAAACGGCGGCTGATCGTCAGTCCCGGTCTCGCGCCGACGCAGTTGCGGCGAGAGGATAAATTCGGTCGTCCGCAACACGCCGATGTGGACCTCAGGATCGGGCTGGTCAACAACATGCCGGATGCAGCGCTGCAGGCGACTGAACGTCAGTTCATGCGCCTGCTAAGACAGGCCGCGGGCAACATCCGCATCGATTTCCACTGCTTCTCGTTGCCTTCGGTGGCGAGGTCGCAGACCACGCGGTGGCGGGTTGAAGGGCAATACACCGATTTCGCGGAGCTCGACCGGCTCCAGATCGATGGACTGATTGTCACCGGCGCCGAGCCGGTCACCGCGACGCTCCCCGAAGAGCCGTTTTGGCAAGACCTCGCCGGCTTGATCGAGTGGGCGCAGACCAACACGCGCTCGACGATCTGGTCGTGTCTCGCCGCCCACGCCGTGGTGCTGCATCTCGACGGAATCGAGCGGCGGCGGCTCGATACCAAATGTTCCGGGCTTTACGACTGCGACAAGGTGACAGAGAACTGGCTGACGAAAGGTACGCCGTCGCCGCTCAAGATCTCGCATTCGCGCCTCAACGAGCTGCGCGCCAGCGACCTGGCCGCCCGCGGCTATCAACTGTTGACCGCTTCGCCGGAAGCCGGCGTCGATATCTTTGCGAAGCAGCTCGGCAGCCAATTCGTCTTCTTCCAGGGACATCCGGAATATGACGCGCTCTCGCTGGAGCGGGAATATTTGCGCGATATCTCGCGCTTTCTTGCTGGCCAGCGCGACACCTATCCGGCCATCCCGATCGGGTATTTCGACGCCAAGACCGAACAGCGGCTTGCGAATTTCGAGCGGCGGGCGCGGCTCGAGCGCAGGCCCGGATTGAGCGCCGAACTGCCCGATCGTACCCTTCGGCAGGATATCGCGGCCGGAGCCGCGGCCACCGCGATCTTCAGGAACTGGCTCGAATATCTCGCTGACGGCGCGCAAACGTCGTTACGGCGCTGATTTAGGTGCGCCCCCATGTCCGGATCCGATGCAGCGCAGACGGGTTCGACGTTATGCTTAATTACGAACGGAACTTGCCCGAGGCAACCCGCGAATGGTTCATTGCGTCAAATAATCGGCCCCGAGGAAAGAGGAATCCTGCGCGGCGCTGCTTGTCCGACCTAACGAAAGCACCATCATGCACCCGGCCTGGTCTGCATTAAGAGCGCGCGTCAGCAACCGCCTGGCCCGGCATTTTCGCGGCTCCCCGTTTCAGCTGAACGGCACCGGCCCGATGGTGAGCTTCACCTTCGATGACGTTCCGAAAAGCGCGGCCACCGCCGGCGCCCCCATCCTCGAGGAGCACGGCGCGCGAGGAACGTTCTATATCGCAGGCGGGCTGGTCGATCAGTGGCAGGGCCACTGGACCGGGGTCAGCGCCGATGAGATCGTCGCCCTTCATCGCCGAGGCCACGAAGTCGCCTGCCACACCTTCTCGCATGCAAGGGCAACCGACCTCGATGCGGCGGCGATGATGGTGGAGATGGAGAAGAATCGGCGCTATTTCCTGGCGCTCGACCCGTCGATCAGGATTGAGAATTTCGCCTATCCCTACGGCTTCGCGTCGGTGTCGCACAAGCGGCAGCTCGGCAAGGCCTTCCGGTCGGCTCGCGGCATTCTTCCCGGCGTCAACAGCGGCGCCATCGATTTGCAGTTCCTGCGCTCAACGCCGCTGATCGAAACCGACATCGACCGTGACGGAATAGATCGCGTATTCGACCAAGCCGTCGCCAAAAACGGCTGGCTGATCTTCTACAGCCATGACGTGAGGGCTGCGCCAAGCCCCTACGGATGCTCGCCGACAATGCTGCGCCATGCCCTGAAGGCGGCGTCGAGCCGGAAAATTCCGATCCTGAGCGTCGCGCAAGCGCTCAAGCGGGCGGGTGCGTAGGCGCTTTTTCGATCGGTCAAGCCTGCTCGTTCGATCGACCCGGCAAAGCTAGTGATCGACCACCACCAGCGCCGCCTTTCTGAAATCCGCCAGCCTTTCGTCCTTGGCGACGGTTTTGGCTTCTTCCGTTTTCATGTTTGAAAGGACGGAAAACAAAACGAAGCCGCCCTTCTTTCGCGATACGATAAAATACTGTGAAATGCGCGGTCCCTCGGAATCCTCGCAGGAGGAAAAGCCACGGAACACCACGTCGCTATCCACCAGTTCGCTGGTGCGGCCGGAGGCAAATTTGCCTTTGCAATCCCTTGCGTCCGTCGCCACCACGGCGGAAGCGACATCAAGGCCTTTGATACCCTCGCGAGGCGGCACGATCCTGACGAAGCCAGCGGCCTCATCGGAACTCCACGCAGCTCCGGTCGCTGCAACGGCGATCGGCATTTCAGCTCTGCTCAAGACCCTCGGATTGCGCAGCGACGTCTTGAGGATGAAGTTCGACGCCAGTTCGATGGCCTCGATCTGCATTTCCGCTGAGAGATTTTGAGGCGAATCAGGCCTCGGGCTTCCTCCCGCAGCGGCCGGCGGCGCTGCCGCCGCAGCGACCGGCTTCGGTGCAAGCTTGATGGAAAAGTCACCCGCTTTCGCGATGCCCAGCTGCTTAACCACGGCAACGCAATTGGCCAGGGTCGGCAGCAACACGGCCGTTTGATCGAGCTTGAACTGGAACAGCTGTCCTTGCGTGAAGGCGGTCATCGCCTTTGCCTTGCGAAACTCGGCGATCAGCGTGGAGTCGACCGGCATCGGCACGCGGATCAAATTCCCGCTGATGGCCACGCCTTGAACGTTGAACGGACGCTGACCGTCGAATGTCAGCGCGATCTGGAAAGTCTGATTGCCGGTCAAAGTCCATTTGGGATTGTGGAAGCCCAGCGCCCATCCCGCGCCCTGATCGACCGTGACCATGAAATAAATGCCGCTGTCGTATCCGGCCCCCGCCGCGCAGTGGGTAAACTCCCCGGTCTGGTCGTTGGTGTAGGCGCCGCCCTTCCAGTTTCCGACATTGATGGAGCCATAGGGCCCGCGCGCCTCGGCGGTTGAAATGGCGATCAAGCTTGATAGCAGCGCGGCGACAACGAGATTGAGATTCATTACAGGCCTCCCCAGCAGGGCGAGCTTATTGTCCGTTGCAACCGAAGTCCAATGCATTGTTCTTGATTTGTTCAATGATTTCGGTCAGGAGTCAAATTCGGCGCGATTTCCCGGGTGGGGTGAGCGCCGAAGCCGTTGTAAGCGCCACGGGAATCGCGGAGAGATTCAGCCAACAGCGTGCCTGATTGCTGCCGCCTGTCGCGAAGGCCTCAATCCGGAACAGCGCCGCGCCAGTCCCACAAACGCTTCATCGGACGACCGATTCCACATGTCTGTTCCCGCCATCGCCGCAACCCCTGAAGCAGACGACGGCGCCGATGCGCGTTCCGTGCTGAATTCGGTGTTCGGCCTGCCGGCCTTTCGGGGCGAGCAGGAACAGATCGTCCGGCATATCACCGGCGGCGGCAATTGCCTGGTACTGATGCCGACCGGCGGCGGCAAGTCGCTGTGCTATCAATTACCGGCGCTATTGCGCGAAGGCTGCGGCATCGTGGTCTCGCCGCTGATCGCGCTGATGCGCGACCAGGTCGCCGGCCTGCACGAGGCCGGCGTCAAGGCGGCGGTGCTGAATTCCACGCTGTCGTTTGACGAGGCTTCCGCGGTCGAGGCGCGGCTGCTCGCCGGCGATCTCGATCTCCTCTACATCGCGCCCGAACGGCTGGTGACGCCGCGCTGCCTCAACCTGCTCGGCCGCGCCAAGATCGCCTTGTTTGCGATCGACGAGGCGCATTGCGTGTCGCAATGGGGGCATGATTTCCGTCCCGAGTATATCGGCCTGTCGGTCATCGCCGAGCGGTTTCCCGACGTGCCGCGCATCGCGCTGACCGCCACGGCCGATGAACTCACCCGAAGGGAGATCGTCGATCGCCTTGGGCTTTCCGGGGCGCCGCAGTTCGTCGCGAGTTTCGATCGCCCCAACATCCGCTACGAAATCGTCGACAAGCAGAACGCGCCGGCGCAGCTGAAGGCCTTCATCGCCGAGCGCCATTCCAGTGACGCCGGCATCGTCTATTGCCTGTCGCGCGCCAAGGTCGAGGACACGGCAGCCGCGCTGACCAAGGCCGGCTTCGAGGCGCTGCCCTACCACGCGGGCCTCGACGCCGGCGTGCGCGCCCGCAACCAGGATCGCTTCATCAACGAAGACGGCGTCGTCATCGTCGCCACCATCGCGTTCGGCATGGGCATCGACAAGCCGGACGTCCGCTTCGTGGCGCATCTCGATTTGCCGAAAAGCATCGAGGCCTATTATCAGGAAACCGGACGCGCCGGCCGCGACGGCAAGCCGTCCAGCGCCTGGATGGCCTACGGCCTGTCGGACATCGTGCAGCATCGCCGCATGATCGAGGAGTCTTCCGGCTCCGACGCGTTCAAGCGCGTCTCAGTCGGCAAGCTGGAGGCGCTGGTCGGCCTCGCCGAAACCACGGCGTGCCGGCGCACCCGCCTGCTCGGCTATTTCGGCGAGACGCTCGCTGCAGCCAAATGCGGCAATTGCGACAACTGCCTGTCGCCGCCGGCCCTGCGCGAGGGCAAGGTGATCGCGCAAAAGGTCCTGTCCTGCGCCTATCGCACCGGACAGCGGTTTGGGGCGATGCATCTGATCGACGTGCTGGTTGGGCGTCTGACGGAGCGCGTCCAGCAATTCGGGCATGAAAAATTGTCCGTGTTCGGCATCGGCCGGGAATTCAATGAAAAGCAGTGGCGCGGCGCGATCCGCCAGCTGGTGGCGCTGGGCCATCTTGCGCCGCACTCCGAGGCCTTCGGCGCATTGAAGTTGACGGAGAGCGCGCGCGGGGTCCTCAAGGGCGAGACCGAGGTGATGCTGCGCGAGGAAACCCCCGGCTCCCGCGTTCGCGCCAGCCGCACCAAATCGCGGCGCGGCGATCTGGCGCCCCAACCTGGCGGCGCAGCCAAAGCCGGCGATCCGAGCTTGCTCGGCGCGCTCCGGGCATGGCGGTCGCAGGTGGCGCGGAGCCGCGGCGTGCCGGCCTATGTCGTGCTGCACGATTCAACGATCGACGGCATCGCCGCCTCGCGCCCGACCACGTTGACGCAACTCCGGAACATCCCCGGCATCGGCGACAAGAAGCTCGAACATTACGGCGACGAGCTGATCGCGCTGGTGAAGACCGGTCGAACCGGGGCATGAGCAAACTTCCGGCGAGGCGGAATCCGCCCCGCCGGAAGCAACACGCTTACTGTCTTACGCGCATTCCCGCGCTTTAGTGCCGGTCATGATCCCGATGATGATCGTCGTCATCACCGCCGGTGACCGAAACCACGGCCCCGGTGGTCTCGTCGAGCACCACCTTGCGCGGGCCACGTTCATCGCGGTCGTCGAAGTCGAACATGTTGTTGAGCGGGCCGGCGATGGTGTCGAACGAACCACCATGCTGAATCCGCTTGCCGTTCAGCCAGTTATCCTCGATGAAGCGAAGCACTGAGGTCTGGTCGGTCAGCGTGTGGTCGACGTGGTTGCGTTTCGCAAACGGCGACACCACCAACAGCGGCATTCGCGTTCCGTAACCGCAGCGTCCCCACACCGGCGTGCCGGCGTTGCCGTTGAGCGGCGTGGTCGAGACCGGCTCGTCCTGCTGGAAACCATTGCTGGTATTGCAGACTCCGGGACCGTTGAGCGTGTCCACGGCCGGGCTGAACGAGGGGTTCACGACCGGCGGCATTTGATGATCGTACCAACCGTCGGAATCGTCATAGAGGATGACGACGGCGGTTTCCGACCATTCCGGGCTCTTCTGCAGGGCATTGATGACGTGAACCAGGAAGTGCTGCTCGTCGAGCGGGTCCGAATATCCGGCATGGCCGTCCTGGAATGCCGGCGCCTTCAGGAAGCTTACCGCCGGCAGGTTGTTCGCATTGAGCGCGCTGTAGAAGTCGTTGATGTCATATTGATGGTTGGCCGGATCCGGCGTGTTGGTATGCGGGATCAGGCTGTGACCGATGGCCTGAACCGAACTCGGACGGGCGTGGGTCGGATTGCGGGTCGATGCGTAATACTGAAACCACGCATGGTGCGGGATGTAGTCGACCGAGGTCGACGCGGGCGTGCCCGGCGCGGTTGGATTGGTCTCGCGCAGGCAGCCGGTCGTGCCGTTGGCGTTGACGACCGTCAGGTCGAAGCCGCCCATGAACGAACCCCAGGTGATGCCCTTTTCGTTGAGGAGATCGCCAATGTTCTTGCCGGCCATCGTGACCTGGTCGATCGCCCCGTTGGAGCACACATCCAGCAGCGGATCGCCGTCGCCGATTTCGGTGATGTTGCTGGCGTCCGGGGTTGCGCTGCCGAACGCCTCGTGCGTGTTGTGGAGCAGCGTGCTGCCGTTGAGAACGTTCAGCGACGCGGCGAGGCCGTTGGTCTGGCCCGAGATCAGGTTGATCGCTCCGGGCGTCGAGGGGCCGAACTGCGTGGTGTAGTTATTGTCGTTCAGGGCGAAATGCTGGGCGTAATTCCACATCGCGGTGACAGTGTTGCCGTCGTAATAGCCCATCACCAGCGCCTTGGTGCCGATGCCGACCGGCGGCGGACCAGCGGTTCCGACGAAAGCCGGGAAACCGTCCATCCGGCCGTTGTTATAGGCGCTTTCCTCCGGGCTTTCGTTGTGCCCCTGGTCCGCGGTCAGCGCTTGCGACGGCGACAGGCGGAACGGATTCGACGCCCCGGTGCCGTTGATCTTGCTGTTGTTGGGCGCTGCCGGATTGGTCGGATTGCTGTTGGGATTGTTGTTGAGAAGGTCGACGCCCGCGATCGGCGTGAAATGATGGTTCACGTCGAGCGGGGTGGCGAGGCTGTTGACCTTCGGCGTGCGCGGCGATGCCATGAACTTGGTCTCGCCGGACAGGTTGAGGGCGTTGGGATATGTCCCGAAATAATGGTCGAACGAGACGTTTTCCTGGAAGATGACGACGACATGCTTGATCGGCGTCGCGGTGGGCGAGTGATCGTCGCGGTCGTCGGCGTGTGCGCCTCCGCACGCGGCCGCGAGGGCCAGCGCGGAAACCAAACCTAGGGCCTTTGGCAAACGCATCGGGATTGCCTCCTTATAAAGAGCTGAATTGAACTTAGGTTGCGAATGGCGAGCGAGAGGCGCCGCGCGGAACTTTTCAGACCAGCGTCACAGCCAAACGAAAATTTTGTGACAGCTGATTGAATAGATCGGTATCCCACTGGATTCGACCGATCGGCGCCCAAGCAATTGCGGGGATGACCTGATCGCGCCGGCGATGTAAGGGGGGGCGTGAACGAGGGCGGGACGGCGGAGGGGCGGTCT
>Ga0210410_10003747_pt1 | contig 13442 bp, 8 predicted proteins | sample IncBWC4MmetaG_FD_161058 | JGI IMG/M metagenome (GOLD analysis project Ga0210410, IMG submission 161058) | Forest soil microbial communities from Barre Woods Harvard Forest LTER site, Petersham, Massachusetts, United States - Inc-BW-C-4-M | ecosystem: Environmental > Terrestrial > Soil >... | reverse complement strand
TGCGAAGGTGCGCGAGATATACGACTCCCATCCCTCCCGCTCCGATTTGCTTCTCGATGCGGTAGCGATTGAGATTTTTTCCCAGCAAGTCCCCGAACACACGGGGATGTTAAGCCCATCGCGAAAGAGGGTCAAATAGCGTATTCGCGAACCTCATGTGGTCGCGAGCGATTCACCCGCGACCACACGGTACCTTCGCAGGTAATATCCCCTCTGCAAATCTGTGGCAGCATGAGGCATGGTTGAAAAACCGGAATTGATCGCCCGACTTCAGGTAGGCTTGGCCGCTTCTGGGGAATGCTCGGTTTGCCATGAAGTTTTTGTGGTTAGGGAAAGCAGCAGGCCGGAACAGCTGAGCGACAGGCTTAAGCAGATATTCGAGGAACACGTTCGCGGCGTCGATCTATCGAAAAAAACGATTGGCTAAAGCGGCAATTTGGATTGACAGGGGCCGGGGACGCCGATACCCTGTTTTATACAGATCAAGCGTTCCTATGGATCGTATAATCATTGTCGCTAGCCGTGCAGCCCGGGAGGTGCGAGTGCGCCTTCTCGCCCTTAGCGTGGCCATTCCTGGCCTGGTGCTTGCACCTCAAAAAAGCGGCGGATGATTTAGCAATATCAGGATTAGCAAGAGGCCATCATCCACCGCATCGGATGATGGCCTTTTTAGTTTCCATAGTTCGGTGAAGAGTTCAGGAAAAGTCAGCGCGGCCTCTTGGGGGGCCGGGGAGGCAGATTTGGCTCAAGCAGCGCACGTCACAATATTCGATACCACCTTGCGCGACGGGGAGCAGTCGCCGGGTTGCAGCATGAATGTCGCCGAGAAAGTCCGCATGGCGTACCAGTTGGACCGACTGGGTGTCGACATCCTCGAGGCGGGGTTTCCCATCGCATCGGAAGGCGATTTTGAGGCGGTGCGCGTGCTGTCCCGGGAGATTCGGCGTCCCATCATCGCAGCCCTGGCGCGTAGTTGCCCCGGCGACATCGAGCGCGCCTGGCGCGCCCTGGAAGGCGCTTCCCACCCCCGCATTCACACCTTTCTTGCCACTTCGGACATCCATCTGCAGCACAAGCTCAAAATTTCACGGCGGCAATGCCTGGAGCAGGCGAGGGACGGCATCAAGCTGGCCCGGTCGTTCTGCAAGGATGTCCAGTTCTCCGCCGAAGACGCTAGCCGCACCGATATCAATTTCCTGTGCGAAGTGATGGAGGCGGTGATCGAGGCGGGCGCCACAACCCTGAATATTCCCGACACCGTCGGCTTCAGCGTGCCCCATGAATTCGCCGAATTAATGCAGACGCTGCGCCGCCGGGTGCGGGGCATAGACGGCGTGACCATTTCGGTTCACTGCCACGATGACCTGGGATTATCTGTGGCAAACTCACTGGCAGCCATAGGCGCTGGCGCGCGCCAGGTCGAGTGCACGGTGAATGGCATCGGCGAGCGGGCCGGCAATACATCGCTGGAAGAGCTGGTCATGGTAATGCGGGTGCGGGCGGAACACTATCCGTATCAGACCTCGGTCGTGGCCGAGCAGCTGTTTCCGTCGAGCCAGCTGCTGTCCGAAATCACTGGAGTCTTTGTGCAGCCGCACAAGGCCATCGTGGGGCGAAACGCATTCGCGCACGAAGCCGGGATTCACCAGGATGGGATGATCAAAGATCCGTCGACGTATGAGATCATAGCGCCTCAATCGGTAGGCGCTCCCCGCAACTCGCTGGTGCTGGGCAAGCACTCCGGGCGGAATGCGTTGCGCGTGCGCTACGAGAAGCTGGGCTTCACCTTCGAACGGGTACAACTCGACGATGTTTATCGGCGTTTTGTGGCGCTGGCTGACAAGATCAAGACGATCGAGGACGGACACCTGCTCGAACTGGTGCGCGATGTGCCCAGCCGGACCGCCACCATCCCGGATAGCGCTGGCAAGACGGCATCTACGTGGATGGCGCCAGTAAGCAAGGAAGATGTTCCACCGTCGCACCCCGACCTTGTAAGCGCGAAAGAAAAAGCCCATGCCGCGCACGCAGCCCATGAGCGCGAGAGCGAGCAGGAAGATTATCTCTGGGGAGTATGATTGCAGCGGCAAGAACCATGCGGGGACAGCCGCCCTCGGCTGTCCAGTCGAGCGAAGCTCGACAGGTCTTTGCTGGCAACACAAATCAAAGCGGAGTTGCGCTCCGCCGGACAGCCGGGGGCGGCTGTCCCCACGTGGTCTGTAAAGATTCAAGATTGAGGACCGGGATCCATGACAAAAACGGGAGCACAAATTCTGTGGGAATGCCTGGAGCGCGAAGGCGTTAAGCACGTCTTCGGCTATCCGGGCGGCGCAATTCTGCCGGCGTATGACGCCTTGAAACATAGCGATATCCATCACATCCTGGTGCGCCACGAGCAGGGCGCCACGCACATGGCGGATGGCTATGCCCGCGCCAGCGGCGAAGTTGGCGTCGCGGTTGCGACATCAGGACCCGGCGCAACCAACATGGTCACCGGCATCGCCACCGCGATGCTCGATTCTTCTCCGATCGTCTGCATTACCGGACAGGTAGGCAGCAAGCTCATCGGTTCCGACGCCTTTCAGGAGACCGACATTACCGGCATCACCCTGCCGATCACTAAGCACAACTACCTCGTCACCCACGCCGATCAACTGGCGCGTGTATTGCGTGAGGCTTTTTACGTGGCTCGATCCGGCCGGCCAGGTCCGGTGCTCGTCGATATAACCAAGGACGCGCAACAATCTTCCTGCGAATTCGACTGGGAAGCCGCCCGTCCCCAACTGCCGGGGTATCGTCCTGATCTTTCTCCCGAGGAGTCCGAGTACGCACAGGCTCTGGAGTTGATCCACAAGTCCAAGCGGCCTCTTATCCTGGCCGGACACGGCATCATCGTCTCCGGCGCCATGGCGGAAGTTCTGACCCTGGCGGAGAAAGCCGGCATTCCGGTCGCCCTGACCCTTCTGGGCCTGGGAGCGTTTCCAGCGTCTCATCCTTTGAACCTGGGCATGATGGGAATGCACGGCGAAGCATGGGTAAACCACGCGATTCAGGAAGCAGACCTGCTGTTGGCGCTCGGCATGCGCTTCGACGATCGGGTTACCGGCAACCTGAAGACCTACGCGCAGGATGCCAAGAAGATCCACATCGAAATTGATCCAGCTGAGATCAACAAGAACGTCAAGGTGGACGTGGCGCTGGTCGGGGACTTGCGCGAAGTTCTCAAAGAGTTGCTGCCACGCGTGCAGTCGGTTGACCACACCGAATGGCTGGATTCGATTGACAAGTTAAAAGGCGATTCCGCGGTTCGGGACGTTCAAAAACTTCCCGACAACGGACATCTCTACGCCGCGCACGTCATCAATGACCTGTGGCGCGAAACTCGCAACAGCAACACCGTGGTCGTGACCGACGTCGGCCAGCATCAGATGTGGGAAGCGCAGTATTTCAAACACGAAAAACCGCGCTCGCTGATCACGTCGGGCGGACTTGGAACCATGGGCTTCGCCCTGCCTGCGGCCATTGGAGCCAAGGTGGCGCGGCCGGACTCTGAGGTCTGGGTGATCGTCGGCGACGGTGGCTTCCAGATGACCATGTCCGAACTCGCGACCATCCAACAGGAGAAGTTGAAGATCAATATCGCCATCATCAACAACGGATTTCTGGGCATGGTGCGCCAGTGGCAGGAATTTTTCTACGAGCGCAACTATGAAGCCACGCCGCTGCTGAATCCTAATTTCGTCAAACTGGCAGAAGCTTACGGCATTCGCAGCATGGCGGTGACCGAACGCTCGCAGGTGCTGCCGACGGTGCGGGCAGCGCGCGATCACGATGGCGCCGTGCTGATCGACTTTAAGGTGGAGCAGGAAGATACCGTCTATCCAATGGTCGCAGCCGGCGCGTCTTTGAACGATATGATCCGGCGGCCCAGTCCCATTGTCGAAACCGCTGCGGACGAATAAGGGAAAAATGCTGAACATATTTGTTGTGTACGTCGAAAACAAACCGGGCGTGCTGACCCGTGTGGCCTCGCTGTTCCGCCGCCGCGCCTTCAACATTGATTCGCTGACCGTCGGGCGCACGGAAAAGCCCGAGGTTTCGCGCATGACCATCACGGTCGACACGAATCCCGATCAGGCGAAGCGCATTGAAGCCAATCTCTATAACCTGGTGAACGTGCTTCTGGTCGAAAACATTACCCACGAGCCGGCGATTGCCCGTGACCTGGCGATGATCAAGGTGGCCGCGACTCATGAAGCGCGCTCGCATGTGCTGGAACTGGCCAGCGTGTTCCGTGCCCGCGTGGTGGATGTCGCGCCGGAATCGCTCACCATCGAAATCACTGGCGGTGAGGACAAGATTGATGGTCTGCTGGAAGTGCTGCGTCCTTACGGCGTGGTCGAGATGGTCCGCACCGGTATCGTCGCCATGCGACGCGGCACGACTTCCGCGTCAGCCAATCCGGCCCTGACGAAGACGCCTGAAGTCGCAGCCGATGAAGGCGTGTCGTATTCTGTCTAGACACGCTCCGTACAACCAAGTTCGGCTCTAATAAGTTCCGTACCATCAAACCGCTCTTTTTCCATCGAAAGGAACCACAATGGCTAAGATGTATCACGAGAAAGACGCCGACATTTCACTGATCCGGGCGAAAAAAGTCGCCATCATCGGCTACGGATCCCAAGGTCACGCTCACGCCCTCAGCCTAAACGACAGCGGGGTTGACGTACGAGTCGGTTTGCCGGCCAGCAGCGACTCGCGCGCGAAAGCCAAGGCCAGCGGCCTGACCGTGGGCACTCCGGCCGAAGTATCAGCCTGGGCCGATGTGATCATGGTCCTGGTGCCGGATACGGTCGCGTCTGAGGTATACAAAAAAGAAATCGCGCCCAACTTGACCGCCGGCAAGACCCTGATGTTCGCCCACGGTTTCAATATTCGCTTCGGGACCATCACGCCACCAAAAAATGTTGACGTTTCGATGATCGCCCCCAAGGCCCCCGGACATCGGGTACGCGAAGTCTTCGTGGAAGGCGGCGGCACGCCCGCGCTGCTGGCCATTCATCAGGATGCCACGGGAAAAGCGAAGCAACTCGCGCTCTCCTACGGCAAAGCCATCGGAGCCACCCGCGCCGGCGTGATCGAAACTACGTTTGCCGAGGAAACTGAAACCGATCTGTTTGGGGAACAAACGGTGCTATGCGGCGGCGTAAGCGCCCTGCTCAAAGCGGGATTCGAGACCCTGGTCGAAGCCGGCTACCAGCCCGAGATCGCCTACTTCGAATGCCTGCACGAGCTGAAGCTGATCGTGGACCTGATCTATCGCGGCGGCCTCAACTACATGCGCTACTCGGTCAGCGATACGGCCGAATATGGCGACTACACTGCCGGACCGCGTATCGTGACCGAGCAAACCCGCGAGACCATGCGGCAGTTGCTGCGCGAAGTCAAGGATGGCACCTTCGCGAAGAAGTGGATCAAGGAAAACGAGACTGGCCGCGAATGGTTCGAAGCCACCCGCGAGAAAGAACAACAGCAGCAGATCGAAAAAGTCGGCGTCGAGCTGCGAGGCATGATGACCTTCCTCGATCCAGTGACGATCAAGCAAACCAGCAAGCGCACCAAGGTGCCTGCTTAGTTGATTCTCCTAGCGCCGCCGTCCCGACGGCTGTGGTCGGCGGCGCTACTTTTCCAGACCCATGGCGAACATCAGCCTCCCGGAACATCTGCACCACCTGCTCATTCAGCACGTCGTGAAGACCGGCCACGCCCCGGATCTCACAACCCTCACCTCACTAGCCAAGCTCTCCCTGCAAGAGACGGGACAAGCTCTCAAACAGCTCAGCGAAATGCATGGGGTTGTTCTCGTCCCCAATTCGCTGCAGATCTGGAGCTTGCATCCCTTCGCGTTGAACCCAACGCAGTTCTGGGTCACTACCAGTCAAGGCGGATGGTGGGCTAACTGCGCCTGGTGCGCGCTTGGAATCGGAGCTGCTCTTCATGAAGATGTCAGAATATTGAGCTCAGACGGCGGAGAGGGGCAGTCGCTGCAATTTGACATCACTCGTGGTCGGGCGACTCGCACGGATTTGCTCATGCATTTCCCATATCCGCCGGCCCGATGGTGGGACAATCCGTACTGTCCTTGTGGAAACATTCTGTTCTTTTCCTCCAAAGAGAAAATCGACGGCTGGTGCAAGCGCCATGGACATCCCACCGGTTCCATCCTTGATATCAAGACTGGAGTTGGTCTCGCCGAACGCTGGTTCGGTGACTACGCCTCCACTGACTGGCGACGCAAGACGCCGGATCAGGCTGCCAGGATATTCCACGAACTCGGCTTGGACCGGTCGTTCTGGAATATCCCTGGAAGCTTTCGCTGATCTGTTTAAATCTGCAGTCCGGAGTGTGCCCCCTCCACGCCCTGTACCGTAGGTTACTAGCGGTGCTTCTTATGTGATCCATAGGCATTATCATTTGTGAGATGACCGCTGGAAGATGGGAAATAATTAAGTGGTGGGAGCTGCGTCGGATTCCTTACACGATCGTAGTGGAGGAGTGGGGATCCTGTCTTACTTCATCGCCAATTCAATTATAGAAAACTACGGTCAGACTGGAGAGGAGTACCTCAATCCAGCATCACTGCTGATCGGTGTGCCCGTCGCAATCGTAGTCTCGAATGTCTGTTATACATTCGGATGGATCATTGAGTTGGCGCGAAAGAGGACGAGCCAGGAAGAAAGTCGGGGGTATCGCGTCTTCGCTTTCTACTCGGGAATGATCTTCTCCATCTTGGTCATGTCGTTCCCTGTCTGGGTCGCGCTTCTATCTTGGGTACGACACAGGTCATAGAAATTTTGGCGGATATGATATGAAAGGAGCTTGAAGAGAATTACTTTCCCCACGCATCTTCTAGTCAACTAATTAGCACAAATTCTTGACAATCCAGCTCTTCTCCATCAGAATTAGGCGAACAAATAGCGAACATAATCCCCCCTCCAGCCAGGGCTGATGTTCATCGAACTCCATTCCCGCTCGGCTTTCAGCTTTCTCGAAGGCGCCTCCGTGCCCGAGGACCTGATCGCCACGTGTGCCCACCTGAACATGCCGGCCATGGCGCTGCTCGACCGCGATGGCGTCTATGGCGCACCTCGTTTCTACATGGCGGCCCAGAAGGCCGGGATCAAGGCGAATCTGGGGGCGGAAGTAACATGCGAAATTTCAGATTTCAGATTGAAGATTGAAGATTTGAAATCGAGAAAATCCGAATCAATCTGCGATCTGAAATCTAAAATCTGCAATTCTTTCCGGCTTCCCCTTCTCGTCTCTTCCCGCGTCGGGTACCAGAATCTTTGCCGCCTGATTACGAAGATGAAGTTGCGGGCAAATAAAGGCGAGGGCGCTGTCCGCAAAGAAGAGTTGCAGGAGCACACGGCCGGGCTCATGTGCCTCACCGGCGGCGACGACGGTCCGCTCGCCATGGCGCTGGCTCATGGTGGCATGGAAGAAGCACGGCGTTCGGTGGAACAGTTGATCCATATCTTTGGCCAGGGGAACGTCTACGTGGAACTGCAGCGCCATTTTCATCGCCAGCAGGAAGCGCGTAATCGCGCCGCCATTGAAATTGCCCGCTCGCTACATCTTCCGCTGCTGGCCAGCAACGGCGTCTGCTATGCGACGCCGCGGGAACGCGAACTCTGCGATGTGTTTACCGCGATTCGCCACCATGCCACGCTGGCCACTGCCGGACGTCTGCTGGCGCGCAACCCCGAGCGTTATGTGAAATCGCCGCAGCAAATGCAGGAGCTTTTCGCCGATCTGCCTGAGGCCCTGGCCAATACGGTGGAACTTTCATCCCGGCTCGAATTCACGCTTGAAGCTTTGGGATATGAATTTCCCAGATACCCCGTGCCGGAAGGCGACAGCATGATGTCTTTCCTGCGGGAGCGCACCCGGGAAGGCTTTCAGCAGCGTTATGGCCGGGCAGAGGCCGACCTCAAAAGCCGTGCCCAGAGCCAGATTGAACGTGAGCTGGGGCTGATCGAAAAACTCAAGCTGGAAGGCTACTTTCTTATTGTGTGGGACCTGGTCCGTTTCTGCAGAGTGGAAAACATTCTGGTTCAGGGACGCGGCTCCGCTGCTAACAGCGCCGTCTGCTATTCGCTGGGGATCACTGCGGTTGACCCCATCGGGATGGAACTACTATTCGAACGCTTCCTGTCTGAAGAACGCGGCGAGTGGCCTGACATTGATCTCGATCTCCCCAGCGGCGACCAGCGTGAGCGCGTCATTCAATATCTTTACAAACGCTACGGCGAACGCGGCGCCGCCATGACCGCCAACGTCATTACTTATCGCAGCCGTATGGCGGGACGGGAAATGGGCAAGGCCCTGGGCTTCGATCCGGAGACTCTGGACAAAGTTTCTACCGCCGTTTCCACCTGGGAATATCGCGACGCTCACGATGCGCTCGACCATCGCTTTCACGACGCCGGGTTGGATCTGCGCCATCCTCGCCTGCGCAAATATTTTGAGCTGTGCGAAGCGGTGCAGGATTTGCCACGCCATCTAGGCCAGCACTCCGGCGGAATGGTGATTTGCCAGGGGCAACTCGATTCCGTGGTCCCACTCGAGCCCGCGTCCATGCCGGGCCGCGTGGTGGTGCAGTGGGACAAGGAAGATTGCGCCGACCTCCGCATCATTAAAGTGGACTTGCTCGGCCTGGGCATGATGGCGGTGCTGGAGGATTCCATCACGCTGATCCGCAATCATTACGGTGAAGAAGTCGACCTCGCCCACCTGCCGGCGGACGACCCCACGGTTTACTCCACGCTGCAAAAAGCCGACACCATCGGCATGTTCCAGGTGGAAAGCCGGGCCCAGATGTCATGCCTGCCGCGCCTGCGTCCCAAGCGCTTTTACGACATCGTGGTGCAGGTGGCGATTATTCGCCCCGGGCCGATCGTGGGGCAGATGGTGAATCCGTTTCTGCAGCGCCGCCTGGGACGCGAGCAGGTTACGTATCCGCATCCATCGCTCGAGCCTGTGCTGAAACGCACTTTGGGGGTCCCGCTCTTTCAGGAACAGTTGCTGCGCATAGCCATGGTAGTCGCGGGATTCAGTGGCGGTGAAGCGGAAGATTTGCGTCGGGCCATGGGATTCAAACGCTCGGAAAAGCGCATGAAGGAAATCGAGGCCAAGCTTCGCGTCGGCATGGAACGCAACGGCATTTCGCGCGAGGCGCAGGAGCAGATCGTGCTTTCGATTACTTCTTTCGCGCTGTACGGATTTCCCGAGTCCCACGCCGCCAGCTTCGCGCTGATCGCCTATGCCAGCGCCTTTCTGAAGTGTCACTACCTGGCCGCGTTTACCGCAGCTCTGCTGAATAACCAGCCCATGGGCTTTTATCGTCCAGCCACGATTGTGAGTGACGCGCAACGTCATGGACTGAAGATATTCCCGATAGATGTTACGAAGTCGGAGTGGGAGTGCACAGTCGTTGAAGCAGTCGTCGGTCGTCAGCCGTCAGTCGTCAGTACGGTCGTTGGTCGTTCGTCGATGGTCGTTGGCCAAGAAGAAGGCGGATGGGAAAACGACGACGATTCCGTGGAATCGGTAAACCCAGCCGCGGAGCGGCGAGAGAATGTAGCCCACGGCGTGAGCCGTGGGTCAGTCGCCGAGGAGCACAAAGCCCCGGAGGGGCGAAAGAAACTGGCCTCGACGTCCGGTGGGCGGGACGCCCACCGGACAGCCGGCGGGACGCCGGCGCTACTTCTTGGCCTTCGTTATGTTCGCGGACTGCGTGAAGAGGCTGCTCAGGCAATTGTTTGCCAACGAAAGATTACGCCGTTCATTTCTGTTCACGATCTCATCCATCGCGTTCCTGAACTGCGCAAGGATGAATTGAATACGCTGGCCGCAATCGGGGCGTTGAACTCAGTTTCCAGTTTCCAGTTGCCAGTTCTCAGCTCGGGCCACTGGAAACCAGAAACCGGAAACCGGAAACTGCATCGCCGCGACGCTCTCTGGCAGATCGAACGCTCGGTCCGTCACTCGGGGCCGCTGCTCGACGAACTTCCCGAGCCTGATGCCAAATCTCCTTTGCGCCCCATGAATCCCGAAGAGCGGCTGGTGGCCGACTTCCGCGGCACCGGCCTGACGGTGGGCCCGCACCCTATGGCTTATCACCGCGAGCGCATGGATGCGATCGGAGTCCACAAAGCCAGCGATCTTGCTGGCATTCCCGATGGCAAATATCTGCGGATTGGGGGATGTGTAATTGCACGCCAGCGCCCCGGCACCGCCAAAGGTTTCGTCTTTCTCAGTCTGGAGGACGAGACTGGAGTCGCCAATGCCATCATCATGCCCGACCTGTTTCAGAAAAATCGCCTGCTGGTGACGTCCGAGCAATTTCTAATGGTGGAAGGGACCCTGCAGAACCAAGATAACGTTATCTCGGTGAAGGCGCGGCGGGTAATGCCGTTATTGATTACTCGGGCCGAGACCAGCTCGCATGATTTTTACTGACGATTGATGTAAGCGATTACTAAAATTGTTCCAAGAAAATCAATATTTTCTTGCTTTCCCTCTCCCTCATCCACAGCCATCCGGTTTATGATTTAGATGTTCATCCGCCACAATCTATGTAGGACCCCTTCTGGGTGGCGTCCAACGAGTATGTGGCTCATTCATCAATTCGGTTCGTTGCTGAACCTTGGAATCTGTAAGGAGTATCCGATTATGGCTCGCGTAAAAACCCCTGGAAACGGAAACACTCGCAGGAAGCAGATGGCAACCATGCCTGCCGTCAATTCGCCTGAACCCAAAAAGACCTCGCCCCCTACCGACCTGGAAATAGAAATCCGCCGTCGTGCGTACGAACTGTACGAGCAGCGCGGATATACGCCAGGCCACGAAAATGAGGATTGGCTGGTCGCCGAGCAGGAAGTGTTGTCTCGTCACGACCAACAGCAGAGCGCTTAGGTCATCAAGAACGCGTGGGGCAGCCGCTCTCGGCTGTCCGGCGGAGCGACGCTCCGCTATTTAGCTGCCAGCAAAGAGCTGACAAGCTTTGCTCGAATGGACAGCCGTGGGCGGCTGTCCTCACGTGCTTTTTCTGCCCTACCGGGTTAGCCTTCCTCTACTCTCCGGTTGCCTCAAACCGCTGTTTCTGAAAAGATACCGTCCGGGCTCCCCCATGTCGCAAATCGGCAGTTTCGCGCTTTTGCTCGCCCTGGCACTCAGCACCTATTCGTTCCTGGCGGGAGTGTTGGCTTTAGCTCGTCCGGGCGCGGGATCGGAGCGGCTGGGAGAAACCGCGAGACGCGCGGGGATTGCCACCTTTGCGGTCGTATTTCTTGCCGCCCTCATCCTGGTGATCTCCGCCTTCCAGGATAATTTCTCCATAGCCTACATTTATCACCACAGCAATCGCGACCTCCCGGGGCCCTACAAGTTCGCCACCCTGTGGTCGGGGCAGGAAGGTTCGCTGCTGTTCTGGTCTTTATTGTTGTCGGCCTACGGGTTGGTTCTGCGGCTGCGGCACAAGACTGACGCGCGCCTTTTTGCCTATGCCTCCGCCATCATTGCCGCGGTGCAGATTTTCTTCCTGCTGCTGCTGAACTTCGCCGCCCATCCATTTGCCCTCATGCAGGGCGAATTGCCCGCGGACGGTGCGGGACTTAACCCGCTGCTCCAATATCCCGAAATGGTGATCCACCCGCCCATGCTTTACCTGGGATACGTGGGCTTCACCGTGCCCTTTGCGTTCGCTCTGGGGGCGCTGATCATGCGCTATCCCGGAGAAAAGTGGATCCACATCACCCGCCGCTGGACCATGGTGACCTGGGCATTTCTGACCTGCGGAGTGTTTCTCGGCGCGCACTGGGCGTATTCGGTTTTGGGCTGGGGAGGCTACTGGGGTTGGGACCCGGTGGAGAACGCCTCGCTCATGCCCTGGCTGACCGGCACCGCGTTTCTGCATTCGGTGATGATGCAGGAAAAGCGCGGCATGTTGAAGATGTGGAACATGTGGCTGATCTTTGCCACGTTCTGGCTGGCGATTCTGGGAACCTTCCTGACCCGGAGCGGAATCATCAGCTCGGTGCATGCTTTCGCCCAATCGTCGATTGGCGGATGGTTCAAGTGGTTTCTGCTGATCACATTGGTGACCTTTACCTTTTTCTTTTTCAAGAACAAGTCTCACCTGCGCAGCGAGCACAAACTGGAATCGCTGATTTCGCGTGAGTCGAGTTTCCTGTTCAACAACCTGCTCTTGCTCCTGGCTTGCTTTACCGTGCTTTGGGGCACGTGGTTTCCACTGATCTCGGAATACGTGCAGGGCAACAAAGTCACTGTGGGACCGCCGTTCTACAACAAGGTGGCGATCCCGGTTGCACTGTTGCTGTTGTTGCTGACCGCGGTAGGGCCACTGCTGGCCTGGCGCAAGACCTCGCTCGAGAGCTTGAAACGCAACTTCATGTGGCCGGCGCTGGGCGCGCTTCTGGTCGGAATTCTGATGATCGCGTTCGGAGTCCGGCCCTGGCAGGACATTGCTTATTTCTACGCGCTCATGGCCGCCATGCTGTCCGCGCTGGTGGCATTGACGGTCACCTCGGAATTTATTCGCGGCGGCCGTGTGATCTCGCGCCACACCGGGCAAAACCTGCTCGCTTCGATGGTGCACTTGTTCCATCGCAACACCCGGCGTTACGGCGGCTACATCGTGCATTTCGGCGTGGCGGTGGTGATCATCGGAATCCTCGGCACTCCTTTCAATCAGGACAAAGAGAAGGAAATGGGCTTTGGCGACAAGATGACCATCGGCCCCTACACCCTGGTCTGCGAGTCCTATACTCAGGATGACAATCCGAATTACAGCAACGAATGGGCAATGATCAGCGTCTTCAAGGGCGACCGCAAGCTGGAGACTATGTATCCCGAGCGGCGCTTTTACAAGGCCAGCCAGCAGCCGCAGACTCTGCCCAGAATTCGCTCGACCTACAAGGAAGATCTTTACCTGACCTATGAAGGGGTTGATGGGGGAACGGGCAAGCCGATCATCAAGGCGCACCTGAATCCTCTGGTCATGTGGATCTGGGTGGGAGTACTGATCATGATCGGTGGAACGATACTGGGTCTGATCCCGAACGCGCTGCCGGTACGAGCCACCGCTCCAGCCCGGATTCAGGCGGCTCCGGCGGGAGCTGGAGACTGATGCGGGGCGATTTCAGATTGAAGATGGCGGATTTCAGATTGGACCCCGGCAAACCCAAGTTGCGAGCTGCAATGGAATCGACAATCTGAAATCAAGAATCTGAAATCTGAAATTATGAAGTCGTTGCCCTATCCCGTGTCGCGCATTTTTCAGGCGGGAGTGCTTTGCCTGAGCGTGTTCGCCTTCCTTGGCGCCGGTGACGATGGGGTACGCTTCAGCAGCCTGGGTC
>Ga0210410_10003744_pt1 | contig 13450 bp, 9 predicted proteins | sample IncBWC4MmetaG_FD_161058 | JGI IMG/M metagenome (GOLD analysis project Ga0210410, IMG submission 161058) | Forest soil microbial communities from Barre Woods Harvard Forest LTER site, Petersham, Massachusetts, United States - Inc-BW-C-4-M | ecosystem: Environmental > Terrestrial > Soil >... | reverse complement strand
CGCGCTCCTTGTCCGGGATTCGATTCTACCGTGAGTGCGCCCGCAATCAGGCGAACTCGTTCCTTAATAATCATAGGCCCTTTGCCCATCTCGTCGAGCTGCAACTGGTCCAACCGGCCAGTAAAGGCGAAACCTTTGCCGTCGTCCTCGATAGTCACCGTCCAGTGTCTGGGGTTGGAGCCGAGGCGCACCAGCGCGTGACGGGCGCCGCTGTGTTTGCGTACGTTGACCAGACTTTCCTGCACAATGCGCAGGATTTCGCGGCAGACTCGCTGCGGCATATCGAGCTCGTCGATGTCGGTAACGAAACGCGCGGTGATGCCGGTTTCGCGCTGAAAGCGTTCCACTGTGTCGGTTAACACGCCGAGCAGGCGTTGCGAGTCTACGTCGATCGCTTTCATCTGCTGCATTAATTCCCGCAGCTTGAGAACTTCCTCACGCAATAGTTTCTGAATTCTTCCTAGTTCTCCGCTGATCGGCTTACCGGCTTCCTCCTGCCGCCGGAGCACATCGACTTGCATTTCCACGGCAATCAGCGACTGGACGGCGCCGTCGTGCAATTCTCGTGCAAAACGAGCGCGTTCCGCCGCTCCGGCACGACGCCTCAAGCGATGCAACAGATACACGTTATACACCGCCGGCCCCACCTGCCGCACCAGGTCCAGCAGGAAGCGAAGCTCTTCAGTTTTTTCCCCGCGCCATTGCGGATTGAAAAGAAAAATTCTTCCCCGCCACTCGCCCCCGAAGAGAAATGAAACTGAAATAAGCGATCGGAAACTTTGAATCCCGTTGAGCCTCGTGAAGGACTCGTCGCCGGACTCGGAAACCTGATTTCCGCTGCTGTCTAACACTAAGTTGGACCACCGATCCTGATCCTTCTCCGTGTAGCAGACCTCGCCGGGAAAACCTTCCAGATAAGTCTTGACGTCGCGCGGGCTCGATTCCATCCAGCGGAATTCAGAAAGTCCGCCATTGTTGGGGCTGGCCAGTTCCCCCAGAAAGACGCGGTGACTGTGCGCTTCCTGAGCGGCGACCAGAACCCGGGCCGCGCCGTACATCGAGAGCACTTCGCTGAATATCTGCTGAATGGTGCCGGTGAGCCCGGCAGCAACTCGAATTCGCGAAAGCAAGCCAGTCACCACCGCCTTCTCCGCGCGAAGGTGCTTCTGCTGTTCCGCCAGATAGCCGAGGAGAAGTCCCATCACCAGCAAATAGACCGAAAGCATGAATAGCCGCTTCGGCTCGAATTCGGGCACGTTCACCCGTAGAGTTTCCAGCCCTCTCCACGGCACCCGCCCTCCCGGACCCATGTGCGTGTGCAGAAGAATGAAACTCTCCATCCACAGTAAGGCCACTTCCGCGGCCGCCGTGCCCAACGTCTCCCACAAACCCCAGCGGTAGGCGGCCGCGGCAAGCACGAAGAAGAAGAACAGGAAGAAAGGTGTTCTCGGACCTTCGGCGAAAATCGAGATCAAGGCGGGCCAAACCACATCTCCAGCGTGAACCAACAGGCGAAAGGCGGCGGTGGATTGCTTTCGCCGCCGGAGCAACATGATGATTCCGATGCCGTTGGTCAAATAAAAAACGAAAAGCCCGTAGGCCGCCCATGAATGTCCCAACACTGCGGTGGGATCCATGCGGATGGCGACCAGCGTCGATACGGCGAGGAATACCCGGGCAGTCGCGAGCCACCGCTCAATCCGACGTGTCTCGCCGGGATCGGGGGGGATCCGCAACCTCCAGGACGACTGGAAGCGTTCAGCGTGAGATGGCAATCGAGTTGTACTTTCTAAGCCAACGGTGGCTGTCGGCATACTATTGAATACGAAGGGATTAGGGCAAGTGGATTCTTCGACGGCGCCCGCCCGGTCACAGCCCGGCGGCGGACTCTTCCTTGGACCCGCTGTCCGAAGTGATTACTAGAGTAACCATCGTCGTTCCTTAACCCGGTCTAAAATAGCTCTCGAGGCTGTGTCTTTGAGCACGCGGGCTAAAGCCGGGCTGGTGGGTGTGCTGGGGACATTACTTGTCCTGTTTCTGGCCGCCCTGCTGCTGCCGCAATCCTTTCGCCTGACCGCTTTCAGCGATGTGATCCAGTGTATTTTGTTGGCCGCCGGGACGGCGGCGTTCGTCCCGCGCATATTGAATTCTCAAGGCCGCATGCGGTTGTTCTGGTCCCTCGTCACCTTTGGGATCGCCCTGTGGTTCGGGTATCAGCTGATGTGGACCTATTATGAGGTCCTGCTGCGACAGGACGTCCCAGACCTCTTCGCGGGGGACGTGGTTCTGTTTTTGCACATCGTTCCGCTCATGGCGGCCTTGGCCTTGCGCCCGCACATTCCTCGCGATGAGTATGCCGCGCGCCTGGGTCAGCTTGATTTTGCGCTGCTGATCGTGTGGTGGTTTTATCTTTACGTCCTTATCGTGATGCCCTGGCAATACGCGGTTCCAAACGCGCCGATCTATAACCACAATCTGAATGCTGTCTACCTGACTGAGAAAGTTGCGTTCCTCGCGGCACTGGCGGGCAGTTGGGCGGGGAGCAAGGGAAAATGGAGAGCTTTTTACCGCAGCTTTTTCTTCTCCAGCCTGATCTACGCTGCAAGTTCTTACGTTGCGAATTGGGCGATCGCCCGCAAGCTTTATTACAGCGGCAGCTTGTATGACGTTCCGCTCGCGGTTTCCATCGCGTCGCTCGCCTTGATTGGGCTGGGGACGAAAGCCGAAGCGCCCGAAGCCGACTCGCGAGAAGTTTCGACCGTCTACGGAGTGTGGATCGCTCGCTGCAGCATGATCGCGGTATTTTCGCTGCCCGCGTTCGCTGCGTGGACTTTGCTGGACGATGGTGAACCAATTCGTGTGCGCTCGTTCCGCCTGCTCTTGACCCTGATGTCGGCCTTCGTCATGGGCGTTATGGTCTTCCTGCGGCAGCATCTGCTGGACCGGGAATTGATCCACTTGCTCGATCATTCGCGCGAATCGTTTGGCCGTTTGGAGCAGTTGCGGACGCAACTTCTGCAATCGGAAAAACTGGCCTCGGTCGGTCAGTTGGTAGGAGGAGCGGCGCACGAACTCAACAATCCCATCACCGCCATGTTGGGATACTCCGATTTGCTTTTGAGCACCGCTCTTACTCCGGAGCAGCGGCCACAAGCAGCAAAAATTGGGCAGCAGGTGCGGCGCACCAAGTCGCTGGTGGCAAGCCTGGTGAGTTTTGCCAAGCAGGCGCCCCCGGCAAAGACTCCCGTCGACCTGAATACCTTGATCCGGACGGCGCTGAAATTGACGCAGTCGCAGTGTGAAGGCTTAAAGGTCGAAGTCCGGATGCAACTCAATAACGAACTGCCAAAGGTTCTGGGAGACTCGAATCAACTGCTACAAGTGTGCCTGCAGCTGCTGAACAACTTTCTTCATTCCATGGAAGACTCGGAGAGCAAAATCCTGATTGTCAGCACCGGCCGCGACCACGACGATTGTGTGCTTCAGATCGCGGCCCCCGGCGGATCTGCTTGCAACGCCGACGCTTCTCGTAATAGGGACGAGGAAGACATATTTGGGCTCAGCGCTTGCCAGGGCATTATTCAGGAACACAAGGGACGAATCTTCAAGAGCGACAGCGATGCGCAGGTTCGAGTGGAATTGCCCGCAACTCATACGCCACCGGTAAAGCAGAAAGAATCTACGGTCCCGGTGCTGTGGCAATCTCAACCGTACGCTTGAGTTGACCGCAGGCGGCGTAAATGTCCCGGCCGCGAGGGCGCCGCACATAAGCAGGAATTCCCGAGTTGCGAAGGATGGTCTGGAACGCCGCGACCCGCTCGGTGTCTGGAGTTGCGAAGTCAATTCCCGCCCCAGGATTCAGCGCAATCAGATTGACCTTGCAGCGCATCCCGCGCAGCAACTCGACCACTTCTTTCGCGTGTTCGGCAGCGTCGTTGACGCCGCCGAGCAGAACATATTCAAACGTAATCCATTCCCGAGTCCGCAGGGGATACGCTTTCGCCGCTGCCATCAGCATTTCCAGGTTCCATTTCCGGTTCAGCGGCATCAATTGCGTGCGCAGCGCATCGTTCGGGGCATTTAGCGAGATGGCTAGCTTCGGGCGAATCCTCTCCCCGCCGAAGTCGTGAATGCGCGGCACGATCCCCGCGGTCGATACCGTCATCCGGCGCTCGGCGATTCCCACTTCTTCGACCAGCAGGCGCACGGCCTTGACGAAGTTGTCGTAGTTCAAGAACGGCTCGCCCATACCCATGAAGACCAGGTTGATGCGATCCTCCGGCGGCGATACCTGCTGGTCCTTCAATACCGCGCACACCTGACCCACGATCTCGCCCGCCGTTAAATTGCGCTTCACCCCCAGCAGCGCCGTCATGCAGAACTGGCAATCGACGGCGCATCCGACCTGACTGGAAATACAAATCGTCGACCGTCCTGGGTTCTGGCCCTGTCGAGGTCTTCGATCCAGATCGCCGCCGAAGCCCTCAATCCGCTCCGCCTGGTCGCCAGCCTCAGACCCATCGCCCGCTTCCCCACCGTCGCCTTCCGGCATCCAAACCGTCTCGACGCTTTGCCCGTCAGGGAATCCGATCAGATACCGCACCGTGCCGTCCTGAGAAATGAAGCGCTGCTCAATCGGTGGCAGGCCAATCGATAAACCCCCGGCAGAAAGACTGGCGCGAAGAGACTGGGGCAAAGTTGATATCTTCTCGAAAGATTCCGCCCGCTGGCGATACACCGCCTCGACCAACTGCTGTGCTCGATAGCCGGGTTCGCCGAAGCGTTCCATCAACTCCGCCACTTGTGAGCGGTCCATCCCCAGCAGCGAAGATTGTGTTGAGAGTTGCATGGAGGTGAAAGCTTAGGCCAGAGAATTACATCTAAACCATTGATTATAAACCACTAAACTATTCTCGCACACCCCCGACGCCTGTGTCAGAATAATAAAGGCATCTTCCAGCATCAAATCTACTGCATTCGATCACAGGTTCCAAAGCAGGCAATCATTCATGGTTAAAGAAGTACGCAACATTCGCCGTCAGGTGTTACCCAACGGGCTCACCATCATCACCGAGCAGATGCAGCACATTCGTTCGGCCTCCATCGGAATCTGGCTGGAGACCGGCTCGCGCGACGAGGATCCGCACTGGAACGGCATATCACATTTTATTGAGCACATGGTTTTCAAGGGGACCAAAAACCGCAGCGCCGAGCAAATTGCCCGAGAAGTCGACTCCATCGGCGGCAACATGGACGCCTTCACCGCCAAAGAGTGCATCTGCTTTAACGTCAAGGTCCTCGACGAGCATGTCCCAACCGCCCTCGACATTCTCAGCGACTTGGTGCTCCATCCCGTGTTTGATGCCACCGACATCGCCCGGGAACGCGGCGTGATCATGGAAGAGATCAAGATGGACGAGGATAATCCCGACTACCTGGTTCACGAAATCTTCACGCAGAATTTCTGGAAGGATCATCCGCTGGGCAAGCCGATTCTAGGCACAAAAGAAACGGTCAAGCGCTTCGAGCGAGAATCCGTGATGGAAGCCTACGGGCACCGCTTTGCGCCAGGAAACATTGTTGTCTCCGCCGCAGGAAATCTGGATCACGACCGCTTCGTCGAACTGGTCACCGAACATTTCCAGCACATGCAGCCGGTAAAGAACGGTTTTCATTCGGCGCAGCCAAAAATTGTCTCCCGCATCATCCTGCGCAATAAAAAAGCGCTGGAGCAGGTGCAGCTCTGCATCGGCGTGCCCTCGCATCCTATTGCGCATGAAAAGCGCCATGCCGGCTATATTCTCAACACTTTGCTCGGTGGCGGCATGAGTTCACGGCTTTTTCAGAATATCCGCGAGCGCCAGGGCCTCGCCTATTCGATTTACAGCGATCTCAATCCCTATCGTGACACCGGATGCCTTGCGGTCTACGCCGGTACTTCGCTGGCCTCTGCCGCGAAGGTGGTGCAATCGGTGGTGAGCGAATTCCGCAAGCTGAAGGCGGAAACAGTATCCGAGGAAGAATTGAACCGGTCCAAGGCACAACTGAAGGGCAGCCTGATGCTTTCGCTGGAGTCGAGCTCCGCCCGCATGTCGAACCTTGCCCGGCAGGAAATGTACTTCGACCGTTTTTACGACCTCGACGAACTCATCGCCAGGATCGAAGCGGTAACGTCGGAAGATTTGCAGGGCCTGGCGAACGAATTCTTCCAGACCGATTCGGTCGCGGTGACCGCGCTCGGCAACTTGAACGGGCTAAAAGTAACGCGCGATCAACTGGCCTGTTGATGGACTTAGAATCTCGATCTGTTGGCTGAACGCTCGCGTGGCCTGGTCGTTCCCATATAATTCGGATCAATGACCTTCCAACAGTTGCTGGATGGCGTGGAGGTGCTCGCCCAAAGCGGCAATCCCGAAGTGAGCGGTGTGGAATACGACTCGCGGCGGGTTCAGCCCGGCTGCCTGTTCGTCGCCATGCGCGGTGAAAGCTCCGATGGCAACCGCTTCATCGACCAGGCCATTCAAGCGGGAGCGGTTGCTGTAGTCACGGATTCTGCAACCGAAGAGCCGCGCGAAGGTGTTGCCTGGGCTGTGGTCGCGCACGGGCGCCGTGCCCTGGCGCGAGTCAGCGCAAACTTCTATAAGCGGCCCGCCGAGCGTATTGCAGTCACTGGCATCACCGGCACGAACGGCAAAAGCACGACTGCGTTTCTGATCGAGTCGATCTTCAGCGCTGCGGGACGAAAGAGCGCGTTGATCGGCACGATCGAGTATCACGTTGCGGGAAAAGTGATTCCCGCTCCGCATACGACTCCCGAAGCACTCGAACTTGCGCGCATTTTCAATCAGGCTCTGGGACATGGCGCGACCGACGCAGTAATGGAAGTTTCTTCGCATGCCCTGGCGCAGGAGCGAGTCTACGGTGTGCCCTTCGACGTGGCGGTATTCACCAACCTCACCCGTGATCACCTCGATTATCACCACACCATGGACGAATACTTCGCCGCCAAGCGTGTGCTCTTCGAGGGTTGCGGCACCGATGCTCCACGCGCAATGGTCACAAATCTTGACGACGAGTACGGCGCGAAGCTGGCCGACTTCAGCCGCAAACGCAGTTCGGTCGTGCTGACCTACGGCTGGGATCGCGGCGACTTCCATGCGAAGAATGTAGACATCACTCCGCGCGGCACGCGCTTCGACATGGCAACGCCGAGGGAGAGCATCCCTTTGTTCTCGCCGCTGATTGGGCGCGTGAACGTCTACAACATTTTGGCCGCCGCCGCTGCCTGCTCGGCCCGCGGATGCAGCCCCGACGCGATCGCCAGCGGCATCGCGTCGCTGACTCACGTGCCGGGCAGATTTGAGCGAGTCGACTGCGGCCAGCCTTTCACCGTGGTGGTCGACTACGCTCACACCGATGACGCGCTCCGAAACCTGACTGCACTGGCCCGCGAGTTCGTATCTCGCGCCGGATCGAAAGGCCGAGTACTCACCGTCTTCGGATGCGGCGGCGACCGTGATCGCGCCAAGCGTCCCCTGATGGGCGAGGCCGCCGGACGCGGCAGCGATTTCGTGGTCCTAACCTCTGACAATCCACGCGGTGAAGAGCCTTGCGCAATAATCAATGACGCACTCGTCGGCCTGCAAAAAACCGGCGCGAAGTATAGCGTCGAGCCCGATCGCCGCAAAGCAATTGCGCTTGCGATCCGCGAAGCCGGGCCGGGAGATATCGTTCTGCTGGCGGGGAAGGGTCACGAAAAAAATCAGGTCACGCGCGACGGCTCGCAACCCTTCGATGACGTCGAAGTCGCGCGCGAAGCCCTACGCGCCGCCGGATTCGGCCAATGAAGCTGCCGCTCTCTAAGATCGCCGCGTTCATCTCTGCCTCCGGAGATTTTTCCGGCCACGAAATCGCGCAAGGATATTCCATCGACTCCCGCACCATCAAACCGGGCGAACTCTTTTTCGCAGTCAAAGGCGAACGGCTGGATGGTCACGACTACGTGACCCCCGCTCTGGAGAAAAACGCCTGCGCGGCAGTTATCGAAAAAAGCGAACTGCATCGTTATCCCGCAAACGGCAAACTGCTGGCGGTCACCGACACGCTGGTCGCCTTGCAAACTTTGGCTTCGGCAGTACGAAAGCTATGGGGCAAGCCGCTGGTAGGAGTAACTGGCTCGGCAGGCAAGACGACCACCAGAGAAGCTATCGCTCACGTACTCGCGTCGCGCTTTCGTGTGCTCAAGTCCGAGGGCAACTTCAACAATCATTTCGGGCTGCCGCTCATGCTGCTCAAGATCGAGCCAGAGCACGACGTGGCCGTGATCGAAATGGGCATGTCGCACGCCGGGGAAATCCGTGCCCTGGCGAAAATCGCACAGCCCGAGATCGGCGTGGTCACTAATGTCGCTCCCGTGCATCTGGAGTTTTTCGCGTCAATCGCCGATATCGCCCGCGCCAAGTATGAGTTGATTGAGTCCCTTCCCGTTAACGGCGCCGCGATCTTAAATGCCGACGACGAGTACGTTTCGCAGTTCAGTCGCGGCTTCAAAGGCAAAGTCCTGACCTATGGAATGAGTGCAACCGCCGACGTGCGTGCTGAAAATATCCAGCCGCGGGGCTCCGGCGGCTCGGAGTTCGACCTGATCGTGGGAAGCGCCCGGGAGCACACCGCTCTTCCTCTCGTCGGAGAGCACAATATTCTGAATGCATTGGCCGCAGTCTCGGTTGGCTTGGTGTGCCGGCTGACGCTTTCCCAGGCTGCCGGTGCGCTCGCGACTCTTAGTCCCGCCGAAAAACGTGGGCAGGTTCTACAACTGGGCAACATCACCATCCTTGACGATTGCTACAATTCGAATCCTAAGGCTCTCCACGCCATGGTCGATGCCTTGGCCGCGATGCCGGCAAAGCGCAGGATCGTAGTCGCTGGCGAAATGCTCGAACTTGGGCCATCTGCGGAAAAGATGCATCGCGCGGCGGGCCAGCATATCGGTGAAAAGAAGGTCGATGCTTTGATCGGAGTTCGCGGCCTGGCGCACGCCATGGTTGAAGGTGCGCGGCAAGCAGGGACGAAAGCCGAGTTCGTAACGACTCCGGAAGAAGCCGGAGAGTGGCTGGCGCGCGAAGCCCGAGACGGAGACGTCGTTTTATTGAAAGCATCGCGCGGCGTGAAGTTGGAGAAAGCTTTGGAAGTTTGGAAGACAAAGAAGAAGTGAAATGAAGTGATGCGGGAACTCCAGGGTGTGAGTAGACGCATCATCCGGGACAAGCTCCAAAAAAGGTTCATCTGCGCTTTTCAGCGAAAATCAGCGGCGAATGATCTTCGTGCGCTTCGGAGGCTGATTGCTCTACTGGCTGTTGTTCGTGAAGCTACAGCATTACGTCGCGCCGTTCCGTATTTTTCGCTACGTCACGTTCCGCACGGCGTTTGCCAGCCTCACTGCCCTGTTCACCGCGCTCATCGTCGGACCGCTGGTCATCGGGCGCCTGCGCGAATTTCAAATCGGCCAATACATTCGCGAAGAGGGTCCGAAAGCTCATCAGAAAAAAGCCGGGACGCCCACCATGGGCGGATTGCTCATCGTCATCGCCATCGTCGTTCCCACATTGCTATGGGCGGACCTCAGCAACCGCTTTGTATGGATCGCCGTGTTTTCCACCGTTGCCTACGCCGCCATCGGATTCACCGACGACTACACAAAAGTTTCTCACCGCCGCAATCTCGGGCTGACCAGCCGTGCCAAACTCGGCCTGCAAATCGCGGCCAGCATCGTGGTCGCTTCCATGCTGATTGCCATGCAGACTTACGGCATGTACTCGACGCGGCTGATTGTCCCCTTCTTTAAGCAGTTCCATCCGGACCTGGTCGTGCAGACTCTTGAGCACTATCCGCATCTTTGGCCCCTGGCATTCTTGCCGTTTATGGCCTTCGTGGCTCTGGTAATCGTAGGCTCGAGCAACGCCGTGAATCTGACCGATGGTCTCGACGGCCTGGCCATCGGTTGCACTGTGATCGCCGCCGGCGCGCTGGCCGTGCTCACCTACGTCAGTGGCCACGCCACCTTCGCCACCTATCTGGAACTGCAGCGCATGCCGCAGGTTGGTGAGCTAACCGTGTATTGCGGGGCCATGGTTGGCTCATCGATTGGCTTTCTTTGGTACAACGCGCACCCCGCCGAAGTCTTTATGGGCGATGTAGGATCGCTGGCGCTCGGCGGAGCTATCGGCACGGTAGCGGTCATCATCAAACAGGAACTGCTGCTGCCGTTTATCGGCGGCGTCTTCGTGATCGAGGCTTTGTCGGTAATCCTGCAAGTGGGATCGTATAAACTGCGCAAGAAGCGCATCTTCAAAATGGCGCCGATTCATCATCATTTCGAACTGATGGGCTGGTCGGAGTCGAAAATTATCGTGCGCTTCTGGATCGCGTCGCTAGTCTTCGCCTTGTTCGCACTGACCACGCTGAAACTTAGGTAGGGAGAGCTTTCACCACAGAGTCAAAGAGACACAGAGAAAACCTAAAGAACGAAAAAACGCATAGGATCGACGGTCATAGACTCCCCAGAAGGTTTCTACAAGCAGTTGCCTTTGATTTTCTCTGTGTCTCTGTGACTCTGTGGTGAAATAGCATTTAATGGAACTAAACGGAAAACGCGTGCTGGTCGTAGGCCTCGGCAAGTCCGGGGTAGCATCGGCGCTGTTTCTGAAAGCGCATGGAGCCAAAGTCACAGTCTCCGACACCAAGAGCGGCGATGAACTGCACAACGAAATTCCAGTGCTCCTCGATCACGGCATCACCGTCGAAACCGGAGGCCACGGCGAGCGCACTTTTCGCGGGCAAGACTTGATCGTGGTCAGCCCCGGCGTTCCCGTCGACGCGCCCCCCCTTGCACAAGCCCGCGCGCTTGGCGAGAAAGTAATCGGCGAGATCGAACTCGCAGCGCAGTTTCTGCCCGGCCCCATCGTCGCCATCACTGGATCAAACGGCAAGACCACGACTACCACGCTGACCGGCGAGATCATGACTGCTGCGGGCTTTCAAGCGCTCGTCGGCGGCAACATCGGCACGCCAGCCATTTCGCTGGCCGAGCGCGCTACGCCTGAAACGGTGATCGTGCTCGAGGTTTCCAGCTTTCAACTGGAGACCATTCAGACTTTCCGCCCCAAAGTTGCTGTCGTGCTGAATGTCACGCCCGATCATCTCGACCGGCACCGCACCCTCGAAGCCTATGTCGATGCCAAGGCTCGCATCTTCGAGAATCAGTCTACGGACGACTTCGCGGTTCTGAACGCCGATGATCCAACATGCGTCGCGATGGCCTCGCGAACCAAGGCGCAAGTCTTCTGGTTCAGCCGCCAGAAAGAAGTGCAGCAAGGTGCATGGGTGCGCGACGGTAACGTCATGTTCCGCGACAGTTCGGGCCAGCGTGAGATCCTGCAAGTCTCCGAAATTCCGCTGAAAGGCGCTCACAATCTCGAGAATGTTCTGGCCGCTGTATGCGCCGGCGCGCTTATGGGATGTGCTCCAGAAAAAATTCGCCAGGCCGTCCGCGACTTCAAAGCCGTCGAGCACCGTCTGGAATTCGTAGCCACGATCCGGGGCGTCGACTACTACAATGATTCCAAAGCCACCAACGTGGACGCCACCATCAAAGCGCTGGAGTCGTTCCCCGCCAACATCCACCTGATCCTCGGCGGCAAAGACAAAGGCAGCGACTACACCGTCCTCAACGACCTCCTGCGCCAGCGCGTGAAGCGCGTCTACACCATCGGCGCCGCCGCGGCGAAGATCGAGTCGCAGATTAAAGGCGCCGAAGTTGTGCACGCGGAAACTTTAGAGAATGCCCTCCGCAAAGCCAACGCCGTCGCCCAATCCGGCGACGTGGTGCTCCTCGCCCCCGCCTGCGCCAGTTTCGATCAGTTCAAGAGCTATGAACACCGGGGGAAAGTGTTCAAAGAAATCGTACGTGGATTAGCCTGAGACGAAGTGGGATTCGACCTCGATCCTTGACACGCGGATTCTTCGGTCATACGCTTGCCTATATGGAAGTGCGCCTAACTCCCGATCAGGAAGCTTTTGTCCGCCAGGGCATCGAGGCTGGACGGTATCAAAGCCAGGATGATGCCATTGCTGAAGCGCTGGCTTTGTGGGAGGAGCGCGAACGCAACCGCGCCGAGATTCTAGCCGCTGTCGACGCCGCGGAAGCCTCGCTAGGTCGGGGCGAAGGGTTGGTGATCACGGAACAGTCGATGCGCGAACTGGCCGAAGACGTGAAACGGCGTGGCCGAGCACGACTTGCCGCCGAACGTCCGCCAGGCTTTTAATGGCCCTCCTTCTCAGTCGGCAAATCAAGCGACAAGTTGACGACATCTGGTCCTACATCGCTGTCGAGAGCGGTAGCGTTGATATCGCAGACAAAGTCGTCGATGCGATCACAGAGACATTTCTCCAGATATCCAGACATCCGAACCTGGGCCGCCGGCGAGACGATCTTCGCAAGGGCTTGCGGAGCGTTCCCTCCGGAAGCTATGTCGTTATCTATAATGTTGAGGGACACAACGTCCGAATATTCCATGTTGTGCACGGACGACGCGATATCAAAGCCGTGATCCGGCAGTGACCCACCCCGAACCAAAACAATCAACACTCAAAATTCAACAGTCCCCAATTCCCCCTCCCCACTCACGCCTCCTCGTGGTGAAATGAACTTCCCATGGCAAAGCGCGTAAGCGTCGACCGCTGGCTGTTTACCGTCACCATGCTGCTGGTGTTTGTCGGCCTGGTGATGGTGTTTTCGGCGTCGGCGGTGATGGCGCGCGAGCGCTTTGGATCAGAGTACGCGTTTCTTTCGAAGCAGTTGGTCTGGGCCGTCGCCGGACTCGCCGCCATGGTCGTCACCATGCGCGTGGACTATCGCCGCTACAAGCATCCAGCGATCGTGTTCTCGCTGATGGGCGTGACCACGCTGCTATTAATTTCCGTCTTCTTCCTCGACCGCTCGCACAACACCCATCGCTGGATTCACTTCGCTGGCCTGTCGTTCCAGCCGTCGGAACTGGCCAAGCCGGTCCTAATTCTGTTCCTCGCCTATTTTCTTGAGAGCCGCGTGAAGTCCATCGACGATTGGCGCAACACGCTACTCCCCGCCGCCGCCCCCGTGCTCGTGACCTTGATGCTGATCGTGGCTCAGCCCGACCTCGGCACCGCCATCGCCTGCGCCGGAATTGCGGCCTGTATTTTTTATGTTGCTGGAATGCGCATGCGTTATTTTGCCTACGCTTTCGGCGGTGCTCTTCCCGTGCTCTACGTGCTCATCTTTCACGTCGCCTGGCGTCGCGACCGCATCCTTGCGTTTCTGAATCCCTACGCCGACCGGCAAAAAACCGGCTTCCACATTATTCAATCGCTGATCGCTGTAGGCACCGGCGGTGTAACCGGCACCGGCCTGATG
>Ga0210410_10003743_pt1 | contig 13454 bp, 10 predicted proteins | sample IncBWC4MmetaG_FD_161058 | JGI IMG/M metagenome (GOLD analysis project Ga0210410, IMG submission 161058) | Forest soil microbial communities from Barre Woods Harvard Forest LTER site, Petersham, Massachusetts, United States - Inc-BW-C-4-M | ecosystem: Environmental > Terrestrial > Soil >... | reverse complement strand
ACTCCATCACATGCGGCGCAATCTCCCCTTCCGCAAACTCCCGCACACTCCGCCGCAACTGCTGCTGTTCCTCAGTAAAGGTAAAGTCCACGGTGTCTCCGGCCCGGCTACATATCTCTCGGCTATGCTCCGCCAAACTTCCGCTTATACCTCTATTTTACACAATGCCCGCCAACCCCTCATCCGATTGTGATGGAAATTGCTCTGTGTGCGGCCCGCTTATTGCGTCACCCAGTGTGGCCGCCCCCAGGAAGTTGTAAGGGCGGGCTTGCGCCGCCCTCGGTTCTACGCCCGCGCGCTCTGGGGCTGCGTCAAAACATCCGCCAGCACCGCCAATGCCCGTTCGATGCCCGCGCGATCCACATCGCAATGCGTCACAAACCGCACCGAATAAAGCGCCGTATCCAGCGCCCATATCCCTTTTTCGCGCAAAACATCACAAAGCTCCACAGCCGTTTTCCCCGTCTCCTCGCACTCAAAAATCACGATGTTGCTCCGCACCTTCCCCGGATCAATCTTCAGTACCGGCATCCTGGCGATCCCTTCCGCTAAGCGCCGCGCATTTTCATGATCCACATGCAGCCGCGCGGGCGATTTTTCCAGCGCGATCAAACCCGCCGCCGCAATCACCCCCGCTTGCCGCATCCCTCCGCCAAACATCTTCCGGTAAATCCGCGCCTTCTCGATGAACGCATCTGTCCCCACAATCATCGACCCCACCGGCGCCCCCAACCCTTTCGACAAACAAAACATCACCGAGTCCACTTTCTTCGTCATCTGCGCAACACTCTCGCCAAGCGCCGCCGCTGCATTAAAAATCCGCGCCCCATCCATGTGCACCTTCAGTTTAGCTTCGTGCGCATGCCCGCAAATCTCATCCACCGAAGCTGTCGGATGCACCGTCCCACCCGCCATATTGTGCGTATTCTCAATCGAAATCAGCGCTGTCTGCGAGTCGTAATAAATCTTCGGCCGGATCACGGCTTCAATCAGCTTCCAGGAAAGAACCCCATCAACGCCCCGCGCAATCCGCGGCATGCATCCCGCAATCGCCGACATCGACGCCAGCTCATAAAGATTGACATGACTCCTCTCGTCGCAAATCACCTCATCCCCATGATGAGTCCACACCTTAATCGCAATCAAGTTCCCCATGCACCCGGTCGGTACAAACAAAGCGGCCTCTTTCTCAAAAATCTCTGCAGCCCGCCTCTCCAACCGGTTCACCGTCGGGTCCTCCCCATACACATCGTCCCCGACCGCGGCCTCCGCCATCGCACGCCGCATCTCCCCGGTAGGCCGCGTAACGGTATCGCTCCGCAAATCCACAATATTCTCCAGCCGCGTCACGCCGTCGGCCTCACTCCGCATCCCGCTCTTTGCAATCGTTCCGCTCACGATGTCCTTTCTCCCCGGGTCTTCTCCGTGCACTCTGTGTCCTCTCGGCACTCGGTGCAAAACTCTTCCGGCAAAATCCCCCCAGACCCATGCACCCTGCAGATCACCTCATCAATTCCACAAACACTTCATTCGAGATGCTTACTTTCCCTGGAGCCAGCCTGAGCAAATTCCCGTCTCTCTCCACAAGTCCGGCCGATTGCAAAGGCCCAATTCGCGCGCCCAATGCAACCCCGTATTCCCGCTCAATCCGCGCCACATCAATCCCATCCAACTGCCGCAACCCCAAAAACAATTCTTCTTCCAAAGCACGCTCCCTGGTTACCTCCTCCCATTGCTCAACCGGAATACGACCAGCCTCCATCCCGCCCACATACTCCGCCGCATCATGCGCATTCGCCCACCTCTCGGCCCCCGAAAATGAATGCGCCCCAGCCCCAAATCCCAAATAAGCTTCCCGCCTCCAATACTTCAAATTGTGCCTCGACCGAAACCCCGGTTTCGCCCAATTAGAAATCTCGTAGTGGTGATAGCCGGCCGCTCCCAAGAAGGCCGAAGCCGTCTCATAAAAATCCGCCATTTCGTCATCGCCGGGCACCGCCCCAGCGCTATACCGTTCCCCGCCTGCCAGCAATTCCTTCCCCAACCGACTCCCCTCATCCACTTCCAACAAATAAACCGAGACGTGCTCCGGCTCGAGTCTTCCTAACTCCTCGAGTGATTCCTTCCAACTCGTCTCGGTCTGATACGGCAATCCCGCAATCAAATCAAAACTAATATTCCGGATCCCCGCCTCTCGCAAAATCGGCACCGCCCGGTAGATATCCGCCCGCCGATGCATCCGCCCCGCCGCCGCCAATTCTTTATCCGAAAACGACTGCAACCCAAAGCTAACGCGGTTAATCCCCGCACGCACCCAAGCCGCAGCCTTCCCCACTTCCACCGTCTCCGGGTCAGCCTCCAGCGTCACCTCGCTCAACTCCGTCCTAAATGTCTCCCGAATCGCCTCCATCATCCCCAGCAACAGCCCGGGCTCCAGCAAACTAGGCGTCCCGCCGCCGATATAGACCGTATCCACAACGGCCTTCGCGAATCCCTCCGGCAACCCAACACGTGCCGCCCGATATAACTCCCGGTGCCCACGAATCTCCCGACAGACAGCCTCCACATAAGGCGAAAACCGCGCCGACGACACCACTCCCGTATGAAAATTGCAATACGTACACTTCGTCTGACAAAACGGAACCTGAACGTAAATCCCCAGCCGTGGACTCATCCAAAAACTCTAACACACCATCAAGGCGCTGGCTCTCGCCCCGATCTTCTGCGCTTCCTCTCTGAACTCTGCGCCCAAGCGTTGTCTTTTCTCTTTCTCTGTTTTTTCTCACCACACCTAGCGCGCATCGCCCGTCACCCTCACCCACATCGTCCTCTCCCGGGGCCCATCAAACTCACAAAAAAACACTCCCTGCCACCGCCCCAACACCAATTTCCCTTGCTCCACAAGAATCATCTGGCTCGTTCCCGTCAAGACAGCCTTCGCATGTGAATCCGAATTCCCTTCGCTATGCCGATACGGCCCCGACCGCGGCACCAACCGCTCAAACACACTCTCCAAATCCGTCGCCACATCTGGATCAAAATGCTCGTTAATCATCACTCCCGCCGTAGTATGCGGCACATACAGGTAGCACACTCCCGACACCACGCCAGCCGCGGCTACTGCGCGTTCCACCTGTTCCGTCACATCCACCAACTGTGTCCGCCGCCCGGTCTTCACCCGCAGAACGTCCATCGTCCCTCTCCCAAAACCTCACAAATTCTAGCACCTGCTCTTGCTCCCGATCGCACCGCAGCCCGCGGTTCACCTCCAGTCCACCCACAGTTCACCTCCGGTGCATTGTCGCTTCTTCTCAACTGAGCGAAAGTGCACATCGTCATCCAACACACGCTTACTTGGTTCACTACCAAGTAAGCAGAACGGCGGCCCCGGCGCTTATCTCAGATCAGGGCCGCCGTTCAAAAAAAATCAGGAGGCCGCCGTGCAAAACAAGCTCAAGGACAGAGGACGCATCTGGCTGTGGGGATTCCTGGCGGTCATCGCGTTGGCCCAACTCTACGTCGTGCGCGAACTGCTGGCCGCCTTCGCCCTTTTCGCCCTCGGCTTTGCCGCGCTAGCGTTCGTGGCCGCAAGCCTGTACATGCTGCAAAAATCCTGGGAGCTAGGCGTAGCGCGGCTCTCTGCCCTTCGCCAACCGGTCATCAACTTGGCCACCGTCGCCAACATGGCCTCCGTGAGCAACGTGGCCAACGTCAGCCGCGAGAGTCAAAAAGCGGCCTAAGGCCAAGCCGTAACGAAACGTTTGCGTGCATTCGAGCACTACACGTTAACCGGCTCTCTTTACTTTGAAAATGCGGTGCAGCAAATGGCATCAGGTCGTGATCGGATTTACTAGCCGTTAGAATCAGGAGCGCACCAGCACCTCAGATGGGTCGGCCGCCCAGCCTTCTCCCTCTCAACAACGTGCCGCGCTCCAGGGAGTCCGTCTTGCAACTAAAACCGTCCTACTCCCGCCGCGCCCTAACCCGGTTTCGAGCCTCAGAGGACGTCTGGGTCTGCTGGCGCTGCAATGGCCGCGAGGACGTCTCCCACGTCCTCGACATCAGCATCGATGGCCTCTTCATCCAAACGCCGCATCTCAAAGTGAAAGAAGGCATGTCCGCCAAACTCGACTTTCTAGTTCAAGAAGGCAGCATCAAAGCCGACGCCGTCGTTCGTCACGTAAAAGGCGGCAGCGGCCTCGGCCTTAGATTCCTAGCCGTACGCGAGGAAGATCGCCAACGACTCAAAGCCTTGCTGCGAAGGCTCCGCTCCTTCACAACCGCCCTCCCGCAACCCTCCCGCAGTCTACAGCGAGGGTGAAGTCCGCCGCACCAGTACAACCACAGCGCCCTCTCATCCACCTTCTCCCTCTTCCCGCTGGCAACCCAATCAACTCTCGCGCTTCACCAAGCGCACGTTGTAGCTGAACGGACGCTCAATCGCTTCTTCCACCTTCCATCCTCCCTGCTCACAGAGCGATCGGAACCCTGCGATCGTTCGTGGCCGCGTCAAGACTCGGCTGGCGACCAGCGAGGCGCGCACAGGTCCGCCGTCCCGCGTCACCGATCCCACAACGACAGTATCCCGGGGCGTCTCTGCGTCCAGCGCCAGTAGGTTCGAGACAATCTCCTCGTCGGATCCATACTCAAACAGTCCTCCCTCTGAAGAAACTCCACACGCCGCATCGCCAACTTCCAGGTCGCGCAGCAATTTTCGCAAGCGCTCGGCGTCTGACCATTCGTAGCTGAAGTGCCGGAACCCTACCTTGAGGCCACCGAGGGGCCCCCCAGCCGCGGACAGCGCCTCAATGGCCCGCCCGCCAAACCCAGGCCCACGAGCATCGAGATCCATCACCGTAATCCCGATCTCCCGCCCCGCCAGCAACTCCCCCTGCTCACCTTGAAGTCGAATCACCGTATTCCAAGAATCAGACCCCGTCCCACCGCCGATATTCACCAGGCACACAGGTCGCCGCGGCACTACGGCAGTGGCGCGCACCAAACCGTCAGCAAGCAATCGCGCCATATCCTGCAACCGAAGCCTCGCCGTAAACGCCGGAAACGAAGCAGCAATCTTCTGGTCGATCGGGCTAGCCTCCACCCCCAAATTTTCCGGCCCCAGCTTCAAGAGATACGTACTCATCCCGTCCAAAAACGTCCCCCTAGCCGCCATCAGCCCCCGCCCCAGCATCGAATTCCGCAACGCCTCCCGGAGTGCCGCCGGCACCTCCTGTTGCTTCCCGGCCTCAAGAATGTATTGCTCAGCCATAGCCGCCAACTCCGCGTCCGTAGCGGTCACTCGAAACGCCGGGTTCGTAACATCAATCACGGCAAGCTCCACGCCCTCTTCCGTCTTCGCATAAACCACGTCTGTCCTCACACAAACCTCCCAAGTTAAGTCGCGCCTCACAGTAAGGAAGTCTGCCGATACCCAACAAACTCCCTTTACCAATTATACCACATTTTGCAGTGTTTTGCTACAGAAATGCGTTGGTCGAGGTGGCGAAGCATTTGCCCAAACCTGAATTCCCCTCGCCTTCCTCTTGTCTTGCCATTGGACCTTCCTAGAAACCACGTCTTCCCTAGAAACCTACTCCGCCACCGTCACAATCGTTCTCACACTTACTGCAGTTCGTCGGGTCGCCCGCGCCGGCCGACATAGCCTCACAATAAATCTGGCTGGAAAAATTAGCCTTGTCTGTGGGAGGGCAAGAAAGCTAGCCGTGGCTCGTTTTCCTCGGTTTGCTTCGAAACCTCGAGAACCATCACTACTTGAGGCGAAATGTCACCTCGATCGGAACGATGGTAGAGACTGGGTTACCATCCGGCCCTTTGGCGGGCCTGAATTGCCACGTTCTCACCGTTTCCATGGCGTTCTGCTCCAGTCCGTAGCCGGCCTTCCTCACCACCGAAATATTCTCCGCTCGGCCCTCCGCGGTTACGACAACCTGTAGAATCACCGTCCCGTTAAACTTCGCCACCCTGGCTTCGTCCGTGTAGTTGGGGTTTGGGCAGTACACGCACGCGGGAACCGTCACTCCTCCCAATCCCGGACGCGCAATTCCAGCCAAAGCTCCGCTCGCCGCTCCCGCCGGACCCGCGGCAGCTCTTTCCTCTGTCGCACCAGGACCTTCGGCAATGTGCATCGACCCCGCCTCGTTCAACACTTTGTACTCGCCTCTAATAGCAAACAGTGCCGCGTCCGGCTCCTTTCTCTCCAGTTCGGTCACGCGCACCGTCTGCACCCCATAACGAGGATCCGTCCGCTTCGTCAGCAAATTGATTCTCAGCTCGGCCGCATACCAGTATTCCGTCACAATCGTCAGCGGCCGGTCATTCCCCAGCGCTCCCGTCGCGTACGTTTGGGTCACCCGTACGCCCTTTACAGGTAGCCCTTCCATCGTGTCGGTCCCGATCTCTTCCCTCGTCGTTTCCGGCTTCGCAGTTCCCGTGGCTGGAGTCGCTTGCGCTGCTACGCCAACGGTCCACTGTCTCGCCAGCTTGGTCAGCGGAAATAAATCCGTTCTCGTTCTCGTCCCGGGATCGTACAACTCCACACGAGTCAGAGTCGCTTCCTCGCCCTCAGCGGCGATCCAATTCCGCATCTCGTTGTGCGTCCGTCCCGCCGAATCCCGCGCGTCCAGATTGTAGGTTTTGCGCGTGATCTGCGTGCCATCCTGCAGTTGGCTCACCGTCTGCAATTCCACCTTCGCGGAAAACGGCAGCCCGCGCACCGCCGGAATGCGCTCTCCATACACCCATTCCGTAACTCGTCCCTCGGAGGAAACGCTTAGGGGAGCAGACTCGGTGGTTTGTTGATGACTGCGAGCAGGAAGGCCAATCGCAACAATTACTACTGCAAGCCCCAGGGCAAATTGCTTCATGATGTCACCCGCCAAATCTCGGAGTGCAACGACATCAGTCGTCACCGCCGCCGCGGGGCCAAGCGTACCATCAAACGCGCGGAGGGTCCCAACATTCGGCGGGAAAAGGAAGAAAGGAAGCGGTGAAACCCAAACGTCGCTTTTGCCTATCTCCGTTCAGGTTCTCAAGGTATCCGCAAAATCTTGTGCTCTTTCAGGGTGGCGCTTCCGGCCAACGGCGGAAGCTCCTCGAACCCACCCACGCCCCAGCTTGCCAGGAACGGCAGAAAGCACAACTCGCGCGATTGCAACATCTTATGCGGGTAGAGGAGGGATTCGAGAGACTCCTGATGCGCGGCGATCAAACCGATCTTGAGCGCCTGCGCCTTCCCGGTCTTGCGCTTCAGCTTCTCGAACTGGAACGCGATTTTTCTCTGAGCCGTCTCGACCGCTCCGCCCAGCGTCGGATCGAGCCGCACAATCTGTTTTTTCAGGCGCGCAAGCATGCGATCGCTTTCTTTCAGCGTCTTATCGAAGTTTTTCCCAAGCCCCGCCGGCACGCTCGATGTTTCCATCTTGCGGCGAAGTTCTTGCGATCCTTGCCACACGTCCTCGACTTTCAATCCGTACCGCCGCAACAACTTCTCCGCCTTGGCATTCAGTATGGTGTACGCCGCGCGCGGCAAAATCACCGGCATGCGTCCCAGCAACTTCGCGTAAAGCAAATCCGTCTGCGCAAAATACGCGATTTCCGCCGGCCCAGCGATGTACGCCGCCGTTGGCAAGAGAAAATCCTGCAAGACCGGACGGAGCAGCGCATTGGGACTAAACTTCTCAGGCTCGGCGCGCACCGCCTGGCTCAATTCTTCTTTTGTCCAGCTCTGGTCGCCGCATATAAACTTTCCCCCGCTCGCCGAAACCGGCTGCCGCGTGCCCTTTTCCATGCAGAAAATCAAAGTGCTCCGCGCCGTCACTTTCACTTGCACCGCAAAACCTCCTTTTTCCAATTCCTTGCCGCGCTCGAGGAGCGCTTCGTTCAGTTCCTCGCGCTCTTCCACCGCTCTTTGCAACAGCTCTCCCGCAACGCGGTGCAACCGCGCGTCCAGCGGATCCAGCAGGATCAACCCCTGCTCGGCAAACAACCGCGTAAACAGTTTCCCAAAGGAGCTTCCGTACGTTTCCTGAACTCCATAACTCTCGCGGAGAATTCCCGCGACGAATTCTCCGCCCGCGCCCGTCAAAATCCTCGCACCCTCGTGCACCATTTCTGCAACTTGCGTCCCCAGCGGAATCCGCCCTACCGGCTGCCCCGCGTCGCCATTCCCAGGAAGCTCGAATCGCACTAACTTGCCTTCGTGAAACCACGTGGAGATGCGCACCTCGTCAAGATCGTGATCTTCGGTCGCCATCCAAAACACGGGAACAGCATCAATACCCGCTCGCGTCAATTCCTGCGCAATCTGAATGGCGGTCACCGCTTTGTACACTGCGTACGCCGGTCCGCCGAACAATCCGACTTGCTGCCCGCTCACCACGGCAACCGCACCTTTCCGAAAGCGCTCCAGATTTTCCCCTGTGGCCCCACCAGCGCCGAGCGCGGCATTCTGCTCCCGCAGAATTTCTGCCACTTCTGCCCTCCGCTCGCGCGGATAATCGAGTGACCGCGCCGCCTTTTTTACCGCTTGGATCGTTGGAGGATGCCCATAGAACTGCTTGACGGTAGGAAAATTATCGAGGAATTGAATAAACAGCTTCGACTGATGGGGCAATTGGCGATACGGCAGGGCTCGACATTCCATCGGGAATTAGATGATACCCACGGCCTTTCGTCACAGCAAATCCGAGCGCGTTCGTTGCAATCGAGGCCCGCTACGGCGCTGCTATAAGCATCCCCGGTTTAGACGGAGACGGCGCCGGAAAGGCGTCGAGGCGCGTGGGCATCCAATTTGGCCATCCATTCCCGGATGGTCCTTCTCTGGTCTTCCTGCAAGGGCAGCAACGGCAAGCGCGGCAGACCGCCGCGGTAGCCTGCCTGGTCCATAGCGTACTTTACGCCGGGAATGCCGCACTGCGAGACGATCAGTTTCGAGGCTGGCAGAATCGTGGACTGCAATGCACGGGCTTTCTCTAGATCGCCCTTTCGGACCGCGTCAAAAACGGCGACGCACAGTTCCGGCAGCGGACTGGCCAGAGCCAGGATGGCGCCGACCGCGCCAAGCACCATAGAGGGAAACATCATGCTGGCCGAGCCCACCAAGACTTGGAACGACGGTGGAACAGCGGCAAACATTTCTGCGGCGCGCTGCACGTTTCCGGAGCTTTCCTTGATGCCGATGATGTTCGGGTGCAGTGCGAGCACGCCAACTTCCGGGGCTTCCAGAGCGACGCCCGTGAACTGCGGGACGGAATAGAGAATCACGGGAATGGGCGAAGCATCGGCAACGCGGCGAAAATGAGCGATGTACACTTCGGGCTTGTAGACCGGTTTGTAGTAGTACGGCGTCTTCACCAGCGCGAAATGGTAGCCAAGTTCAGCGGCGCGCTTCGTGCGCTCGATGGTTTCTGCGGTGGACTCCGCGCCCGTTCCCGCGATGAGCAGCTTTCCCGGCGCGGCGGATTCCTTCACCGCGACGAGGACCGCCTCCATTTCTTTCCGCGAGAGCAGCACGGATTCGCCGGTCGAGCCAATCGCGACGTAGCCCGCGAGGCCTGTGGCGTTGTACTTGGTGATGTTGTGCTTGATGTCCTCGATCGACACTGAGCCGTCAGCGGAAAATGGCGTGGTGAGCGCGGGAAAAACACCGGACAAGGTCATGATTTAGTCTCCTGTGCCGGGCGTGCCTGAAGCCGCGACACGGCCGCGATGCAAATCCTGCAGGGCGGCGACTTCCGTGCCCTGATCGAGTAACGCGCGAATTCCGCGGGCTGCGGCGTGGGCCGCCGCCAGCGTGGTGATACACGGAATGTTATATCGAATGGCGGCCCGTCGAATCGATTTTTCGTCGTAGAAGGATTCTCTGCCCAGCGGCGTGTTGATGACTAGGTTGATCTTGCCGGTCTTGACCAGATCGACGATATTCGGCCGGCCCTCGTTCACCTTAAAAACGGCTTCCGCTTCAATGCCCGCGGCTTCGAGTGCGGCGGCGGTGCCCCGCGTGGCAAGCAACAGGAAACCAAGATCATGCAATTCTTTCCCGAGGGAGCCGAGGTGCTTTTTGTCGCGGTCGTTGACGCTCAGAAAAATCGTGCCCTTGCGCGGAAGCCGCTGCCCGGCAGCGAGCTGCGCTTTCGCGAACGCCAGTCCGTACGAGCTGGAGATGCCCATGACTTCACCCGTGGAGCGCATCTCCGGACCGAGAATTGTATCCACGCCGCGGAATTTGTTGAACGGAAAAACCGGTGATTTCACAGAGTAGAATTCGTGCACAGCAATTTCGGAAATGCCGTTGTGTTTGACGACAGGTAGATTCAGGTCGGCGAGTTTCTTGCCGGCCATCAGCCGCGCGGCCGCTTTCGCGAGCGGCACGCCGGTCGCTTTGCTGACGTAGGGAACCGTGCGCGAAGCGCGCGGGTTTACTTCAAGCACGTAGACGGTGTCGCGCTGAATGGCGTACTGCACGTTCATGAGACCAATCACTTTCAGCGCGAGGGCAAGGCGTTTCGTGTATTCGCGGATGTGTTCGAGAATTGCCGGCGACAGACTCACGGGCGGCAATACGCAGGAGGAGTCGCCCGAGTGCACACCGGCTTCTTCGATGTGCTCCATGATGCCGCCGATGACGACGTCCGTGCCGTCGGCCAGAGCGTCCACGTCGACTTCGGTAGCTTCTTCGAGGAACTGATCGATCAGAACCGGGCGCGCCGGCCCCATCATGGCGGCTTGGGCGACATACTCTTGCACGGTGTTCACGTCGTAGGCAATGACCATGGCGCGCCCGCCGAGGACGTAGCTTGGGCGCACCAGCACGGGCATGCCGATCTCGGCGGCAACGCGCGCGGCTTCCTCCGGCACCAGCGCGGTGCCGTTACGAGCCTGGGGAATCTTCAGTTTTTCGAGTAGACCGCCGAAGCGCCGCCGATCTTCTGCCAAGTCAATCGATTCGGGAGCGGTGCCGATGATAGGCACGCCGTTGCGCTTCAGTTCCTGGGCAAGGTTCAGGGGCGTTTGCCCGCCAAACTGGACGATGACACCTTGTGGTTTTTCGCGGTCCACGATGGCTAGAACGTCTTCGAGCGTGAGCGGTTCGAAATAGAGGCGGTCGGAGGTGTCGTAGTCGGTTGAAACCGTCTCCGGATTGCAATTCACCATGATGGTCTCAAAACCATCTTCGCGAAGGGCGTAGGAGGCATGGCAGCAGCAGTAATCGAATTCAATCCCCTGTCCGATGCGGTTGGGGCCGCTGCCGAGAATCATTATCTTTGGCCGCTGCTGGGCATCGGACTCGTCTTCGTCTTCGTAGGTGGAATAGAGATAGGGCGTGAAGGATTCGAATTCGGCGGCGCAAGTGTCTACACGTTTGAACACCGGAGCAACACCATAGCGGGCGCGCTGGAGCCGGACCGAAGCGGAAGTGCTCTTCCAGATTTGCGCAAGCTGCTCGTCGCTTGTGCCGTGACGTTTTACCTCGCGCAAGAGCTCTTTGGAAGCGGTCTCTACCGTCACCGTAGCGGCGCGGCGATTCATCGCGACGATTTCCTCGATTTGATGAATGAACCAGGGATCGATCTTCGTGAGTTCGCAGATTTCTTCAGCGGGCAAGCCCTTGTCGACCGCGGTGAGCAGCCAATGAATGCGGTCGGGGCGCGGAGTGGCGAGTTTTTCACGCAGAAGAGAATCCGGCGTTTCCGCAGGCGCGCGCCACGGGGTGTGGGGTTCAAGCGAGCGAATTCCCTTTTGCAGGGCTTCTTTGAACGTACGGCCGATGGCCATGACCTCGCCAACGGACTTCATTTGCGTTCCGAGAGTGCTGTCTGCGCCGGGAAACTTTTCGAATTGCCATTTGGGAATTTTCACGACCACATAGTCGATGGTCGGTTCGAAGCAGGCAGGCGTTTTTTTGGTGATGTCGTTGGGAATTTCGTCAAGCGTCATGCCAACGGCCAGGCGCGCAGCGATTTTGGCTATAGGAAAACCGGTGGCTTTGCTGGCGAGAGCCGAACTGCGCGAAACTCGCGGATTCATTTCAATCACGGTCATGCGGCCGTTTTCGGGATTAATGGCGAACTGCACGTTCGAACCGCCGGTCTCGACGCCGACTTCGCGAACGATGGCTGCGGCAGCGTCACGCATGCGCTGGTATTCCTTGTCGGTCAGAGTTTGCGCGGGGGCCACGGTGATGGAATCGCCGGTGTGAACGCCCATGGGATCGAAATTCTCGATGGTGCAAATGACCACGAAGTTGTCGCGGTGATCGCGCATCACTTCAAGCTCGTATTCTTTCCATCCGAGGACGGATTCTTCAACAAGGGCCTCGTGAACCGGGCTCATGTCCAGCGCATGGGCGATGGCTTCGCCAAATTCCTCTTTGTTGTAAGCGATGGAGCCGCCTGTGCCGCCCAGTGTGAAGGAGGGGCGGATGACGAGCGGAAAGCCGAGTTGATCGCAGAGCCGCAAGGCGTCTTGCGCGTTATTGACGAGCGCGGACGCCGGGACTTCGAGACCAATTTTGCGGCAGGCGTCCTTAAACCACAGGCGGTCTTCAGCGACTTTGATCGCGCGAAGAGAGGCGCCAATCATTTCGACTTTGTACTTTTCGAGAATGCCGCTTTCCGCGAGTTCGACGGCAAGATTGAGCGCGGTTTGGCCGCCCACGGTGGGCAAGAGCGCGTCGGGTTTTTCGCGGGCAAGAATTTCTTGGAGATATTCCTTGGTCAGCGGCTCGATGTAAGTGCGGTGAGCCAGCTCGGGATCGGTCATGATCGTGGCGGGATTGGAGTTGACCAGGACGACTTCATAGCCCTCCGCGCGCAATGCTTTGCAGGCCTGTGCGCCGGAATAGTCAAATTCGCAAGCTTGGCCGATGACGATCGGGCCAGAGCCGATGATTAGGATTTTCTTAATGTCCTTGCGTTTTGGCATGCCTAGTACATGATCGTTTCCGCTGCGAGCGATTGCTTCTTACAGCAGTGACTGCCTTGGCCTCGATGGTACGGCCGAAGTTCTGCGTTTTTGATTGGCGTTTCGTCGGTTTGGCCACCGACGGGAACACCGTTAAAGTAAACTGGCTCGAGCTGAATTAGTTCTCCGCACGACACCTCGACGGTATTCCGCCTCTCGAGGTCAGCTTTCTGGGCAGCTGAGCCGCCGAAGAGCAGGATAGCCACAAGCATCGGCTGCCAGCTCATCGGGGGAAGCCCCCGGCGTGGGCGAATGCCTTCATAGTGTCGGTGAACTGAGTGAAGAGATAATGCGAATCGTGAGGGCCTGGGGAGGCTTCGGGGTGGTATTGGACGCTGAACAAAGGCAGGTGTTTGTGGCGCATGCCTTCGTTGGTGTGGTCGTTGAGATTGACGTGGGTGACTTCGACGTCGCTGGAGGGTAGCGATTCAGGATCGACGCAGAAGCCGTGATTCTGGGCGGTGATTTCTACT
>Ga0210410_10003742_pt1 | contig 13455 bp, 10 predicted proteins | sample IncBWC4MmetaG_FD_161058 | JGI IMG/M metagenome (GOLD analysis project Ga0210410, IMG submission 161058) | Forest soil microbial communities from Barre Woods Harvard Forest LTER site, Petersham, Massachusetts, United States - Inc-BW-C-4-M | ecosystem: Environmental > Terrestrial > Soil >... | reverse complement strand
TCTTTTCCGTACACATGCACCAGCGTAAACGTAGGGCTGGTCACGTCGTCCTCGTTGGCCGCGCCCAAGCCCGCGACCACCCCCTTGGTCAGCGTCGTTTTCCCGCTTCCCAGGTCACCTGAAAGCAACACCAGCACAGGAGGCTTCAACCGAGCGGCAAATTCCCTGCCCCACTGCGTTGTCTCTTCGGCAGAGTGTGTGATGATCTCTTCAGCCACGTTGCCGCAGCTCCGCAATCAGCTCCTCGCGCGCATGGGGAACGGCCAGCGCCACCTCACTCGCCAGCAGCCCCGACGAATCGCCATCATCCACCAGCGAATCCGCCGCGGCCCCGTGCAAGTAAGCCCCGAGCGCCAGCACGCGCAGCCAATCTTCCGTCCCGAATTGCGCGGTAAGCGCAGCGAGCACTCCGGTAAGCACGTCGCCGGAACCGCCCTTAGCCAGCCCGGCATTGCCCGTCGTGTTCACAAAAAGAGACCCGTCCGGCCCCGCCAGCAGCGTGTGAAATCCCTTCAGCAGCACGAACGCGTTCCACCGCCGCGCCGCATCGACCGCAACCCGCACGCGGTCCGCTTGCACCGCCTTGGTTGTCGTCGAGAGCAGCCGCGCCATCTCGCCGGGATGTGGCGTGACCATCAAAAATTTCGAAGCCCGCTCGCTCAACAAATCCCCGTGCCCCGCAAAAGCGTTCAGCCCATCCGCATCAAGAATGATGGGAAGCGAACTCGTGCGCACCACATCCCGAATAAACTCCTGCGTCTCAGGATGCGTCCCCAGACCTGGCCCCATAGCGAGGCACGTCTTTCCTTCCAGCAATTTCGCAAAGTGGTCGCGTTCGAGATTGCCGCGCGCAATCGTGCCCGCCGGCGTAACCTCCAAAGACTCGGTCATATATTCCGCATGCCCTGAAGCCACGATGGGCAGAACCACGTCCGGAGTAGCCACCGTCACCAGTCCCGCACCCGCGCGCAACGCCGCCAAGCCGCCCAAAATCGCCGCCCCCGACTTCCCCAGCGACCCCGCCACCAGCAAAACGTGCCCAAACGTCCCCTTGTTCGAATCCATCGGACGCACCAGCGGCAGCGACGAAAATTCGTCCGGCCCGGCCCAGCGCAGCGCCCCGTGCCCTACTTCTTCCACCAGTCCCTGCGGCGAACCAATCGATCGCACCAACAGCCTTCCGCACGAAGCCGAATCCTGCGAAATCAGTTGCCCGATCTTCGGCGCGGTAAATGTCACCGTGACGTGCGCGCACAGCACTGGCCCCTCCGCCGCCTGTCCATCCGACGGCAACCCCGACGGTGTATCCACAGCCAGAATCAGCCCCGGCCGCGCCAAAGTGGCATTCCCCGAAAGACGATTCACATCCTGAATCACCTGGGCCAGCAGGCCTTTTGCCGCGCCACGCAGCCCCGTCCCCAGCAGCGCCTCCACAATGACATCCGCGTCCGCAATCTCCGGCCACACCGATTCCCACAAACTCTCGCTCGAAACCACCGTCACCCCGCCGCCGATTTTTTGCCAGCGCAGAAAATTCGCTTCGGCATCCCCGTGCAATTCCGACGTGGTCGCAAACAAATAAACGTGCGTGCGGTGTGGCGCCTCCTGCAAATGCCGCGCAATCACAAATCCGTCGCCGCCGTTATTTCCCTTCCCGCAAAGCACGCAGATGCTTCGCGGCGGTTTGAACGCCTTCCGCGCGCAGTGCTCGCGCACTGCCTCCGCCACACTCTTTCCCGCGGCCTCCATCAACGCCAGCCCGGGCACACCAAACCGGTCAGTAGTCAGCCGGTCAACTTCTCCCATTTCCTTTGCGGTAAGCGCTTTCATGGCAGGTTCACAGCAAAATTACAGCATCCATCCACCGCTGACATTCACGACCTGGCCGGTAACATACTCGGCCTCTTCCGAAGCAAAAAACGCCGCGCTGGCGGCCACATCCTCAACGGTAGGCGGCCGCCCGATCGGAAACCGCGCATCGCGCATCTTGCGGGCCTCCTCCAGCGACAGCTCCTTCTCATCGATGCTCGAAGGATTCACGACATTCACCGTGATCCCATTCTTGGCCTCTTCCAGCGCCAGCGAGCGAGACAGCGCCACCACCGCTGCTTTTGCAGCCGCATACGCCGAAATCTTCGCCTGCCCAAACGCCCGCTCCGCCCCCACCGCGCCCAAATTGATGATCCGTCCCCACCGCCCGCGCCGCATGTGCGGCAAAGCCGCCCGGCTAACGAACAAAACACTCAAAAGATTCGAAGAAAAAATACTCTGCCAATCTTCCAAAGAAGACTCCGCCAACGTCCCCCAGCGAAAATCCCCCACGTTGTTCACCACAATGTCCAGCCGCCCAAACCGCTCCACCACCGTCTTAATCAGCTGCTCCGCTCGCGCCGCATCGGAAATATCCGTCTCCACCGCCACGCAGTCCGCCCCGCTGGCCTGCAAAAGCCGCAGCGACTGCTGCGCAGCGGCCTTGTTCGACCGGTACGCAATGGCGATCCTCGCGCCGTCTTTTCCTAAACGCAGCGCGATCCCCCGGCCAATACCTCTGCTCCCGCCGGTCACCAGCGCCACACGATTCCGCAGCGACATATTTTTCCCCGTCCCAACCTCTGCAAGGATTTTCAGTATAGCCCAGCCGCCACACCGGCACTACCGCAGCCGCGCCACGATCACCGTCATGTCATCCGCTTGTTCCGGCGTACCCGCCCACTCTTCCGCCGCCGCCATCAACGATTCCGCCACCATCAGCGGCGCGGAGGCTTGCACGCGAACCGCGGCATCCCGCAACCGCTTAATTCCAAACTCTTCTCCATACACGTTTTCCGGTTCCACCAATCCGTCGCTGTAACCTATAAGCAACGCGTCCTCCGGCACCACCACCGAGCCTTCTTCGTATGCATAGTCCTCGACAACTCCCAGAACCATCCCACCTTTGTCCAAATTCGTCGCTGTGCCACGGCAAATAAGAAACGACGGCAAATGCCCCGCGTTCGTATAACGCAGCGTCCGCGTAGCACTGTCATACACGGCAATGAAAAATGTGGCGAACCGGTCATCGCCCGTGTTGCGAACCAGATGCAGGTTCAGCCGTGCAACCAGCTCTGCTGTGTTGAGCGATGCGCTTTCCGGCGCCAGCACCTGGCTTCGCAATGCCGCCTGCAAACTGGCCATCAGCAGCGCCGCGGAAATTCCCTTTCCGGAAATATCCGCGATGGCGATGGCCACATGCGTCGGACTAAGTTGAATAAAGTCATAGTAGTCCCCGCTCACGGTTCTCGCGGCCTTGCAGATGGCTTCAATCTCCACGCCCGGAACCGATGGCAAATTCACCGGGAAAAGTTGATTCTGCACTTCGCGCGCAATGGACAGCTCGTTCTCCAGCTTTTGCCGCTGCTTCTGCTCCTCGATCAACTCGCTCACTGAATTGATCATGCGATTAAACGATTCCCCCAGCACCCCCAACTGGTCCTGGCGTTCAATTGGAATCCGGTGCGAAAAATCCCCCGATTGCACGAATTCGGTGGCCTTATACAGGTCGTCAACCGCTTTAGTGATCCGCCGCGTCAGCACGATACCCGTGATCAACGCGGCGATCTCGATCAACAGAAAAATAACTCCAGCCACGACAAAAAGAATCAGATAGAAATCTTTCAGCTCTCCCAGCGAAGTAAAGATCCGCCCGTTCAACCGGGATGGCCGCGCATTGAACACCGCAAACACCGGCCGCAGCGATTCCACCGTGCCATCACTCCCCACATACACCGAATCCAGCCTCGACACGATGTTTACCGGCATATCGATCAAGAACATTCCCGGCTGCAATCCCCGGTTGCTCGCCAGGATGCGTCCCGCCGTCTCGTATTGCTGTCCGCCTGAAGTATAAATAACCCCTTTTGGCGGCCCTCCCATCTTTCGCTCCATCAAATTCAGTTGGATGGATCCCAGGTCCGGCGCGATGGTCGCAAGAAATTCCGGCGTCACGGGTACGCGCAACACGACCACGCGCTGCCCCCGCGCTTCCACCAGCGTTCTTATGCTGATCAAGGAAAGTGCCTGGTCCTGCTGCAATAGCCCAGCGAAGGATTGCCTCGCAGGGCTCACCACTTTCCGGAGCAGGCGTAGGTCATCCGAAAAACTGATTTGAAGCCCCGGGAGCTCGCGGTCGTGTACGGCGTGTGACTGCGCCGCAAGGACCAGTTCGGAGTCCGCCTGGCTCACTCCCGCCGGCAAGGTGCGATGCGCGGCCGCGATATGCTCCGCAATGTCCGCGATCATTTCCACCCGGTGGTGAATATCCTCATAGAGCAAGTAAGCGCCCAGCTGCGAATACAAGATATTTCCTGCCAGCACCACCAGCGTCACAATCAGCAAAATCGGCACGACCGCAATAAACAGGTACGCAACGATCAGCCGGTTGCGCAGACTCCACAGCAGCCGCGTTCGCCACACCCCAATCAGACGCACCACCAGGTAGACACCTGCGACCAAGGATATAAATTTTAGAAAATTGGGCACGCCGCCCGTGACATCCGCCACCGTCAGGGTCGCGCCGATCACCACTGCGGCAAACGAAACAATATCCAGCCAGGAGAGGCTTCGCCGGAAGGCATCCCAATTTGCGCGGAATGAAGTCATCAGGCCGTGGTCAGAACCACTACTCTACCTGAAGAACACCCTCGAATTGAAAGGAAGACTCACCACCATCTCATTTTGGGCTAGTTTGGAACCGCGGAATCAGTTTCACCCTGCCGGAAGCTCAAACATCTCATTCTTGCGTGATTTGACTCTTGACAGGAGGATGCCCCTCGCGTATATTGCCCAATGGGTAAACGTGTGGCTCTACCCGGGAGCGCCAATCTCCAGATTGGCGCTTTTTGCTTCGCCCGTTTCCCGCAACTCCCTTTAGAATGAACACTTACGAAGCATGCCCTATTTTGCAGCACTTTTTGCGTCCTAAGCACCTTTAGAATGAACACTTATAAAAATGTATCAAAACAGAGCACTTGAAGCGAGATTGTAACCTTGACGCAAGGTCAGGCAGCAAGGGATAATCCCGCGATATGCAAATTAAAAGATTCTTTTCGGGATTCCCGCGTTTCTGTCTCGACGCCGGATGGTGGGGAATGAGTTCGGAAATCGGGGCGATTGCAGGACTCATTTTTGCTTTCTACGAACACCAAAGTAGCCCAATCACCGGATGGTCTTTTGCCATACTTTCAATATTTCTTCTTTTTATAGGGGCATTTGTTGCGTGGAAGAAAGAATATGAAGATGCGGAAAAGTTCAGGGCCGGTAGCCAAACAAAACCTAAGATTGTGGTGCAAAAGAATGGATATAGATGCACAAATCGACTTCTCAGAGTTGGCAATGAAGTGCGGAATATTCTTAGTTTGGTTGTGTCGTTTACAAATGAAGCTCAAATTCCAATGGACAGTGCAGTTGCTCGGGACGTTATTGCGCGGATAAATTTTTTCAACTGCGAAGTAGAACAAAATCCCATTCTTGCGCTCTCTACATACGCAAGGTGGGCATCAAACCCACAACCGAGCCAACTTCTATCCCATCAAACTAACAGAGAAATCCTAGCAACGGATATAAGGATTGGTGAAACAGTTGAGTTGGATATTGCGGTTCGTTATCTCGACGAAGACGAATGCTTTGCTGTGGACAATAACAGCTACTATTTTTCCCTCAAGAATCCGTCTCTAGCTTTGGGTAGCCTTGCAGGGAATTTGTTTCTCGCGAAAGTTGAGTTGAACGGAGTAGGTGTAAAAGAGACATTCACCTTCAAATTTCGCAATCAGGGAAAGTGGAATTTATTAGAGGCGCTAGAAAACTAGGCCGCGTCTTGCACTTTGGCCGTCAGGTCTTTGTATTCGAGGTTGGGAGACAGAATCAATTTGATGAGCGTATCACGGAAAAGGAACTGATTCTTGCGGTTGTTGAAACGGAAGCACATTTCGTCAAGGTAGGCCGGTAGGTGTTTTGCAGAGACTTTATGCCACGTTCCCACGATGCCACGCTTGAGAAGCGAGAAGGCCGATTCCACGGTGTTTGTGTGAACGTCGCCGTGAGCATATTCCCGCGTGTGGTTAATGGTCTTGTGGAGGTTCTTCTGCATTTTGTCGAGCGCGTAGGGATAGATAGCCGATTCGTCCGTCATAATAACTTCGACGTGGCCGCCAATATTCGCTTCGATAATCTCTCGCACGGTCGCGGACTTGGCATCTTTAGCGCGAATCAGCCGGAGATCGCCGTTGCGTTGCCGGATGCCGATTACAACGGATATTTCTCCCTTTGGACGCCACCGACGTTTCTTGCCAGCCACGTAGGTTTCGTCAATCTCTACCGTGCCGCCCAATTTCTCTGGCGCTATTTCGAGCATGGCCGCGCGGATGCGATGGCACAGATACCATGCGGTTTTGTAGCTCACTCCAAACATTCGCTTAATTTGATTAGCGGAAACGCCTTTCTTCGATTCGCAAATGACGTAGGTCACGTAGAACCATGTTGTAAGGGGCAGGTGCGTATCATGGAGCATTGTTCCAGATGTTACCGAGAACTGATAGCGGCAATTGTCGCAATCGAACGTGCCGCGCTCGTAGACGCGAGAAATCTTATCCGAATCGCACTTGGGGCAGGTAATATTCTTAGGCCAGCGGAGATTTTCTAGGGCGGCGCGACACTTTTCATCCGTGCCATATTGTTTGATGATGGACATGAAGTTCACAGGAGAGTTCATAGAACCACCTTTATGAGGAAAAAGAAGCATCCGAAGGACATGACGAGCGACGAACTGGCAAAGCACGTTTTCCATCCTGAAGTGCTGAAACACGCGAAAAAGCACGTCAGGGAATTAAACGCTAAGAAGCCAAGTCGCCGGAAATCAGTTAAGTAGCTCACTATGAGAACTACTGTACCAGAAACCGAACCTTGTGTCAAGGATATAATACCGCTTGAAGTGTCTTTAGAATGAACACTTACGCAAAACCGGGGGAGGGGGCTCCCTCCTGCCAGAGCTGCCAGCTACCTCTGGGCGTTGCGCACCTTACTGTGCTTCACGCTGTAAGTGAAATAGATCACCATTCCAATCACCAGCCAGATGATGAGCCGCAACCAGGTCACACCGTTCAGCCCGGCCATTAATCCCAGCGAAACGATGATTCCCATAATCGGCACAAACGGTACCCACGGAGTGCGGAACGGCCGCTTCAGGTCCGGCCTTCGCACGCGCAGCAACCACACTGACGCGCACACAATCACGAACGCCAGCAGCGTTCCGATGCTGACCATTTGTCCCAGGCTGCCGATGGGCACCAGCGACCCTACGATAGCCACCGCCAGCCCCACAATCGCCGTCGATTTCCACGGAGTCCGGAAGCGCGGGTGAATGTCACCCGCCCATTTCCAAAGCAAGCCATCGTGCGCCATTGAATAAAATACCCGCGATTGGCCAAGCAGCATGACCAGCATCACCGTGCTCAGTCCCGCGAGCGCGCCCGCGTTGACAACATAGCTGCCCCATTTCACGCCCGTCTCGCGGATCGCCAACGATACCGGAGCGCCGATGTTCAGCCGCGAATAGTGCACCGTGGCCGTCAGTAAGCCCGAAACTACGATATAGAGAAAGGTGCAAACGATCAGCGAACCCAAGATGCCGACGGGCATGTCTTTTTGCGGATTGCGCGCTTCCTGCGCCGCGGTCGATACCGCGTCGAACCCGATGTACGCGAAGAAAACCACTCCGGCCCCTCGCAGCACGCCCGACCATCCGTACGACCCAAAAGATCCCGTATTCGGTGGCAGGAATACCTTCCAGTTGTCATGCGCGAGCGCCGGGTGGTGCAGAACGAATGGCAAAGCCACCGCGATGAAGGTCAAGACCGCGGCCAGCTTCACGAAAACAATTCCGGTATTGAAGTTCGCCGATTCCTTGATGCCCACGATCAAAATGATCGTCACTGCAATGATCGCCAAAAACGCAAGGAGGTTGAATCTCGCCGTGACGTGTGGAACCGTCGCCAGTTGCGTGGCCGTCAGATTCAATGCCGATACTGGCGCCCACCTTCCGTCAAACATCACCCAATCCGCTCCGGGCACATCGCAAATCTGCGGCGGTATATTGATGCCGTAGTCCTGAAGGAACGCCACCAGGGTGCTGCTCCAACCGCTGGCGACGGTAGCCGCCCCGAACGCGTATTCTAGAATCAAATCCCAGCCGATAATCCACGCGACGATTTCGCCCAGCGTGGCGTATCCATAGGTATACGCGGAACCCGCGATCGGAATCATCGACGCGAATTCCGCATAGCACAATCCCGCGAAAACGCAGCCCGTCCCGGCAAGAATGTACGAAAGCATGATCGCCGGCCCGGCAAATTGCGCCGCCGCCGCTCCCGTCAGCACGAAAATGCCGGCCCCGATGATGGCGCCGATTCCCAGCGTCACCAGATTGACGGGACCAAGCGCCCGTTTCAAGCTGTGCTCGCCGGTATCCGCTGCTTCGCGCATCAACACGTCGATCGGCTTCGTAGCAAACAGGGGGTTGCCCATGCAACGGCTCCTTTAGAGGGGTTTCGCCCCGCTTCCGTTCCCATCCAAATTGGACGTAAACATTGTAGGGGCGCGGCATGCTGCGCCACTACAACTAAATGCTTACGATGTGCGCCGCCCGGACCCCGAAATCCGCGACCACACCAGATACACCGGAACGCCTACGAGCACGATTTCCAGGCCGCGCAAGGCCGTCTGCGTCTTATATAAAAGCAGCACAAACATGATCGCCGACGCCGCAACGATGTACAGCATCGGAACGATGGGATATCCGAACGCTTTGTAAGGCCGCTCCGCATCCGGCCGCCGGACTCGCAGCACGAAAATCCCGGCGATGGTCAACGCATAAAACAAAATCGCGGCAAAGACCACATAATCGAGCAAATTGCTGTAGAGATTTCCATAGCTTCCGTCGGGCAGCCGCGTGCGCGAGAGAATCAGGACCACAATCCAGATTCCCTGAAAGATAAGCGCTTTCGCAGGGACGCCCCGTTTGTTCAACGTGCCCGTCGCCCGGAAAAACAGGCCATCCTTGGCCATGGCATAAGAGACCCGCGCGCCCGCCAGAATCAGTCCGTTATTGCACCCAAACGTGGAAATGATGATGGCCACCGCCATGATCACCGCGCCGGCCGGCCCAAAAATGGCGTGCAACGCCGCCGTAGCCACGCGGTCGTCGGGAGCGTTCTGAATCTGCGCCAGAGGCAGCGCGCACAAGTAGGCGAGATTCGCCAGCACGTACAGCGTCATCACAATGAGCGTGCCGAACACCATCGAGAGCGCCACATCGCGCTTGGGATTCTTCACTTCCGCCGCGGTAAAACCAATGTTGTTCCAGGCGTCCGCGGAAAACAGCGAACCCACCTGCGCCACGCCGAAAGCCACAAAAATGCCGAACGCGCCGCTCGCCGCCGTGACCGTGGGAAGAAATCGCCGAAGAAAATCAGCCCCTGGCTCGATAGCCTGCGCGCCGCGCACGGCCCAAAAGTGCGAAAAATTATCCGCGATCGCGCCCGCGTTGCGCGCCACAAAAACGCCGATGAAAATCAGCCCGATCAGCGCCAGCGTCTTCGCGGAAGTAAAAATATTCTGAATCAGCTTCCCCAGCCGCACGCCCAGCGTGTTGAGAAACGTCAGGAAGAGAATCATTGAAATGGCGACCAACTGCTGCACGGACAGACTTATGGCATATCCGGAAGAAAGATTGATCGGATGGACGATCCATGACTGTGGGGAAATCGCCGGAAACAAAACGCCCAGATAACGCGCAAATCCAACTGCCACTGCGGCGATAGTGCCCGTCTGAATCACCAGGAAAAGCGTCCAGCCATAGAGAAAACCCCATAGCGGCGAATACGCCTCTCGCAAATAAATGTACTGTCCGCCGGCGTGCGGGAACATTGCGGCAAGCTCGCCATACGAAAGCGCGGCGGAAATCGTCAGGAGCCCAGTGATGATCCAGGTGAGCAGCAGTCCGCCCGACGAGCCCGTCTGCCGCGTGATGTCCGCAGCGACGATGAAAATGCCCGAGCCGATCATCGAGCCCACCACGATCATCGTGCCGTCGAATAATCCGATGGCGCGCACAAATCCAGGTTCGTCTTTTTGGGTAACCTGCGGAAGAGAATGCGTCGCGTCAGCCATGCGTCCTGAGCCTCACACGGCAGCCGCGGTGTTCGCGGCCCCAAGTAATTCGATGTACTGCCGCGCGCGCGCGCCTGGATTGCTAGCGCCAAGAATATCGCTTATGACCGCCACGGAATCCGCTCCAGTTTCGATGACTTCCGCCGCGCGCTCCAGCGTAATTCCGCCGATGGCTACGATAGGCTTGTCAGTGAGCGAGCGAACTTGCCGAAGAAGCGCTGTGCCGACTACCGGATCGGGATTGGCTTTGCTCTTGGTGGTAAACACCGGTCCGACGGCGATGTAGTCCGCGGAAGTTTCCGCCGCCAGCCGAAACTGCTCCAGATTGTGCGTTGAAACGCCGACATATCTGTTCGGTCCAACCAACGAGCGCGCCTGTTCGACGTCCAAATCCTCCTGGCCGACATGCACGCCGCTCGCCCCAGCGAGAAAAGCCACGTCCGACCGATCATTGACAAAGAAAGTCACGCCATGAGGAAGGAGCGCCGTAGCAAGACTTCGCGAAGATTCAAGCAGTTGCCGCGCCGAGGCGTTCTTATTCCGGTACTGGAGCAAGCGCACTCCGGCAGCGGCCATTTCTCGCGCGATCTCTATTTCAGGAACGGTAACCAATGCTGCGTCTAATATCACATACAGCCGGGGAAGAACAAGGCGCATGGACGTTTATTTTCCGTTGGTTCCCAGCAATCTTTCGATGAAATGCGTGTCGAACTTCCCCGCCGCGAAATCCGGGTCCGCCAGAATCCGCCGGTGCAGCGGAATCGAGGTCTTGATCCCTTCGATGACGAACATCTCCAGCGCGCGTTTCATCCGGCCAATGGCCTCCGCGCGGTCGCGCCCCTTCACGATCAATTTCGCAATCATCGAGTCGTAGTACGGCGGGATAACGGCATCGGCGTAAGCCGCCGAATCGACCCGCACTCCCGTCCCCCCGGGCGCCTGAAACGTCGTAATCCGCCCCGCCGACGGCACAAACGTATCTGGATCCTCGGCATTGATGCGGCACTCGATGGCATGCCCGGAATAGTGAATCTCTCCGGTAGCCGCATCGAGCTTCTCTCCTGCGGCGATGCGAATCTGCGCCTTGATCAGGTCCACGCCCGTCACCAACTCCGTAACTGGATGCTCGACTTGAATCCGCGTATTCATCTCAATGAAGTACAGCGAGCCATCTTCATCCATCAGGAATTCCACCGTGCCCGCATTGGTGTAGCCAATCTTTTCGAGCGTCTTTACGACCTTGGCCCCCAAGTCCTTCCGCCGTTTGGCATCCAGCACCGGCGAAGGCGACTCCTCGACCAGCTTCTGGTGCCGTCGCTGGATGCTGCACTCCCGCTCGCCGAGATGAATCACCTTCCCATACTGGTCGCCCAGCACTTGAAACTCGATGTGCCGCGGATGCTCGATAAATTTCTCCGCATAGACATCCGGGTTACCAAACGCCTGTTGCGCTTCGCTTCGCGCAGTCTGGTAAGCCGCCAGCAATTCTTCCTGGCTGCGCACCACTCGCATGCCCCGGCCGCCGCCGCCCGCCGCCGCCTTCAAAATCAGCGGATACCCGATCTTCGCAGCTTCTTTTGCAAGCTGCTCCTCGCCCTCGATCACTCCTTCGCTTCCCGGAATCGTCGGCAAGCCCGCCGCTTTCACTTCCCGCCGTGCGCGGTCCTTCTCGCCCATCATCTCGATCACTTCCGGGGTAGGACCAATAAATGTGATCTCGGAAGCTTCGCAGACCTTGGCGAAATTGGCGTTCTCGGAAAGGAATCCGTATCCCGGATGGATGGCGTCGACGTTGGTAATTTCCGCAGCACTGATGACTTGCGGAATATTCAGATAACTCTCGCTGCTGCGCGGCGGCCCGATGCACACCGCTTCATCGGCAAATCGCACGTGCAGCGAATTGCGGTCCGCTTCCGAATAGACCGCCACCGTCGAGATTCCCAGCTCCTTGCAGGCGCAAATCACCCGCAGGGCGATCTCCCCACGATTGGCTACTAGAATTTTCTGGAACATTCGTTTGTGTGACCGTCGCGCGCCAAACCCCGCAGGCGCCGCTTACTTTTTCCGGCTCGGACGGATGCCAAAGAGCGGCTGCCCGTACTCCACGGGCTGGCCGTTCTCCACGAAGATGCGAATCACCTCGCCGCTCGCGTCCGACTCAATTTCATTCATCAGCTTCATGGCTTCGACGATACACAGCGTCTGCCCGCTTTCGACGTATGCTCCCACTTTCACGAACGCGTCCGCTCCCGGACTGGGTGAGCCATAAAATGTCCCCACGATCGGCGACTTGACCAGATGCAGATCCTCGGTCGGACGCGCCTCCGTAGCCGATGGTGCATGCCCCACGGAGGAAGCAGCTGCCGCAGGTTCGGCAGCGCCATGAACTATAATTTCCGGCTGGGCCACCTGCCGCACCGCAGTCGTCAGCACCCCCGGCGCAGGTTTGCGCAGGCGAATCCGCAAATCCCCCCTCGAGTATTCAAATTCCTCGAGGTTATGCTCTCCCATAAAACGGAGAAGCTGCTCGATCTGCTCGATTTCGGGATTGGCGAACGACGGACTGCCGGATGACTTCGAAGACTTTTTGCGTTTCATGCCTGTTTTTAGAGCTCGATGAGATCCCGCTCGACACGGGTCAGGATTTCAGTTCTGTTCGCATGCACCACAACATCATCCTCGATGCGTATACCCCCAACACCTTCAACGTATACGCCCGGTTCGATGGTAATCACATTCCCTGGCTCAAGGCGCCTCTTCTGCCCTCGTGCCACCCGGGGATCCTCATGCACTTCCAAACCGAGGCCGTGGCCGGTGCTGTGTACGAAATACTGCCCCAGCCGATGCCCCGCCAAAACCTGTCTTGCCGCGTTATCTACATCCCCGCAGGTTATCCCGTTACCCACAGCCGCAATTGCCGCCCCTTGGGCCTCCAGGACCGCCCCATACCACCGCCGGATTCGCTCGGGCGTCCGGCCGACATATACAGTGCGTGTAATGTCGCTGCAATAGTGGCCGAGTATAGCACCCAGGTCCAGCACGACCAACTCATTTTTCCTCAATCGCTTGGCCGTAGGGCGCGCATGAGGCAACGCGGAACGCTCGCCAAAAGCCACGATGGTTTCAAACGCCGGACCGGAAGCTCCGCGCTTTCGCATTTGATATTCAATCTCCGCAGCAAGCTCAAATTCCCGAATTCCGGGCTTGAGCAGTCCAAGTACTCCCCTGACCACATCTCCCGCCAGGACGGCCGCC
>Ga0210410_10003741_pt1 | contig 13455 bp, 13 predicted proteins | sample IncBWC4MmetaG_FD_161058 | JGI IMG/M metagenome (GOLD analysis project Ga0210410, IMG submission 161058) | Forest soil microbial communities from Barre Woods Harvard Forest LTER site, Petersham, Massachusetts, United States - Inc-BW-C-4-M | ecosystem: Environmental > Terrestrial > Soil >... | reverse complement strand
TGCCGGTGCCATGAACGGTATGAAACTCAACCTTGTAGAGGCCTTCCTGCAATTGGCGTTCCCGGTGGTCGTAGGTTTGGCGAATTGCACCGTACGGCCCGGCCTCATCGCCTACAATCTCGCGCGCCGGAAATGGCGGCGCCATCAACATCACAATTCAACGAAGGTACCATGAGGCGGCGGCGCGTCGATGCAAGATGAGGCGCCGCTATCGGTTCGCAGACGCCGATGCGTTTGACGCAACTCTCGCCAGCGCCGAAGTTGCCGCCATTTTGACCAGCACTTCCTTGACGGGATATTCCGTCCAGGCGTGTGTGACGTAATCGCGATGCGTCACGCCGTCGGGAGTTTTCACGAACACCACGCTGCCCGGCCGCAGCGGACGATCCATATCGTCGGATATCGCGATGCCCTTTTCCCGCAGCATCTGCATCAGTTCACGGTCGTGCCGCTGGGTGTAACGCGTATAGGCACTGACGAAGAAGCCGGATCGGTTGTTCTCGATCCAGGACGCGAACTTGTCGAGTTCGCCATAGACCGCATCGAGCAGGAACACGCCGCGCACGCGGTTGCCCAGCCCGCCGACTTCCAGGCTCCAGGCTGCCGGAACGAACCCGCCGCTGTAACCGACGATGATCACCGGCATGTTGGCAAAGGCCTTGGCGGCGCCGGGATCGCCATAGAGTTGGGCCAGGTGATCAGCCGATTCATTCACGAAGCGCTTGAGCCCGCCGGGCTGCCAGAACTTGCCTGCGCTGGAATCGGCGGCATCGACCGCGAGCTGCGGCGCCAGCAGCACCGCGTTGACGCCGGAATCGGTGATCTGTTGCGGCACCAGCTGGCGGTCGCGAACGTCGCGTGCCAGCGTCGCGCCATTGCCGTGGAAGAACACGACGATGACGCCGGGCTTGCGGACGTCGAAATTCTCCGGGATGTGCATCAAGACGCGGTTGTCGTTGTAGGTCTGGTCCTGCCAGTAAACCCGGCCGCCATAGCTGCGGTGACCACGGCGTCCATCTTTGTAGATGTTGAGGAACGGCTCGTCGGTGCGCGGATTGTTGCCGAGATAGGGGAAAGCCGAGGATTTCAGGCTGACCAAAGTTGTCAGGTCCTCCTTGGCCGGCGGCTGGTATGGCAGCGTCGGGGCGAGTGACGCGACCCGGTACGGGGCGCGCTGCGCCTGCGCGGTTCGCTTGGCGGGTGCGCCGGCGGGCTGGAACGGCTCAAAGCTTTCGCTCGCGGTCGGGAAGCGGTCCCTGAACTGAGGTCTTGGGAAGCGGTCGTCGAAGGTATCACCCGTCGAGGCCTGCGAATTGGCCGCAAGCGTGCCGGCATTCGGCGCCTGCCCGCATTGCACGAGAACGAACGACAGGGGAACAAACACCGCCAGAACCGCAAGCCAGCGCCACCGGCCGGCGCCAGCCTTCGGCGCTTGCGGCAACGCCCCGCGCGGTGCGCCAAGTGACATCACCTGGCCTGCGCGGTCAGACGTCTGCGATTTCGCCCCGACCATCCACCCATTACCCCGATATCCAGCAGCGATCGGCGTACCTCAGGCCGCTGGCGTTTAGGCGACGTTAACTTTCCGGAAAACTCCCCATCCGGAAGCTCGGAACACAACACGAAATCGTGTCCTGATTGTGGGACGGGCATCGTCTTTTCGCGATGCCGCATAGGACCGGGCGGTGCCTGAGTTCGCAAACGGTATTTAATTACCTAATTCGCGCCAAGATTTAAATCATTGTTAACGTTGCTTGAATTGGTGGAGGCCAGCCTGCACGATGAAGTCGTGGGCGTGAGGCGCGCCTCAAGGCATGGACCGACATGGCGGCAACAGAAACGGGAAGCCCGGCATGGCCCGACCGGGTCCCCGCAAGCGGATCCACCGTCTCGGTCATCGTAGCCACGGCGATCGTCGTGGCCGACATGGTTGGCGTCGGCGTCTTCACCAGCCTCGGCTTTCAGGTCAAGGACATCCCCTCCGGCTTTGCGATCCTGTTGCTGTGGACGGTCGGCGGCATCGTCGCGCTGTGCGGGGTGTTTTCCTACAGCGAACTCGGCGCGATGTTTCCGCGTTCGAGCGGCGAATACAATTTCCTGAGCCGCGCCTTCCATCCGGCGTTCGGATTTCTGGCGGGCTGGGTATCGGCGACCGTCGGTTTCGCGGCACCGGTGGCGCTGGCCGCGATGGCGTTCGGGGAATACGGCAAATCGGTGTTGCCTGACGCCCCGCCACTGGTGTTGGCCACGGGCGTGGTTTGGCTGGTGTCGATCGTGCAGCTTTCCGGCGTCAGACATTCCAGCACCTTTCAATTGATCTCGACGATCCTGAAGGTCGTGCTGATCGTTGGCTTTCTGATTGCCGGATTTGTCATCGGCACGCCGCAGCCGGTCCGGTTTACGCCCGATGCTTCCGACTTCGCCCATATCGTCAGCGGCCCGTTCGCGATCGGCCTGGTGTTCGTGATGTATTCGTTCTCAGGCTGGAACGCGGCGACCTACATCATCGGCGAAATGCGCACCCCGCAGCAGAGCCTGCCGCGCGCGCTGCTGGCGGGGACCCTGATCGTGCTCGTGCTGTATGTGGCGCTGAATGCGGTGTTCCTTCACACCACGCCGATCGACAAATTGTCCGGCCAACTCGATGTCGCCCGCATCGCCGGCAGCGCCATTTTCGGCGACACCGGCGGCCGCATCGTCGGCGCCATGATCTGTATCGGCCTGGTGTCGTCGATCAGCGCCATGATGTGGATCGGCCCACGCGTCATGATGACCATGGGGGAGGACATCCCGGCATTGCGGCTGTTTGCCCGCAAATCGGGCAACGGTGCGCCGGCCTATGCCATCCTGTTCCAGCTCGCTGCCGCGAGCCTGATGCTGTTCACCCGCAGTTTCGAGAAGGTGCTCGATTTCATCCAGTTCGCGCTGTTGTTCTGCTCGTTCTTCACCGTACTCGGCGTCATCAAACTACGCATCACCCAGCCCGATCTGCCGCGGCCCTATCGCGCCTGGGGATACCCGATCACGCCGGTGGTTTTCCTGCTCGTGACCGCCTTCATGATGTACTATCTTTTGACGGAACGGCCGTTGCAGTCGGCACTTGGTACATTGATCATGATTTCCGGCCTTTTGATCTACGCCGTCTTTCGCAAGCGGGCCGATCCGGGCTCCGCGACCTCGTCCCGGGGCCGCCAGTAGCAATGCTTCAATTCAGGAAAATCGCGGCTGTCGCCGTCACCGTGTTGTTCGCGAGCGCGATGTCGGCGCGCGCCGCCGAGACGGTCACGGCCAACGATACCGCCCTGTTCCTTGCGGGCATGCAGCCGTCGGCCGATTCGCCGCTGATGCCGCTGACCAGGGATCCAGCCTGGCAGCATCACGCGAAATTCTTCGACGCGGCGTTCGCGCAGCTCGAGCAGCACCAGCTTTCGAAGATCCGGGCCTGGGCGAATACCAACCTGGCCGCGCCCAAGCCAACGATGTTTTACATGTTCTCCGGCCCGGATTTCCTCTACGCCGACGCGTTTTATTCGAAAGCGACCACCTATGTGCTGAGCGCGCTGGAACCGCCCGGTTCGGTACCCGACCTGACACGATTGCCGCGCGGCGGCGTGGGAGCCGCGCTCTACAATGTCGAGCGCTCGATGAGCTCGATCCTGAGCTTCAGCTTCTTCATCACCAAGATGATGAAGCTCGATTTGCGCGCCGGACAGCTCAACGGCACCTTGCCGATCCTGTACGTTTTCCTGGCGCGCTCGGGCAAGACCATCCGTGAGGTCGGTCCGGTTTCGCTCGACGACAAGGGCGCTGCGCATTTCGGCAACGAAAATCCGGGCAAGAACGCGACCCGCGGCGTGCGTATCGTGTTTGCAGGCAGCGACGGCGTGCAACGCACGCTGTACTACTTCTCGACCGATCTCTCCAATCCCGGCGTCAAGGCCTCGGGCTTCCTGCAGTTTTGCCAGACGCTGGCGCCGGGCAACAGCCTGATCAAGAGCGCCTCCTATCTGCTGCACTCCGGCAATTTCACCACCGTGCGCAACTTTCTGCTCGCCAACAGCGCCACCATCATCCAGGACGATTCCGGAATTCCCCTGGCGTATTACAGTCCCAGGAAATGGCGCCTCTTCCCGTTCGGCCATTACGCCGGCCCGATCGCCGAATTCCCTGGCCGATACCAGGAGCAATATGCCGAGCTGTTCAGGCGGGCCCAGCCGATGGATTTCGGCATTGGCTATCGCTGGCGCACCTATGAATCGAATTTGCTGCTGTCGGTGAGACTGGCTTCCGACGATTCCGGAAACGTCGAGACGACGTCCTCGGCGCCGGCGGACGAAACGCCGCCGCCCAAGCCGCGTCCCCGGAAGCCGCGTCCGCCGGCCCCGATCCAGCAGCAGCCGCGAAGCTTCTTCTGGTTTTCGCGCTGAAGATATCGGGTTCGTGAGGCAGCGTCCGGCCGGGATTTCACCATCGCACGCTTTGGCTCGGCACGATGAGGGTCGTATTGCTCGACCGGTCGTTGCCGACGCTGAAAAACCGGCAGGCCGCGACGATCAGGATGACGAGCGCAAGCGCCACCACGAGATCAATCTGCCTGGGATCATGGTGATCCCCGTGGCTGATTTTCCAGCGCATTGTTTGGGCCCTCGCAGCGAAGCCATCGCATTAATGTCGCTGCGGCGCCTCGGTTCCCGGCAATACAGCGATGCGCCTTTCGCTTGAACGCGCTGCAGCGGAGCATCTTGCGCATGATCCCGACATGCATGGCCACTGGCGTTGACCTGTATCAACTAGGGAGAATTGACGCCGCGCCATCGGCCGTAGCGCCACGGCAGATACCAGCACGCGCCTGGTGGCTGGGTCAGCGGCACATTGTCGATTCCCGAAGTGCCCCAGGGCTGGCAACGCAGCAGCCGCGCCAACGTCATCCAGCCGCCGCCCCACAGCCCGAAGCGCTCGATCGCCTCATCGCCGTAAACCGAACAGGTCGGCAGGTGACGGCAGTTGTAGCCGACCAGAGGCGACAGCGTATGCCGGTATATCCAGATCATCGCGCGTCCGGCGTTGCGCGGGAGTCGCTGAACTGTCCCGACGCAATCGGCACAATGCGAATATTTCATAGGCGCGGTGCCCATTGTTGAGCGCTGATTTGCCCGGTTCCCACGCACGGAACCGTGCCCGGCATGCAATTGAGTCACACTCGCCACAATTTCGTACGCATTTGGTGGCGTTGCAGCAAAATGTTGATAGACGCTTATTTGACGGGAGGTTACCCTTTTCACAACGCCGGTGTGACAGAATCATATGGCGTCGAATTGGGACCGTTGCCACTGCTCGCTATGGGGCTTGGGGGAAGGATTCGAATTGAGGCTCGTGAGGTCGCTTGAACTTCGCGGCTTGGCGCTGGTCGGCGCCGCCGCCCTGTGCTTCGCATGGCCAGGCGCAGCCGCGCCCGGCGGTTCGGCGCATGCCGGCGCGACGCTTGAGGAACGCAAATTGCCGATGCGGTTCAGCTGGGTGGCGTGCGAGCCGAATTGCGGCGGCTGGGTCAGCGCGGTCGGCATTGTCACCGCTGACAGCCCCAAGGATTTCGACGATTTCGCGCGCGGCCGCGACCTTGGCGGCGCCACCATCGTGCTGGATTCCAGCGGCGGCTCCGTGAACGACTCCATTGCGCTCGGACGGCGCTGGCGCAGTCTCGGCGCGCTGACCACCGTCGGCACCAGCGTCCAGACCCATACCGCGCAGGGCGATCGTGTCCGCGTCATGCCCGATGCCTATTGCGAGTCGATGTGCGTGTTTCTGCTGCTGTCGGGCAAGACCCGCTTCGTGCCCGAGGCCGCGCATGTGCGGGTGCATCAGATATGGATGGGCGACCGCGCCGACGACGCCAAGGCCGCAAGTTACACCGCGCAGGATTTGATGATTGTCGAACGCGACATCGGGCGGCTTGCCAAATACACGTTCGACATGGGCGGGGCGGGCGATCTGTTGTCGTTGTCGCTGAACGTGCCGCCGTGGGAAGACCTGCACGAACTGTCGTCTACAGAATTACGGCTGACCAATCTGGTGACCACCGATGCCGTTGCCGAGGTGCTGCCGCAAGCCGAGGTCGCCGCGACGCCGGTCGCCGCGCTGACGGCCAAGCCGGTGCAGGATCGCTTTGTGAATACGGCGGTGGAGGCACAGCCAGCTCCGCAGCCGGTGAAATCGACCAAGACGGCCGAGGCGATGGTCCCGACCGGCGTCGTCGGAGTGCCGGCCAAGTAGCGGTCACATCCTCGTCATTCCGGGGCGCGCCTCAGTGCGAACCCCAGATGTGCAATTGCACATCGGGGAATCTGGAGATTGTCGGCGCGAGATTACGGGGCGAGATTTTTGTGCCTCGCGGCGCATCCCGAAATGACGGGATCGTTACCCCTGCGCCGATGCCGGCTGCTTCGCTTTCGCCTCGATCTGGCCGATGGCGTCGACCACGGCGTCGAAGGTCAGCATGGTCGAGGCGTGCCGCGCCTTGTAGTCGCGCACCGGCTCCAGCAGCGCGATATCGGCCCATTTGCCTTGCGGGGGGCTGCCGTTTTCCTTCAGCATCTTGCGGACGGTTTCGCGCAGATCGCGCAGTTCGCTCGCGGTCGAGCCGACGACATGGCGCGCCATGATCGAGGACGAGGCCTGGCCGAGCGCACAGGCCTTCACGTCATGGGCAAAATCGGTGACCACCGGCCCGTCCATTTTGAGGTCGACCTTCACGGTCGAGCCGCACAGCTTGGAGTGCGCCGTGGCGCTGGCGTCGGGAGCGGGGAGACGTCCGAGCCGGGGGATGTTGCCGGCTAATTCGATGATCCGCTTGTTGTAAATGTCGTTCAGCATAAGGTGGAGGTCTCGGGCTCGGCGCTGCGATCGCCCTTGGCGGCCGCGGGCGACAGTCCTATATATGGGGGGCAATGGCGGAAATACAGTCCAGCCATGTGGCGGCGAGAGCTGAAATCGAAACCAATTCGTCCGCCGCGGTGTTAGAAACGTAGGAATCAGGCGTCCGGCGGCAACCCGCCCCGTCTGCCGGTGACACTCCGGTCATTTGCGACCGGTCGAACGGAGTTGACATGGACGCTTTGATCAAATCCCTCCGCCCAGGCAAGCCTTCTGATGTAAGGCCTTCTGAAATAAAGCCTTCCGAGGCGAAGGTGCCAGAGGCGCGCCCGGCCGAGCTCGATCCCGCCGAATTCCTCGCCGCCGCCGTCCGCGCGGACCAGCCGCGTCCGTCGCGCGCCGAAGCCGAGGCGGCGGTGCAGACGCTGCTTGGCTACATCGGCGAAAACCCCGACCGCGAGGGTCTGTTGGACACGCCGCGCCGGGTGGTGGAGGCCTTCGACGAACTCTATCAGGGCTATCATCAGTGCCCGGCCGAGGTGTTGGATCGCACGTTCGGCGAAACCGCCGGCTATGACGACTTCGTGCTGATCCGCGACATCGAATTCACCTCGCAATGCGAACATCACATGATGCCGTTCTACGGCAAGGCGCATATCGCCTATACCCCGGTCGAGCGCGTGGTGGGATTGTCGAAGCTGGCGCGGCTGACCGATATCTTCGCGCGCCGCCTGCAGACCCAGGAGCATCTGACCGCCCAGATCGCCGCCGCGATCGACGAGATCTTAAAGCCCCGCGGCGTTGCGGTGATGATCGAGGCCGAGCATACCTGCATGTCTGTGCGCGGCGTCGCCAAGCACGGCGCGATGACGTTCACCAGCCGCTATACCGGCATGTTCCGCGACAATCCGGCGGAGCAGGCGCGTTTCCTTTCCATGGTGCGAGGGCAGCAGCGCTAACCCTCGCCTTATATTCTGTTTTTACGCGTTTTCTTCACGCGAACCGGCGTCCACTTCGCTCGAAAACGCTATGGAATTTTGCAAGGGCTGCCCGTGTCCACTTCACCAGACATCAACGACATCGAGGAAGGGCTTTCGTTAAAGCCCAAATTCGACGCCTCCGGTCTTGTCACCTGCGTCGCCACTGACGCCGCGACCGGCGAGGTGCTGATGGTCGCGCATATGAACGATGAAGCCTTGCGCAAGACCATTGCCAGCGGCGAGGCCTGGTATTTCAGCCGCTCGCGGCGGGCGCTGTGGCGAAAGGGAGAGACCTCCGGTCACCTCCAGCGCGTGGTCGAGATGCGGCTTGACTGCGATCAGGACGCGATCTGGATCCGGGTCGAGCAGACCGGCGCGGCCTGTCACACCGGCCGCCGCTCGTGCTTTTACCGCAAGGTCGAAGGCGGCGAGGGTGGGGCAAAGCTGTCGTTCGTGGATGCGGACCGGGTGTTCGATCCGAAAACGGTTTACGGCAAATGACGCTGGTTCAATCGGAACCCCTTAACCCCGCATTAACCATAATTGCGGCAGTGTGACGTCGGCCTGAGCGTTAGTGGGAGCTCTCGATCAGGCCAGGCGGGGTCGTTTCGCGGGGAGCGAGGACCAAACATATGTCGGTTGACACGTCTAGCGCCACGCCGAGGGCAGGGATCGACCCCTCGCGCGTGCGGATCGCCGGCGCCATCAAGCAGGCCGCCAGCACCACCGGCACCAGCTTCGAATATCTGCTCACCACCGCCAAGATGGAATCCGATTTCAACCCGAAGGCGGGGGCTTCGACCACCTCGGCGCGCGGACTTTTTCAATTCATCGAGCAGACCTGGCTCGGAACCGTGAAGGAAGCGGGCGCGCAGCTCGGCTACGGTAAATACGCCGATGCCATCAGCAAATCCTCCTCCGGCAGCTATTCGGTCAGCGATCCCTCGGCAAGAACCGCGATCATGAAGCTGCGCGACGATCCGGCGGCCAGTTCTTCGATGGCTGCGGTCCTGGCCCAGTCCAACAGTTTCAAGCTCACCGGCAAGCTCGGCCGACGTCCGACCGACGGCGAACTCTACATGGCGCATTTCATGGGGGTCGGCGGCGCGGCCAAGCTGATTTCCAATGCCGAGGATAATCCGCAAGCCTCGGGCGCGCGGCTGTTTCCGAACGCCGCGGCGGCGAACCGGTCGATCTTCTTCGATCGCTCCACGGGGCGCGCGCGCTCCGTATCCGAAGTCTATTCGGTGCTGTCGGCGCGCTACGCCGGCGCGGCCAATTCGCCGGCGACGCGCAGCGCGATGGCCGCGGTCGGCGATATCCAGCCCACCATGGCGCTCGCCAGCGCGGCGCCGGCGGCAGCGCCCGCCATCGACAACGCGGCCTATCTGTCGACCTTTCCGGACGTCCGCGCGATCACACCGGTCACGATGGCGTCCGCCTCGAGCGCGACCGACACACCGCCGCGGACCGACCCGATCTTCCGCTCGCTGTTCCAGGCTGGCAATCGGACCCAGCCGGTCTCGCCGGCGGTGCAGGAGTTGTGGGGCAACTCCTCGTCGTTGACCTCGGTAGCGTCAGCCACCACGTCGCAAGCGCCGAACGTCCGCGCACCTCAACCACTCGATCTCTTCAGCGATCGCAACGGCACCTTCAGCAGCTAGGGGCGCGGGATTCGTTGGAGCGCAGCCAAATTCGGGGCGGCGACCTTGGGAGTGCTAAGGCGGACTGGACGTGCGACAAGCCGAGATAATTGCCGCAGCAGCTTCATCGGCCTGGACGCCCGACAACTGCCGCACGAGGCAAACATAATAGCCCTTGCTGCTTTCGTTCAATAACGAGTCGCCGTTGAGCGCGAGCCAGTTGCAGGCAGACCGAATGAACTGGATGGCCAGGGCAGATCTCGTATCGCGTATCGCCGACAGCTCGCATCGAGCCTGCTGTTCCACGCTGGTCTGTGCGATGACGGATCTGGAGGATGAAAGAAGCGTCCCGGCAACGACAATGGCTGTCAGAATGGCTAACAGCGCGTGAGCCCGCCGTTTGACCCTGGCCCCAGCGAAATCATCGAGAACGCTGTGGACGAGCCAAGCGGAGACCATCTGGGCGTCCGCGGGCGGGTCCGTCCGCTCTTCGCACATCGTGCCGTGCACAAGCCCCTCCCGTTAGCGGCGTGATGTCGACCGCGGCTCGGTGGAGCAACGCGTACAGGCCAATGGCCTGAGTCTGGTAATTCGCACGGGAGGAGTCAACCAGATGCAGTCGGGACGCGGACGGCTGTTTTTGGCACGGCACCATGCGGACGTAGTGCGATGTCCGACTTTGAGTCCGTGCGCACCCAAGCGGACGTCGGCCAAAGCCCCGCGCATTTATGGGTTTACGCCCAGTCATTGCAGGCCCCCGGGCCTTGGCCTGCAAGACCCTGCGTCGACACCTCGCCCGCCCTCGCACCCTTAACAAAAGGTCAATAAAACCAGCCATTTATGGTGAACGCTTTGTTAAGCGTCATGGTTTATTTTCTATGACAGTGGCACCGCGTCACGGTGTCGTCTCGGGTTGCGTAAGCCGGCAGGGCAATGATCGTTCGGCAGTTCATCAATTGGATCAGGACCGCTCCGGCAGGCGAGCGGGCGGAGGCAACGCGGTCGCTGGCGCGGGCCTGGCTGATTTCGGATCTTGGTGAGGACGATCGCGCCGCCGCCGAAGGCGCGCTGTTGATGCTGCTCGACGACCCGTCTCCGCTGGTGCGGCAGGCCATGGCCGAAGTATTCGCCCGCTCTACCGAGGCGCCGGCGGCGATTGTGCAGGCGCTGTCGCTCGACCAGCCTTCGGTCGCGCTTCCGGTGCTTGAACATTCCCCGCTTCTGATCGACGCCGACCTCGTCGACATCATCGCGACCGGCAATTGCGAGATGCAATGCGCAATCGCCCGCCGCATCCATCTGCCGGCCGCGGTCTGCGCCGCGATCGCCGAAGTCGGTTCCGCGGCGGCGGCGCTCGAGCTGATCGAAAACGCGTTTGCCGAACTGGCGCCGTTCACATGGGACCGCATTGTCGAACGACACGGCCATCTCGCCGCGATCCGGGAATCGATGCTGGTGCTCGAGGACCTTCCCGCGGCCACGCGGGCCGCGCTGGTGGCAAAGCTCTCCGACACGCTGGCCCAATTCGTCGTGGCGCGGAACTGGCTCAGCGCCGATCGCGCGGGCCGGATCGCCAGCGAGGCGCGCGATCGCTCGACCGTCAATATCGCGGCGCGCTCGCGCGGCGAGGACATGCGCGGCCTGGTGCGGCATCTGCGCGCCACCGGCCAGTTGACCGCGGGACTGATTCTGCGGGCCCTGCTGTCGGGCAATCTCGAACTGTTCGACCATGCGCTGGCGGAATTGTCGGATCTGCCGCTGTCGCGCGTCTCCGCCCTGCTGCACGACCGCGGCGGCGCCAGCCTGCAGGCGCTGCTCGAGCGTGCCGGATTCCCGCCATCGACCTTCGCCGCGTTCCGCGTCGCGCTCGAAGTCAGCCATGAAACCGGATATGTCGACACGCTCGGGGGAGCTGCACGGTTGCGGCGCCGGATGGTCGAACGCGTGCTGACGCATTGCGAGACCGATCCACTGGCCGCCGAGCCGCTGCTGATCCTGCTGCGGCGCTTTGCGACGGAATCGGCCCGCGAAGAGGCCCGCATGTTCTGCGACGAGTTGATGGCCGAGGAGGCCGTGGCGCCGATCCAGTACGATCTGATCGCGGCGTAACTCTAGTCCGCGGGCGCGATGCTCGGCGCCATGATCGCTTCGAGGTGTTCGGGGCGGTCGCGGTTTACCTTCATGAGGTATTCGTCCGCCACGCCGCGCAGTTGCCGGCTGAGCGCGCTGGCGGTGCTGACGGTGTCAAGCTTGGTGCGCTCGCGCACGATCGCTTGAATGGCGTTGATGTGATAGACGATCAGTTCGGACGGTACTTTTTCGAGATCGGGGGCATGCTCGATGATCCGGCAGAGGCTTTCGGCGGCGGCGCCGGCGGAAGGATACCCGAACGTGGCGGCATCACCCTTGATGTCGTGGGCGGCGCGGAACAGCTCTTCGCGCGTTTGGTCCGTAAAGCCACGTTTGAGAACGACGGCGTGGGCTGCCGAGAGCCGGTCGGCCTCGATTGCCATCCATTTCTTGAATTCGCCGGACAGGCCGGCAAGCGCCTGTTCCGCGCGTGCAACCGGGTCGTCGCGATCGGTTTCGGTGGCGCGCCGCAGCACCTTGCGCAAGGGGTTGGGCTGCGTGATCACGTGATGATCGGCGAAGGCCTTGATCTCGATGTCGCGCTTGTCGTTCGCCATGATGGTTTCCTGGAGGGCGCCTCGCGCTAGACGGAGGAGCGGGCCTTGTCGAGCAGCGAAGGCTGCTGGAGGACTTCGACCTCGCCGCCGACCCGGCGCTCGGGACCGATATAGGCGTTGCTGGTATTGCGGCGGCGGTCCGGTCCGAAATAGGTCTTGGTCTTGATGAAGGGGCGCGGATTTGCGACGACGTTGAGAATGCGCTGATAAAGCCCCTTGGCCGAAATCGGCTTGGCGAGGAATTCGGTGACGCCGGCATCGCGCGCCACGGTGACGCGGCGCTTTTCGGAATGGCCGGTCAGCATGATGATGGGTGCAAAGGGATTGCCCTTCGACTCCGGCTGCCGGATCATTTGCGCGAGTTCAAGGCCGTCGAAGATCGGCATCGACCAGTCGGTGATGACGATGTCGGGGACGTAGTGGGTGTACATTTCGAGCGCGGTGGCGCCGTCCTCGGATTCATAGACCTCGCGCGCGCCGAACGAATGCAACAGCGTCCGCAAAATGCGGCGCATATGCGGATTGTCGTCGCAGACGAGAAATCGCAGCTTGTTGAAATCGATGCGAAACATGGCCGGGCCCCGGGGCATGCCGGTGATGGGCGATATACCCGGTGTTAACCATATCGCGGCGCGGGTTAACGAATGGTTGCGGCTGGCCCCGGGGAGAGGCGGAAATCAAACCCCGAATTGCTCGCTCAGGATGCGCTCTTCCAGGCTGTGGCCGGGATCGAAGAGCATTCGCATCGAAATGGTCCGGTCGGACAGCACCTCGACGCGACGGACGTCGCGGGCCTCATCGTGATCGGCCACCGCCGCCACCGGGCGTTTTTCGCTCTCGAGCACCTCGATCACCACATAGGCGGTGTTGGGGAGCAGCGCCCCGCGCCAGCGGCGCGGGCGGAACGGGCTGATCGGGGTCAGCGCCAGCAGCGCGGCGTTGATAGGGATGATCGGTCCCTGCGCCGAAAGATTATAGGCGGTCGAGCCGGCCGGCGTCGCCACCAGCACGCCGTCGGCGATCAGCTCGGCCATGCGTTCGCGCTCGTCGATCAGGATGCGCAGCCGCGCCGCCTGATGGGTCTGCCGGAACAGCGCGACTTCATTGATGGCATGGTGAAGATGCACCACCCCGTGCACGTCGGTGGCGCGCATCAGCAGCGGATGGATCACGGAATCCTTCGCGGCGGCGAGCCGGGCATGCAGATCGTGGGTCGAGAACTCGTTCATCAGGAAGCCGACGGTGCCGCGATGCATGCCGTAGATCGGCTTGCCG
>Ga0210410_10003739_pt1 | contig 13458 bp, 10 predicted proteins | sample IncBWC4MmetaG_FD_161058 | JGI IMG/M metagenome (GOLD analysis project Ga0210410, IMG submission 161058) | Forest soil microbial communities from Barre Woods Harvard Forest LTER site, Petersham, Massachusetts, United States - Inc-BW-C-4-M | ecosystem: Environmental > Terrestrial > Soil >... | reverse complement strand
CCAAGCCCTCGCGGTTTTGCCGGAAACCCCTGCCTCCGCCGCCGCCATCTTTGGTCATGCCGGCACGGGTTCGGCGCAGCCAACCCAGGAACCCTTGACCTATGTCAACAAAGAGCAGGCCTCCAAGGCACCCTATGCCAAAAAAGACGGCGGACTGATCGAGGCAGCATGAAAATGAAGATAGCAGGCCGTATGTTGTTCGCTTTCGTAATCGCACTGGCGTCACCCGGTGCGAGGTCTCAGCAATCCTCAAGCAACACGGAAATCCGCGTCGGCAATCTCATGCCTTACACCGGAGCATTGGCGGAGTTTGCGGTGATCGGAAAGGCTGAGGCCGCGTATTTCGACATGATCAATGACAGTGGCGGCATCAACGGCCGCAAGGTCCGCTTCATTTCCCTCGATGACAAATCCCATCCCGCCGTTGCGCTCGATCTGACCCGTGGATTGGTCGAGAAGGACAATGTCCTGTTGATGTTCGGGTCGTTTGGAACGGCCGGGAACTTGGCGGTCCGAAGCTTTTTAAACGAGAGGAAGGTTCCCCAACTGTTCGTTGCCTCTGGTGCCGAGGAGTTGAGTGACCCGAAGGCATTTCCCTGGACCATGGGCTGGCAACCGTCGTTTCGTGCCGAGGGGCGCATCTACGCCAATTACATCCAGGCCTTCTATCCGCAACGCCACATCGTGGTGCTTTGGCAGAACGACCAGTTTGGGCGGGAGGTCTTCAAGGGAATTCAGGAAGGGCTTGGCGATCTGACCCGCATGATCATTGTCGATGTAGCCTTTGATATCTCGGACGAGCATATCGATGGGCATGTTTCAATCCTGAAGCGATCCGGTGCCGAGATTTTTGTTTTTGCGGGCGTACCCGCCACCGCTTCTCATGTGGTCCGATTGGCGGCGGACACCGATTGGCACCCAGTCTTCCTTCTCAACGATGCGGCCGCCTCCATAGGCACCGCGTTGAACCCGGCCGGTATTGAGAAATCCGCGGGCGCGATCTCGGCAACCTTCCTGAAGGATCCAAGCGATCCTGCGTGGAAGGACGATCCGGCGATCAAGAACTGGCTGTCTTTCATGGACAAGTATTACCCGAGCGAAGACAAGGGCAGCGGCGCCGCGCTTTATGGCTACGCAGCCGCGGAAACGCTCGTGCAGGTGCTGAAACAATGCGGCGACGATCTGTCCCGCGAAAACGTTATGCGGCAAGCAGCCTCACTGAGAGACTATGAGTCCTCCGCGCTCTTGCCCGGCATCAAGATCAACACGGGTCCTGAGAATTTTCGCCCGATCAGGCAGATGCGATTGGTTCAATTCGACGGCCACACTTGGCAGCCAATCGGCGACGTCATTGAAACCGCGTTCTCTGAGGCGCCGAAGAAGTAGCGCTTGGTGGCGAAAGCAGCGTTAAGGACACGCACAGTCCGCCACGCGCCGATAGCGATCAAATTCCGCAGCGCAGCGAAATGACGCGATGTGCCAGAAGCAGTCATGTCGCCAGCGCCGCAAGTGGTAGTCTGATGCGAAACACCGCCCCGCGCCCCGCTCGGTTCTCTGCCGACAATTGCCCGCCATGGGCTTCGACAATGGTTCGCGCAATCGACAAGCCCATCCCCATGCCCTGGGGCTTTGTCGTGAAAAACGGTTCGAACACCTCCTTGAGCTTCTCAACGGGAATGCCGGGACCGACATCCGATACAGCGAGATCGGCAGAATTGCCGTCACGCGCGGTCGAGACGGTAATCCTGCGTTCGGCGCTCGGCATGCCTGACATCGCATCCATGGCGTTGACGATCAGATTCACGATGACCTGCTGAAGTTGAACCAGATCGCCTTTGATGGGAAGTGACGTCGGAGCAATGAAACTGGTCAGGGCAACTTCACGCGCAGTCGCCAACGCCGAAAGAAATCGCACGGTCTCGCGGACAACTTCGTTGAGATCAATAAGCTTGAGCTCAAATGGTGTCTTCTTCAGCAGGCTCCGCAATCGGCCAATGACTTTGCTGGCGCGTTCGTCGTCCCGGCGCATGTCAGCGAGAATCTCCCCGATCTCTTGCAGATCGGGGGCCGGAGATTTGACCATCAATTCCGCGGTTTCGATGTTGGTTAGAATAGCGCCGAGCGGCTGGTTGATCTCGTGCGCGATTGTCGCGGTGAGTTCACCAGCCATGGAAAAACGGTTGATGTGAGCCAGCTCCGCTGAGCGTTGCCGCGATTGAACTTCGGCATGGAGGCGACGCCGGCGCTCATACAACAGGCCGGAGATCAGCGTGCCCTCCAGCAAGACCACTGCGCAAATCAAGGTGATCTGCCAGCGATATTGCTGCCACACCGTCGGCTCGCGAAAACGAACGATACTGCCGGCGGGGAGGCGATCCTCACTAATGTTCCAATGCCGGAGTTCCCGCCAGTCGTACTGCGGTGCCCCAAGGTCTACAGGCGGTATCTTGAGGTCACCAGGCGATTCGCCGCTCAGGATGCGAACAGCGGCTTGTGCCATCCGTCGTCCCACTTCCTCGCTGGACAGCATAGGCCCCCCAACGATGCCTGACCCGAGGTAGCTGTCGATATAGCTGAAGATGGGCGCGTTCGTAGCCCCTCTAAGTTTCGGTAGCACCAGATCCCGGTCCAGAGGAACGCCGGCTGCGTCGACCCGAAGGTCTACGTAGAATATGGCGGAGTGCGGTGGCAGCTGCGATACGCGCTTCAACATCTCTTCAAATCGCAGGTCATTGAACCATTCGAATGATACTCTGTCCGTGAAGGGCTGCGATGTCCGGCGAAATTCCTCTGTCCAGAATCTCTCCAAAGGAGAGGAGCCGACCGCCCATGCAATATGGGTCGTGTCCGGAAGAACCTGCAAAATATTTTCAATCCACTTTTTGAAGTCCAGCGTGACCGCGACAGGTGCATCATTCGAAGTGAGCGCACTGTAGTTGATTGCTCGCCGCTCCGGCGCGCCGATGATCAGTGGAGTGGACGGAAAAAACTCTGGCCGAAATTTCTGAACAAAAAAAGTAGCTGGAGCGCCAATCGTCACAATCAAGTCGAGCTTTCGTGTCCCGAAAAGAGCCACGAGATAATCGACGATTGGGCCTTGCTCGTCTGGTTGTTGGAATCGCGACCCCTCGAGCGAGGCTTCATAGAGATCAATCTTGTCGGGCGATAGCTTGAAGAGTTCCTCTCGGAATTGTCCCGCAAAGAAGACCCAAGGTACAAATTGCGGACCGAACGAGTGCAACAAGAGCACGCGCTTCGGCTCCGCCGCCGCGGGGCTGATGGCGGCAAAAATGAGCATTATTAGGATAAGCCAACCCCGCATCGCGCATGCCATGGCTCACGATCCGCCAATCCTGCCTGTGCTGGAATGGCTAGTGTGCCACGGTGGAATGGTGACGGCAACTCAGTATCGGAACACGTGGCGAGCCGGTCAGTCGACACCAATTCTTGTCCGCTAAGGGGTCAAGACCGAAAAAGCTCGAATGAGAGCAAATGTTTTCCATTTTGCGCCGGTGGTCTCAACCGGTCGAGGCAACACTTTATCTTAAACGGAATGGATGGAGAATTTTCAAATAGACGAATGATCACAAATATCTGGCGCTCACCAGCAAGTTTTCGATCTTATCGATCGGCTATGGCATTCTCGCCGCACGTTCTCAATCACGGCGGCGTTCTTGGGTTGGCCGAGGTCGCATGGATCGACACGACATCTATTTCTTTATTTCGATTGCCTGGTTGCTCTCGCTTTGCGGCGCTGCCGTTTGGCTATTCTTTTGGGGCTGATGGGCTTAGATGGCCCAGACTGGCGACAGCGGAATGAATTCAGGGCTTCATCGAAGAAGCCTCAGCGAAGCAGGATTGAAACGGTCGCTCGTTACGCGAGCGCAACAAGGCTCGAACTGACTGGTCCTGGTCATTTTGGTGGCTCGCCGTCCTTCACCTTGCTGCGTGCGCGGGTGGATAAGCGAAATTGCCTAGGTGTCATGCCGGTCCATCGCTTGAACGCGTGCGTTAATGAACTGACTTCTTGATATCCCAATAGCCACGCGATCTCGGAAACTTGCAACTCGTGTTCGTCGAGATATCGTTTGGCGAGCGCTTTCCTCAATTCGTCCAGTATTTCCGCAAAGGTCACTCCCTCCTCGTACAGCTTCCGCGACAGGCTGCGTGAACTTATCCCAAGCCGACGTGCGACTTCAGACACTTCCGCTCTGCCGTGCGGAAGCAACTCGGACAATAGTTTCTCCACCTTCCAAAGCGTGCTCGCGCGCGTTATTGGCCGTGAAGCAAGCGCCTCTTCAGCGTATCGACGCAGCAGCTTGTTGAGATGGGTGTCGCGCGCGACGGTCGGGAGAGACGCGACCGGCGCAGAAAGAACGATCTCATCGGCATCCGAGCCGAACTCGACCTCCGTTCCAAAAAAGGACTTGAAATCTGCTGGCGGATCCGTCCGAAGATGTCTGACCTTCAGTCGGCGCGGAGCAAACCGGCTGCTCGTCACCTCGCGGCAAATGCGCACCAGCGTCACCAGCCAAAACTCCATATGATGTCGATCCAGCCGACGATCGATGTCAACATACTCGAGCGTAATCGCGGCGCCTTTGCTCAGACTGCAACGGAGACGAACTCCTTCATTGGCAATTTGGCTGTAGCGCTCCGCATTGCTGAGGGCGTCGGCAAGGTGCTGGGAAGAGGCAATAACATAGTAAACAAGGCCGATCTCGCGGAGGTCGAAGCGGCGAGCCAGGTGAAACCCGAAGAGCTCGTCGTCCAGTTCCACTGCTGCAAATTCCAGGAGTTTGATTTGGGCTGGCGCTTCCAGACGGGCGGCTGGATCGCCGACAACCTCGGCCGTCAAACCCGCTCTGGTCAGGATCCTCGCTACGTCCTTGCCCTGCTCGCGAAGTTTTGCGCACGCAAGGCGCGCAATCCCACCGGAAGCGCTCGGTATGGTGCGGAAGCTTTCAGGTCTGGGAGTGCTCATGAGAGCCGATCGTCCGGAGCGGTCTAATCTTTGCCTGCGTCGCGTAATCCTGCACGGGATAGCCATAAGACGCGTAGTGAGGACCACCGGAGTAATAGCCCGCTCCACCATAGTAAGCTCCACCATAGTAAGGTGCCGCAGCAACGGCGCCAGCCGTGCCGATCACGGCGGCACCTGCAATGCCAGAGCCGTACACTGCCCGCCGCGTGTGTCGACGCGCAACACCCGCAACGCTCACGGGGGTCAGCGGGCGACCGACCCGTGCCTGGGCGCTCTCGACTGACAGCGAGATGCCGCGTTGCTCAGACCAGCCGAAGGAGAACAATGCCGCACACGCGAAGGCAGAAGCTGCAAGGGCAGCCTTTCTAACATGTTTCATGAGCTTTCTCCGTTGTGCGGAGAACACCTACGCTGCACCCTACTTGCGGGCCTGCGTCGCCATGCTTGATCCAGATCAAGGGACAAGAAGTGCAGCTGAGACGATGATGACGTTTGTGTTGTTGTGATGCCTTACCAAGGGGAGCGTAGTCATGGTCGTATCTCTTATCATTTGGCTGTTGATTGGCGCGATCGCAGGTTGGCTCGCGAGCCTGCTTGTGAAGGGTCATGGCCTCGGACTGGCCGGCAACATCGTCGTCGGGATTGTCGGCGCAGCTATTGCCGGTTGGCTATTGCCGCTGATCGGATTCGTTTTCATTGGCGGTATCCTCGCGGAAATCATAAACGCGGTCATCGGCGCCGTGCTTCTCTTGGTCATCATCGGATTTGTTCAACGGAAAATGGCCTAGCAAGCACGGCGAACGGGGCCAGCAAGATTCGCAAGGCAAAGGCACGGCTAGCGGCTACAGCCGAAACACGCGCCACAGCGACGCGAAAGACATGAAGCAGGCACTTGAAATTCATTCGGAAGGCTGCGCCGCCGCGGCGGCGATCCTGTGGTTTATCTCCGCGCGGGTTAGATTGAAGAAGCGCAGCATCATGCGTGGTGGTTTGGGGAGCGGCCTTGACGACCGCAAAACGCTATTGCTTTTGGTTTATGAGCAAAGCCGATGGAGCGCGAGGGCGGCAATAGCGGCAGGTTTTGCGGCTCTTTTGGCAATGTTGGATGGATTGCTCCCCAAGATCTAGCGTGCCACTTCCAAATTAGAAAAAGACCTGCAGTCGGATATTGCACCTTGGGACAATGGTGCAGTCAGGGTTTCTCGCATTCAATTCGATTGCGAATGTGTTCGACCCCCCCAACGCATCGCGCTCTCATGAGAGGACGGCCCCGGTTACCCCCAAGCCGGGGCCGTTACGCGAGGGGCGCAGCGTGCGGCAAGGGCAAGCACGAGGGTGCGATATTCAGCCTGATAATAGCTTCAATCACGCTCAGTCGAACGTCGTGGGTGCCGCTCCAGGCGGAGTCTTTGCGCTCTCAAGCGCTTTATCTCGTCACCAAGCGCTTCAATTTCCTCAGTGAGTCGCGCTTTCTTGGATTTCCGCGCATCGTTGCTGCGCAGTTTTTCCAGCGCTTTCTCAACGGAGAGTTTGGGTGTTTCAGCCATGGTAGACCCTCATATCCAAGCGACAAGCGTTCAGACAATGGCGTAACCCGTCAGTCGAAATCGGGACCGGCCGGCTACGGCAACAAAGTCGCATGGACGGTCTGAAGCTTGCTCTAATGAGTGCGAGCTTACTACCTCCGATCCGACGCAGGCACCGTTGATCTAGATCAACATCAGTTGTGCAGCGTAGATTTGCTCTACGCTCAATGTGCGCTGAGACCCAAAAGCGGACGACTGTCTTCTCAACGAGGAGCCGGAAGATTATCGGACGACCGGGTGATTGCAGGGAGGCAGGCAGGCATGCATCAAATTTCTTGCCACGCTTCGACAAACTTCACCGATGGACGTCCGTCCGGTACAAAACCGTGACTGGCGCTTCATTCCTGGCTCCAGCCCGCATTGGCGACCTCATGCATGAGCTCGCTCACCTTTGACGACGGTCAAGCAAGAAGGCGGCCCATACCATGAACCCTGTGCTAAGGGAAATCCGACATACCCCGTTGCTCTGGACCCTGATATTTGTCCCAGTCGTGCTGGCCGCAGCAAGAATCATGCCTGCGGCTCACACGCTCCTGTTTGTGCTCGCTGTCTTCGCAATCGTTCCGCTTGCCGCCCTTCTGAGTCGTGCGACCGAAGTCGTCGCCGAAAAGACCGGCGATGCCATAGGTGGTTTACTCAATGCGACGCTTGGGAATCTGACGGAGTTGATCATCGCAGTGACCGCACTCCAGGCTGGAGAGTACATGCTGGTGAAGGCATCGATCGCCGGCGCTATCGTTACCAACTCGCTCTTCATGCTGGGAGCGTCTTTTCTGCTGGGCGGACTCCGGTACCACGTTCAGGAATACAACCGCGCCGGCGGAAGGATGTATTCGGCGTTGTTGTTGATGGCGACGATTGCGCTCCTCGCTCCGGCCGCGGTCTCCGATCTCGATTTGGCGCAAGGCGAGGTGATGGCCCAGAAACTCAGCGTTGGCCTGGCTATCTTGCTCATCGTGGCATACGGGTTAGGTCTGCTATTCTCGCTAAAGACGCACAAGGAACTCTTTGCGAGCGAAGATCACGGCGAGACGGAGGAGGCCAAGTGGCCGATCAGCCTTGCGGTCGGCACACTCCTCGTTGTTACTGTGTTGGTGGCGCTGGTCAGCGAAATCTTCGTTGAGTCGGTGCAAAAGGCGGCCGCGACGTTAGGGATGAGCCCGGCCTTCGTCGGGTTCATCATCGTCGCACTCGTCGGCGCTGCGGCTGAAATGACCGTGGCATTTTCTGCGGCGCGCAAAAACCGCCTGGATATGAGCGTCAGCATAGCGCTCGGAAGCGCTTCCCAGATCGCCTTGTTCGTTGCACCGGTGCTTGTGCTCCTCAGCTACGTTGTCGGGCCCAAACCAATGGATATGCAATTCTGGCCGGGGGCAGTGACGATGATGATGATTGCTGCCGTGACGGCCACCTTCATCACGAACAGCGGTCGTTCCGCATGGTTCATTGGCGTCCTGCTGGTATTCATCTACATAATATTCGCCATGACACTCTATATGGTTCCGCCGGGGTCGCACGGACCGGCGTAATGCCGTCGCAGCCGGGGCGACCGGTGATAAAGGGGCGCCGCTGTTTCCAATGCACCCCGGAATGAGCCAGCTTGAAGTTGATGAAAGGGGCACGACATGCCGGTGAGCGCGTACAGATATTCGGCCTTTTTGGTCCTTATTTCGTGTGCGTCACATAGCGCGATGGCGCTACCTCTTACGCCGTTCCGCTATGAATCCCAAGCGCAACGCCATTGTCCCGGGGACACCATCGTCTGGCTCGATTTCAGAAGACAGCGCTATTACCTGAAAGGTCAGAGGCGCTACGCGTCGGGACATACCGGCAGCTTCGTATGCAGGAATGAAGCCCGGGATAGCGGCTACCGGCGCTCGATACTGGGATTGAGGTAGGCCCCGAACCGACGTGCCGGACGCGCAGAAAGGAAGGGTGGTCTCTAAGCCAGCTTCAAGGCCAGATGCACTGTCTGGGGGTCCCGCCGCGGGAGGGGCCTGAAGCCGAACTTTACGAATACTTTTAGCATCGCTGCGTTTTCGGGCAGAACTTCTGCCGTCAATTCCTGCAGTCCGGCATCGCTCGCGATCTTGACGAGGTGACGCATCAGGATCGAGCCGACACCTCGTCCCTGCCAGGCATCGACGACGACAAATGCCATCTCGGCCCGTCCCGGCTCGAAGACAATGTATCGGCCGCCGCCGACGATGACCTTGCGGCCGTTTTCCTCTGCGAGCGCGACAAGTGCGACATGATTTTTGAAATCGATGTCCATGAAAAACGCGCGCTCCTTGTCCGAGAAGTGGCGCTTCATGACGAAGAAGCGACGCTGCAGCGATTGCGCGCCGGTCTTTCCGACTGCGGCGAGCATGTCAGCTTCATCCTCGCGCCGAAGAGCGCGGATTTCGATTTGGCCACCGTCGCGGAGAAGCTCGCGTGCAGTGTAGGTGCTGGCCTCAGGCATTGCGGCTCATGTACTGGCAAACAAGGCAGTGGTTTCGATCGGCGTCGGCCGATGAAGCCCTGGCCGGTTTGCGGTCGTTTGATCTGGATCAAGACTGCTGCGCGAGAGCGGCAGGTAGCTTGGCGGTTGCATGCCTGCTCTCAGATGAAGGCGCGTCCTTGAAAACCCTTCGCCAGTTTCTGTCCGGAGAGGACGTCATCCAGCTCGCGATCCGGCTCGGATTGCTTGCTCTGCTGATCGTCTGGACATTCGTCCTTATCCGTCCCTTTGTGCCGATCCTGGCCTGGAGCGCCGTACTTGCTGTCGCGTTCTATCCAGTCTTCAGCTGGCTGGCCAAAGTTCTCGGCGGCCGTCCCAGGACGGCCGCGGCAATCCTCACCGTTGTTAATCTCGGGATTGTCATTGGGCCGGCGACCTGGCTCGGGTTGAGCGCGGTGGATGGGGTGAGGGAACTCGCCGGAAAAATCAGTGCCGGCGACCTGGTGGTTCCTTCACCATCCGAGCAAATCAAGGGTTGGCCGCTTATCGGTTCCTGGCTTTACGAGCTCTGGAATCAAGCGTCCAATAACATTCGGGCGGTCTTGCGCGAGGTGGCTCCCCAGCTGAAGCCGCTGGCGGGCAGCATGCTCGCTCTTGCGGGCGATGCCGGCGTGGGAACACTCAAGTTTCTTTTTTCTGTGGCGGTAGCCGGTTTTCTATTTCCCCGCGGGCCGCAGCTCGTGGCGGCGGGCAGGGATTTCCTGTCCCGGATCGTGCCCGAGCAGAGTGAACATTTCCTGGAATTGGCGGGTGCGACCGTGCGCGCGGTATCCCAGGGGGTTATCGGCGTCGCAATCATCCAGTCGTTGCTGGCCGGTATCGGTTTCAAGCTCGCAGGCATTCCCGGTGCCGGCCTGTTGGCCTTCGCGGTTATGCTTCTGAGCATCGTGCAGATCGGTGCGGCAATCGTCCTGCTTCCCGTGATCATCTGGATCTGGATCGAAAAGGATTTCACCACGGCGCTCCTGCTGACGCTGTTCCTGTGCGTCGTCGGTGTGCTCGACAACGTGTTGAAACCGCTCGTGATGGGACGCGGTCTGACCACCCCGACACTCGTCATCTTGATCGGGGTGATCGGGGGAACGCTCGCACATGGAATTATCGGCCTCTTTATTGGGCCAATCATTCTGTCGGTAGCCTGGGAGTTGATGGTGGCCTGGATCCATCACGATCGCACCAACCCCGCGTCATCGTCACGGTGATCGTGGAACGTTGACCTAAATCAACGTTCCGTGGTGTGAGGCTCCTTGAATGATTGCGTCACAGTGAGGTCGGAACATGTCGATAGACAATGCAACGGCGCCCGGCAGCTCCATGTCAGGGCTTGTCGCCTCGGCCGTAGAGTACATGGTCGATGCCGGACAACGCAGCGTGCTGTTCCTTGACGTCATGCGTCGGCGAGGCGATCAGTATCGGGAACACATCGCTCAAACGGCGCCGCATGTCCTGCAATATGCCGCCGAACTGATCATCGACGGCCGCAAGCTGGATGAGCCGGTAAATTATGCGCTCGTGCGCATCATTCCGCCCAAAGATGTCGAAATTGATCCCAACCGGCGACCGTTCATCGTGGTCGATCCGCGCGCCGGGCATGGTCCGGGAATCGGCGGATTCAAGGCGGACAGCGAAATCGGCGTCGCGATGAAAGCAGGCCATCCCTGCTATTTCATCGGCTTCCTGCCCGAGCCGATGCCCGGGCAAACGATCGAACGCATCGCACGCGCCGAAGCGGTGTTCATCGAGAAAGTCATCAGCCGCCATCCGCAAGCCGACGGCAAGCCTTGCGTGATCGGGAACTGCCAGGCCGGCTGGGCCGTCATGATCCTCGCATCGCTCCGGCCGGAACTGTTCGGACCCGTCATCGTCGCAGGCGCGCCGCTTGCCTATTGGGCCGGCGTGCATGGCCAATATCCGATGCGCTATTCGGGTGGCCTGCTGGGAGGAAGCTGGCTGACGGCGCTGACGAGCGATCTCGGAGCCGGCAAGTTCGATGGCGCCTGGCTGGTACAAAACTTCGAGAACCAGAACCCTTCGAATACGCTGTGGACCAAGCAGTACAACGTCTATTCAAAGGTGGATACCGAGGCCAACCGATACCTCGAATTCGAACGCTGGTGGGGCGGGCACGTAAATCTGAATGCCGAGGAAATCCAGTTCATTGTCGATGAACTCTTCGTCGGCAACAATCTCGCCGCCGGTCGGATCAAGACGTCCGACGGCCAGACGGTCGACCTGCGCAATATCAGATCACCGATCGTGGTATTCTGCTCCAAAGGCGATAACATCACGCCACCGCAACAGGCGCTGGACTGGATCCTCGATCTCTACGCCGACGTCGACGAAATCAGGGCCTATGGGCAGACGATCGTCTACACGGTTCACGAAAGCGTCGGCCATCTCGGCATCTTCGTTTCCGGCGGCGTCGCCAAGAAGGAACATGCGGAATTCTCCAGCAACATCGATCTGATCGACGTGTTGCCGCCCGGTCTCTATGAGGCAACGTTCGAGGCCAAGGACGCCGATACCACGAATGCCGATCTTGCCACCGGGCAGTGGGTGATGCGCTGTGAGGCCCGGACGCTTGATGACATCCGCGCCATGGGCGGTAATTCGCCCGAGGATGAGCGGCGTTTCGCCGCAGCCAAACGCGTGTCGGAGATCAATCTCGCGGCCTATCAGAAGTTTGTGCAGCCCTGGATCAAGGGCTTGGTGACGCCGCAAATGGCGGAATCGATGCGCAATCTGCACCCTCTGCGGATGCAGTACGAGGTTTTCAGTGGCGAAAATCCCTTCATGTCCACGGTCAAGTCGCTTGCGGAGCAGGCGAGTGAGAACCGCAAGCCTGTCTCGGCCGACAATCCGTTCCTGGCGTTCCAGGAGCAGTTCTCCAAGCAGATCGTTCATGCGCTCGACAGCTGGCGCGACACGCAGGAAGCCTTGAGCGAGACAATCTTCCTCAACGTCTATGGCTCACCGGCGGTTCAGGCCGCGGTCGGGATCGATCCGCAATCGGTGCCGTCGCGCCGGCGGGAGATGTCGGCCGAACACCGCGCCATGCTCGAAAAGCGGATCGCGGAGCTGAAGTCCGGGATCGGCGAGGGCGGCCTCCGCGAGGCGGCCATTCGCAGCCTGCTCTACATCGGATCTGCACGCGGAATGGTCGACGAGCGAAGCATCGAGGCGCTGCGGGAGGTGCGACGCGAGTACAGCGGACAGCGATTGACGCTGCCCGAGTTCAAGATGCTGGTGCGCGAGCAGTTCTTCATGCTGCTCCTCGATCAGGAAGGGGCCTTGGCGGCGATTCCGAAACTATTGCCCGAGGATGTCAATCAGCGGCGCGCGGCCTTCGCGGCCATGCGCCAGGTGCTGTCTGCCAGCGGCGAGATCACGGGCGAGCGCGCGAGCCGCCTGCAGCGGGTTGCCGCGCTGTTCGGCGTGGACGCAGGGGAGGCAAGGGCGTCGAACGTCGCCCCTTTCGACCCCAAGGCGAAAGCATCGTAAGGCAGATTGGAAGGATTGGGAGCGACATCATGTCCGCCGATACGAAGCAAAAGCAGTCTCCCAGCAAATATGACCGCTTGATTGCGGCGGCCAAGGCCGTGCCTGCGGTTCCGACCATTGTCGTGCATCCCTGCGACGAAACTTCGCTGCGCGGCGCCGTCGACAGTGCGGAAGCCGGTATCATTCGGCCGATTCTGGTCGGACCCGAAAGGAAGATCAGGGACACCGCAAGCAAGCACCGTCTCGACATCTCCGGCTTCGAGATCGTCGATGCCGCGCACAGCGAGGAGGCAGCCGCCAAGGGCGTCGAACTCATTCATGCGGCCAAGGGCGAAATGCTGATGAAGGGCAGCCTGCATACGGACGAACTGATGCGCGCTGTCACAGCGAAGGCGGGCGGCTTGCGGACCGATCGCCGCATCAGCCATGTGTTCGTGATGGATGTGCCGGCCTATGCCGAGACCCTGTTCATAACCGACGCGGCGATCAATATTTTTCCCGATCTCGATGCCAAGCGGGACATCATCCAGAACGCCGTTGACCTCTACACGCAAGCCGGCTTCGGCAAATCGCCGCGAGTGGCGATCCTGTCGGCGGTCGAAACCGTCACCTCCAAAATTCCATCGACGATCGAGGCGGCGGCGCTCTGCAAGATGGCGGATCGCGGCCAGATCACCGGCGCGTCGCTCGACGGACCGCTTGCGTTCGACAATGCGATCGACGCGGAAGCAGCGCGGATCAAGGGAATCAAGTCCGAGGTCGCCGGCCGGGCACAGATCCTGGTCGTTCCCGACCTCGAAGCCGGCAATATGCTGGCGAAGAATCTCGCCTATTTCGCCAAGGCGGATGGTGCCGGCATCGTTCTCGGCGCCCGGGTGCCGGTC
>Ga0210410_10003738_pt1 | contig 13459 bp, 12 predicted proteins | sample IncBWC4MmetaG_FD_161058 | JGI IMG/M metagenome (GOLD analysis project Ga0210410, IMG submission 161058) | Forest soil microbial communities from Barre Woods Harvard Forest LTER site, Petersham, Massachusetts, United States - Inc-BW-C-4-M | ecosystem: Environmental > Terrestrial > Soil >... | reverse complement strand
GCTCAAGCAGTTCCGACGCGTCGCAACCCGCTTCGAAAAAACGGCCCGGAATTACCGGGCCGTCGTCACTCTCGCTGCCATTGTTCTATGGATGCGCTAGTGTCCACACCACCTAGCGCTGGTGATGCTGGTGATCGGCTTCACGAGCCGAAGACAAGCGGCCGTTGCATCAGCGAAGGCCGCTTGGATGAGTTCAGACGCGCCGACGAAAATCGAAAGCCCGTGATCTAGACTGAGCGAAATTTCCTCCGAATCTCGAAACCTGAGAATGGGATGTCACCATGAGTAAGGATGATGCGGCGATCGCGGAACCGCTATTAACGACCCTGCAGGTCGAGCGATTGATCGTGAAAAATCTGCCCCAGATCGATCATCACCAGGAGATTGTGGAAGAGATCAAACCAGACGCTATTCGCGTTCGACTTCCATACAAGTCGAAGTACATGGGCTCCGAGTTGTGGCAGGACGGCGCTGGCCAGGTCTTCTCCGGGCCAATGGTGATGGGGTTCGCGGATACGAGCATGTATTCTTGCGTGATCGCGGCCATGGGGCCCAACGTTATCCCTGTGATGGCAAACCTCAACATTACTTTCTTGCGCCCGGCAAAAGCCTGCGACTTGGTTGCTGAAGCGCGAATTGTTCGTCGTGGCGGGCGACTGCACTATCTTGAATGCTGGCTGACTTCGGATGGTGAGCAGGAGCCATGTGCACACATCACGTCGACCTATCGTGTCTCTATCCGCGACATTGCGGTCAAGAGTGTCGCCTTCCAGCCCGGCTGATAAGCTACCGGCGTCCCAGGCTCCCATAACACTACCTTTTCAATTTCGCTACCCAAATTCTTAAAAGGGGAGCCGGTCCAAGCTTCGAAAATCTAGTCGAACTCGGCGTCACGTCGATCGGCCATCGGCGCCTTCTGCTTGATGCGATCGCAAGGCTTGCCGTGACGTGCAGCGGCCCGAGCCGAGGGAGAAGCCTGTCCCGCGTGCCGCTACCGCCGCCGAACGGGTGATGGTGCTCCTACGGCTCGTAGCCCTTCGGCCCGCGTTGCGACGATAGCCCCCGGTCAATCGAGTTCAGGACATAAGACATAAAGGCGCGCGGAGGTCGATCGTTGTGGAGGTGAACGGTAACCTGCTGAAGGCCGACGTGTCGGCTTTGGAGCCCTCTATTGAACCAAGGCCATGTAGATCTGAAGGGTGATCTCCTTCGGAGGGGGCGGTGGCGTAGCCCAGCGTAGAAATGCGTACTTGTGGTTTTGTTGCGGAGGCCTTGCGCACTTGCTTCGTGCTCCGCAGCGCCGTCAGTCAGACAGGAAACGCTTTATCTCGTCTGCGATCGCCTCGCCTTCCGTCTCAAGTGCAAAATGGCCGGTATCGAGGAGAACGACGTGCGCTGAGGGGATATCGCGCCAGAACGCTTCCGCACGATCAGGCGCGAAGAACGGGTCGTTTTCCCCCAGATAGCCAGCAGCCTCGACTGCCGCCGGCGAAAGTAATCCTGATGGAGCGGATAGCGCGCGATGTTGCGTTTGTAGTCCAGCTTGAGATCGATCTGCAGAATGCGGAAGATCGCCACTCCTCCACAGCCCGTTGTTGTTACGCGTAATTTTCTCAGCGATCGCGAAATCCGCCGTGCCAAACCACGGTCGCCTTCCTAGGCGAAAACAAGGCCGCTTTGCGGCCCACGCCTCTGGTGAGTCTTGAAGGCTTCGGGCAGGCTTTCGATTGGCTCAGATCGGCGTTAGAGTTCATTTTGTGGCCGGAGGGCAAAAGCACAAAGGCATTTCGTGAGCGCTTCCGAGGAAAGGGTCATGCGCGCGTTGGGGCGCATTCTGCGAACTTGGTCCTTGATCAAGTCTGTGCCCTTGCGCTCGATTCTGCCGCTTCAGGCTCCGTTGCTGCAACTCCTGTCGACGAGACCGAATCTATCAGAAGATCAACTGGTGGTGCTTGGCCTTAAGCACCTGTATTCATCCCCCAACCAGCCAAGGGGCGACAGTCTCCCGGTGGCGGATTTGGATATCGCCGGGATATCGGAAACTCCGAGCCAGGCCGCTCCCGTTCAGGGACGTTACAGAAAGCCAGCTGCTTACATCGTTACGGCCGTTCGGGAGCAAGTTCAGCTTTCGATCAAGCGAGAAGGAATCGACCAAGCCATAGAAATTGCGGAGAGATACCGCGAGGCTGGTGCGACGATCGTTTCGATCAGATCCCCGGATGGAAAGACGTATGGTTTGGACGAGATCGATGCGCTTCGTCGCAATTTCCAGTAGATCGACTGTCAGCGTCGATTGGATCGCTCATCGACAAGCCTCCAGATGATGTCTAAGCTCATCGACGGTAGATGCGACGACATGTGCCCCAGCCGCTACCAGCTGCTCAGCTTGATGGTACCCCCAATTGACTCCCAGCGCCCGCACCCTCGCCGCCCGGGCCATTTCCATGTCGTAGGTCGTATCGCCGACGAAGATCGCGCTCTCCGGCGACACGCCCGTGGCCTCAAGCGCCTGGAGCAGCATCGCTGGATGTGGCTTGGAAGGCGCCATGTCCGCCGCCTGGATCGTCCGAAAGAAATCGCGCCATCGAAGTTCGGCGAGCGCCGGAGCAAGCGTCAACGACGTATGCCCTGTGGCCATTCCAAGCACCGTATTCGGGGCAGAGCTCAGATCGCGAAGAAGGTCTGCAACTCCATCAAACGGCTTTTCCGCAAAGCCTGGATCGGCTCTCAGCTTTGGAAGCAAGAGATCGTAGGCCCTCACCATGTCGCGGATCGGCGCGTCAGAGCCAACCAGTTGTGCGAGAATGACGTCCAGCGTCTTGCCAACCAGGGACAGGCAGTCGGACGGCGGTGGAAGCGGCAGCCCAAACTCGGAAAAGACGACCCGATGGCTCTCCAAAATCAGGGCGCGGCTGTCCACCAGCGTGCCGTCAAAGTCGAAAATGATCAGCTTCACTCTATCCCTCATTCTTGCCCCGCAAACGACTTATCGGTGCAGGCATGAATAAATGCGAAGAAGCTCTCGCGTCCCGACCGGTACTGCGCGCACAGCATCGCGACTTTGCGTCGCGGTCGCGCAAGACAGCCAAAAGTAGTTGCCTGCGGGGTCGATGACCAGTCGCGTCGGCGTGAAATCCGCTAGGATCGCAGAGAGGTACGGAATCGTTGAGAACCAGGACAGTGAATTGAGATCGGAGGAAACCCGCGCCGAAGAAACGAAGCGTGGATTTCCAAGCGATGGATCAGATTCCTGGCCTGTTGCGAGCAGCGTGATCGCGTTGTGGTAAGCCGTCCAGGCGCGTACGAATTTTGCCGTTTCGACAACGTGGATCAATGTGATAGCGGCATAGGCCCCAGCGATCAGTCCGATGGTTCGCCGACTCGGCGAAATGAGGACGAGCCGCAGCATGGCCAGCGGACGGGACGCGATCTCATCTTCGTTCATCGCCGATAGTGCGGCCACTGCGCCGAATATTGGCGTGAGGAGTACCAGCGCAGTCCGTAGATAGTATCGGCCGCTGGCGTGAATGGAATGGTCGAACTGCAGCCAATAGATCGCAAGAGCTGCCAGCGTTACGCCCAGCGAATAGATCCATGCACGGTCCGGGCGGAACATGGAGATAGCCATGAATATCGCGACATAGCCCGCCAAGGCCGCCAACAGCACCAGGACCATCTGTTCCCTGAAGAGTCCAAGGTCGAAGAAGTGCAGGGCAGCCCGCAACAGCACGCCCGCATAATAGTCGTCGGGCGGAAGCGCCAGCTTCGACACGACCGCTAGCGTCACGATCACGCTGAAGCAGACCATTCCGCGCTTGAACTGGAAACTGCGAAAGCCCCCTGGAACCAGCGTCACGACAATGGCAATGAGCAGCACCAACGTGCCCTCGTGTGTGAAGGCGAGCAACAATTGTGAAGCAAAGACGAGCGATGCCCCGACTATTGTCCGCTTCGCGAAATGGCTGATCGCAAGCGCCGGCCAGAAGATTGCGTGAGCAAGCCACATCTCGGTCGGAAAGCCGAACACGAACGGGCAGAGCAGGGCGGTCGAACAGCAGGCATAAAGGAAGATGGATCGGCGCGCGGAACGGTCGGCCAAGTACGTCAGGACCAAGCCGATCAGCGGCGCGATGGAGAAGAGCAGCCCATAAGTGATGATACCAGCCCAAGGGCGGCCAGTAACGCCCACCACCGTCTCGGCCGGAAGCAACGTCAAAAAGTAGACCGACGATCGACCGGATACGTTGTGCCAATGAAAGGCCCAGACATCCTGCACCGCCACCGCATATGAAAACATCGCACCGTCGCCGTAGAGCTCCAACTGATAATAGAGGGCAATGGGAACGAAGGCGATCGACCACCCGACGCCGCTTGCAATGACCAGATGCCTTAGGATAGGCGAGAGGGAAGCTGACATATATCTTCAATGCAGCCATGACGCTGTTCCTGCAAGTACGGCAGTACCGCCAACGAGACCCTGGTTGTCGGGAGCCGTGTCTAGTCGAAGCTCTAGGAGTTTTCGGCGGCGACTGTCTTCAGGCCGAAAAGCTGGTGCCCGGAGCGCGCGGCCTTCGTCGTCAGGTAGCGTTTGTTGTGAGGATTGATCGGCGCCTCCAGCGGGATGCGTGCGGCAATCTCGATGCCGGACCTGGCAAGACCATCGAGCTTGGCGGGATTGTTGGTGAGCAGCAAAATACGCGAGCAGTTCAGCATCTGGAGCATACGTGCTGCAACCCCATAGTCACGCTCGTCATCGTCAAAGCCAAGGGTTGTGTTCGCATCGAAAGTATCGAGACCTTCATCCTGCAGGCGGTAGGCCCTCATCTTGTTGGCAAGGCCGAGGCCGCGGCCTTCCTGGGCAAGATACAGAACGATGCCGCCGCCAAGGTCCTCAAGGCGAGCCAGAGCGAGCGCAAGCTGGTCGCCGCAGTCGCACCGCCTCGATCCGAACACGTCTCCGGTCAGGCACGCCGAATGAAGCCTGACGGGAACCACCTTGGCAAAGTCGGGATTGCCGACGACGATGGCCACCTGGTCTGTGAACGCGGCATCGCGGAAGACGATGAATTTCGACCTGGTGCCGGACGCAAGCGGAACAATGGCTTCGCTGGCGATAGTCAGCGAGTCGACCGCGTCTGCCGCAAATCGACGGATCGCTTCCGCATCGACGGCAACAATGCGGTCATCGCTGCGGCCGGCTATGTCGGCGGCCAGTACCGCGGGCAGGCCGCAGGAGAGCTTGACCAGTTGAATAGCGGCAGCAGCGGCGGAACTGGCATTCCGGGCCATTCCTGCAAAATGACTTTGCCGCGCGGCAACCAGGTTGAAGATTTTTCTGGAGTCAGACGCTTCGGAAAGCTGCACTGCCATCGGCGCAGATGCGCCGCCAAGGCCGATCGCGAGCGCTCGCTGCCGCGTAATGACGAGATCCGGCATCGCGGGCCGGCACAGCGAGACAAACTCTGCGAGACGCCGGTCATCGAGTCCCTCGACCGGCAAAATGAACAAAGCCTCACCGGGGGCGTTGATCGTTACCGGCCTTTGCGCTTGCAATTCCCCAAGGGCGCGGCTGACGTTTATGGATGCCTTGTTGTTGAACAAGACAGAAGATGAAGACGCCTCAGCGCTCATTAACATACCTCTTATACTGGGCGCCTTGGTAGAAACACCGCTAGTCCAAAATCATTCCGGTCGTAATCGGATGATTTTTATGCCAGATTTGTCGATACTGGAATGACACCGCATCAAACTCAGCCCGATCAGAGCCGTGCAGCTTAGTAGCCCAACGACCAAATTGGCACCCAGCGATCGCTGGGAGGATTTCGTTTATCCGTTTCGCAACGGGCAGCAGTCGCTTCCGCAGAATTGGATGGATGTGTTTGGCCCCCTTCGTCATGGCGCCGTCGATGATCTCGTGATTGTCGGTCAGCTCGGCCAGTCGCTGGATGGTCGGATTGCGACGGCTTCGGGTCATTCGAAGTACATCAATTGTCCGGCCGGTATTGATCATCTTCACAGGTTGCGGGCGCTGGTGGACATCGTCATCGTCGGTGTCGGAACGGCGATCGCCGACGATCCACAATTGACGGTCAGGCAGGTCGCCGGCCCTCAGCCGGTCCGCGCTGTGATCGATCCGAGAGGACGGCTCGGGGAACATGCCAGGTTGTTCGCCGACAACGGCGTTCGCCGCATGTTGATTACGGCTGAAGGAACGCGCTGTAACCCGCCCGCCGGCGTCGAGGTCATCGCCCTCCCAGCGCGCGACGGTAATATCGAGCCGTCGGCAATTGTCGGAGCGCTGGTGAGCGCGGGGATGCGCAGGATTTTGATCGAGGGCGGGGCAGACACGATCTCGCGATTTATTGCGGCCCAATGTCTCGACCGGCTGCACGTGACGGTTGCGCCCGTCATGTTGGGAACTGGCGGTCCGGGCATCGCATTGCCGCCACGCGCGCGTGCCGATGAGGCGCCGCGCATGCCCGTGCGTGTCCATCAGATCGGAGGCGACGTGTTGTTCGACTGCGATCTCACCGATCAGCGCGTGGAGCTCGGGAAGGCGAAGAAATCGACGTGACCGACGCGTACGGTCGAACGACCGGTGCCGACGGCAGCGGTTCGCCGCTGCAGCCAACTGTCGACTTCGGCTGAAGGTAGCGTGCCGAGTTCGTGCGAAGCCTTCGCCCACCCGTTGAATAGCTCAGTCTGCATCGTTCGATGGTTGGGTGTAATCATCCAATCGGATGGACCGCTCACGACCGAATATCCGACTGCTTCGAAGCTTGCGATCGCGGTGCTCGCCGCCGATGGTCCGAGCGCCGCCCCAAATCCCTTATCAGTGCGCTGATGCGTGTTGACGGCGGAAACGATGGCCGTGTCAAATGGATCCGTGGGCGATATGTCGGTGGCGCCGTTATAGGTCAAAGCGGCGTAGACCGGTGCGGCTCGAGCTGCAGCGCTGCGGGCGAATCGATGCAGCCAGGTTTCCGAAACTAGATCGAGCAACGCCGAAGTGGCGATCAGGTTGATCTCACCCCCGAGTGCGGCCTCGACATCGCGGCTGAGATCGAGCGACACAGCGCTCAGTGTGACGACGCTATCAAGTGCTTGGTTGCTGGCGAGTGCCAGGAGGCCAGGATCATGATCAACTAGATCCCAATGCTGCGGGGTTGGGAGGTGTCGATGCAGAGCACGAAACGTCGAGCCCGCCCCACAGGCGAGGTCGACGACACGCAGCGGAGGGCGTCTGAACGCCGCGATCACGGCGCCGAACACCTTTGAATTCCGTGCCGCCAGATCATGAGGTTCCCGGAGCGAGAGCCATTCGGCCGTGAACCCGCTCATATCAATGCCTCGAGTGCACCGGCGAAAATCAGTGCGGATTGTGGCCAGGTAGGAAGCTGCCGCGAGGCGGAGAGGGCCCCTTGGGACAGCCTTAGCCGCAGGCTCGAATCAGTGATGGCGCGGCTCAGCGCTTCGGCCAAAGCCAAGGGATCGCCGGGAGCCACCAACAGGCCGGCTTCGCGTGGGACGGTCTCGGCAATGGCGCCTGCCGTTGTGCCGATGACCGGCAGACCATGCGCCAACGCCTCTGAATAGGCCATGCCATATCCCTCGAAGTAGGAGGGCAGGACGAACACATCCGCGGCCTCGTAAAGGCGGGCAAGTGTCCCGGATGATACGGCTCCCAGAACCGCGATGCGGTCAGTCAATTCGTGACGCGCAATCTCGGACTGCAGTCTTGCGGCGGCAGTGGAGTCACGGGTGAGATCGCCTGCGATGGTCAGTCTCCAGGAGAGACCTGATACTTTCGCAAGCGCCGCGACCAGCACATCAAATCCCTTGCGTGGCACCACAGCTCCGACGGCCAGCAGGTGAAGGGGGCCGGAGTTGCTTCTCCGCGCGCGGGGGACAGCGTCGTTGCCGGGGCGCGCCACCGTGATGCGCTCGAGGGGCACGCCGTAGTCGGAGGCCACGATCCTGGCGGTCGCCGGGCTCGTGACGACCACGGCCATGGTTGAAGCCAGCGCGGCCCGTTCGCTGCGACAAAGGATGTCAGCCTGATCGGCGGACAAGCCCCATTCCAGTGCCAGCGGGTGATGGACCAGCGCGAGCAGCGGATTTTGACTCTCAATCTCCGAGGCAACATCCGCCAGGACTCCGAAGGCCAGGCCGTCGACCACGATAGGCCAACCGCTTGGCACCTTCAGGAGCCGAGTATAGGCCGTGGCCAACGTCGTTTCCGTCGGCCAGGGAAACCCATCGCCGACATCCACCACTTCGATATGCCAGCCCAGACGTCCGAGCTCCGCGATCATCCGTCGATCGTAGGCATAGCCGCCGGTCGGGGTTTCGAGACTGCCCGGCACGGCAAAAGCAGCACGCTTCACGACAAGGGCGCCTCGTATTGCGCGCGCGCGACATGGGACTCTGAAATGGTGATTCGGATCGACTTGAGTTCGCGGCCACTGCGGCCGAGCTCGCCGGCGCGAGCGGATTTGGCCAGCCCTTCAAAGATAAATTTGCAGAGAAACTCGGTGGTCGTGTTGATGCCGTTGAACGTCGGCACCTCATCAAGATTTTGGTAATTCAAGGGAGACAGCACCGCGCGCAACGCGTCATGGGCGCGGCCGATGTCGATCACAATGCCGTTGGCGTCCAGTGACTCCGCAAGGAAGGCCGCGTCGACGACGAATGTCGCGCCATGGAGTTTTTGTGCGGGCCCGAACACCTCGCCGCGAAAGGAATGAGCGATCATGATGTGGTCGCGAACTTCGACTGTGAACAAGGTGGCTCCTTTAGGAATAGGCGATGGGTTGGCAGAGTATCCCGCTCCCGGCGTCCAGGACTCCCGACAGCCGCTCGGGCAGGTCCCGAAAATTGATGGCCGGCGCAAACAATGCGTCGAGCCGCCGCTCTCCGAGCAGGGCGACGGCGGCCGCCAGGCGGCGATGGTGCGTCCATCTTGCGCGATGCGATGGAGCGACCTTTCCGACCTGGCTCGAGACCAGCCGCAGCCTGCGGCTGTGGAACGGGCCGCCGAACATCGCGGTAACGGGCGCATCGCCATACCAGCTCATTTCGAGCACCGTTGCCTCTTCGCCTGCCAGTTCGATGGCGGTCTGCAGCCCGTTGGGAGAGCCGCTGGCGTGAAAGACAAGATCGCAGTCGCCTTTGGCCTTTGCAGGCTCTGCAAAGCCAACCCCGAGTGCTCCAGCTAATTCCCTCCGGCCTGGATTGATATCGATGAGTGTCACTTCGGCGCCTGGAAGATGTCCGCATAGATACGCGACCAGCGCGCCCACGACGCCTGCGCCGACGACGGCGATGCGATCGGACGGCCCTGGCGCTGCGTCCCATACAGCATTAAGGGCGGTTTCCATGTTGGCGGCGAGCACCGCTCGCTCTGGAGGCAGCGTGTCCGGCAATGCAACGACTGCACTCGCCGCGACGTTGAAATCGGTTTGGTGGGGGTGGAGCGCAAAGACATGTCTGTTGCGGAGCACTGGTGAGCCTCCTTCGACCCGTCCGACGGCTGCATAGCCATATTTTACCGGAAAGGGGAAATCGCCCGCCATGAACGGCGCGCGCATTCTCCCGAATTCGCTTTGGGGCACTTTTCCGGACCACACCAGGGTCTCCGTGCCGCGGCTGATCGCGCTGAAGAGGGTGCGGACGCGGACTTCACCTTCAGCGGGAGCTTCGATGGCTTCCTGACGAATCTCGGCCCGGCCCGGCCCGCAGTACCAAAGGGCTGATGCGATATCGGGGCTCTCCATAACAGCCATTTTGTTGAATCTCGGACTGGAATTGCCAGCGGGTTGACGTGTTATAAGCAATAGTCTGCACCGCCTATCGGCAAATGAGAAGTCGCCACATTTCCTCCTGTAGCATACCCCATCCCGCATGACGCAAGCCGGTAAGGCCGAGGAGAACGTGACGTTTCGGCGGGCGGTTTTCGCGGCGCTGTTCATTGTCACGATGGCTGCGTCGTTGTGGCTTGCGATCCTCGCGCTGGCGCCTGGCAGCTACGGATTTCTCGATCTTGCAACGCTCGCATGTTTTGCCGCGACGTTGCCCTGGATGGTCGCGGGGTTCTGGAATGCCGTCATCGGCTTCGCCGTCATCCGCCTTGCTACCGATCCTGCAATGGCGGTCATGCCGCGATCCACCCACGTCCGGAATGACGAGCCGGTCACGGTCTCGACCGCAATTCTGATGTGCGTTCGCAACGAACTGCCGCCACGCATCATCAGGAACCTCGAGCTCATGCTTGCAGGGCTTGTGGAGTCCGGGTTCGGCGAACGTTTTCACCTCTACATTCTCAGCGACACCAATGATGCTGATTTGATCCGGGAGGAGGATGCGCGCTTCTCCGATCTGGCTCAGCGCTGGCATGGTCGGTTAGCCGTCATCTACAGACGCCGCACGGTCAACACAGGTTACAAGGCGGGTAACATCCGCGACTTTTGCGAGCGCTGGGGAAGCGCCCACGAACTTGCCGTCACGCTCGACGCCGACAGTTTCATGACCGCGGATGCGATTCTTCGGCTCGTTCGTATCATGCAGGCAGACAGCAGGCTCGGTATCCTGCAAGGGCTCGTCGTGGGCCTGCCGTCGACGAGCCTGTTCGCGCGAATTTTCCAGTTCGGGATGCGGCTCGGCATGCGCTCCTACACCATCGGCAGCGCATGGTGGCAGTCCGATTGTGGCCCTTACTGGGGGCATAATGCGGTTCTGCGGCTAAAGCCCTTCATCCGGCATTGCGAACTCCCTGTTTTGATGGACGGAGAAGCCGAGCGCCATATCCTCAGCCACGACCAGATCGAAGCGGCGATGATGCGGTCCGCCGGCTACCATGTCCGCGTGGTGGCGCGGGAGGATCTCGGATGGGAGGAAAATCCGCCGACATTGCTCGAGTTCATGCGCCGCGATCTACGCTGGTGCCAGGGAAACATGCAGTATTTCCGGTTCCTTTCGCTCGATAATCTGAAGCCTGTGAGCCGCTATCAGCTGCTGCTTGCGATCCTCATGTTCATTGGATCACCTGCATGGATCGCCCTGCTTGCTCTTGCAACGATCGCGCTCGTTTCGTTTGACAGTCCCGCACAATTCATCCGCGCCGATGTTGGGAACGCGCTGTTCGTGTGGGTGCTTGCGATGTGGTTCTCGCCGAAGATCTTTACTGTTGTTGACCTTCTCCTCCGAGCGGACGCCCGCAGGGCTTTCGGAGGCGGGGCGCGCATCGTCGTCAACTTCGTGATCGAGACCATCTATTCCGTCCTGCTGTGCCCGATCCTCTGGATCAGCCACACCATCTTTCTGGTCGGCCTGCTGTTCAATAAAGAGATAGGCTGGATCGGACAGGTGCGCGACGATCACGCGGTCTCGTTCAGATCGGCACTCTCCACGCTCTGGCCTCAGACGCTGCTGGGATGGATCTCCATCGGACTCGTATCGGCAACACAGCCAGCCGCGCTGCCTTATGTCCTCTTCCTGGCCGCGGGACCGGCCATGGCAATACCGTTTGCGATGCTGACCTCGTGGCCTGCGCTTGGCAAGGCAGCCGCGCGCATCGGCATTGGCCGGCTTCCGGAAGAGACGGCAGCTCCGAAGGAATTGCTGCTATTGTCGTTGCCGACAGTCCCTCCGACACTCCAACCGACCGCAACGGGTTCGGTGTAGCGGTGCTGGCCGCTGTCAGGACCGCGCGCGCGACACTCAGATCATTGCGCATCTACTATTTCGACAGAGCGCGCGCCGAGGCGATGGACCGGCTGTACCGTGATTTCGTCCAGCCGGGCGATCTCGTATTCGACGTCGGCGCGCATGTCGGCGATCGCGTCGCCTCGTTTCGCCGGCTTGGCGCAGATGTCGTCGCGGTTGAGCCACAACGTGCGATGTCCAGGGTCCTGAGGCTGCTATATGGCCTCAGTCGGCATGTCACGATCGAAGAAGTTGCAGTCGGCCGGGAGCCGGGCAGGGCTCGTATCCTGATCAACGCCGACAATCCCACGGTGTCGTCGTTGTCTGCGGGGTTCGTTGAAGCCGCGTATGGTGCGCCCGGCTGGGAAACGCAGCGTTGGACGAGCTCGGCAGACATTGGCGTGACAACGCTTGATGCGCTGATCGCCAGACACGGCCGGCCTGCCTTCATCAAGCTCGACGTTGAAGGCTTCGAGGCTGAGGCGCTGCAGGGACTATCGCAAGCCGTACGCGGCCTGTCGTTCGAATTCACCACGATCCAGCGCGAGGTCGCCTATGCCTGTGTCGAGCGCTGCAAGGACCTGGGCTACAACCGGTTCAACGCCGCGCTTGGGGAAAGCCAGAAGCTGACGAAACAGTGGACGGATGCCGACGGTATCAGGCGTTGGCTGGCGGATTTGCCGCAATCCGCCAACTCCGGGGATGTCTATGTCACCGCGGGCTGAACATCATGTGATGGTCGGTGTTGTCGCCGCGCTGCTCATCGCCGGCTATGGCTTGACGCTGTGGATTTTCTATCCCGGCATCATGACCTACGATGCCAAGTTCGTTTACGAGGACATCGCCAAGGGCACGCTGGGTGACTGGCAATCACCTGTGATGGTCTGGCTCTGGCGCGTGATCGATCCGATTACGCCCGGAGCCGGCAGCATGTTTCTGCTGACCGCAACCGCCTATTGGCTGGGATTCGCTCTGCCGTCGTTTGCCCTCGCGACACGGGGGAGACGCGGAGCGCTGCTACTACCGATCCTGGCGCTCATGCCGCCCGCCCTCGCATTCGTGGGAATCATCTGGCGGGACGTGTTGCTCGCAGCGTGTTGGCTGCTTGCATCCGGTGTCGTATTTGCGGTGACCGAACAGACATCCCGGATCAGGCTTCCAACCCAATTATTCGCATTCGCGCTCGTTGCCATGGGCGTTCTGTTGCGGCCGAATGCCTTGCTCGCGGCGTCGGTCCTGACGGCCTATCTGGTTTGGCCGGAGCGATTTTCGCTCCGCCGGACCGCCGTTCTGTTTGTCCCGACGGCGCTCGGCTTCTTCGCGATTGTGCAGCTTGTTTATTACGGCGCCTTTGGCGCGACGCGCCAACACCCGCTGCAGTCGATCATGATCTTTGACCTCGGCGGCATCAGCCACTTTGCGAAGGAAAACCAGTATCCGGTCGACTGGAGCGAGGCGCTGAACGCAATGCTGCTGAACAGCTGCTATCAGCCAACCCAATGGGATATCTATTGGCGGCTTGAACCTTGCGACTTCGTGATGGGCAAGATCGAGCGAGAGCAGCATCTGTTCGGGACGTCGGCGATCCCGAAGGCGTGGCTTCAGGCCATCCTGCGGCATCCGCTAGCATACATGCAACATCGGCTGGACTTCATGTGGAATTTCCTGGCCGGCGACAATCTGACAATGTGGCTCGCCGACGTTGATCATCCGATGCGGCAGGTCCTTCCGGGGCGCAAGCCTTTTGCGGTTCTTG
>Ga0210410_10003737_pt1 | contig 13460 bp, 9 predicted proteins | sample IncBWC4MmetaG_FD_161058 | JGI IMG/M metagenome (GOLD analysis project Ga0210410, IMG submission 161058) | Forest soil microbial communities from Barre Woods Harvard Forest LTER site, Petersham, Massachusetts, United States - Inc-BW-C-4-M | ecosystem: Environmental > Terrestrial > Soil >... | reverse complement strand
GAACAAACCGGTCGCAGCATGGCGCAAGTCGCACTCGCCTGGTTGCTCCATCAAACGGCGCCAATAATCCCGATCATTGGAGCGCGGAAGGTATCTCAACTCCAGGACAATCTCGCCAGTTTGGATCTGGAACTATCCGCCGAACAATTGAAATCCCTCGATGGAGCAAGCCGAATCGAACCCGGATTCCCTCAGAGTATTTACGACAGAGAAATGGTTCGTGCCATTAGGTATGGCGGCACGTGGGACAGCTTGCAGCTCTAGGCGAATGCTGTGCCCTCAGTCTCTGATAGTTGAGCTCAAAGAGATTTGGCTTGGTGCTATGGATTCGAACTTCTCAAGGACGACAGTTTCCAGGACAGGCGTGGCCACAAAAACGCATCCAAGGCGACGCAAGCCCAGACCACTATCTAACTAAGGTAGCTGGGTGCCCGGGTTCCGGTTTATGGAACCCGGGCCTTGGGGTCGGTTCAGCCACTCATTTTTTTCCGGACATTCAACCTTTAGCCTCCGACTTTCAACTTCCGCTCCCCGACCGTTACTTTTTCAGCGCAAAATCGTCCCAGTACTACAGAATACTATTGCCTAGTTGTTACTCACGCGAGAGAATGAGCCATGCTTGCCCTGAGTGCTTTGTGCGAAGGGTTCGCGGGGGGATTGGTCACTCTACACGCCCCGCCCCTTCTCGGTCGAATACCCTCCTCAGGTAAGTCCCGTGTTTCCATCACTTCAAAACTGATAGAAATCAAAGCACTTCAAGCCCAGCATTTCGGTCACTTACGAAAAATAGGGGGGAGGGGGAGTTACCGGATGGTACATATCATGCATCACGCCGCCCCCAAAAACCCTCCGCTAACTCCTGTATTTCCGCAACTTGCGCGACCCATACTTAACCTAAATATTTTCCATGTTTTGGAGCCTATAGGGGGGTGGTCTGGTCATACCACGGTTCGTTCCCAAACAGGCCCGCCCCGTAAAACCATTCGGGATGCCGACTGCCCACCTCAGAAGGTGGTTCCTACAAAGGCGAAGGTGGATGAAGCAGGTGTACAATGCGCGTACCCCAGCTCAAGGAGGATACCGTGACGACGATTCGGGGAATGGTGTGCGCGAATGTTGGCCGGCTGGTGGGTTTGACGTTGGCGCTGCTGTTGGTTTTTGGCGTGGGCGCGTTTGGGCAGAGCCAAGCGGGGACGAAGGTGAAGGCAGGGCCGGTGGATCCGGGAGTGCGTGGCGGGACGGCGGGGGCCGGGGGGCCGCTGAAGGGGCTTGTGGCGGATGAGAAGGCGTTTTTCCAGGATGGGCAGACGAGGTTCCTTGATGTCGAGGTGGTGACCGGAGGCGCGAACAATGGCCTGGGTCCGCGCTTCAATTCCAACCAATGTTTATCCTGCCATTCGCAGCCGGAGGCGGGCGGATCGAGCCCGGCGCAGAATCCGTTGATCGCGGTTGCTACGTTGAACGGGGCGAAGAATACGGTGCCGTGGTTCATCACGGCGAAGGGGCCGGTGCGGGAAACGCGGTTTGTGCACAGCCCGGATGGAACGGGCGACGGCGAGGTGCACGACCTGTTTGTGATTACGGGGCGCGCGGATGCGGTGGGTTGCAACATTGCGCAGCCGGACTTTTTGCCGGCGGGAAATCCGCTGACGGGCCAGGGCGGGAATCCGAACATTATTTTCCGGATACCGACGCCGGTGTTTGGGGCGGGGTTGATCGAGGGGATTCCAGACTCGGCGATCCTGACAAACATGAAGTCCAATGTTACGGAGAAGTCGGCGCTGGGAATTTACGGGCGCGCCAACGCGCACTTGAGCGGGAACGTGAACCGCAACGCGAACGATGGGACGATCTCGCGATTCGGGTGGAAGGCGCAGAACAAGTCGCTGCTACTGTTTGCGAGCGAGGCGTACAACGTGGAGATGGGCGTGACGAACCAGTTGTTCACGCAGGAGCGCGATGAAACGCCGGGATGTCTGTTCAACGCAACGCCGGAGGACACGCTGAACTTCACGCCGACTTCGCCGAGCGGCGGAAATCCGAACACCGCGGTGCTTTCGGACATTGAGGCGTTTGCGAATTTTATGCGGATGCTGGCGCCGCCTGTGCCCGCGCCTGCGACACCGGCGACGGAGAAAGGGCGCGCGACGTTTACAAAGATTGGGTGCGCGCATTGCCATACGGTGTCGCTGACGACGGGGCAGATGATTGCGAGCGGCTCGGCGACACGGCCTAGCGCGGCGCTATCGAATCAGACGGCGAACCTTTATTCAGACTTGCTGGTGCACCACATGGGCAAGGGACTGGCGGACGGAATCACTCAGGGCGGCGCGGGGCCGGATGAGTTTCGGTCGGCGCCGTTGTGGGGCGTGGGGCAACGGGTGTTCTTTTTGCATGACGGAAGGACCAGCAATCTGGTGGAGGCGATCAGGCAGCACCGGAGCGAGGGGAGCGAGGCGAATCGGGTGATTGAACACTTTGAGAAGTTGAGCGTGGCGGAGCAGCAAGAGGTGATTGATTTTTTGAGATCGCTGTGAAGAGTTGAAAGGGAGAGCGAGAGAAGGTAGAGGAACGCAAGAGGGGCCGGGCAAGCCCGGCCCCTACTAAAGAGATTGAATAGAACAGGCACAGCCAGGCAGGAGTGGCTGTGCATGAGGTGCTAGAAGACTTGCTGGAACCCCACGTTGACGATGTCGCGAAACCTGGGCGTGCCCGGAGGTAGCTTGGAGAGATCCAGGAAATCGGTGTCGAACGCATAGTTGCGGGTTGGAGGTGAATAGACCGTGCCGCAGCATTTGAAGACGCCGGTGGCATATTGCGAATAGAACAAGCTGACCATCGAACCGCGATAGTTGAGAGTTGAGCCGTTACCCCAATTTTCCAGGTAGCGCAGGAAGTTGTGAACGCCGCCGTCGGTGCCAAAGTCCTGGGGGACGCCCGCGAAAGCGGGCTGCGGGAAATTTATGTTTTTGCCGGTGGCGATGGCGACACGGTAGTAGGTGGTGCTCGCGGCACGGCCAGCGGCCAGGGCCGGGCTTGTGAAGCTGTTGAGATCGTTCCAGCTATTCGAAAGCAACGTAACGGTATCGCCCAAGACGGCGGCTTCGGAGTGGGGGTCGCCAAATCCCGCGCCGTTAGCGTTGTAGTTGCCCAAGATATAGGCGGGTTCTTCCGCTGCCAGAGTAAAGCCACCAAGATTGTTATCGGGACGAACCGGTAGACTGCCCAGGCTGCCATTCACGAGCCGCACGGCACGGCGCGGACCGGAGACCCAGTTCGGCCGGGCGACGGCCAAGCAGTTGACGGGTTTGTTGGGAAGGCTGCCCGGCTGAGGCACGCCAAATCCCAAGCCCAGGAAATTTGCGGAATAGGTGTCCAGTAAGCCGTTGCCGTTCACATCCTCACCGATATTCATGGTGTTATCGGGATTGCCGGCAACGCTGGACGGATTGATGACGTCTTCGAACCCGTATTCACCGTTTTTGATGCCATAGAAGGGACTTGAAATCATGCCGCGTCGATCCGAGAGGTACAGGATGTAGCCGTTTTGGGACGTAAATTCCGTGGCTGGGCCGGTGGCGCCGCTGGCACCAGAGAGCCAACGCTTCAAATTGTTGACGTCAATTTCGACGAGGTTGAGAACGCCGCCGATGCTGCAGTTGGGGGTGGCGCGCGCATTCTCGCGGAATTCACCCTCGCGGGTATCGTACATATTGATGGGGTACCAATTATTGCGGGTGGCCGGGCCAGTGATGACGCTGTTCGTGCCGGGATCTTTCAGCAGCCCGGCGCCGGCGGCTGCGCCGTTGCGGTCCGCCTGCATCTGGAGAAGCAGAATGGCATTGGGGTGCACAGTATTGGGGGCAGCAGCGGTGGGAGGATTTACGCCGCGGGCGAAACCCATCTGCAGCCATTCCTGGGTGACGGGGAGGAAGGCACCACCAGCCTGACGGATTTCCACGCGGAGGTATCCATCGAGGAGATTCCAAGGCTGCACGACGGTGGTGGTGCCGTTGACTTTCGTACTGGTCGCGGCCAAGAGCGGCGCGGTTGCGGGAACCAGGGTAGTTTGGCCGGCGGGAGGAGTTGTGGGGACGATTTGCCAATTGACCTCGCCGCCGGGACCGACGAGTCTGGGGGTTGTGACGCCAGCCTTGGTATCCGTCGTAAATACGCCCTCGGCAAAAAAGGTATTGCCAACGCCGGCGACGGGAACGCCGTTGGTGTAATCGGGTGCCGCGCCGCTGGTCTGAAGGTTTGCCAGGCGGATGTTTTGGGGGTCGCCCGCACCGCCGGGCAACTCCGCCGGATCGTCCGTGAGCAAGACGTGAATCTGGGCCTGATTGTAAAGGCGAGATTCGCCGACGAGGGAAGTGGGAGATTCGCCCGGCCGAGGGCGCCGGACAATTTCAATCGGACCGACGCCGGGTTGCACAAAGGACAAAGTAAGCTGTTTGGCCCCGGTGGTCCCGCTGAGGATCTGGCCTGCGTAAGTTGAAGTGGAAAGAGTATTCCAAATGGGATTTACGCTACCGGTTCCATTGGGAGAATAGGTCGGCGTGGGGCCTCCGATAGAGCTACCGTCATTCGGATTGAGAGTGAGACTGCGGCAAGCGGGTTGCGCGCCGTCGCATCCATTGGGCGCGGTAGGGACCAGCACGGTGCCGGTGCGCCCCTGAGCTGTGGTACTGGCGCCATTCGCCAACTGGTCGCGCACAACGTCTCCGGCGGCGCGGATCGGGCTGTGAAAGGTGAGCGTGGCGCCCCCGCCTTCCGCGAGGAAAAGATTGCCATTGGTTTGCACGCGGCCCGCAAAATCGAAATTCGGGCCCGGGAAATAACTCAGATCGCTATCGGAGAACACACCGAACTGAAAGACGGGAATTTCGGCGACTTCCACGTTGCGAATCAAACGGGCTTCATCACCAGCCTGGCTATCGGCCGTGACCTGTAAACTCAGGCGAACAATTGCCGCCTCCAGACCACTATTTGGTCCGCTGCTGATGGTCTGAACATTGGTTGGCGGGGCAGCGCAGCCTGCTCCCACGCCGGGCACACTGAAGACGTACTCGGGATAGGTGCTGCCGACGACGGATTGCGGGGGCGGATTGCTCTGCAGGGTGGCGATGTCGCAGGTGGTTGGCGCGGCAATTTGCGTGTAAAGAAGAGAAAGATCGGCCATCATCTTTTCCATGCCGGCTTCCGCGCCATAGTAAGCGGCGGTATTGCCCGAATCGGCGGATTGCAGGTGCTGCTCATGGTTCACTTTGTATACGAGAGCAACAGCCATGGCGGACATCAACGCGAGCATAAGCAGGACAGCGACGAGGGCGACGCCCTTTTGCGAGCCTGGCGCAATTTTTTTGAGCAGAGTGGTCTTCATGCGAGCCTCTTTTCCGTTCGAGATTCCTAGTTATATCTGTCACGGAAACTGAGATTTCTTGGACCGATCGAAGTCGTTAAATTGATTCGCAGATAGTCGCCGCTCGCTTCCCTGTGGACGGCCCTGGCAGTAACGCTGATATTGACCTTGCGAATCTGATTCGGTTGGGAAACGGGCGGCGTGCCAATCACGGCGTTCAGGGAATTGGCCGTTAATGCGCCGGTGATTGGATCCACAACGTCGTAAGTGAATTTCAGATCCTCGATGTGCTCGGCGATCGGCACCGGAGTGTGTGCGCCGACCTGGCGCAGGATGCGCGCGTCCGGTCCGTTGGGCCCGACAAATGATTGAAGAAAATAAGTAATCATGATGAGGCGGGAAACCTGGGTAGGTGGATACGTTAGAGGGTTGGTACCTGGGGTACCCAGGGCTTTGATGTTCCCGGAAGGGGCGGCCAATTGATTGATATTCAGAGGATCCAGGCTAAAACTGATGTTAAAGCCCGCAACAGAGGTGACCACGCCAACGGCTGAGCCGTAAGCATTTTGGAGCAGCAGGACATCTCCCGGGGTAAGGCCAACGGCTGAATCTGTGGGCAGCGGAAGAGTCGTGAGAGGCATGGTGAGGCTGCCGCCATTCGAGGCAATCGAGGTGGCTTGAAACGCCGACCAATTCAAAGTCGGGTCCACATACACTATCTTGATGGCGTCACTGGGTTCGGAAATTGTGGGTCCGATCGCATTCCCGGGCGTCACTTTGTAGAGCAGGCCTTGAGTAAAGGGAATGTCCTGGCCCGTATAGCATTGGCTGGAATCACAAGCAAAATTCGGATTTTGACCGCCCGCAACGAGGGAAGGGATAGGAATTCCGTTGAGCGGAACGCCCGTGCCAGCTTGCGAAAGATCGCGGGTAATCTGGCTGAAGGCGGCGCGAGCTTCGGTTTGTATTTCCGAATACTTGAGCGAACGGGTGGACGATTGAACGGAGCTTGTGAACACCAATACAGCTCCACCCACGATGACAACGGTGATCGCCATGGCGATCAAAAGTTCGATCATTGTGAAGCCCGAGCTGGAGCGTTTTGGAGAACCGTTCATAGATGCCCTCTTACTGGAACCGTGAGATGTAACCGGTGACGGTGAAATTGCGAGTGCCGCGCTGCAAAGAGGTCACCTGCACGGTCACGGTTATTTTCCTTATGTCAGGATTGATATTGCCGTTGGCATCGAACAACGGTTCAATCAGAATCTGGCGCTTGAAATTATTTAGCGGAAGGATCTGGTCATCCGCAGTCCCCAGGATGCCATCGGGACCCGGGAGCACCTGGCGGTCCAGGATGTTTGTTTGCCCAGACGTTCCCACGATGCCGTTGGCGCCGGGGAGGAAGAGAGGTTGAAAACCGCCGAGGAAAATGCCGTTCGAGCTGGTGTTCTGGATGCCTGCCCAGCCGATGGTTCCGTCGTTGCGCGCGGTGTAGACCGCCTCCAATGCTTCGCGGGCTTTCTGTTTCGCGATGAGGTCTTCCCGCGTGTATTGCAGGAAGGTCAACGACTGCGCGAAGAGCCCCGCGAGGGCGGCCAGGCCAACGATGAGAATTACCGAGGCGATCATTGCTTCGATCAAGCCGAAACCGATCTGGCGAGACGCGACTTGCGTGCTGGATGGTCTGAAAAGCGATCTTACTGGACCCATCCGACGCCTCCTAGGACAGTCGCGAGTGTCCAACTCTTACTGCGGCCAGTGGAGCCGTAAAGGGATACCGCCCTGCTGGAAGAAAGATCAGTCGGATTGGCAAGATAGACGACTCCGCTGTTCAGCCGGTTCGCCCCATCGAGCGCCCGGCCGTCCGGCTGGAAATAAATTTGCGTTCCGCCACCGCCGTTGCCGAGGTCAAAATCGATGGCATTGGCGCCTGTGCCCATGCCATCGGGGGTTAAGAGAGGGTTGGTCGGGATGCCCGGGACAACCACAAATTGGGTAGTGCCGGGAAGAGTGAGAGGCGGTTGAGCCGCGGCGAAGAGCGGGGCGCTGTCGGTAACCGTAGTGCCGATAACCGCCACTTTTCCGACATCCACTTGAATGGTGTTCGGAGCTGTGAAGGTGACGCGATAAATCCGGCGTTCATCCACGGCTCGTTCATGGGCTCGGCGTAATTCTCCGAGGACCATTTCCATGCCTGCATTGGATCTTGAGCTTCTTATCGAAGGGATAATGTTGACGAAAGTCGCCGCCGTTGCCGCAAGCAAGATCCCGATGACAATCACCATTTCCAATAGTGAGAAGCCGGCTTGCACGGAGCGTCGATCCGAGGATGGGTAATTTATACACATACAGGAGCTAACCGCTTGACCTCCAATTAGCTGGATTATGCAAATTCGTGAGAGTGAGCGCCATGGTACGCGGGTTCACTGTACTAGGTACCCGGGGCAACTGTACTAGAACCATCAAAGGTACCAGTACTAAAACAGCTTCGCAGCCGGGCAAAAGGATTCGTACCTTGATTGGGCGGAGAGAGGAAAGAGCTGAATCAAAATAATTCGGAGACAACATCAGCCGTATGAGAGATTTACACAGTTCCTTCTCTTGATTCCTGCTCTGCGCCATTTTCCGGAGACAACGAGGTACGTTGACAGGTGAAAGATGTGAGCGCCACAGGCCACGACAATTTCGAGCCAATATTATTTAACCGGCCGCTACGGCGATTCCGCCAGTCCATTCTCGCAAGGTAGTCACGCTGCGGAAGGTCTTGGATTCGGTCAGGCCCTGAGCATTTGTCCAATAAACGGTTGCGCTTCTTGTCATGCTGTCCAGGCACAGACGCTGGTGCGTGCCCGTAGACGCATCCGGAGTCACTTTTCTGAACCATAAGACGGTGCCGTCTCTGGATTCTTCCACCGCAATGAAGCCGCTTTCGTGAGCGGCAGTCTGAAATGCTTGAAGCTCTACCATAATGTTTCCCGTCCATGTTCGTCGTCGCGCGAAGGGCGCGCCGCCGAGCATATTTTGAAAATGATGAATCACCGACTAGGTTCTGGCCATAAATTCGTTGCGCACTCTCCCGGAAGAAGTCCCCGCGCGGACGGCTCGGGCACACTACTGGATGGGAATCAGGGGCAATAGAAATTCCTGGAGTCTCTCGCTCTCCCGAACGGAGAGCTGGTCCAGCTGAATGCCCATCACATTTCCGTCCAGAATGCGGACAACCGAGCCAGCAGCGACAACCGGCCTCATTTGCGGGGCCAGCTCCAGACTGACGCGCACAGGCGTACCCTTCGGAAGGGTACGCCCCGCCTTAACGAGGAGGCCGCATAAACTGACGTCGATGGTTTCGCCTTCCACGATGACGGCTCCGGAATTGAGTTTGACCTTGGATTGAAAGGCGACGCGGCGGGTGCGGCGGCGCCCATAGTCGATCGTCCCCTGGGTGGCCCGGATCAGCTTCAACAATCGCTCTTTGTCGATTGGTTTATAGAGAAAAAAATTTGCGCCGGCTTCAAAGCCTACCGACATTGCGCTGGGACGCTGGTCGTCGCTGATGAGGATAATGGGTGTGGTCCGGTTCCATCGGGAAAGACGCAAATGGCGCGAAAGCTCCATCCCATCGGGAGCGGGCATATGCAAGTCGAAGAAGACCATATCAAATTTTTCCTGATTGAGAAGATCGAGAGCCTGCGAACTGCTGGTAAGCGCCAGGGGTTCCATGCCCGCGGCAGTCAAAACCTTACCAACCATTTGGCAAACGGCTTCCTCATCATCCACGATCAAGACTTGTTTCTGCATATTTCCATTCCTTATTTGCCGGCCTCGGCGAGTAGCTATAAATGGGTCACTTCATCGGACAAATGCACTGCGAAAGGGGGGACGCAGTCCGAGAGGTGAGAGGAAGGTGAACCCAGAGTGGACCCGCGGTGCGCAATTAGCAATCGCTTCAGGCCGGTTTGGGCACGAAAGAGTAATTTATTAGAGGAAGTTAATCCGAGGCAGAAATTTGTCATTGGTAATTGAACAGAGCAGAGAACGAGCTGGGCGTTTTCGGACGGGGAGGCAGGTGCTATGATGGCCGCAAAATTGATCCCGGGGAGCGGCCTAGATGCCCGATAAATTCGATACACCCAGCGCGCAGTTTCTCGAGCGGAAGCTGTCGACGATTCTTTCGGCGGATGTGGCGGAGTTCAGCAGGTTGATGGGGGAAGACGAAGAGCAGACACTGCGCGTGTTCCGCGGGCACAAGAAGGTGTTTGAATCCGTTGTGGCCATGCACAACGGGCGAATATTTAATACCGCGGGCGATGCGATTCTGGCGGAGTTTCCGAGCGCAGTAGAGGCTGTGCGCTGCGCGACGGATATTCAGGCGGCGCTGCGCACGCGCAACGATCAGCTTCCGCCGAACCGGCAGGTGCGGTTTCGCATTGGGATCAATCTCGGCGACATTTTGATTCAGGGACAGGATTTGATGGGCGACGGCGTGAATGTTGCCGCGCGGCTGCAGACCGCGGCGGAGCCGGGTGGGGTATGCATTTCGGGAACGGTGCACGACCAGATTCGCAACAAGCTTTCGATGTCGTTTCAATCGTTGGGGGAGATGAGTTTCAAGAATATAGCGCAGCCGGTGCGGACTTTTTCGATCACGGATGCGGAGGGAAGCGGGCCGCTGCCTTCGAAGCAGCCAGTGCCGGCCACGGGTGGGAAGACGAAATGGATTGCGGCAGGAGTGGGGCTGGTGGTGCTGCTGGCGGGTGGGGGATTTTGGGCTTACACGGCGCACCAGCGGAGTGGCGGACGCGAGAATGCGAGCGTTGCAGTCCCCGCGGCGCAACCGCAAGTGGAGGCGCCCGCTGCCGCAGTTCCGAGCGCCGAAAAGACGGAGACGAAACCGTCGGTGGATGCAAAGCCGGCTGACGCAGCAAAGCCCGTGCCGGCAAAGAAACCCGCATCCGCAGGCAAGCCCAAGCCATCGGATGAGCCGGTTCGCACGGCTTCTGCTGCGCCTCAGAAATCAATGGCGATGGCTTCACCTGTTCCATCCGCCGTCAACAGGGGTTCACTGGACGGGATTTACTCGGGACAGATTTGTTTTGCGGAAACAAAGAAGGACCCGGCGCGGTGCTTCCATGGAGAAGGAACCGCGGCTGGGAGCAAGTTGACGGGCAGGTGGCCGATGGGGAAGGACACCGGTGTGTTTATGAATCTGACCGGGCATATCACGCCATCGGGCGAAGTGGAAATTGAGATGCACAGCAAGGCGGCGGATGGCACGGTGTTGAATAATATTTTTCTTACGGGGACGATTCAGGATGAATTGATGACGGCGAAGGGCGCTTTTCAGATGGGGCGGAAGGTTACGTTGGATTGGCATAGGAATTAGCGGTCGCCGCAAGTTTCCAAAATTACAATTCAGGTTGGTTTTGGGTTGGTGCGAGCGGAGAAAACGCCAATCAGGAGATTAGTGTCCCCAAGGTGTGGGCCTCCGATGCAGAATTCGGAAGGGAAAAAGATTTAACACAGAGGGCGCGGAGGAAGAACGGCCCGCCCCGTAAAAGCGTTCGGGGCGCGAAATGTGCGCCTCAGAGGAAGACAAAGCAAGCGCACAGGCTGAAGCCTATGCTACTGGCGGCGTCAGGAGGTGCGGGAGAGGAGGGAGGCGATTTCGATGATTGGGTTGGGGAGTTGGCGCATGGCGCGGGTGAAGGCTTGGACGAGTTTGGGATCGAACTGGGTGCCGGCGCAGCGCTCGAGTTCGGAGAGGGCTTGATCGGCGGTGCGGCCTTTTTTGTAGCTGCGGTCGCTGGTGATGGTGTCGTAGGAATCGGCGATGGTGATGATGCGCGCACCGAGAGGAATCTTTTCGCCGGTGAGGGCTTCGGGATAGCCGGAGCCGTCGAAAAATTCGTGATGGTGCAAAACCATTTCCCGGATGCGAGCGAGCGGAACGAGAGGCTCGAGAAGTTTTCCGCCGAAGGTGACATGCGTTTTCATGGTGTCCCACTCTTCCAGGTTGAGCGGGCCGCTCTTGTTGAGAATGATTTCGGGGATGCCGACTTTTCCGACATCGTGGAGGACGGCGCCGAGGCGGATTTCCTCGACTTCTAGATCGGTCATGCCCAGGGCTTCGGCGAGAAGCGCGGCGTAGGCGGAAACTTTTTGCGAGTGGCCCTGGGTGTATTGATCCTTGGCGTCGATGGCGTAGGCGAGCGAGGTGACGGTGTCGAGAATGGATTGCGGAAGGGCGCGCGCGCCGTCGGGCGGCGCCTCCTGGGCGATTTCGGTGGAGGGCAGGGAATCTGTGAACTGGCGCAGGCGGAGATAGATTTCTTCGAAGGCTTCGGGGCCGGTGGTGAAGAGGCGCTTGAGAGTGACGCCGAGATAGGCTTCGAGGACGTCGCGCTTCCAGCGGCGGGCTTCGTTGGGGTCGACGTGGTCGGCGGTGGAGACGGTGTTGCCGCCCTGGTGTTTCGAAAGATACATGGAAGCGTCGGCGACCTGGATGAGTTCCTGCGGCGACGCGCCATGGAGCGGATAGCAGGCGATGCCAAAGCTGGCGCTGATATTTTTTTCGCGGAGGAGCGGATCGGCGGCAACCCAGCCGCGGAGTTTTGAGGAAAGCTGACGGGCCTGCTCCATAGTGGTTTCGGGCATGAGGATGACGAACTCGTCGCCGCCGTAACGCGCGACGACATCGGAGCGGCGGCAATTGGTTTCAAGAATCTGGCCGACGCGCTGGAGAACGAGGTCGCCTTCGAGGTGGCCGTAGAAATCGTTGACGAACTTGAAGCGGTCGAGGTCCATGAGGACGAGCGCGAAGGAACGGCTGGCGCGGGATGAGCGCTTCCATTCGGAAGAGAGCGCTTCCATGAAAAAGCGGTGTGTTTTGACCCCGGTGAGGCCGTCGGTGATGGCCTGCTCCTGCGCTTTCTGGAAAGTCAACGCGTTGTGGAGAGCGCCGGAGATGAGGTCGGCGAGGGTGCGGAGGAGGAGAGATTCTTCCTCGGAGAAGTCCGCCGGTTGGAGAGTTTCGACATAGAGAACGCCGTGGAGATGGTCGGCGTAGAAAATGGGCAGACCCATGGCGGCGGCGGAGTCGGGGAGAACGGGCTTCGCGCCGGTCTGATTGTTGGGGAACGAGCGAAATGTGGCGGATTTGCCGGTGCGCGCCACCTGGCCGATGAGGCCGATGTCCAGCGGCAGACGATGCCCCAGCGCGCCGCGACGTGCGCCGCTTTCGGCCTGGATGACGAGTTCGCGGGTGGTGTAATCGAGCAGGGCGATGCCAATGTGATCGTAGCCGAGGCCGTTTTCGAGCTGCTCGGTGATTTTGGTGAGGACTTCGTCGGGATTGAGGGTGGCGATGGCGTCGCGGGAGATGAGGTTGAGTAGGCTGAGATGGCGGGCCTTGGTGCGCTCGTTCTGGAAAAGGCGAGCGTTTTCGATGGCGATGCTGGCTTCACTGGCGAGGACGCGGAGGAGTTCGAGGTGGCCTTCGTCGTAGGCGCGTTCGTGGTCGGAATAGATGCAAAGCGCGCCGATGGCTTGATCGTAGGCCACCAGGGGCACGCCGCAGAAGGAGCCAGAGGCGCGGATGGGGTCGACGCCCAGCTTGCGAGTCTCGGTGGCAAAATTTTCGCGGATGAGAACCGGCTGACGGGTGCGGAGGATGTATTCGGTGAGGTGATTCCCTGCAGGACGCGAGTGCATGGGCTTGCGCTCTCCGTTAATCATTTCGAGATCGAAATTGATGGCGTCGCGGACCGGGTCCGGGGAAGCGATATAAAGATTTTCGACGTCGAACAGGCGGCGGAGCTCTTCCCAGATTTTGCGGAGGAGATCTTCCTTGTTGAGGGTGGAGCTGAGGGCGCGGCCGATTTCGTTGAGGACGTGAAGTTCCTCGGAGCGGCGGGAAGTTTGCTGAACGAGGTAGCTGTTTTCGACGGCCATGCCGATCTGGTGGCCGAGGGCGAGAAGGAGGCGGAGTTCGGCGGCAGTAAAGCGGCGATTGTCGGGAGTGCCGAGAAGGAGGAGGCCGAAGGCTTGTTCCTTGGCCTGAAGACTGATGACGACGACGCTGCGGAGGCCGTTCTTC
>Ga0210410_10003733_pt1 | contig 13464 bp, 14 predicted proteins | sample IncBWC4MmetaG_FD_161058 | JGI IMG/M metagenome (GOLD analysis project Ga0210410, IMG submission 161058) | Forest soil microbial communities from Barre Woods Harvard Forest LTER site, Petersham, Massachusetts, United States - Inc-BW-C-4-M | ecosystem: Environmental > Terrestrial > Soil >... | reverse complement strand
GCTGTGTGAGATTTTTAGAGCACGCACCTTGCAGCAACCTCCCCTGAAGCATCCTGCCCCAGGGTATATCCGGTATCAGCGGCCGCCCGTGGTCGAACCGATCGAACCGTTGGTTCTGGAGAGTGGCGAGCGCCTGGAAGGTCAGATAAAATTTTACGATTACGGCGTGCTGAGTGTGGTGCTGGAGTTGCCATTCTCGGGCGACTGGGACACATTGATCCGTCTGGGCAGCCGCTGGGTTTGGGACGTAGATTTCGCTGGCCACGCTTCGCGCATCGCTCATCAGAAACTCGAGCGCGCGGCTCCGGCGTTGGTGAAGCCCTATAAGGATTGGCTCAGCGAGGACTACTTCATTTTTCATGTGCGCGAGATCAGCGGTTCCCCATCGGTCGCTGAACTGATTGCGGCCCAAGGAGCGCGAATCGCCCAGATCGTTCGCGGAGAAACCGCGCAGCTCTCCGATGGGGAGCGCAACGAGATCTTGCAGTCGGGCATTTCTTACTATCCCAACGACCTTGCCGTAATCGGCTGGAATGCCGCCTTTTTGTATGACAGCGAGGCGGGCGCGGAAACGGCCATTCAGCTCCTGGAGTATGCCAACTCGCAGTTGCTCGAGTTCCGCCATTACGATGAGTTCCTTACCGCTGAACTGGAGAGCGTTTACGCTTCCTTTGACGAGGGCACGGGAATGCTGGCGCGCTGGCGTCTGGCGCGCGCCGCCACCAAGTTGCACACGGTCCTGCTCGACGTCAATGAACTCACCGAGCACGCCGATAACGCCATCAAATTTCTCAGCGACATGTTTTCCGCGCGCCTGTACAAGCTGGCAGCCTCCAAGGTCGGCGTTCCGGATTACAAGGATCTGGTCACTCAGAAAGTGCAAACCGCCGAAGAACTCTATCGTTTCATGGTTGATCAGTTCAATCAGAGCCGCGCCTTCGTGCTGGAACTCATGGTCGTGATTATTCTGATTATTGAATTAGTGTATTTCTTTCGCGGAAAACCGATCTGAGAACTGAGAGCTATTAACTGTGAACTGATTTCATATCACCTGTACTAATCTGAAAAACGATGCGAGGTTTGAAAGGCAAGCGTGTCCTAGTCACCGGCGGCGCCAGTGGGATCGGCGCGGCAACCGCAGCCCGTTTCCTGGAAGAAGGTTCGGCGGTATGCGTCCTCGACCGCGATGCCAAAGGCTGCGCGCAAATACGTCAAAGATTGCCGGCGTTGGCCGGAACCGTCGCTGCCGATGTTTCCAACCTCAAGCAAGTGCAGACTGCATTTGACGATGCGGTTCGCATCATGGGCGGTGTCGATGTGCTGATCAACAACGCCGGCATCAGCATTCGCCATGATTTTCTAAAAATCACTCCGGAAGAGTGGGACAAAATCATCGCGGTGAATCTGACGGGCGTGTTTTACGTGGCGCAAACGGCTGCCCGGCACATGTGGAAGCGCGACGGCGGCGTGATTCTGCAAACTGCTTCGACCAACGGCATCGTGGGCCAACCCTACTATGCCGACTACAATGCGACCAAGGCAGGAGTAATTGAGCTGACTCGGACGATGGCTTTGGAGCTTGCCCCCAAGATACGGGTGTGCGCTGTCGCCCCAGGTTATGTGCTGACCCCTATGCAACGCGCCGAATACACCGATGTGATGCTCGATGACGTGAACAGCAAGATCCCATTGCGGCGGCACGCCAAGCCGGAAGAGATCGCAGCCCTGTTCGCATTCCTGGCATCGGACGACGCAGCTTATATGACCGGCCACGTCTACACGATTGATGGCGCCGAAACCGCAGGCGGGCTGGCCAGCCGGTAGTTTGCTTCGAGATGATTCCTTCCCGAAAAGTGGCGGCCCAGACCCTGGCGGGCAAGGTCGCGCTGATCACTGGTGCTGCCTCAGGCATCGGACGCGCCGCAGCTTTGCTGTTTGCCCAGGAAGGTGCCGCAGTCGCCATCGCGGACATCAACAACGCGGGGCTGGCCGTAGCGGAGGAGATTGTCCAAAACGGAGGCCAGGCAATCTTCGAACACGCTGATGTAACCCAGGCCGCCGACTGCCAGCGCGCCGTGGCACGAACTCTGCGCGAATTTGGCGGGATTCACGTGCTCTTCAACAACGCCGGAATCATACGTCGCGCTTCCGTGGTTGAACTCAGCGAGGAGGATTGGGATCGTGTAATGACGGTCAATGTGAGGTCGATTTTCCTCATGTCGCGGCAAGTAATCCCGATCATGGCCAAAGCTGGGGGCGGGTCCATCATCAACACCGCGTCTGGCTGGGGCCTGGCCGGAGGGCCTCGCGCCGCGGTCTATTGCGCCTCGAAAGGCGCTGTGGTGCTCCTGACCAAGGCCATGGCCGTGGATCACGGACCACAGAAGATTCGCGTCAATTGTATTTGTCCGGGTGACACGGATACCGGTATGCTGCGCGATGAAGCCCAGCAACTGGGGGCGCTGGAAGGCGCGTTCCTCGCCGAGTCGGCGCGCCGCCCGTTGGGGCGAATCGGCAAGCCGGAGGAAATCGCGCGCGCTGCGCTCTATCTGGCAAGTGATGCGTCCTCGTTCGTCACCGGGACCGCGTTAGTGGTAGACGGGGGCGGGCTGGCGGGATCGTAGAAAATTCTATGCGCTTACAAGATAAAGTTGCCCTGATCACCGGCGGAACCTCCGGCATCGGCGAGGCCACCGCGCTCCTTTTTGCCAAAGAAGGCGCCCCAGTCGCCATTGCCGGGCGCAATGAAAAGCGCGGCCACGCAATCACCGCTCAAATCCTGCAAAGCGGTGGAAAAGCCATCTTCATTCGCACCGACGTCCGCAAGTCCGAAGAATGTCGTCGCGCCGTGGACGAAACGCTAAAGGCATTCCGCAAACTCGATATCCTGTTCAACAACGCCGGCGTCTTTTACCCGCATACCATTCTCGACTGCAGCGAAGAAGAGTGGGACCTGCAACTCGATATCAACTTGAAAGGCACATTTCTGATGTCGAAATTCGCGCTGCCAGGCATGATTCAGCAAGGCAGCGGCGTGATCGTCAACAACAGTTCCGGATGGGGTATTGTGGGCGGCGACAAGGCGGCGGCGTACTGTGCCTCGAAAGGCGGCGTCGTTCTATTAACCAAGGCCATGGCGATTGACCACGGCCCACAAGGAATTCGCGTGAATTGCATTTGTCCCGGCGATGTAGACACTCCGATGCTTCCCGAAGATGCCCGCATGCGCGGTTTGAATTGGAAGGATTACCTGGCAGGATGCGCCAACCGTCCGTTGGGAAGAATTGGAACCGTGGACGAAATCGCCAAAGCGGTATTGTTTCTTGCCTCCGACGATTCTTCCTTCATGACCGGCGCTGCGCTGGTCGTGGACGGCGGCGGAACGGCGGACTGAGACGCACGACGCCCGCTACTTCACATCAATCCGCAGGATGATGTTCACCTGCTTCCGGTCGTCGAATTGGCTCACGGTCTTGGTGTCGCTCTTTTGCCCTCTGTACTGAGCGTAGACCTCGTAATCGATATTTGGAGAAAGCTCCGGGAAGTGGTACGCGCCGTCGGCGCCGATGATGTAGCTCTTCACCGCACGCGTCCGCGTGTTCGCCAGGTAGACAATCGAGTCGGGCAGAGGATTGTCGTGCCGGTCGAGCACCTTCCCAGTCAGCATGCGACCGGGAGCTTCCTTCTCTTTGTCCTTAGCATAGGAAGTTGTAACCACGGCCAGGCCGACCAGCAGCACCAGAATCGCAACTTGGCACTTCCTCATGTGGCAGCTCCCCACAGCTTACCCGACAACGGCGCTTCTGCTTACTTTAGATGCAATCCGGTATCAACGCGCTCATCGGCATCCACGTGTACTTTAACCTCTTCTCCCTGTAGGCGAGATTTACGGCCTTTCAGGTCAGCCCATATTACATAGTCCTGCAGCCCGGCCGGAACCCGCTGGGCAAACTCGCCATTGTGATCGGAGTACTGTTCCCAGCGAGCCTTCTTTTCATTCTCGCGGCGAATCTTAACCCGCACTCCGTACAGTGGGTGATTGTCCGGACCCCAGACCGTTCCGAAGATCACTGCATAAGGTTTTGCGCGTTGATGTGCGGTCGAGGGGAAACCACCGACAGCGACCGCTGACCCGGCGAGGCACGACACGCCGCAGAGGCACAGCCCCAGGAGCACGATTCGAGAGGCAGGGCGAAGGTAGATCCCCATCTGGCCGATTAAGGACTCGCGGGCCCTAGGAGAAATCACCGTCTTCGACTTCCTCTTCGTCGTCCTCCTCGTATTTCTCTTCATCCACGGGCTTCAACTCGATGGGACTGACCGTGACCACCTCGAAGTCAGTGCCGCATTCGGGACAGGAGACGATTTCTCCCTCATCCACTTCGTCTTCCGTGATGTCGAGGTTAGTCTCGCATTCCGGGCAATGAACCACTGTGGCCTCCATTCTCTTAGGACCCCCCTGATAATATTTAGTGGCTCTTGAGCCGCAGGTCAAGTCCTCGATTTTCTGAATTCAACTAACGCTCCGGAAGCCTTGGCTGGCAGCTATTCTAAAAATGAACATGAAAGTCCCGCGCTATGGTAGGCCGAGTTCCACACTAGTTTAGCGGCAAGGCGATTCCCAGAGCGGCAGCTCGTAACCTGTTAAAATATGCAAGTTCAGTCCCAATTGTCAGGCCCCCAACTGGCAACTGGCAACCGGGAACTGACAACTGGTTTTATGCGCGGACGAACCCTTTCGCTGAGTTTCCCACCCTTTACCAGAGCCGTGAAATGGCTCGTCCTCACCAATGCCGCAGTCTATCTGCTCCTCGAACTAACTAAAGCCGTGTCGCCTGACCTGGGCGGAGCATTGACCCTCGCTCTGGCTCTGATACCCGCCTACGTCATGCATGGCTGGATCTTCCAGTTGGTGACGTATGCGTTCGTGCATGGCGGTGTGCTGCATATTCTTTTCAATATGCTGGGGCTGTGGATGTTCGGCGCCCAACTGGAATCCGACTGGGGACAAAGGCGGTTTCTCGAATTCTATTTCTTTTGCGTGATCGGCGCGGCGCTGACCACGATTGCAGTCTCCTACACCGGCGTGGGAGGCGTAGTGCCGCAGACTCCGACCGTGGGCGCGTCCGGCGGAGTGCTGGGCATTCTGATGGCGTTTGGCATGCTCTACGGCGATCGGGAAATCATGCTGTTCCCCATCCCGCTCACCATTCGCGCCAAGTATTTCGTCGCTGGGATAGCGTTCATCACTCTGGTCGAAGCCATCAGCGCCTCGGGCGCAGGCCGTGGCTCGAATGTTGCGTACATCGCTCACCTCGGCGGACTGCTCTTCGGATTCCTCTATGTGAAGTTTCTACCCAAGCGCGGCCTAGTCCTCGGAGCCTCGGAACGCTATTTCAGCGTGCGCAATTCCTACTACCGCTGGAAACGCCGCCGCGCCGCCCGCAAGTTCGAAGTCTACATGCGCAAGCAGGACCGCCCCCTGAGCGGAACTTTCGACGAACGCGGCAACTACATCCCCTCCGACGACGACAAGAAAAATGGCGGCTCGAAATCCGGCTGGGTAAACTAGAAGCAGATCGTGGAGGACGGGCGTCTCGCCCACCCAGCAGAGCCAAGCAACAGCCCTCGCAATGCCCGCGTCTCCGGGCTTCAGCCCCTGAGTGTCATCAGTCTCAGCCAAAGAACCTCTGAAACTCCGCGAGCACAAATGCCGGCACTTCATCCCGTGTTTCTTTTCCTTTGAATCCGAGATCATGACCCGCGCCGTCGACCTGTACTAGTCGAGCCTTCGCAGGAATCAGACTCAAGGCCGACTCCATTTCCTCTGGGGCCCCGAAAGGATCACGCGTTCCATGCACAAAAAGCGCAGACGTTCGTAGCCGAGGCAGATGCTGAGTACGAAGCTGCTCAGGCTTGCGCGGCGGATGTAGCGGATACGAAAGCAGCAACAAACCTTCGACGAGTCCAGGCTGATCGGCGCAGAGCATCGTAGACTGCCGCCCTCCATAGGAATGCCCGCCAAGAAACAAGCGCCCGGCAACCGGGGTGTGAAGAGCCGTGACGGCATTCTTCAACCCTTCCCGGTCGTGCGCAGCATCTCCCGGCCGCGGAGGACCGAAGGATCGGCCTTGGCGATAAGGCAGATCACACCGCAGAACAGTTACTCCCGCCGTGGCAAACGCTTCCGCCAACGCCACCAGCAGCGGAGCCCGGCAGTTCGATCCGGCACCATGGGTCAAAACCAGGCCGTCTCCCGAGGGCGCAGCCGGTCGGTGAACGAATCCGCGAACCTGAGGATAAAGCGACGCATCGGTGAAAGACTCGAAGCTGGAGCCGGTAGTCATCTTCTTGAAGGGATGTTCAATGGGCAGTATGACATGGAGCTGACCATCCGTAGTGCGTTTCGTCGTTAGCATTTTTTTACACTTTTTCACTTGCACAAATTTCAAAGTCATGGCATCTTGAAATATCTTCTTACGAAAGGACGCTCAATTGGCAGAACCTACAACCAAATCGCCAAGCCTGCGACTGCGGCCCATGTGCCTCGGTTGCTTGACGGGCGTCGTCGATCGCGCTAACTGATTTCCGGCGCTCTCTAACGCAAAACCAACTACAACCATAGCTGCGCTGGGTGGCGTAGGCCGCGGTTCCTTCGACTGTTAATCGAAAACGCACCGCTGCCGCTAGTTCCCCCAGCCCCAACTTGAGGCGCTTATGCGGCGTGAGCGAAGCGGGAGCCGCGTGCCGAAATCCTGAGCCACGGTCTTTGTGGCGAAGGATCCAGAACCCGCTAGCAAATCCCGAGCGATGTTTGCGAGGGATCACACAGGGTCAGTGGTGAAGGCCACGGTTACTTCTTTGACAAAGCACAACCGTGTCCGCGTGTTCCCTGACCAGTAATTGTTCGTGTAGTGCGGACACTCTTGTCCGCGTTGCAACTATTTCGCCGGTGGTGAATGACGAGGGTTACTTCGTTAATCGGCACGTCGCAGGTTCGAATCCTGCTGTGGCCGCGAGGTCACATAGCTCAGTGGCAGAGCATCCGAAACCAATACCGTCGTCGCGACTCGTTCCCCGGCGAGTTAAAAACTGAGTTCGGCCGGTGGTGAAGACTACGGCTACTTCGCCTGAGGAGCGGGAGATGCAGGTTCGAATCCTGCCGCGGGGAATTTGCCCGCGTGGCTAAATTGGCAAAGCGCCTAAATGTTCCCTTGTCGCGTGTTCCCCGGCCAATGATCTTAACGTCTGTAAGACTCCGGCCATCGAGCCGGTTAGAAAGTGCGGAGTATGTGGCAACTTATAAGCAGCGCGTTGTCCGGCCAGAATCAGTTCGCTTCTGGAGGGATGCTGCTCATGCTTGTCGGCGGCCTGGGTGTTTACCTGAGAGCTGTGCCCGAAACAATCTGGGAATGGCTCGTCGGGCAAACCACGATGACAATCACCGTCACGGACGATGACGCCGCATTCGTGTGGGTGAAAGAGTGGTTTCTCACGCAGACTTTTCTCAAGCGAATTCGGCGCGTTGACCTCGACACCACCATGCGCGCCGAACGCGTGGCGCTCATCCCTGCTCCCGGCAGACACTGGTTCTGGTACGGCGGAAGACCGTTTGTCGTCTACTTCTCTCGCACTGAAAATAGGCGGGAGCGCGTGGCCAGGCGGACCGAATCATTGACCTTCAGGACGCTCGGGCGTCAGCGCGCCTTTCTCCAGCATTTCGTGGACGATGTCGTAGCCTGCCACCTGAAGAGGCTGGGCGTGCAGTCGTTTTTGTTCACGTATAACGATGGATGGGATTTCGTGGAGGGCTATGCTCCGCGGTTGCTGGACTCAGTGATTTTGCAACCCGGCGAAAAGGAACACCTGGTTCAGGATATTGAACACTTCCGAAAATCACCGCGGCGCTATGAACGCTTGGGCGTTCCCTACCATCGCGGTTACCTGTTGTATGGACCGCCTGGAACCGGCAAGACGTCCCTGGTGTCGGCGCTGGCAGCACATTTCGGACTGTCGATTTATTCGATCAACCTTGCCGATTTCAACGACCGCACTCTGATGAACGCCGTCAACCAAATTGCGCGCAACTCGGTGCTGCTGTTTGAAGACATCGACTGCATGAAGAGCAGCAACGCCCGCGTACCTTCGAACCCGAGCACGAATGACGGGACGCAGACGCGTGGTGAGAAAGAGAATTCCGCCGAAAAGAATGGAGTAACACTTTCGGGATTGCTGAACGTGCTGGATGGCTTCTACGCGCCGACGAATGTCTTGTTCATGATGACAACGAACCGGATTGAGGCTCTGGATGATGCCCTACTGCGGCCAGGACGGATTGATTACAAGCTGTATCTGGGAAAGGCTGGCGACCGCCAGAAAGTCGAACTGTACAGAAGGTTTTTCCCGGACGCTTGGGAGTTTGAGGCGCAAGCGTTCGTGGAAACCTATCGCTCAGCCGAAACAATGGCCGAGTTCCAGGGCTTGCTGTTGGGGTTAGAGCAGGAATACAAAAGCTGGGAGCGTGCAGTCCCTGCGAGAGTAACTTGCTAACAAACCTTCATCCGTGGTTGGGCAGCGACATGGTGCGAACTTTAAGTCCCTTGTTGTGGCTCTTGGCAGACCCGGAAGGGGCTTCGAAGCCAATGCGGCGGCGGTCTGGCTGAGGAGGATCCATCAGTTCGCGAATTGCGTCCATGAGATCTTGAATGTCGGCGTCATGGCTTTCGAGGCGGCGCTCCATTTCGGCCAGCTTTACGAGAATCTGGCGATTTCCAGCAATGGCGCGGCGCATGCGTACAAACGCGAGCACGACAAAGACGCTCATTTCGATGGCGCGTTCAGAGTTCAGAACAGTGGCTGCCATGATTGCGCCATGTTCGGTAAAGACGTAAGGCCGGTAGCGAGTGCCGCCGTGGCCCGAACTTGAGATCACATTTTGTGATCTCAAGATTCTTAATTCTTGCTCCGAGACTCGAAAGCGGAACGCAAGCGGGAATCGCTTGGCATTGCGTTTGACCTGTTGGTTCAGGTGTCTTGCTTTTACCCCGTAGAGTTCCGCCAGATCCGCGTCAAGTATGACTCTATGGCCGCGAAGAAGCAGTATCTTCGAATCAACTCTTCTGGCGAGGACGCTTGCAGCTTTACTCATATTTCAAACTTGAAATCACAATTTGTGATCTCAAGATCGGGTAGAAAGAAGTACTAGCAGGATAGCAAACGAAATGGAGTGAGAGAACCACGAAATTGAGTTCTCAAGAGTTCATCCTGATTTGGGAACCGCACGCAGTGCAAGGAGGCCACATGGCTCGACTCAACACACTCAATCTCAACTTCGGTCCGCGTACTCACGAAGGCGCGGCGGCTCGCCACATCACGCCTGAATTGCAACTGCGGCGTTCGGTCCTCTCCTGCCTCCTTTGGGAAAAGCAGTTTTACGAGGACGGAGTCGAGATCGCCGGCCGCATCGCCGAACTGGTGCCGAAGGTCCCAGTCGAGAAGGTCGCGGCTCTTGCCGTCGAGGCTCGCGAGCAGATGAAGCTGCGTCACGTGCCGCTCTTGCTCGTCCGCGAGATGGCGCGTCACAAGACCCATCGCCGTCTCGTCGCCGACACGCTCGCTCAGGTCATCCAGCGTGCCGATGAGCTGTCCGAGTTCGTCGCTATCTACTGGAAGGATGGGCGCGTGCCACTCTCCGGCCAGGTAAAGAAGGGGCTGGCCGCGGCTTTCCCCAAGTTTGATGAGTACGCGCTGGCGAAGTACGAACGCGGCGGACCCATCAAGCTGCGCGACGTCCTGTTCCTCTGCCACGCGAAGCCGCGTGACGCAGCTCAGGCCGGCGTGTGGAAGAAGCTGATCTGGGGACGCCTCAACGCGCCTGACACCTGGGAGGTTGCACTCTCCTCGGGCGTCGACAAGCGCGAGGCCTGGCAGCGTCTGCTCGCGAACAACAAGCTGGGCGCGCTGGCTCTCCTCCGCAACCTGCGCAACATGCGGGAAGCCGGAGTGGAGGAAGAGCTGGTACTTTCAGCTCTGCGCTCTATGAAAGCAACGCGCGTCCTGCCGTTTCGTTTTCTGGCTGCCGCTCGTCACGCGCCTCAGTGGGAACAGACGCTCGAGCAGGAGATGCTGAAGTGTATTGCCGGACAGGAAAAGCTCTCAGGAAAGACCATCGTGCTGGTGGACGTTTCCGGCTCGATGACCGCGGCACTGTCCCGCCGTTCCGAGATGCAGCGCACCGACGCTGCCTACGGGCTCGCCGTGTTGCTGCGCGAGATCGGGGAGAAGGTCAGCGTGTTTTCGTTCTCGGATGATCTCGTCGAGGTGCCGGGCCGTCGTGGATTCGCCTTGCGCGACGCCATCGACGCTAGCCAACGTCACAACAGCACTCAACTGGGCAAGGCAGTCGAAAGCCTGAACCAGAAGGAGAAGTACGACCGCCTGATCGTAATCTCCGACGAGCAGGCGCACGATTCGGTCCCTGGACCGAAGGGTAAGGGCTATGTGATCAACGTAGCCAGCTACAAGAACGGCGTCGGCTACGGCAAGTGGACGCACATCGACGGCTGGAGCGAATCAGTCGTCGAGTACATCCGCACCCTGGAGGAGACGGAGAGTAAGTGGGTCAACTGAGCAGTCAGGCGCGGGCGCAAGCCCGCGCCCGACTGCTTGTTTCTGGTTCTTTTCCACTTGTTTCTGGTTCTTTTCCAGATGTATAGTTTTTGGCCATGGCGAACATCGACCGTCGCACCCTACTCTATTTGTTCGGAATTGCATCCGTCAGCCCGCTGCTGCCAGCTCAGACGGTTGCGACTGGAAAGGTTTCCGTAGTCAACCCAGGCGAAAGCCGCTTCGCGTTCTCTAACGCGCTCCAGGCCAAGCTCACTCCCTGCAAGCTAACGAGTGAGGACAGTGCAGGCACCCTCTCAGCTTTTGAGCTAAGCGCATTGCCGCAGACTGGTCCGTATCAACACGTCCATCACCGCGAGGACGAGTGGTACTACGTGTTATCCGGCGAATTCCTTTTCAAGGCGGGCGGTGTCGAGCATACTCTGCCACTCGGTGCAAGCATCTGGTTACCGCGTGGCATTCCCCACGTTTGGGCGAACACTTCGACGAGTGAGGCCAAACTGATCCTGGTTTGCCAGCCCGGCGGATTTGAGAAGTTTTTTGAGGAGATGGGAACTGAGATGGCGAAGGTGGACAGCTCAAGCGCTCAAATCAAAATGAAAGAGGTAATGAGAAAATACGGGATGGAACTACTGGGGCCGCCACTCTTCAAGCCTTTGCGGGCGGAGCACTAGCTGTCGGCGAAGTGTTCTTACGGACCCAGAGCCTCTTCCAAAGTCTCGTAAATTTTCACCGTGCGGATCTCGTGGGCGAGCTTGGCCCAGCAGCGCAAGACCTCGGGATCTTCCAGAGCGGCGCGGCGGGCCTCCTCCGATTTCCAGTGACGCAGCAGAATGTACTCGCGCGACTTGGCGTCACGATAGAGCACGTCGCGGCTGTAGCCGGCTGAGAGGGCGGCAATCAAGGCGCGCATCGTGGCTAGTGACGCTTCTTCATGTCCCGGCAAGGCCTCGAAGATGGCGACTGAAAGGATTTCCTGCGACATCGATTTCATTGTCTCACGTGGCAGTTCCCACGCAAGAAATCCGCCACTCACTTCTTGCGCGCGCGGACGGGCACGTGCCCGCCCGCATCTTCCACGACGTGCAGCCGCATCAGATTGGTCGAACCCGACGCCATTTGCGTTCCCGCAACCACGCCCAAGACGTCGCCAACTGTAATTCGCCCTTGCCGTAGCAGTTCCCGCTCGGCGGTAATAACCATGTCCTCGGCGTTGCGTGCCTGTTCCGTGCGGACCGGATTCACCCCCCACAACAGATTCATTCGATTACACACCGGCAGGCTTTGGCTGAAGGCATGAATCGCGGCCTTGGGTCGATACTTGGAAATCATCCGCGCCGTGTTCCCCGTCTCGGTAAACACCGCGATGGCTCCCATGCGCAAATCCTCGGCGGCATGCGAGATGGCTTCGCAGATGGCTTGCGCCACGGTGATCGAATGTTTCTCGCGGCGTCGCCTTGGCTGGGTAAAGTCTCCCGTATTGCCCTCGGCCTCGACCACAATTTTTGCCATCATCGTGACGGCTTCGCGAGGATAGAGGCCGCTGGCGGTTTCGGCGGATAGCATGACCGCGTCGGTGCCGTCGAAAATTGCGTTGGCGACGTCGCTGGCTTCGGCCCGCGTGGGGCGCGGGTTCTCGATCATTGATTCCAGCATTTGCGTGGCGATAATCACCGGCTTGCGCCACTCGGCGGACCTGCGGATCACGTGCTTCTGGATGACCGGAACTTTCTCCGGCGGCATTTCCACGCCCAGATCGCCGCGCGCCACCATCACTCCATCGGCCGCTTCGAAAATCTGTTCCAGACGTTCCAGGGCCTGCGGTTTTTCCAGTTTCGCGATTACTGGCTGGCTGTCGCCGCGGCTGGCAATGATTTGTTTGACCTCGCGCACATCGGCTGCCGAGCGCACGAAAGATAAGGCGACCATGTCTACGCCATGCGTGAGGCCGAACTCCAGGTCGGCGCGATCTTTCTCAGTTAGAGCAGGAATGGAGAGCGCGATCCCCGGAAGATTGATGCCCTGGTGCTCGCCGAGTTGACCGCCGTTGATGACTTCGCATTCCACGTCTTCGCCGCTGGCACGAGTGACGCGCAACTCGATCAGCCCGTCCGAGAGCAAAATGCGGGCGCCGGGTCCGACTTCCCGAGCCAACTCCGGAAAGGTAGTCGAGATCAGGCTGGAGGTGCCTTCGATGTCGCGCGGCGTGATCGTGACCTGCGAACCTGCTTTGAGGATGACCGGCACGCCGCCCTTTAATCGCCCGGTGCGAATCTTGGGGCCTTGCAGGTCTTGCAGAATGCAGACTGTGCGATTTTCGTTCCCCGCGACGCGGCGCAGGCGCTCGATGGTGCGCGCGTGCTCCTCGTGCGATCCGTGGGAGAAATTCAGTCGGGCCACGTCCATGCCGAGGCGCATCAGGTCGCGCAACATCGCCTCGGAGTTGCAGGCGGGACCGACGGTGCAGATGATCTTTGCGCGACGATCTGCGCGCCGAATAGTGGCAGCGGGAGATGCATCTACGGCCGCACCAGCACGCTTCGGCAAAGACTTTCCTTTTTTCAAATCTGTCCCGATCAGAATTTGTGTGGGTCTTAGTTATTGTATATGGAGAGTTGCTCTTGTAGCAGCCGCCCTAGCCCCTCGAACCCGATGGTTTCCGCACACAGGGTCGTGGCTGGTGTCGCGGCCTCGCTCCCGTTGGTTCAGCGCAGCAGATCCCAAGCCTCTTTGTACTCTGAATACTTGCTGCCCGCCCTGGAGGGATAGAGACGAATCCTGCCTATTTTTCTGTGGACCACGACTCTTGCCGGGATGATGTACCAAACGTCTTCTGTA